>Ga0074045_10000648_pt1 | contig 33951 bp, 24 predicted proteins | sample BogForMeECP23OM2_FD_94442 | JGI IMG/M metagenome (GOLD analysis project Ga0074045, IMG submission 94442) | Bog forest soil microbial communities from Calvert Island, British Columbia, Canada - Bog Forest MetaG ECP23OM2 | ecosystem: Environmental > Terrestrial > Soil > Wetlands ...
AAATTGCAAAACATTTGCGTGTGATGCTCTTACACGGTTTTGTCTTTGGAGTAGCAGAGCGATTCGAGGCTGCACTCGGCACATTTGGGTTTGCGGGCGGCGCAGACGCGGCGGCCGTGCCAGATCAACTGGTGCGAAAAGTTGATCCACTTGTTTTCAGGGATGATCTTCATCAGGTCCTGCTCGATCTTCTTGGGGTCGTCGTTGCGGGTCAGGTCCAGACGCTGCGACAGCCGAATCACGTGGGTGTCCACCACCACGCCGCTTGTGATTCCATACGCCGTGCCTAGCACCACGTTCCCCGTTTTCCTCGCCACGCCCGGCAGCGTCAGGATTTCCTCCATGGCGCGCGGGACCTCGCCACCGAGTTTTTCAATCAGCGCCTTGCTCGCACCCATAATCGATTTCGTCTTGTTGCGAAAGAATCCCGTGGGACGAATCTCTCTTTCCAGTTCCGCTGGCGATGCGTACGCGAAATCTTCCGGCTTCGAATATTTCTTGAACAGCTCTTTGGTGACCTGGTTGACGCGCACATCGGTGCACTGCGCCGAAAGAATCGTGGCAATCAGCAACTGAAACGCATTCGAGAAGTTCAATTCGCAGGTAGCATTGGGATAAGCCGCATCCAATCCGGCCAGAATTGCCGCCACGCGCTTCGGATCGGTCCCCGCCACAGCTCCCGCCCCTTTCTTAGCGGCCGGCTTCTTTCCCCGCTCTTTTTTCGCAACTTTCTTCTTGCTCGCGCCCGATTTTTTCTTCGCCGCCATTTCCGCCTCTTCTCCGTGACCTCTGTGGATCCTCTGCGCCCTCTGTGTGAACTCTTTCTTTCTCTTAATCCAAAACCCCCAGCAACCGTCGGAACGCCTTTCCACGATGGCTGTGCCGGCTCTTCTCCTCCGCCCGCATTTCCGCAAAAGTCTTCCCCAACGGAGGAAAGAAAAACACCGGGTCGTACCCGAATCCGCCCGTCCCCCGCGGCGCCTCCAGAATCTCCCCGTCCACCTTTTCGGAAACCACCGCCAGCGCGCGCCCATTCCGCACCGCGGCAATCACGCAAACGAAATAAGCGCCGCGATCAGCGCGCGCAAGCCCCTTCATCTCCGCCAACAGTTTCGCGATTCTCTGCTCGTTGCTCGCACCCGGGCCAGCGTACCTCGCGGATAACACGCCCGGCGCCCCACCCAGTGCCGGCACCACCAACCCCGAATCATCGGCGAACACGATCCCCACGCCGTACCGCGAATAGTACAGCGCCTTCCCCGCCGCATTTTCCGCAAAAGTCGGCGCCGATTCCTCAAACTCCGGCAACGCCGCAAACCCGGTCAGCAATTCCAATTGCCAATGCGCCCCGGCAGTCTCCGCCAGCACCCGAAACTCTTTCAACTTTCCTGCGTTTCCCGAAGCCAGATAGAGCTTCCGGGATTCCCTGGTTTGCGTCATGATTTTTGTTTTCCGGCGCGATTCGCGCGCCAGCAAATTGTTGTTACCGTTTCCGGCCCAGGAAGTGCGCGGGCAACACCGCGCGCTGCTCCTCGTTCAATCGCCGGATCCCAGCCGCCGCCAGCGCCAGCAAATCCTGCATCTCGCCCCCGCCAAACGGCCGGCCCTCGGCGGTCGCCTGAATCTCCACAAAGTCTCCGCTGCCGGTCATCACCACGTTCATATCCACTTCCGCCCGCGCGTCCTCTTCATAGCAGAGGTCCAGCAGCGAAACATCATCCACAATTCCCACGCTCGTCGCCGCCACCGAATCGATGAGCGGCGAAGCCTTCAGCATCCCCGCCGCAACCAGCCGCTCCATCGCGAGCGCCATAGCCACAAACGCCCCGGTGATGGAAGCGGTGCGCGTCCCGCCGTCCGCCTCGATCACATCGCAATCCAGAAAAACCGTGCGTTCGCCCAGCGCCTCCTGATCCGTAATCGCCCGCAGCGAGCGCCCGATCAGCCGCTGAATTTCCAGCGTCCGCCCGCTCTGCCTACCGCGCGCCGCCTCGCGCGGCGTGCGCTCTTCCGTCGCCCGCGGCAACATGCCGTATTCGCTGGTCACCCAACCCTTGCCATCGCCCTTCAGAAAACTCGGCACCCCATCGTCAACCGTAGCCGTGCAAATCACCCGCGTCCTTCCCAGTTCAATCAACACGCTGCCTTCCGCCTGGGAAATAAAATCCGGCGTAATCTTCAAACTCCGCAACTGGTCGGCGTGCCGCCCGTCGTTCCGCATCCCATGCCTCTTTTCGATTCCGCACAAGCTTTTGTGTTCTTACTACCGTTGGGTCGCCTGCCGCACCCTGTCCACTGCCTTCTGAATCGGAGCCGGGAGCGAAGATCCCGGCGGCGAGGGATTCTCGAGTTGCGTGCCGGTGGCATCCTTGGCGCTCACGCGAAACGCCTGCGTCAGGTCCAGATGGCCCGCCAGCGTATCGGCTTCCTGCCCGTGAATCAAAATCTTCAAGCGCAGCACCTCCGGCACATTCGCTTCCAGCGTGCGCGCAATCGACTCCACCGCCAACTGCTCGCTCTGAATCCCCGAAGGAGTCGAACTCCGCACTTCGTCGGAAAAATCGGCGATTCCGGTGCCATCCGGCAAAATATAAAACGCCAGCAACGCCGCGTCGGGCGGTAGTGTTCGCGATTCGGGATCGACCGGCCCGGCCAGCAGCGTGTTCAACACCTGCTTGGCGCGCAGCACCGGGTCGCGCGACAACGGCAACTCCACGCTCACTGGAGTCAGCCCGCCTTGCTCCCCGCGCGTACCCCAGAACATCTTTACCTTTACCTTGGGGTCGCCCGTGCTCACGGGAGCCACCGGCAAAAGTTCCCGCCGCGCCTGCTCCGCCGTCTTTTCCGTCAAATCTTTCGCCTTGTTCACCTGCCGCCGCAGCGCAGGGAAGTACAGCGCCGCCGCAATCACCGCCGCCAGCAAAACCCCGCCAACCCACACCATCCACTTTGGGGTCATGGCTGCACGCTCCCGCCGGGAACCGGGATGCTGGGAATCACATACGAAGGCCGGAACGCCGCAACGCCGCGCGCGATACCATCGGCCACGCCGGGAACCATGCGGTCCAACTCCGCCCGGTCTTTCACCGACACGCTGGATATTTCCACGGCAATCGCCGGCGCCGCCGTGGTCCGTAATTGCCGCACGGGCGCAGTCTGCAGTGTTTCGGGCGAGCCCTTAAAGCGTTTCGACAGTTCCTGCTGCACCAGGTCACCCAGCTTGCGGCTCAGACTTTGAAAAGGAGCCTGCGCGTGGTCCCAGGGAATCAAGCCGCTGGTGGTATTCGGAATTGGCTCGTCGGGCTGCACGTACACCCGGGTCGTGCCCGCAAGACCCGTGGATGCGATGTGCAAGCTGATAAAAACCGCCCCGCGCTGCGCGTTGGCCCGCGCTGAACGGTCATCGAACGAGGGATTGTTGTTGCCCTCGCGCGTCAGAATGACTTGGAAGCCTTGCGCTTCAAGCGCTTTCTTGGTGGCCGCGGCGAACTGCAGCACCTCGTCGCTCTCGCTGATGCCTTCCGTCCCGCGCGCGCCGGGGTCCGTCCCGCCGTGCGCAGGGTCCAGCACTACCACATTCAAACCAGAATGCGGGGCCGTCGTCGGCGGCGCAGCGGCAGGTGTTTGCGTAGTTGTGCCCGCCTGCTGCTGCGGCGCGCCAGCAAGCGAGAAGGCGCACAGCGCTGCGCCAAGGAGGCTTCCCAAGAGAACAAGCGTAGTAGTCGGAAGGGATCTCACGCCCAGCAGGATACCAAATCTAAACCGCATCGTTCTTTCGAAGAAATACGCCGCGCCGAAAGAGGGACCCATTTGGAGTGCGGAGGGCGACCCTCCGCTTTTGAGGTTGCAGCGCCGAGATCACCTGACGACTCGGGAGGAGGGGCTAAATCCTAAAGCGGTAGCTTCGCTCACGCACTCAAAAAAAAGCCCGGCTCGAAAGAGCCGGGCCTTCCACAAGCAATTGATCCTAATCCGCAGCCACTCCCTGCGGCGCAGCCTCCCCCGCAAATCGAGCCTGCAGCTTCCGGGTAGCGTAATACATCGCAAATCCAGCCACGATAATGGCGAAGCCGAAAACCAACCCGTTCATCCCCAAGATGGTCTCGTTCCCGCTCTCTACCAGCGACAGCAGCAGCAACGCCAGCGGGAAAATTCCGCAGGTCACCGCCCCGGCCATGCCGCCCGGCACGCGAAACTCCCGCCGCAGCTTCGGCTCGCGCACCCGCAGCACCACCAGGGTCACGAACTCCAGCATCAGCGCCGCGCCATACAACATAATGTCCAGGGTCACCAGCCGCTTGAAGCCCAGCCCGAGGCACAACGCCCAGCAGCTCGCCAGCACCACGATAGCCACCCACGGCGTCTCATTCTTCCGGGTCACCTTGCCGAAAACCTTCGGCATCATCCCGTCCTTGGCCATGGCCAGCGGCAGCCGCGAATAGCTCATCACCAGCGCATTGAACATCCCGAACGCGCTCATCATCCCGCCGATGGTCACCATGAACCGCAGCCACTCGAAGCCCATGATCTTGCCGCCCAACTGCCCGGCAACCGCCGCCCACGACCCATCCTCGGCAAACGCCGAAGCGGGCGTCCCCGTGAAATACACTGCCAGAAACGGAGCGATATAGGTCAGCGAAACCAGAATCACCGCGGCAATCATGGCCTTCGGATAGGTCCGCTGCGGCCGCTCGACTTCCTGCGCAATGGTCGAAGCGTTGTCCCATCCCATGTAATTCCACATGGCCACCAGCACGGCGGCCAGCAGTCCGGAGCCAGCCCCTGCCGCTGCCACATGCGGCTCGCCCGCGAACACGCCCAACTTCACCGGCGTCAGCAAAACGATCAGCCCGAACGGCAGCGACAACAGAAAGAACAGCCAGAGCGAAGTGATCCCCACCACCCGGATGCCCGCCAGATTCAGCGCCGCGCAGGTCACCACCACAAACAGCCCGGCAAGGACCCCGTGATTCCCCTCGCCAAACCACGGCGACATCTGCTTCAGGTAGAACACGAACAGGGTCGGATAGATCGCCATATCAAAGATGCTGGCGGCCAGCGAAAGCCAGGCTTCCTGGAAGCCCCAAAAATTGCCCAGGCCGCGGCGAACCCACGCGTAGTAGCCGCCTTCCTGCGGCAAAGCGCTGGACAACTCGCCGATCATAAACGCCGTCGGCAAACACCACAACACCGGCAGAAACAATAAGACCAGAATCCCGCGTCCATATCCCGCGCCGGAAATAATCGCTTCAGTGCCGTAGGTGCCGCCGGACACCATAAAGAACGTAGCGGCAACAAGAGGCCAGAGCGTCATTTTTGCGGCTCTTTTTTTGGTGATTGGAACTGCTTGGGAGGGAATTTGCGCTGGCAGTGATAAAGTGCTCAATTTTTTTCTCTCGTCCTCCTAAAGTGACTCTCGCTTTCAAATTGCGCGAAGCAAGCTCACCATTCGAAGAATACAATCTCTGCGCACGCATGCAAGAAAAAAATGCACTTCAGCGAAATTTTTTTCAACCCGGCAACCGTACTTCAGTACTAGGAAAAGTCCCGCTCCAAACCAAAACTTGCCCGCTCAGCTCGTCGCCGTGGTTTTCCCGGCGCGCTTCCGCCTCCGTCGACCGGGTGTGATAAACTCCGCCAAGCTTTTTTCATCCCCATTTTCTTTCGGAGTCATGCGCATGAAGCTTTTTCTGGCAGTTGTGTCCGGATCTCTAGCTCTAACGGGTTCCATTACCCTCGCGCAGCAGTCCACCGCGCCGCGCCCCGTCACCGTCGACGACCTCTTTGCCGTCAAAGAGGCGCACGAAGCCCAGATCAGCCCCGATGGGCAAGTGATCGCTTACACCGTAAATTCCACTTCGCTGAAGGAAGACAAGTCCGAATCGCGCCTCTGGATGATCCCCACCGCGGGAGGCGATGCCATCCCCCTCACCGCCGAGCACCTCTCCTCCTCCCACCCGCGCTGGTCTCCAGACGGAAAGTTCCTGGCGTTTCTCTCTTCGCGCAAGGATGCCGAAGGCAACGACGATAAAACCCAGGTGTACCTTCTTAACCGGCTGGGCGGCGAGGCGCAGCGCCTCACCAGCACGGTTCAGGACGTGGACGAGTTCGAATGGGCCCCCGACGGCAAGCAACTGGTTTTGATTCTTCGCGATCCCAAGCCGGATGAATTGGAAGAGGCGGCCAGGAAAACGAAGGACGCTGACGATAGCTCGGCCAAAAAGTCCAAAGCCCAGCCTCCCTGGGTACTCGACCGCCTGCAATTCAAGAACGACAATGTGGGCTACCTTGATCGCCGCCGCACCCATCTCCACGTCTTCAATCTCGCGGACAAATCCCAGCGCCAAGTGACCTCCGGCGACTTCGACGACTCGCAGCCTGCCTGGTCCCCCGACGGCAAGTCGCTCGCCTTCGAAAGCAATCGCACCAAGCCCGATCCCGACACCTCCTATAACTCCGACATCTGGGTGGTGCCCGCCGGCAATACCGATCTGGGTGCCCATCCCACCCAGGTCACCAACTTTCCGGGGGAGAAGAGTCGCCCCTCCTGGTCTCCGGACGGCAAGTGGCTCACTTACTCCGCCTCGGTCGACCTGAAACTCTTCTACTACGCCACCAAGCACGTCGCCGTCTCTCCCGCCTCGGGAGGCGAAGCCAAGATCCTCACCAAATCGTTCGACCGCATGGCCATCGAGCCGCGCTTTGCTCCCGACGGCAAGTCCATCTACTTCCTCGCGGACGACGATGGCACCCAAACGCTGGCCCAGGTCAGCCTTGCCGACGGCAAAATCACCCGGGCCATCGGCGGGCGGCTGGCCATCGACGGCTATTCCTTCTCCAGGGACGCCACGCTGGCTGCCACCATCTCCACCACCGACCGCCCCTACGAACTGTTCACCATCCCCGGCGGAAAGCTCACTCGCCTGACGCACCTGAACGACGAGTGGCTCGCGCAGCACAAGCTGGTCAAGGCCGAATACGTCTCGTTCAAATCCAAAGACGGCACCGTGGTGCATGGCTATCTTTATAAGCCGGTGGATTACGTCCCCGGCAAGAAGGTTCCGACCATCTTGCGCCCGCACGGCGGCCCGGTTGAGGAGTACACCGACGAATTCTTTGACATCCCGCAACTCTTCGCCGCCAACGGCTACGCCGTCCTGCTGCCGAACCCGCGTGGCTCTTCGGGCTACGGAGAGGAATACTGCAAGGCCATCTACGCCGATTGGGGGAACAAGGATTTCCAGGACGACATGGCCTTCGTGGACTACGCCCTGGCACAGGGATTGGCTGACCCAGACAAGCTGGGTGTCGGCGGCTGGTCCTATGGCGGAATCTCCACCGACTTCATCATCGGCCAGACCAACCGCTTCAAGGCCGCCATCTCCGGCGCCGGCGCCGCGAACTTCACGAGCCTTTGGGGCCACGACGAATACCAGCGCGAGTACGTGATCGAGCTCGGCTACCCGTGGGAAAACCAGACCCTTTGGGACCGCATCGCGCCATTCTATCGAGTGAAAAACATCCTGACTCCAACGCTATTTGTCGGCGGCAACATCGATTGCAACGTCCCGATTCTCGGCGGCGAGCAGATGTATCTCTCCCTCAAAGAACTTGGCCGCGAAACGCTCCTGGTCGTCTACCCGGACGAGTATCACGAGTTCAAAACGCCATCCCATATAAAGGACCTCAACGAGCGTTACCTAGCCTGGTTCGCTCACTACGTCAAAGCCGATGGCACCCCCGCCCGCCCGCTCCCCAGCAAAGAAAAGTCCCCAGCAGACTAATCTGCTATGTCCTGTAGGCCCGGCCCGCCATGGCGGCCCGGCCTTCCACCGATCAGCGGCTTGCTCCAACAAAAAAAGGCCGGCTCGCCAAGAGCCGGCCCCATTTGGATTGCGGGAGCCCAGCTCCCGTTTTTCGGTTGCAACCCTATTTGCCGATCTTCCCGCCGATCACTTCGCCGGAAACAATGATCTCCACCCGCCGGTTCAGCTTGCGCCCCGCCGCCGTCTTGTTGTCCGCCACCGGGTTGGCCTGTCCCAGCCCCTTTGAAGTGATGGTGCCCGCCGAAAGTCCCTGAGCAACCAGGAATGCCTGCACTGCGTCGGCGCGCTGTTGCGACAATTTCAAGTTGAAATCCTCGCTTCCAGTGGTGTCCGTGTAGCCTTCGATGGCCAGATTCAGCCCGGGATGCGCTTGGATGATTCCCGACAGTTTGGCCAGCTTCAGCTGCGCGTCTTGACTCAACGCATACTTTCCGGTTTCAAACAGCACATCGGCCATGTTCACGACCAGTCCCCGCGGCGTGTCGGTGGTTTGCAGCACCTCATTGAGTTGCTGCAGCAGCTGCGCGCGCAAAGCAGCGGTCGCCGCCTTCGCGCGTGCCGCCTCGTCTTTTGCCGCCTGCTCCTTCGCTTGCAACGCGGCCTGCTCTGCCGCAGCCTTCGCCGCTGCAGCTTGTGCCGCCGACTGGGCTTCGGCCTGTTGCCGTGCCGATCTGGCATCAGCTTCCGCCTTCATCTGCGCTTCTTTCGCGGCAGTCAGCTCCGCCTGGCGCTGTGCTTCGGCGGCGGCCCTCGCGTCTGCCTCAGCCTTTGCTTTCGCCCCCGCTGCGGCCGCAGCGGCTTCCTTCTCTTTCTGAATACGTTCCGCGTTCTGGCGCTGCGCTGAAAGGCCCCGGGCATCCTCGGCGAACTGAATCGTTTGCCGCGCAGCCGAGAGGATCTGGTTCTTATCCGACTTCTGCGTCACCGCGTTTTCCATCATCTGAAGGGCGGCCTGCGCCTTGGAGAAAACTTCCGGCGCATATTTTTCCGCCCCGCGATCCTTGGCAATTTCCACCGCGTTCCGCGCCTCGTAAACGTCCAGCGGGAAGTTCTTCAGGTCTGGAGTAAGTGCCAGGGGATTCCCGGTCTTGGCATATTCGCTGCGGAACATCAGCTTGTAATTGGTGTCCGGGAAAACCTGGCCCTTGGTGTTCTTCCTTCGTTCGTTCTCCAGCACCACCAGTTCGCTCGGAATGCGCACCGCGTAATAAGGCTCGGCGGTCACGATCAGCGAAAAAGTCTGCGAAGCGGCCGTGGCGTTCAGCTTGCCTTGGCCATCCTTACTAATCGGAAGTTCGCCCAGGTTGATTGCTGTCCCGTCAGGGGTGACGCTCCACAACACATACGTCAAGAACTCCGGCCCCAGCGTGGTCGCGGCTGGCATGCCCTGCACTTTAGCCTCGATGGTCGTGCCGTTCTTCTTGGCCTCTACCTTGGCCTCGCCGCTGGCTTGCCCCGCAGCGGCTGTCGGAGTCAGGTTGATCTTCGTCGAGCCCGCCCCAATGTCATACCCGATCGCCGGCACCGACTTGCTGGTCAGGTTCGCCGCGGGTTCCTGTTCTTTCATTTGCGCAAACGCTACCTCTGCGCACAAAAGAACACCAAGAGCGATCGAAATTCTTGCCAAGTTCCATTGCATCTTTTTTCTCCCAGTTTTAAGACGACGTACTCTGGCCTAGTTCGTAGGACGGAATCTCAGTCTATACCAAAATTACCAAATCCCCCAATTCTCACTCCTGTCGATGGTCTGTCACCTTTCGATTTCCGCGCCAAGCAGGCACGGGCCCGTTTCTGCGGCACAAAAGATATACTTCTCCCATGAAGCCGCCCCCCACTCACGTTGATTTGACTAATTCGACTTTCGACGACTTTGTCGCCTTCCTTTTTGACCGCGACGTATCTCTCGAATCAGAAGGACGGGACCACTGGTATTGGCACGTGGAAGTGGAGTTCGACGCTAAGACGATCGGCGCCTTTTCTCTTAACTCGATTGCATGGCCATCGGCCTCGCGCTATCCTCCTTGCATTCCTGGAGGAAATGAATGCGTGTCCTGCTGAAAGCTGCCGCCGTTGTCTGCCTGCTGATCGTCGCGTTCCCGGTTCTTCCCATCCACGCGCAACAATACGATCCGAATCTCTATTCCGAGATGCGCTGGCGCTGCATCGGCCCCTTCCGCGGCGGCCGCACCGTGGCCATCAGCGGAGTTCCGCAGCAACCCAATGTTTTCTATATGGCGGCCGTGAACGGCGGCGTCTGGAAGACCACCGACTTCGGCAACACCTGGTCCCCCATTTTCGATGAACAGACCTCCGGCTCGGTCGGCGCCATCGTGGTGGCCCCGTCCGACCCCAACATCGTCTATGTCGGCAGCGGCGAAGGCCTGCAGCGGCCGGACCTCGCGGTTGGCGACGGTTTCTACAAATCCACCGACGCTGGAAGGACCTGGACGCATCTCGGCTTGCGCGATGCCCAGCAGATCACCGCAATCGTTGTCGACCCCGGGAATCCGGATCGCGTGTTCGTCTCCGTGCAAGGCCATCCCTACGGTCCCAACGCCGACCGCGGCATTTTCCGCTCGCTCGATGGGGGCAAATCTTTCGATAAAGTCTTGTACAAAGATGAGAACACCGGTGGCGCAGATCTGCTGATGGATCCCGGCAATCCGCAAATTCTTTTCGCGGCTCTGTGGGCGGCCCGCGTCGCTCCCTGGGAAATTCGCAGCGGCGAGTCGTTTGTCATTCCCGGCGGTGGCTTATACAAATCCACGGATGGCGGCAGCACCTGGCGGCAAATAACGAAAGGCCTTCCCGGATCGGACGACTTGCTTGGCCGCATCGGTATCGCCATCGCTCCCAGCAATCCCAAGCGCATGTATCTGACCGCCGAGGCGCAAAAAGAGCCCGGCATCTACCGCTCCGACGATTCCGGCGAAAGCTGGCAGCATGTCAACGGGGATCACCGCATCGGTGGCCGCGGGCCGGGCGCCATGGGCATCGCCGTTTCGCCAGACAATCCCGACCTCATCTATGTCGCCAACACCACCACATGGAAATCCACCGACGCCGGGAAGACCTTTGTGGGCTTCAAAGGCGCGCCCGGCGGCGACGACTACCAGCGCATCTGGATCAATCCCAGGAATGCCCAGACCATCGCGCTGACCAGCGATCAGGGCGCGGTCATCAGCGTCAACGGCGGGCAGACTTGGAGCAGTTGGTACAACCAGCCGACTGCGCAGTTCTATCACGTCGTCACCGACAATCGTTTTCCCTACTGGGTCTACGGCGCGCAGCAGGAGAGCGGCAGCGCCGCAACCCAGAGCCGCAGCGACGTCGGCGAAATCACCTTTCACGAATGGAGTCTGCCGGGCGTCGAGGAATACGGCTACATCGCCGTGGACCCGCGCGATTCGAACATTCTTTACGGCGGCCGCATCACCCGCACCAATCAGGAACTCAACGAATACGCAAATGTCGCGCCCGAGCCCATTCGCACCGGCCAGCATCGCTACAACCGCTCACTGCCCATCGTTTTCTCCCCCGGCGATCCCGACACGCTGTACTTCGCCGCCAACGTCGTATTCAAAACCACCGATGCCGGGCGCTCCTGGCAGGTGATCAGTCCGGATCTCACGCGCGAGTCTCCCCAGATCCCCGCAAATCTCGGCGCTTTTTCCGCCGGCGACCCGGAAAAAGGGAAACATCGCGGCACGATTTACTCCCTGGCGCCCTCTTTCAAGGAAGCGGGCACGTTGTGGGCTGGCACCGATGACGGCCTAATCCAACTCACGCGCGACGCCGGAAAGACCTGGAAAAATGTCACTCCGCCGCAACTCACTTCCTGGAGCAAAGTCTCGCTTATTGAAGCCTCACACTTCGAACCGGGCACCGTCTACGCCGCCGTCAACCGCTTCCGCCTCGACGATTTGAAGCCGCACATCTACCGCACGCGCGACTTTGGTGCGCACTGGCAGGAAATCGTCGCCGGGCTTCCGGAAAATGCGCCCATCAACGCCGTCCGTGAGGATCCCGCACGAAAAGGCCTGCTCTTCGCCGGCTCCGAAACCTCGGTCTACGTTTCCTTCAGCGACGGGGATTCCTGGCAATCGTTGCAGCTGAATCTCCCACACACTTCCATACGCGACCTGACCATTCACGCCGACGACCTGGTCGTTGCCACGCACGGGCGTTCCTTCTGGATTCTTGACGACCTCACGCCGCTCCGCGAACTCAGCGATGAAGTCGCAAAGTCCCAGGCCTATCTGTTCAAGCCTCAGGAAGCCCTGCGCTGGCGCTGGAATCGCAATCCCGATACCCCGCTGCCGCCGGAAACACCCGCAGGAAAAAATCCTCCGGATGGCGCGATCATTGATTACTTCCTTGCCGCCGCCGCGAAAGGGCCGGTGGTCCTCGAGATCCTGGATTCCACGGGTGCCACCGTGCGCCGCTATTCCAACACCGACCCGTCCTTGCCCATGGACAAAATCGCCGCCGAACATCCCATCCCAATGTACTGGGTGCGTCCCTCGCAAATTCTCTCCGCAGCTCCGGGAATGCACCGTTTCGTCTGGGATCTCCATTCCGCGCCCCCGAAATCCCTGAACAAGGAATTTCCAATCTCGGCGATCCAGCACGACACCCCGCTACTTCCCCTCGGAAGCTGGGCGCTGCCGGGAAATTACACCGTCAAGTTGATCGTGGAGGGTAAGGAGTTCTCGCAACCTCTCACTGTGAAAATGGATCCCCGCATCAAAACATCTCTCAAAGATCTGCAAGCGCAGGCCGCGCTGCAGTCCGGTACGGTTTCCGGCATGAATCGCAGTTACGACGCCCTGAGCCAGGTACAGTCCGTCCGCGCGCAAATCAAGGAGACGTCAGTTAAGGCAAAAGGGAAGTTGGCCGATTCACTCGAAGAGCTCGACAGGCAATGCGCCGTTCTCGCTGGCGCAATCACCAGCACGTTCTTCGGAACGCCTCCAAGCGGCAAGCAACCCGAGAATTTCTCCACCCTGAATCAACACTTCGGCCAATTGCTGGCCATCGCCGATTCTGCCGATGCAGCCCCAACAACGCAGGCCAGCAAAGTCTATTCGGAGCTCACGGAGCATTTGAATGCGCTCAGCCGTCACTGGGAGGAACTCAAAAAGGACACCATCCCTGAATTGAACAGGCAGCTTCAGATGACCGGCCTTCCCGCCATCCAGGCCGACAAACCGCTAGCCACCGAACTGGGCGGAGCGGGCGAAGGCGACGACGAGCCCTAGGACCTGCCGTCACAAGGAGTCCCCATATGCAATTGAGAAGAGAGAAGTTGTCTGAAATTGAGACCATGGTCAAACTATAGCCTAACTATGGTTTGACTATAGTCCATTTCCTCGATACACTTTCCTCCAGTAGGAGCTACGCCATGGAAGAAATCGCCATCTCGAAATTTAAGGCCACCTGTCTCGCCGTCCTCGAAAAGGTCAAAAAAACAGGTCAACCCATCCTAGTCACCCGCTTCGGTCACCCCGTCGCGCAAATCATCCCCCCGATCCCCGCCAAACACGCTCCCAAGTTCGGGACGGCCGTGGGTACCGCGAAAATTCTCGGAGACATCGTTGGCCCCATCTCCGACATTTCAGACTGGGACGCGTGGAGCGATCCGGATAAAGAATCGTAAGGCAATTCCTCAATGCAGATACTTCTGAAAGAAGCCCGAGATGCGCTGGCTTGCGTCCGCGGCGGCTTCCGGCCGGTATCCTGTTTTATTGGTCGGGTTTTGAAAGGCGTGTCCCGCGCCGTCATAAATTTTGATGTCGGTGATCTTGCCGTCGGCTTTCATCGCCGCTTCAAACGCCTTCACGTCCTTCGGCGGAATGCCCTGATCGTCGGCGCCGAAATTCCCCTGCACCGGTGCCTTGATCTTGGCGATCAGCGCCGGGTCCGAAGGCAGCCATCCATAATTCACCACGCACGCCGCCAGCCTCGGCTGGTCCACCGCCAGCTTGATCGACCAGCTCCCACCCATACACCATCCCACTGAGCCGATTTTTCGCGTGTCCACATCCGGGCGTGAACTCAGATACGCATACGCCGCTTCCAGGTCTCGCATCCCGCGGTCATCCGGCAACCCGCGCATCAAAATGTGCGCCTCGTCGGGATTCGTGGCCACCTTCCCGCGATACAAATCCACCGCCAGCGCCACATAACCCTGGGCTGCATATTTCTGCGCCTGTTCCTTCACCCAGTCGTTCAGGCCCCACCATTCATGAATCACAATGATCGCAGGATGCCTGCCCGTCCCATCCGGCAGCGCCAAATAGCTGCTCACGGTGTCATCCCCGCTCTTGTAGCTGACCGCGTCTGTCTTAGTTCCTGCCGCCCCGCGCAGCATCAACTCCCAACTCACTATCAGCAGGCATATGGGCACAAGAAAAAAGATGATTCGCTTCATAGCAATGGCCCTCCCCGGCCAGTGATTGTAATGGGGAGCGTTACGCAACGCCAGCTTCGCGCTTCCGAAATCAAGGCTCTTCGTCTATACAGATTTTTAGCCCCTTCTCACTCAGCAGGGAATTAGACTGTGCTAACCGTTAGCGCCAATTGACAAAAAGAATACACTCGGCCAGAATGCGCCGGACTCACAGGCCACCGATGCGACTCAACCTCTCGTGTTCTCTGCCCCTGCTCCTCGTTTGCGCCTCGGCTCTTCCATTTTTCCCCGCCCGCTCTCTGGCGCGGCAATCCATCCCAGCCGGTTCGCAAGCACCGGGTGCCAGCTCCTCTCCTGCCTCTCCATCAAATTCCCCGGCGGTGGCCGCTCCCGCTTCGCCCAAGGATCCCGACGCTCCGGCTCCCTCGGCGCTGGAACAGGGCCTTGTTTCCTTTTACGAACAGGGATTCGAAGCGGCTGCTTCGCGTTTCACCCAAGCCAGCGCCTCTCCAGGAATCGAAGGAGCCCGGGCCTACGCGTGGCTCGCTCGCACCGACTTGCACCTCCACAATCTTGACGACGCGGACAAGGCGGCGCACAAGGCCATCGAACTGGCCCCCACTCTTCCGGCCTCGCAATCCGCTCTTGCGGAAGTTTATTTCCGCCAGGCCAAGTTTGCAGATGCCGAGCAGACACTGCATAACCTCCTGGCCACAAAAAATCCAGATGCGCGCGCCTTCCTCACGTTTGCCCGCATCTACTGGGCCACCGCCAACTACAAGGCCGCGAAGTCCTGTATCGATCTGGCCCGCCGGATGGACCCCTTAGATCCCGACATCGAAATGGAATGGGCGGACACCTTGCCCCGGAGCCAGCGCCTGGAAGAGTGGAAAAAGCGCCTCGCGAAAGGAGGCTACGAAGACGAGGAGCAGCGTGTAGGGCTGCAGGCGGAGATTTCGATGCTGGAAGATCAGGAACACCAGCCTCAGCACACGTGCAAGCTGACCACCAAATCCTTGCCGGCGGAAATTAAACTTGAATCCCTGCTCTTTGATGCCAAACACCTTCGTGGTTACGGCTTGCAGGTCAGGGTCAACGATGCCTCCTCCAAGCTTCTCCTCGATACGGGGTCGTTCGGCATTCTGATCAATTCGAAGATCGCCCAAAGGGCGGGAGTCACCAAGATCGCCGACATGCACATCAGCGGTATCGGCGACAGAGGCCCAGCCGGCGGCTTCCTCGGATTTGCCAAAAAGCTGCAAATCGGCAGCCTGATTTTTGAAGATTGTTTCGTGGATGTGATCGATAAGAAAAGCTCGCTGGGAGAAGATGGCCTCATCGGGGCGGATATTTTTGCGGACTTCCTGGTTGATCTGGATTTTCCAAACGCCAGGCTGAGACTTTCCGAACTCCCGCCCTTTCCCGATGAGCCCGCGACAATCCCTGGTTTGCAGATGAGCCAGCCGGAAAAGAACCCTCTCCACAATCGCTGGATTCCCCCTCAGTTCTCCAGCTATGAACGCGTCTACCGCTTCGGCCACATTCTGCTCATCCCCGGCTTTATCAACGACTCGCCTCCCAAACTTTTTATGGTGGATACGGGCGGGTGGGACAATTTCATTACCCCTGCGGCTGCGAAAGGTTACACAAAGATCTATTCGGATTCCGACACCGAAGTCAAAGGTCTAAGCGGAAAGGTCAAGAAAGTCTATTCCACCGGAGCAGTCACCCTGGTCTTCGGGCATTTCAAGCAGTTCAGGTTAGACCTTGTTGCTTTTGACCTAACGCACACCAGCGACAATTTGGGCACGGAAGTTGCCGGGTCGCTGGGATTCGCCATGCTCTACATGCTGGAAATTAAGATTGACTACCGCGATCATCTGATGGATTTTTTCTACGACCCCAACCGCTTCCATTAATCAGCCGAATAATTGCGCATCCGGCCTTGTCCGCCAGAAAATCCGGCAACCAGGCTAGGTTCCGCCGCCCAGGCGGGCAATTTTTCTTCGGTGATGCTAACTGGCCGGCTTCTCCATTGCGTCAATCGCCGCCAGCACCTCGTCGCTGTGTGTCTTCACGTCCACGCTGCTCCACACTTTCCGAACCACCCCGCTGGGATCAATCAGATAGGTATGCCGCGCGGAGAGCTTGGCCACTCCAAGGTTCATCACCGAGTCATATTTTTCGGATACTTCTTTGTTCGTATCCGCCAGCAGCTTGAACGTCAGGCTTTCCTTCGTGCAAAACGCCTGATGGGATTTCTCATCCTGCACGCTCACCCCCAGAATCACGGCATTCTTCGCGTCATATTTCGCCAGATCCCGCTGGAAATTGTGCGCTTCGATGGTGCACCCGGAGGTCATATCCTTGGGATAGAAATACAGCACCACCCACTTGCCTTTGAAGTCGTGCAGGCTGACGGGCTTGCCTTCCTGCGAATTCAGTGTGAAGTCCGGCGCTGCACTGCCCACCGCGGGCCCTTTGTCCCCTGCATTCATCTTGGCGTTAATCAGGGCGATTACCACCACCAGCGCCAGGATTCCGCCGATTGCCATCCACATAGATGTTTTCCTCATGGTTCCCCCGCTTGAAAGTATCAAAAATTCGCGCGTTTGGCCCACAGTAAAGATGCGCAGGCATCGCGGAGGGGTACAGGGGAATAGCAGATGAACAGGAGGGTTTCAAGCTACGCTATTTCTTGGCTGCGGGCGCCTTTACGGGCTTTGCGACATCGCTCGGACCCGACGCAAACCGCTTGGCTTCCGGACTGCGCGTGCTCCAGTCCGCCGGCGGAAACGACACTCGCCAGAAGCGCGGACACGGTTTCGCGAACTCGAATCCAATCTCCGGCACTCCATTCGGCCCGAGATTTACATCCACCACCGTGCACGCCAACTCTTCTCCGGTGGTTATATTCTTCACCGCCAATGTTTGACCTTCCCCCACCGGCTCCCGCAACACCATCAGCGCTCCGTGCGCATTCACGATCAGCGTGTTGGTGAGCTCCATGAAGGGTGTTCCAGTGGACCGTTTTCCGGAAACCCGCAGCGGTACCGCCAACAGGATCCGCTGGCTGCGGCGCTGATTGGCCGACATGCAGGGCCGAATGATAGGTGTGCTCATGGGCGGGCCTCCGCTCTACTGTGGTTGTCGGCATGCATGGGGAGAGCCATTAGGAAGGATGCGGAAAACAGTTTGGAAAATTCACACGTAAGGCGAATTGTTTCACCCATCGGTCCACGATTTCGGGCCGCGGCTGGCCCGTCTGCACTCCAGGCCAATCTAAAGAAAATGAACTGGGTTACTACAGTGCGTGTGCTCGGTTTCGGCCATGCTCAAGCAGCGATTCGGCTGTTTCACGGTTTGCGTGCGGCATGGGAATGCTTCGGTGAAATTGCCGCGAGAATGACCTGTTCGGGAATGCTGCAAAGTGTTCCAATCTGGAATCGTGCCTCCAGCAACCACCTCACTGCCACCCCGCGATTTTCCTCCTACACCCATCAGACCCGTCCATGAACCTGCGTCCGAGAATGCTTCTAGTCTTCGCCGTCACCATTGTCTGCGGCATGGGGGTTCTCCATTTTCTGTCCCGCGATGTGCTGCTCAGCAGTTTCCAGGATCTCGAAACCGAGCAGATGAGACAGAACGTCCACCACGCCCTTACCGAACTGGAAGAGGAATACAACGACCTGGGCCGTACCACCAATGATTATGCCTACTGGGATCGCACCTACAACTTTCTCGGAAATCCCCCAAAAGGCGGCGACATCGGCGAGGAATTTCAGAGTACGGAGATGGATGGGCTGGGCCTGAACCTGGTGATCATCCGGGACCTGCAAGGGAAAATCGTCTTCGCAAAAGCTTACGACACCGAGAAGCACCAGGAGGCCCGCGCTCCCACGGACTTCCTTCAGCAGTTATTCCGCACGCCACAGCTCAGCACGGCATCCGTGGCGCGATACCCGCGCGACGGCTTGATCGCCTTTCCGGATGCAGTTTACCTCGTTTCCCTGAGGCCTATCCTGAACTCCCAACGGGAGGGTGATTCGCGCGGCATTTTGCTGATAGCGCGAAAATTTGATGGCCGGGGCCCCGCACGCTTCAGCGACCTCACACCCACCTCCTTGCGATTCGCACGTTTGGACTCTAGCCGCCTCCCTCCCGATTTCCAGCTTGCCCGGGAAGCGCTGGCCGTGAGTCCCTCCGACGTCGAAGTCCGGCCCTCGACCGGCGACCTGATCTGCGGTTACGCCATAGTCAACGACCTCCTCGGCGATCCCTTGTTCATTTTCCGGGTAGACACCCGGCGTCCGATCTACCAGCGCGGCCAACTTAGCCAGTTCTCTCTGTTTGGCACCCAGCTTGCCAGCGCGCTAATCTTCTCGCTCCTCATTATCTTTCTTCTTCAAAAATTCGTTCTCTCCCGCCTGAGCGGCCTCAGTCACCAAATTGAGAGCATCGGGAATCGCCATGTTCTCGCCGAGCGCGTCCGCGTCACCGGCCGCGATGAAATCTCCAGCCTGGCCGTAAGCATCAACCGGATGCTCGACGAACTCGAGCGTAGCCAGCAGCAATTTCTCTTCCTGACCGAAAACATCCACCAGATTTTCTGGATCAAAGACGCCGCCACAAGCCGCTTCAATTACATCAGCAGCGCTTTTGAACGGATCTTTGGCCGCCCCACCTCCACCCTCGCGCTGGACCCCTCCTCTTGGCGCGAACTCATTCATCCCGAAGACCGCTCCATGGTCGATCGCATCCTCGCAACCCAGGCCGCCGGCCTTCCCACGGAAGCATACTTCCGGATTACCTCCGAGAAAGGATCCATTCGTTGGCTCTGGGAGCGCTCCTTTCCCCGCGTCGGGCCCAATGGCAAACATGCCCAGATCACCGGGCTGACCGAGGACATCACCGATTTCAAGCGCAACGAAGAAGCTCTGCTCTCCGCGCGGATGGAACTGGAAGCGCGCGTCGCTTCGCGCACCGCGGAACTCGCCGAGCGCGGCGAACTCGTAAAGTTGCTCGTGGACTCCGCTCCCGGTGCCATGTACGGCATGGACGCCGACGGAAAATGCACCTTCTGCAATCCAGCGGGACTTCGCCTGCTGGGATATGACGACCCTCGGGAAGTCCTTGGAAGGAATTCGCACGCATTGTTTCATCACACTCGCCTCGATGGCACTCCCTATCCGCAGGAAGATTGTCCCGTGTTTTGCAGTTTTCACAGCGGCCGCGATGCCCATGTCGCCGATGAACTCTTCTGGCGCAAGGACGGCACCGGCTTTCACGTTGAATACACCTCCCGGCAGATTCGCCGCAACTCCAAACTCATCGGCACCGTGGTCTCCTTTGAGGACATTACCGATCGCAAGCGCCTGGAACTCGAACTCCGCCTTAGCCAGAAACTCGAAGCCGTCGGCCGGATCGCTGCCGGCATCGCTCACGAAATCAACACCCCCATCCAGTTTGTCGGCGACAACACCCGCTTCCTGCAAAACTCCTTTCAGCATGTGCTGCAACTCATGCACAAATACCAGCAGCTTCAGGAAGTCGCCACGCGCGGTCAAATCCCTCCGGAATTTCTGCGGGAACTCCTGGCCCTCCGTGAGAAGGCCGACTGGGATTTCGTCGAGCAGGAAATTCCCCGCGCCATGGCCCAGATGCTCGAAGGCCTCGCCCGCGTGTCCAGCATTGTCCGCGGCATGAAAGAGTTCTCGCACGTGGATCGCACCAGTGAAAAGGCGCCTTCCGACATCAACCGCGCCCTGCAGAGCACCCTCGTTGTCTCCAGCAACGAAATTAAGTACGTCGCCGAAGTCGAAACCCGCTTCGGGGAACTTCCCCCCGTGATCTGCCACTTGGCCGACCTCAACCAGGTCTTCCTCAATCTGCTCGTTAACGCCGCCAACGCCGTCGAAGACGTTGTCAGGGGCACCAACGGCAAAGGAAAAATCATCGTCGCCACCCGCGTCGACGGGGACCTCGTGGAAGTCTCCGTCGCCGACAACGGCACCGGCATCCCCGCGGAGGTGCAGGACAAAATCTTCGATCCCTTCTTCACCACCAAGAGCGTGGGCAAGGGCACCGGGCAAGGCCTGGCCCTGGCCCGCGCCATCGTCGTCGAAAAACATGGCGGAACCCTCACCTTCGAAACCCAGCCCGGCAAAGGAACCACTTTTTTTGTACGGCTTCCATTTTCGGGAGCCCCTCTGCGCGAGGAGGCGCTGGTGAAATGAAACGTATCCTTTTTGTGGACGACGAGGTCAGCATTCTCGACGCCCTCAAGCGTGTGCTGCGTCCGATGCGCTCCGAGTGGGAAATGGTTTTTGTACCGGGCGGGGATGCGGCGCTTTCGCATTTGGAGGCCTCTCCTTTCGACGTCATCGTCTCCGACATGCGCATGCCCGGCATGGATGGCGCCACTCTTCTCGAAGCGGTGCGTGAAAAATATCCCAGCATTCTGCGCATCATTCTTTCCGGCTACACGGAAATGCAAGCCTCGCTCCGCGCCGTTCCCGTGGCCCACCAGTTCCTTCTCAAACCTTGCGACCCGGAAATGCTCCGCGCGGGAATTTCCCGCACCACCAGTCTCGGCGAAGTGCTCGACAGCAAAATGCTCACTGGCCTCGTCGGCGCCCTTCGCGATCTTCCTTCACTGCCGCGCGTCTTCTCTGAACTGAAAGTGGCCCTGGCGGAGCCGAACGCTTCCGTCGACCGCATCACCCAGATCGTCGAGCAGGACGTGGCCCTCAGCGCCAAGCTTCTGCAACTCGTAAACTCCGCATTCTTCGGCTTGGCCCACGATGTCAGCGACATCCGAACCGCGGTCAGTTGCCTGGGGATCACGGTCCTTCACTACCTGGTGCTCACTCTGGAAGTATTTCGCTCCTTCACCGCCAACGAATTTGTCGGCGTCGAATACCTCGAGGAGTTTCAGCGCCACGCGCAGCTTTCCGCGCGCATCGCCGCAGCGATCGCCCGGAGAATGCAAGTTCCCCCCGCCGGGGTGCTGGCCGCGTTTCTCCACGACATCGGCAAGTTGGTCATCGCCGAACGCACCCCCGCCCATTTCGCCCGGTCCCTCGCGCAAGCCCAGGATGAAGGCAAACCTCTCTACCAAATCGAAGAGCGTCTGATTCATATTTCCCACGCCGAGGTGGGCGCGTACCTGCTCGGTTTGTGGGGCTTCCCCCAAACGGTTGTGGAGGCGGTCGCGCACCACCATCATCCGCGGAATTTTCCCTCCGCTGGCATGGATATGGTGCTGCTTGTCTACATCACCAATCTGCTTGCCCATGAACGCGAGGCCCTCGAACATAGCGGCGCTCCTCCGCAGTTCGACATGGAACTTCTGGAACTCGCGGGCGTCGCGGACCGCCTACCCGAATGGCGCAAAATTGCCCAGGCCGCACAGATCCATCAAGTCCAATTGGTAAGCTGATTTTTGCCGGCAATCCACTACAATGGACTCCTGAATCACCCAGGCCCTTTGTCAGCCGCGGTGATTTTCCTAACTCTTGATGGATTCCTCCGCCCCCACCTGGCTCGCCGAGCCGCGCTTGACGATTTTGCTCGCGCTGCTTTTCTCCCTTCCCGCGATTCTCTTGCCCGCAACGTCGGAACGGCTCTTCCGCCGCATCGAGAGCCTGGCCTCTCGCTTCGCAGCGCATAAAATCCTGGCCATCACTGCGCTGTTTCTTTCCGTCGTCGCGTTGCGCGTGGCCCTGCTCGGCAAGCTTCCGGTTCCCAACCCCGGCATCCACGATGAGTTCAGCTATCTCCTGATGGGCGACACCTTCGCCCATGGCCGCCTCGCCAATCCCACGCATCCTCTTTGGAGAAGCTTCGAAACCTTCCACGTCCTCTGGTTTCCCGTTTACGCTTCGAAATATCCGCCCGCGCAGGGCCTCGTTCTAGCCTTCGGACAGTTGCTCGGCCACCCCTGGATTGGCGTGCTCCTCAGCGCCGCGGCCATGGCGGCCGCATTCGTCTGGATGCTGCAAGCGTGGATACCCGCGCGCTGGGCGCTCCTCGCCGGCATTCTCGCCGCCGCGAAACTCTGCATCGCTTGCTACTGGATGAACAGTTACTGGGGCGGCGCCGTGGCGGCTATCGGCGGCGCGCTGGTACTCGGCGCGATTGGACGCATGAAACGCCGCCCAACGTTGGCGTCGGGAATTCTCCTCGGCCTCGGAGTCGCCATTCTCATCAACAGCCGTCCGTACGAAAGTATTTTTTTCTGCGTTCCCGTTGCCACCGCCCTGGGTCTCTGGTTCCTGCGCGGAGCCAAAGGCGAAAACGCGCGGCGCGCGGCGATGCGCCTGGTCTTTCTTCCGGCCGCCGGCATTCTGCTGGTCACCCTCTCCTTCATGGGTTACTACAATTGGCGCCTCACCGGAAATCCCGCCGACCTTCCCTACGCCTATGCCACCCGCGTGAATGGCCGCGCCGCCATGTTTCTCTGGCAGACGCCGAAACCCCCCATGCACTACAACAACGCCGCAATGGAAACTTTCTACAATCAATACGAGCGGCTCAATTACGACCGCACCTGGACGGCGCTCCAATCGGTATTTCAGGACAAACTCGATCACTGTCTGAACACTTTTTTCTGGCCCGCATGTTGGCTGCTGCTCCCCGGCGTTCTCTTCCTCTACCGCGACACCCGCCTCCGCCTGCTGTACGCTTGTTTCCTCGCGGTCTTGCTAGGCTATGCCCTGGTTACCTGGCCGGGACCCCACTACCTCGCGCCAGCGGCCGCCTGCTTTTTTGCCTTGCTGGTGCAATCCATCCGGCACTTGCGCACCATCCGCATTTTCCGGCGTCCCATTGGCGCCGCCCTCTCACGCGCCATTCTCCTCGCGCTGTGCCTGGATGTCGCCAGCTTGGCCGCGCAAAGAATCGGCGATCCCCAAGGTTGGGGCGGCTGGGGCCTTTCCGATCGCGCCGATCTGTTGCACGATCTCGAATCCAAGCCTGGAAAGCACGTCGTGCTCGTCCGTTATGCCCCCGATCACAGCGTCCACGAAGAATGGGTTTACAATGCCGCCGACATCGACGCCTCAAAGGTAATCTGGGCGCGCGATCTCCCCGGTGAAGTCAACAATCAACTCCTCAACTACTACCCCGACCGCACCATTTGGCTCGCCTTGCCCGACGACAACGAAGTCTCCGAACTCCGCCCGCCGCTAAAGCCGCGCTGAACTACAGCGCAACTCCTCCACACCGTGTTCTCAGAATAAGCTGACTTGTCGCGATTCCGTCCCCGCCCTATACTCGCTGTTACTTTGTCTTTTGGAGAAGGCACCTTGTTGAATCGACTGACAGTCCTCGCCTTGGCCGCCGCGCTTTTCTGCAGCGGAGCTCTCGCACAAAAGCAGCCCGCCAAGCAGGACGATCGCATCGTCCTGGAACAAATCCTTAAGCAGACCTATCAGCCATCGCTCATCGGCAAGCAAATGATGGGCATTGGCGGCGAGACCGACGTGCGCCGCGCCGGCACCATCGTCGTGATTCAACGCCCCGGCCTCTTCGGTTCGCTCTTGCACAATGAACCCGCCTCCAGTTCCATCAAGGGCCTCAGTGCGGAACTCTTTCGCGGGCACAAGGACTACGACGTTCCCGTTGGCGAGCGCTACTACGTCACCGCGGTTGCTGTCGGCTCCGACACCATTCTTGTCGGTTTGCTCACCGCGCGCAGCGTGCCCACGCAAAGCGGGGCCGGCCACCTTTGGACCACCCTCTCTTTCAAGTTCCCAGCCGAAGTTCTCGCCGACGCCGACAAAACCACCGTCTTCCAGGCATTCGACCAATGGTTCCTTCCCGAAGGCCGCGCCACCTCCGCACTTCCCGCCGCCGCTCCTGTCGCTGCCTCCGCCACTGCGCCCGTGGCTGCTCCAGCGACGCAGCCTGCCTACGTGGCGCAACCCGTTGCCGCTCCCAGGGCTTCCTCCGCGCAAGAATCCACACTGACCCCGGGCATGACCCGCGAACAGATCCTGCAATACCTCGGCGCTGCCGACCGCGAGATTCATTTCGGCCAGCGGCAATGGCTCATCTATCCGGGAATTGTCGCCGCTCTATATGACAACAAGCTCGAATCGGTGGAAACCTCGGGAAAAGCCAGCGCAAAAGTAAACGTGCAATCGGATCCCACCGGCGCGGAAATCTATCTCGACGATCAGCTCGTTGGCTCTACGCCTTCTTCGCTCTTGCTCGCTCCCGGCAAGCACGCCTTTCGCCTGCACGCCGCGGGTCGCGCCGACTGGTCGCGCCAGGTCAACATCCTGATGGGCAGCGACATCTCTCTTACCGCCACCCTCGACAAAAACTGACGGCCTTTGCGGCTCAACTACTCCCGCTTTTCTTCCGTCGCGCGGAACGCCATACTACCTCCACCCGCTATGAGCGAACACTATCGCTTCTCCGATTTGCGTGAGCTGCTCGCCAAGGCCAACGAAGAAAAGTCCGGCGACCAACTAGCCGGAATCGCCGCCATTTCGATGCGCGAGCGGGTCGCGGCCAAGAGTGCCCTGGCAGACCTTCCGCTGCTCGACCTGCTGAACAATCCGCTCATTCCCCCCGAAACCGACGAGGTCTCCAGCCTCATTCTCGAATCGCACGATTCTTCCGCGTTCGCGCCCATCCGCAGCATGACCGTTGGTGCGTTTCGAGAATTTGTCCTCGCCAACGAAACGTCAGAAACAGATCTCAAGTCCCTGAAATGGGGCATCACCCCAGAAATGGCCGCGGCCGTCGCCAAGCTGATGAGCAACAAAGATCTCGTTCTCGCCGCGGCAAAAATTCGCAACGTCACACGCTGCCGCAACACCCTCGGCGAACGCGGCGTCCTCGGCATTCGCCTGCAACCAAACCACCCCTCCGACGACGTCGGCGGCATCCTGCTCGCCGCGTTCGACGGCCTGATGTACGGCTGCGGCGACGCGGTCATCGGCGTCAACCCGGCCACCGATTCCGTCGCCGGTGTCGCCACGATCCTGCAAGCCCTCGATCGCCTGATCGCCGCATTCGAAATTCCCACCCAGGCCTGCTGTCTCGCGCACATCACCACTCAGTTGGCCTGCCTCGATCGCGGCGCCCCTATCGATTTACTTTTCCAGTCGGTTGCCGGCACCCAGGATGCCAACACCAGTTTCGGCATCAATCTTTCCCTTCTGCGCGAAGGCCGCGAACGCGTTCTCGCGCACCACCGCGCCCGCAACGTCCCCTGGGCTGGCGACCAAGTCATGTATTTCGAAACCGGGCAGGGAAGCGCTCTCTCCGCCGAAGCCCATCACGGCGTCGACCAACTCACTCTCGAAGCCCGCGCTTACGGCGTCGCTCGCGCCTTCGATCCTTTCCTCGTCAACACCGTCGTTGGCTTTATCGGCCCCGAATATCTTTACGACGAGCGCCAGATCATCCGCGCCGGCCTCGAAGATCATTTCATGGGCAAACTGCTGGGGCTGCCGATGGGCTGCGACGTCTGCTACACCAATCACGCCGTCGCCGATCAAAACTCTGCCGACAATCTGATGCTTCTGCTGGCCGCCGCCGGCTGCAACTACTTCATGGGCGTGCCCGGCGCCGATGACGTCATGCTCAACTATCAATCCACCAGCTTTCACGACGCCCTGGCGGCACGCAAAATCTTTGGCCTGCGCCCTGCCCCGGAATTCCTCCAATGGCTCGAGCACACGGGCATCTACCTGGATGGCGAACCAATGGCGCTCGACGCCGGCAATCGGCAAAAACTCTTGCGCGGCCTTGAAGGCGTGCTGGCAACGCCTGCTTCACTGCAATGATGGAAACAATGGACGACGACAAAAAACTTACCTCGCCGCCTGCGTGGCCCGAAGTCATCCGCAAAATCCGCGCCCGTACCCCCGCGCGCATCTTCGTGGACCGCGGCGCCGCCTATTCCACACCTATGCACCTCGAACTCCGCCTAGCCCATGCCAGCGCCGTGGACGCAGTCTGGACGGAATTCGACCTGCCACATAATTTCCCACCGGAGTTCATCGCAAAAGGGAATTTGTTTGAAGTTTCCAGCTTGGCCCAGTCCAAGTCGCAGTTTTTGTTGCGCCCCGATCTCGGCCGCAAGCTAAGCGAGTCCGCGAGGACTCTCATCACCCAACACTGCCCCACGGCGCCCGACATCCAGATCGTAATCGGCGACGGCCTCTCCGTCGCCGCTGTCTCCGCACAAGTTCCGCCCCTCTTCCCGCTTCTGCAACAGAAAGTTCACGCTCACAATTGGTCCGTCGGCCAAACCTTCGCCGTGCGCTATTGCCGTGTAGGCATCATGAACGCCATCGGCGATCTGCTATCCCCGCGCGTCCTCATCTTGCTGATCGGCGAACGCCCTGGCCTCGCCACCGCCGAAAGTCTCTCCGCCTACATGGCCTACTCGCCCCGCCACGGCCACACCGACGCCGACAGAAACCTGATCTCCAACATCCACGCCCGCGGGGTCAGCATCGAAGATGCCGCGGCCCGCATCACAACTCTAGCCGCACAATTTCTTGCCTTGAAAAAAAGTGGCACAACTCTCAAAGAGGAAACTCCCTCGTTGCCTCACTAACTCGGATGCAAGAAATCCTCCAGGAAGTACACAAACAGGGCGCCTCCCTTTGTGTTTTTCCTCTTGGCATCAATTCCAGGAAATTGAACCGGTAGAAGACGATTGCCGTTCTCGTTCAGAACCGTGCGCTTCAGCCTTTGGCAGCAAACGCGCCCACCACGGGCTTCGCAATGCTGACAAAGTCATCGTACTTCATACGAATGGCGTCTCTATGTGTGCCGGCATTGAAGAGAATCTCCTTGTCGCCGGCCAGCGATTCATCCACGTAGACCGCCAGCCCATAAATTTCACCGAGAGGCGGCATCGCACCTAGCTCGCAATCGGGAAAAAGGCTCGAAAACTCCAGCTCGGTTGCCAAGCGAACGGGACGCCCAATCACCCGCGCCAGTTTTCCGGTTTTCACGTGATAAGAAGCTGGCAGCACGACAAGGCAGTAGTCGTTGCCGGACTGCACAACCACCGTCTTCGCGACTTCGTTGCCTGAAACATGCATCGCGGCAGCGGTGCCTTGCGCGGTGGAAGCAGAGGGATGGAAAAACAGCGAATAGGGAATCTTGTTTTCTTCCAGATGGTGTTTAATGCGAGTTGAAATCGGCATGGCTTGACTCCTTTTCTATTGGCTATCCCAAGAAACGCCGGAATTCACACGTCTAACCAACTGCATACGTTCCTTTTCTCAATGACGGCGCGGCTTCAACCGCTGCATGGAGTTGTTGCCGCGTATCGGGAATGCACTTGCACGCTCTTCGCGTGCCGGCTTGCAACTTTCAAGAACCCGCAGGGATTCTCCCGGTTGCTGAAGTGGAGCGATGTGGGGGTAGCTTTCCTGGTCTTCGCATGCGGGACGTTCGCAAGCAGGAAATTCGAAAGCTCTGTTGTTCGACGCGGCCTGACCCCCTGCTCAACTGCAGCCATGTGTGAAAAAGGCACAGTTCGAGACTGACAGGATCGCGCGATTTTGACGGTGATCGAACTACAAGATGATTGGAGCGAGGGAAAAAGATGAGGCGCTGCAACTTCATGGGCCGTCTCCGCTCCGCAAAACCCGGCTGGGTATTCCGCGTCTCGCAGTTGCCCTGATGTGAACCTACTCCTCGGGAACCCGCTTAGCAAGAAGGAACTTCGCGCGCCTCAATCGCCTTCCAAGAAAATCGCCGGCTCTTTGCCGTCTGCCTCCGCGTCGCGGCCGTAAAGACCTCCGGCTCACACCTAGTACGGTTGTGAATCACAAATCGCCGCAAGGTCTTCCATGTGACGTGATTCACTGACTGCGCCGTGCAGACTTGCTATCTAATAATGTGAAGTGTTGATCGCTCGGCTTGTCTATGGTTTCCGGCGGAGGATACCCGCAAGTTCGCCCGGCACGAGTTGTGTGTGAACGGAAGAGGGCAAACATGATCAAGAAAACGAAGCAAGGCTTTCAAGTACTCTCCAGCAAGGGAAGGAATCTCGGTGGGCCGTACAAAACGCTCGAAGAGGCAAAGAAGCGACTCCGCCAGGTCGAGTTCTTCAAGCACCGCAAGATCTGAGATCGCAGCCGGCCAATCGAAGTTCTATCCCATCTTTGAAGAGATGCTCTCGAGATTTTCGTTCACCGAATAGCCTGTCCGGGAATTTCCATTTCGGTGTTTCAAGGGCTGAGAATTTACTGCTCGGAAGAATCTCTCTGCCGTCGGCGCCTGCCTGATGAATACTCAATATAGGCTGGGTCCGGCAGCTTTCTTGATCTCAAACATCCACACCCGCGGGGTCAGCATCGAAGATGCCGCAGCTCGCATTACAAATCTCGCATCACAATTGATAGCCGGGAAACGTAGAGGAACCGTTATCAAAAAAGAAGACCGCCGATTGCCTTACTAATCCGCTCGCGGTGCACCCGAATCGGCGCTACCGGTAATACCCAAAGTTCCTGCGCAGAAAATAATATTCATTGATCGGCTGATCGTCTTGGATCGCCGGCACCCGCGCGTCCAGGTCAGAAACCGTCTTCAACGGAACTTCCTGCCCCAACACAATCGCGAACATTCCCTCCGGCGTCGCGGCCGGACCCCATTCCACGAAATCCTTCGCCGCCTTCTCCGGCAAACGGCCAGCCAGCGTCTTGGCGTCCTTCAGGGGAATCGGATCATTGCTTGCAAGAATGTGCAGCCCCCAGCCATCAAGCGACAGAAACGCGCGAGTATACGGAAACGATTCCTGTATTGCCTTCACGGCCGCCACCGGGAAAGCGCGGTCCCACCGGGTGTCCGCCGTGTACACCCACATCTGCACGATTCCTCCCGGACGCAAGTGGCGCCGCAGAATCGTGTAAAACTCCCGTGAGAAAAGCAGGCTGGTGGTGGGCGCGCTGATCGGTGGCGGGGGATCCAGCGTGATGACATCGTATTGCTCGTTCGAACGCTCCAGGAACCGCCGCCCATCATCGGCAACCACGTGGGCCATCGGTGATTCCAGAAGCCTCGGTCCATCGGGATGATAATAGCCGAACAGCTTCGGCACGCTCGGCACCAGGTCCACCACCGTGCTATCCACTCCCCACGAAAGCATCGAGCGAAACGTTGTGCCCATCCCGAAGCAAATCACCAGCGTCTTCTTTGGCGGCCGGTCCAGAAACGCCAGCGGCAGATGCGTCATGTACTTGGTGATCGGGGTCAGAACCGTCATGCCCACGCCATTCACCAGCAGGAGTTTGTTCATCCCCTCGCCCGTTGCGATTACCGTGGCCGTGTAATCGCGCAGCTCAACGCGATGCTCGAACCGCGTCTCGTAGCCTTCCGTTAACACTGCCAGCGGCACCGACGCCAGGACCGCGCCGGCATAGAGAACTCTATTTCGCAGAACTCCACGCCCGGTTGCTTCGCTCGACTTCGCGCTCAACACCGTCACCAGCCCGATCCCAAAAAGAGGGATCGCAAGCGCCACCAGGCCCCAGTGCTCCCCCAGCCACGGCAGAATCCAGAATCCCGCCAGCAGGGGCCCCGCAATCGACCCGAGTACGTTCACGGCGTAGGCTCTCCCCGCGCGATCCGGATCGCCGCCTGAAAAGTGATCCACCAGCAGCGGTGTCAAGAATCCAAGCGCCATGCTGAACGGCACGACCCCCAGGCCTACCCGCAGTGCCAGCCAGCCGCCATACAGAGCGATGGGCACGGCGCGGTCCGCGAAAGAGAGCGCCAGCAGCGCCAGCGGTCCCAGCAAAATCCACGCCACTCGACTGCCCTCGAGGCCATGTGAGCGCACCCAATAGCGATACACCAGCGAACCCGCGTAGGTTGCTCCGAGATACAACGCCAGAATGGTCGCGAAGGAATAGACAACGTTCCCCAGGTACGGCGTGAACAGCCGGATCCACACAACTTCAATTGCCATGCTGCACACGCCGGTGATAAAGAGAAACCAGAAAACGCTGCTGGCCGGCAGGTTGTACAACCGTTCCGGCACAAATTTTTCCTGCGGGGATTCCTCGGCGGCCGCGCTTGAACCCAGCTTCCCAAAGCTCAGCGCGAATACCGTGGCTGCCAACAGCACGTTCAGCGCCGTGGCCACCCGCATGGTGCCGCGGAACCCCAGCATCTCGATCAGAAAATAGGCGGGAACGAGCGTCCCCAGAATTGCCCCCAGCACGTTTGAAAGATACAGATAGCTGAACGACTGCTGCGTTCCCGTCGCTGAAGTCTTGCGAATCGCGCACATGGCCATCGGAAACGTCGCGCCCATGCACGTGCACCACGGCAGCAGCGACGCCGTGATCCAAAGTCCCGACGCCAGGTAGTACCGCGATGAGTCCCACACGAAACTATTCCGCGTGTTCATCAGCATGCCGTAGCCAAAATTAATGAGCAAGGGAACCACCAGCCCGCTTACGCCGATGATGATCTCTATCAGTCCATAAAACCGCAGCGGAGCCTTTGCATCGGAATTCTCCAGCCGCCGGGCCACCGCTCCGCCCGCCCATGACCCAAGCGCCAGTCCAGCCATGAAAATCGAAAGAACAATCGACACCATCGGCGTGGTCACGCCGAATTTCGCCATCGCCAGCCGCAGCCATACCGTCTCGTAAACCAGGCTGCAAAATCCCGACACCACGAAAAATCCCAGATACCAGAATCGATTCATCATTTCTCGCTTGCTGTTCCTCTCTGCCACGGATACCAGGCAGAAATCCCCGAACCCGAGCTGCCCTCTTCCTCGCTCGTTTTCCCCACGGAAGTGTTTCAGCCCAGTGGAATGCGCTAAATCCATCCTAGAACCAAAAAAAGCGGAGCCCCGGATTTAGTTTTTCGGAGGCTCCGAAGTGTAAACTCGGCGATCGCTCTTCAACGATGAGGAAATTCTTCCAGGCGTAAGGAGGGATTTGCACAAAGCAGGCGGGGAGCCCGCGTCAAGCATTCGACGCTAATCAACACGAAAGAATGGTGGAGGCGGGGGAGTCGAAGCGTTATGGGGTATTGATGCCACGTAACTCATTGATTTTCCAAAATACCAGAACCCTCGAAAATCCCACATTCAAAAATTGTGGGCACAAAATGGGCACAGTAAGTCCGACTGCACCCCTCGGATGAGACAGTTTTCGATGGGCACACTTGCAGTTCTTTGAGTTTTCTTCCCGTCCACCGAGGAAGCCGGGGATCTGGGAGAGGGGGGTTCGGCCGCGGAGAAGAACTGGACGAAGGCGACGCCTTACAGTACGGCGAAAACGAAAAAAAGCGCCGACACCCGATCAAGGGCATCGGCGTGGCTAGCCGGTCTGCGTGATCTTAGTGCTCCGCGAGTCTCACGATCTTGATGTCGGCATCATAATCCAGATACATGTTTTTCCCACCCGTGGAACCCCATAGGAAGACAGCCGTATTTGACGGAGCCGCAATCGGCGTTACCTGCTGGATGTCGCCTTTCTGGCCGAATAGAGCTAGCTGAGTAAATGGGTGTCGGGCGGATTTATCTAAGTTCCAGAAAACGAGTTGAGCGATGATTTCCCCTGATTCATTCGTGGATACTCTTTGCACGCCGACTCTAACAGAGTCTGTCTTGGTCGCAAGTAAACTCAAAGCAGGCTTAAAGCTCGTGCGGCTAAGAAGTTCCCCGTCTAAAGAAAATTGAAATAACTCTTTGGGCCGTGCAAGCCAAACAAAGAGTTTGTCTCCAGCGATAAACATTTGGTCTTGACCGCCGCCTTTGGGGTCGGGATGAAATGTTTCTTCTCCGTCAGGTAAAAAAGAAAGCGGGAAAAACTCTTTGAGAATTTTGCCGCGCGGAGAGTACTTAACGATGAGTGGGTAGTCGGACGAATCAGTTTCTTTCAAACCCTTGCCAAAGATATTACCAAAAGAGTCCACAGCTACATCAAAAAACTGGTACGGCCAAACCTCCCAAACTTTCTCCAGTTTGCTATTCCTGTCGTATGTCAACAGGACAGTTTTTATTTCGGCGGGTTGAGCACCCGGAGCAGTGTAGCCAACTCCCGCCGCGAGGACCATACCCCCTTCGGGGGTTGCAGCCACGGCCCACACATCGGCATACCAAGCGTCCTGTAGGTCTTTCACCGGAAAGACTGCCATCTCGCTTCCGTCTGTCCCGTACATCCTCGCGGCGGGAGCGCTGGACATTTTTATATCTCGGTATAGAAGAAGCTTCTTTTGGACAGCATCCCACTGCGAGAAAAATCCCCCTTGCCCATCGTTGACCTCGGCGATGGCTGTTTGAATCGTCTGACCTTGAAGAGATGCATGTGTAAATAGAAAGAAAATCACAATTGATGGGATTCGGATGCGTATCTTCATTTAAGCATTCCTTCCAGTCAGAAATCTATTGCGGTATGCAATTGCTATCACTTGTATCATTTTCACACCCCGAACACATACCGGAACCTTGCCCGGGGTAGCATTCACTCTTGGCGTGGATTCCTAATCCTGTACATTGGTAGATAGTACAGCCCGATGTCTCACAAGTCCCGTTTACGCAGTGGCAAAAAGGATATAAGCAACACGTCGCTTGAGCTTTGGCATGATTACATGGAGGAGCCATTGCGCGGACACTCGGAAGTAGGGAGACGCGCAACTGACTGAATACGTTGCGGTGTGGGGTTGCTATTTGGTAGGGCGGCTTGATTATATATTGAAGCTGTTGAGACAGTCTTGCGCGGGGAAAGACATGCTTAACGACCACAGCTCTGGCAGACACTAGATAGATAAGAGCGACCACGACGATAAGCAGCGCCATTCTTAAGAAATTCGATTTTTTCATTATTCACCTCCGTACCGCAGAGGGGTTTTCCGAGGGGAAGATAAGGATGGAATCGCTAGCCTTTCGTACTCTCTTACTTAACTCCCTGTAGACTACCGGGGAGGGGGTGTCAAGACATATTTCGGCTCGTAAGGGCGATAGCCTCACTTCTTCTGGCCAAACTGCTCCGGGATTCCTTCGACACTCCTCGACAAAGGTTACGGAAAAGAGCTACTCGCATTGGATCAAAGGGCGGCAGGAGAAGCTGGAAGAAGCGGCCAAAAATTCTTGGGCACAACTGGGCACAGTAGACAGGCCTTCGGCGCTCAATCGATAAAAAGCCCAATAAAACAGGGGTATTTTGATGGTGGAGGCGGGGGGAGTCGGAATTCTGAGCACGATTGATAACACGCAACTTATTGATTCCATTAGACGCCAGAAACACCAAAAACTACGGATTCGCCGAAGTGAGGTACATGGCGGGTACACAGAGTTAAGAGCAAGGCGCGGCGCTGGGATTCATATGCGGAAGAGATGTACCACAACCCCGTTTTCGGATACCGATACCACAGGGGCAAACGTGGTCGCTGTCATAGAGGACTAGTACCGACTTTACAGGTAAGGCGGGTGGTCGACGCAACACTCAGATCGAAGCCAACTTGCAGTGAAAGCGAAGGCTATGATCGCTCGCTAGGGTTAGATCAGCCGGAACACCACCCTGGCTGGGTTTTGACCGATTACAGCCAACCAGATGGGTTCTTCCGGGGGAAGCATTCTCGAAGCAACGAATTAAATGGTGTTGCATCGACCTGTCGAGTGCACCCCACGCAATATAAAAGGGTGCCCCTTTTGGAGTAGGGTTTTGAGTGTTCGGCTCGAACCCCTCCAGAAAGGAACACCCTTTTATG
>Ga0074045_10000651_pt1 | contig 33929 bp, 30 predicted proteins | sample BogForMeECP23OM2_FD_94442 | JGI IMG/M metagenome (GOLD analysis project Ga0074045, IMG submission 94442) | Bog forest soil microbial communities from Calvert Island, British Columbia, Canada - Bog Forest MetaG ECP23OM2 | ecosystem: Environmental > Terrestrial > Soil > Wetlands ...
CGGAAGCAATCAAGCGCAATCCCATATCGGGTAAAAGCATCGTTGGGATTTTCCGCCAGAAATTGTTCCAGTTTTTGGCGTCGGGTTTTATTTTGTTCAGTCATGGCGTCTCCCGTATTATACGTTGTAGCGCCAGGTGGCCCAAGAGCAGTCGTGAAAGTTCCGCTAGGAGAATGATGAGCAGGCGAAGTGTAAAGAAAAAGAGGGACAAGATGGAGATGGCACTAAAGGGCAAGCCCGTTAGCGCTTCGGCTTCAGAAATGGCGGAAGTGGTCCTCCCCGCCGAGACCAACGCCCTAGGCAAACTGTTGGGGGGTCATGTGATGCACATGGTCGACATTGTTGCGGCGATGGCCGCCAGCAGGCATTCCAACAGTTATGTCATTACAGCGTCGGTCGATTACATTGATTTCAAAAACGCGGTGAATCTCGGCGAAATTGTTATGTTGAAGTCGCACGTCAACCGCGTGTTTAACACTTCGCTGGAGGTCGGTGTCGAAGTCTTTTCGGAAAATTTATTGACCGGAGAGCGTAAGCAGACAACCACTGCATATGTAACTTTTGTTGCGATTGATGAGATCACGCGCCAACCAAAAACTGTGCCGCCACTCATTTTGCGAACGGTGGAAGAAAAGCGCCGGTGGAGAGAAGCGGCAGAGCGGCGAAAGATTCGTTTGGCTCATCGGCACAGCAGAAGAAGCTAGAGCCGAAGATTGTTCATAAATTAATTGGAGAAACTGACCCGAATTTCGTTGGCAATCTTGAGCGCTTGCTCCACGCAGGTACCAATCGCAGGTCCATTTAAATAATTTCCAGCGAAATACAAGCCTGGAAAAGTTCCCCGAGCCTGAGCAACGGCCGCAAGCCTGGCGACATGACCCAAATTGTATTGGGGAATCGCACGAGGCCAAATCGTGACGTTGCGGAAAACCGGCTCCCTCGCAATGTTTAGAATCGGCTTACTTTCTCGATGAACCAAATCTGCAAGTTCCTCCGCCGACTGGCGAACTGCACCAGGATTTGTGGCGCCTCCGACAAAGCTCGTGAGCAACGCGTGGCCTTCAGGTGCGCGATCGGGAAACAGGGAAGAATTCCAGACAGAACCAAGAATGGATAATTGTGACGAGCGAGGCACCAGAAATCCGAAGCCATTCAATGGATTACCGACGTCTGCCTTGCGATAACCCAGCGATACAACAGCCACGCCTGAATATTCGACCGCACGCAAATTCGTCTCAAATGCCGGATCAAGCCCCCCGAGTAGCTGGGCGGTCACATTCGTTGGCGTGGCCATGACCAGTCGTTCCGCTTGGATGATTTCCGGCCCGCGAGGGGAACGCACGGTAACCCGAAAACGAGGAGCGTCCGGGCCGACGCTGGGATCGAGCGGCTCGATCGACAAGGCTTCGAAGCGAAGCAATAGCTGCTTCCCCAAATGTTCCGCGAGCGCTTGCACCAGGGTTTCGTTGCCGTCGCGAAATGTCTGCAACGTAGGCTTTTCTCGCGGCTCTGGTCCGCGTTTGGCCTTGCGCTCTTTCAAGACCTTAAACGTGCCACGAATCATGCTTCCGGAGGCCCTCTCTGCTTCGTAAAGAATGGGGAAAGCGGCGCGCAGGCTCAATTTTTCCGGGTCACCCGCATAGATCCCGGACACAAATGGACCGACCAGCCGATCTAGCAATGTTTCAGAGAATTTTCTTCGGGTGAACGCAGCGACGGATTCATCCGGCTCTGGCGGTAATTCACTTCCCAAAACGTCCCGCACAATGGCGCCGCGTGTTCCGCCACTTAAAAACGAGGAGCCTAGCAGCATAGGGCCCATGGGAACCGATTTTAGTGCGCCATGGATCAGAACATAGCGAGGAGCTTTGGGGTTTGCCAGCATCCGCTCGTGAAGTATGCCGAGTTTGTTCGAGAGGAAACTGATTTGCGAATTGCCGCTAAAACTCTGCGGCCCGCACTCAAGAAGGTAGCCATCTCGTTTGATGGATTGAATCACGCCGCCAGGTCGCGCCGCCGAATCCACAATGAGCGTCGACACATTCGCCCTTTGCAACGCGTAGGCGGTCGCCAGGCCCGAGATTCCTGCGCCGATGACCAGTGCCTGGATTTCTGAGGACATGAAGACCGTTCGCCGCGCTACAGCGTTTTCGAAAACAGCGGTTTGGAATCGAGTTGTTGCTTTTCGAGATACGGATCGAACACCATCGCAAGGTTGCGGATGAAGATTCGGCCCAGCCACGCTGCACGAATTTCCTTGTCGTTGACGACCACCAGGCCATCCTCTTGGGGCATCTGGAAGCGCTCCAATTCTGGAGCAAAATATTCATCGAAGTTAATATCGAATTTCTTAGAAATTTCGTCTTTCACAATGACCGTGTGGCAGAGCAACCGGCTGATTACTTCGCGGCGTAAAACATCATCGGCCGAAAGTCGGTACCCGCGCATCGTCGCAATGCCGTGTTCGTTAACGGCTTTTTCCCAGGAAGGGATGTCGCGGTAGTTCTGCGCGTAGGTTTCTTGAATCCCGCTGATTGCCGTGATTCCCATCCCATAGAGGTCGGCGCCTGCTTTCGTCGTGTAACCCTGAAAATTCCGGTGCAGTGTCCGATTCCGCTGCGAAACAGCCAGTTCATCGTTTTCTTTCGCGAAATGGTCCATGCCGATATACAAATACCCCGCTTCTAGGAATTTCAGTAGGCCACTTCGGAAGATGTCAAATTTCTGCATGCCTTCCGGAAGATGCGCAACAAACGATCCTTGCTGCTTTTTCAGCCAGGGCACGTGCGCGTAGCTGAACATAGCGATGCGATCCGGAGAAAGTCCCGCAATCTGCTCGACGGTGTAGGCGAAGCTTTGCGCAGTCTGAAAGGGCAGCCCGTAAATTAGGTCAACGTTAATGCTGTCGAAACCGAGTTCGCGCGCGTTCGCGATCAGGTCGCGCGTTACTTCATACGGCTGAATACGATGCACCGCTTTCTGCACTTCAGGCTTGAAATCCTGAATCCCCATGCTCAGCCGGTTGAAACCCATCCGGCGAACTGTTTCTAGGTGTGCGCGAGTGGTAACGCGAGGATCGACTTCAATTCCAATTTCCGCGTCCGGCGCAAACGTGAAGCGTTCCTTGGTGTAGGTGAATAGATCTTCAATCTGCTCCGGTGAAAGATAGGTCGGTGTGCCTCCGCCCCAATGGAATTGTGCGACCTGCCGATTTCGTGAAACACCGCTCGAGATGCGATCCACTTCCTTCTTCAATGTCGAAAGATAGGGTGGGGTCACGTTCTTATTTTTTTGAATGATCACGTTGCAGGCACAGAACAGGCACAAACTCTCGCAAAATGGCAGATGCATGTAGAGTGAAACCGCAGAGCGTTTTTTATCGGCGGCCAGGATTGCTTCTTCAAAATCTTTCGGACCGAACCTATCGGTCCATACCGGTGCGGTGGGATAGCTCGTATAACGGGGCCCCGGCCTATTGTATCGGGCTACGAAATCTTCCCCTACGGAAAGTTCCTGGTGCATCTCCCGGATACTTGGGTTCATCAGTGACAAAGCACAAACCTCCTCAAGTGCTCTCTAACAGGCGGCTACCGGCGACGTTTGTTTGAGCGCCGCTTGTTGTCCAGTGCAAATAAACAGAGCAGCGTTTTCCACTGGCGTTTGCTGCAAAATGCCGTGCCCCAGATTCAAGATGTGCCCATGACCGGACAGTTCAGCAACAAGGTCCAGCGTGGCATCGCGAATTTTCTGCTGCGACGAACACAGAATCGCGGGATCGAGATTCCCTTGGATGGCGATGTTGGGCCCCGCAAGCAGGCGAACTTCTCCGAGCGGTATGCGCCAATCCACGCTCAACACATTTGCTCCGACTTTCACAATAGACGGCAGGAGATGGTGTGAGGCCTTGGTGTAATAGATCACCGGCACAGCGCCCCCGAGCCCCGCAATAATCTCCTGCATCGCGGGTACAACAAATTCGGTGTAGTCCTGCAAATTCAATTCCCCACACCAGGTATCAAACAATTGCACCGCGCTCACCCCGGCTGCAATCTGTGCTTTGAGATACAAGATCGTTGCTTGTGCGATTTTGTGCAACAGTTCGCGAAACACTGTCGGCTCGCGGTAAAGAAAACTTTTGACCGTAGCGAACCCTTCCCGCGTCCGCCCCTCGACCATATAGCAAGCCAGAGTCCAAGGCGATGCCGCAAATCCGAGAACCGGGACATCCGGTCCTGCCGACTTCGTCGTTCGCCGCAGCGCTTCCATCAAGAACCCAGTCTCAACTTCCGGATCAAATATGTTGAGTTTTGCAACATCTGCCGCCGTCCTGACCGGCTCCGGCAAATGCGGTCCCGCATCCCCCAACTCGAGCGGAAGCCCCATCGCCTCGGCGGGAATCAAAATGTCGGAGAAAATGATGATGGCATCAACATTAAGGCGGCGAAACGGTTGCAGAGAGACTTCTACAGCCAGATCGGGGGTCTTGCAGACCTCCAAAAACGAGTGAGCTGCCCGGATTTCGCGGTATTCCGGCAGGTAGCGCCCCGCTTGGCGCATGATCCAGACCGGCAAACGGGGAACAGACTTACCCGCACATGCCCTTAAAAACAGCTCTTTTCGCGTTATCACCGGCTCTTTGGTTGCCATAGAATTACGCTAAGGATAACAAAAACGCGCCGAACTTGCCTGTGATGTACTCCACTGCGCCGAAGGTAAACTCCATATTTTGCCTGACGGTATCGAATTCTAGAAGTTGTGGGCTATGACCGGGGTCATTGACGGGAACAGTCCATTGGCTTTATGAGTGCAACACGGTGCAAATAGCGCCCGGAGTCACCTGCGGGCAGTAAGCGAGTGAGCTATACTTTGATGATCGAATCTCTTGCAAAACGCGCGGGCTGGGCTTGGAGGCGCTCCCGTGCCTACTCTAGCCTCGGTGGACCGAACCGATGACTCAAACATTCGTGCTGCTAACGGTTTTGGCGTACCTACTCAGTATGGGCCTGTACATGAGGTATTTGTACACTGGCCAGGAAATGACCGGCCGGTTCGCTACTTTGTTGATGTTTACTGGGTTAGCCACGCATTACATCGCGCTTTTGCTGCGCGCCAAGGGCAGTCACACCGTGCCCTATCACGACCTGCAGGGCTCTATGTCCTTGTTTGGCTGGCTGCTGGCGGTCACCTACCTATGCTTGGAAATCTATCACCGGCAAAGGACCGTTGGGGCGTTCGTGGTGCCGATCATTCTGGCGTTCTTTTTCGCCGCCTATCTCATGCCCGATCATCCGGACGCTCCGATTCCGGCCAAGGGTGTTGTTTTCGCCCTGCACGTAACACTCAGCATTCTCTCCTACGCGGCGTTTGCTCTTTCCTGTGTTCTGAGCCTCATGTACTTGGCAGAAGAGCGATTACTGCGAACCAGAAAACTGGGGGAGGTTGTATGGCGCTTTCCTTCTCTTGATTTGCTGGAGCGCATGAGCCACACGAGTGTGCTGGTGGGATTGCTCACGATCGCCGTCGGTACACTTTTGGGATATGTGGCATTAAACCGGCAGGGCGCCAGTCATACGTTTGATCCCAAATACTTGGTGACCTTAGTCGTTTTGGTGCTCTATGCAGCTTATTTTCAGCTGGCGAGGACGACTGCCTGGCGCGGAGCCAGGGCTTCCAGGCTTTGCGTGTTCAATTTTATTCTGGTGATTTTGAGTTTCACGATCGTAAATCTATTTTTGTCGCAGCATCACCGATTCCTATAGGAGTGCGCAAATTAGCGCCATGGAGATCGTCTTAGTCGGCCTGAATTTCCGCACAGCGCCCGTAGAGGTGCGGGAAAAGGCGTCTTTTTCCGCCGACCAGGCGCAACGGGCGGCTGAACAGTTGCGCGAAAAAGGAATCCTGGAAGAAACCCTGGTGCTTTCCACTTGCAACCGCAGCGAAGTATACGGCGTGCACGCCACCGCCAATCGCCAATCCGCAGGCGCCCTTTGTTCTTTTCTGAGTAATTTTCATTCTGTCCAGCCGGACAAATTAAATCCTTCCCTTTATCACCATTACGACCACGATGCGGTGCGCCACTTGTTTCGTGTGGCGGCGGGTCTGGAATCGATGCTGCTCGGCGAAGCGGAGATTCTGGGGCAGGTGAGGGAAGCGTATCTTCGTGCTCACGAGTGCCACGCCACCGGACCGGTTTTAAACCGCTTGTTTCAGGGGGCTCTGGAAATTGGCAAGCGAGTTCGCGCCGAGACGGAATTGGGCACGCGTCCGATGGGCGTTGCTTCTGCGGGTATCAAGCTGGCGGAACGAATCTTCGGCAAGTTGAATGAGAGAACGGCGTTGGTACTAGGCGCTGGAACCATCAGCGAGCAGGTTGTCTCACAATTACGCGATCGCAACGTCGGCAATTTGTACCTAACCAATCGCTCGCGGGAAAAGGCCGAGGAATTTGCCAAGCAATACCAGGGCGAGGTCATCGAATGGGGTCAATGGGACACTGCTCTGAAATTGCCGGACGTGATTGTGTCTGCCGTTGGTGTACAAGATGCGCTATTGACCAAGCCGATGATCGAACGCGCCATGGCCGCGCGCGGCAACCGTGCCTTGTTCCTTATGGATTTGGGTCTTCCGAGGAATATCGAACCTTCCGCAGCCGAGTTGTACAACGTGTACCTGTACACGATGGATGACTTGACGGAAATTGTGCAGCAAAACAAAGGCGCGCGGCGAAGCGAAGTGCCAAAGGCAGAATTTCTCGTGGAAGAGCACGTGGGCAAGTTCATTTCCTGGCAGGCAAGCGTTGAATTGATTGGCGTGCTCGATACTCTGCGCGGAAGTTTGAAACAGCGGCGCGCCGCCTATTTGCAGGAAAAATTGAGTGGTGTGAACCATTTCAGCGCTGAGGATCGCGAAAGCATCGGTGGCATGATGGACGAGTTGATCGAAAAATTGTTGATTGCTCCCGCGGAGCGGCTCCGTTCTGAAAAAGAACTACGCAAGAAAATCCTGAGCGTGGAAGCGATTCGTGAATTGTATCTTTCAGACCGGGAGAAACCGTGAAGCCGCTCAGAATTGGAAGCCGGGGAAGCATTTTAGCTCGCTGGCAGGCTGAGTTTATCCGCAAGCAATTGTTCCAAGTGACAGGCGTGGAAGCTGAGATCATTATCATCAAGACCTCTGGTGACAGAATGCAGCAGTCGCCACTCACGCAAATCGGCGGGAAGGGAATTTTCATCAAGGAATTGGAAGAAGCGCTTCTCGATGAAAGCATTGATCTGGCGGTTCACAGCGTGAAAGACATTCCCACAGACATTCCGAGCCGCTTGTGTTTTCCAGCCGTTTGCAGGCGTGACGACGTAAGGGATTGTCTGATTTCGAATGCCGGAGCCAGGCTCGAGAATTTGAAGCCAGGTGCCCGTGTAGGGACCAGCAGTCTGCGGCGCCAGGCACAGATACGGCATGTCCGCAGGGACCTCGACATTCGTGAATTACGCGGAAACGTGGATACCCGGCTTCGCAAAGTGGAAAGCGGCGAGTATGACGCCATTGTTTTGTCAAAAGCAGGTTTAGATCGCTTGGGCTGGAGTCATAAAATCACCGAGGCATTGTCGCCGGAGATTTCGCTGCCGGCAGTAGGTCAAGGCGCGATCTCGATCGAAGCGCGCTTGAAAGATGAAGAGTCCAATCAAATCCTCGGAAAACTGGACGACGTGGAAACTCGCACGGCCATCATCGCAGAGCGTGCATTGCTGTCCGCCTTAGAGGGAGGATGCCAACTGCCTCTGGGAGCCTGGGCCCGGATCGAGCGTGAGGAACTGGTGATGGAAGCTGTCGTTTGCTCGGTAGATGGTGCACAGTATGTGCGCCATCGCGCGACGGCGCCACCTGATCAAGCAGCGCAGCTCGGCGAGCAAATGGCTCGACTGCTGATCGAAGGCGGAGCTCGAAACATATTGGAAGAGGTCAACAAAACCCGTGGTTGATTCGCACAAAGTGCTGGAAGCAAAACGGGTCATTGTAACGCGGGCCGCAGAACAGAGTGAAACTCTGGTTGCCGAATTGCAGAAAATCGGCGCGACCGCAGTACTACTGCCCATGGTTTGCTTTCGACCGCCCGACGATCTTGAACCCCTCGATGAAGCATTGCGAAATCTCAGATATTTTCAGTGGGCATTTTTGACCAGTCAAAATGCCGTTCGGGCCTTGCTCGATCGTTGTGCATCGCAGGGACTCTCGTTGCAGGAATTAATACGGGGGGTGCAGATTGCCGCGGTTGGTCCAGCTACCGCTGAAGCGGCGCGAGAAGCAGGTTTAGAAGTTGCTTACGTCGCACGGAAACACCAAGGCGTAGCGCTAGCCGAGGAACTGGCGGAGCGCGTAAGAGGGCAGAAGGTTTTGCTGCCACGCAGCGATCGCGCCACTCACGATTTAGTGGAAGCTCTCGAGACTCGGGGCGCTCGGGTGACCGAAGTTGTCTGCTACAAAACGCTCGGTCCCAGCGAAGTCGAAATCCAAGGTTATCGAAAAGAGATCGATTGCGGAGCGGATGCGATTCTGTTTTTCAGTCCTTCGGCGGTGCATCATCTGCAGGATATTCTAGGTGCCGCCAGATTTGTAATTCTCTCGCGAGAAACCGCTTTTTGGGCAATCGGTCCTGTGACAGAAAAGGCGCTAAGGGCGACGGGTGTGGAGCGAATCCTTTCGGCCAAGGATACGCACGCGCTGGCGGTAATTGATTCCCTGGTTGATTTTTTCTCTAGTGGAACTACTCAGCCTCAAGCAGGAGTGAAACGCGGATGAGCTTTCCAATTGATCGTCCCCGTCGTTTGCGCCGCACGGAAGCGCTGCGAGGGGTTGTTCGAGAAACCCGGTTGAGTACGGCGGGCTTTATCTATCCCATGTTTGTTTGCCCAGGCAGCGGCGCGCGCAAGGAAGTCAGTTCGATGCCAGGAGTGTATCAGCAATCGGCCGATAAGCTTGTTGAGGAGTGCCGCGAAGTGGAGCAATTGGGCATTCCCGGTATCATCTTGTTCGGGCTGCCGGCGACCAAGGATGCGCAGGGAACGAGTTCGCTGGTGGCCGATGGGGTTGTGCCTAAGGCCATAGAAGGCGTTCGTAAAGCAAAGTTGAAATTGCTGGTGATCACCGACGTCTGTTTGTGCGAATACACGGATCACGGGCACTGTGGTGTGATTGAGCACGACGAAGTGGTCAACGACGCCACGCTAGGAATCCTCGCGCAACAGGCACTGACTCACGCGCGAGCCGGCGCCGATGTGGTCGCGCCATCCGACATGATGGATGGCCGTGTCGCTGCGATACGGGGCAAGCTCGACGAACACAAATTTGAAAATATTCCGATCATGTCCTACGCGGCTAAGTATTGTTCCGGGTTTTACGGGCCTTTCCGGGAAGCAGCGCAATCCGCGCCGCAATTCGGCGATCGGCGCAGTTATCAGATGGATCCGGGAAATGGCCGGGAAGCGCTCAAGGAAGTGGCGCAGGATCTCGGAGAGGGCGCGGACATTGTCCTGGTCAAGCCGGCGTTGCCGTATCTGGACATCATTCGCATGGTGCGTGACCGTTTCGATGTGCCGGTTGCAGCCTACAACGTGAGTGGTGAATATTCCATGGTGAAAGCGGCGGCACAGAAGAATTGGATCGAAGAAAAGAGAGTTGTCCTCGAAATTTTGACAGGAATCCAGCGTGCCGGCGCAGGCATTGTCTTGACGTATCACGCGAAGGACGCGGCGCGCTGGTTGAAGGCATAGAAAAATAGGTGCAAAGATGAGTGCAATACAAGCGCAGGCAAAACCCTCGAGAGCCCGTTCCAAGGAGATTTTCGAAAAAGCCGAGAAGGTCCTTGTCGGCGGTGTGAACAGCCCTGTACGCGCGTTCCGTTCCGTAGGCGGAGAGCCGCTGATAATCGAGCGCGGCATGGGACAGCATCTCTACGATGCAGATGAAAATGTCCTGCTCGATTATGTCTGTTCGTGGGGCGCCATGCTGCTCGGCCATGCTCATCCCGCCGTGACGGCTGCGATTGCGGATCAGGCCAAGAAGGGAACCAGTTTTGGCGTAACCACGGAATTGGAGTTGGAACTTGCCACTCTAATCACCGAGGCGATTCCATTCCTCGAGAAAGTTCGTTTTACCTCAAGTGGAACGGAAGCCACGATGAGCGCAGTGCGCCTGGCGCGTGGAGTCACCAAGCGCGATTTCATGGTGAAGTTTTCCGGGGGTTATCACGGCCATGCCGACAGCTTTCTGTCCGAAGCGGGGTCGGGCATTGCCACACTGGGAATAGCGGAATGTCCCGGCGTGCCACAGTCGCTAGCCGCGTTAACTTTAAATGTGCCGTATAACGACGTTGAAGCGGTCGAGCGGCTATTTGCTGAACACAAAGACAAGATTGCCTGCGTCATTGTTGAACCGGTGGCGGCCAACATGGGTGTTGTGCGGCCAGAGGGAGGATTTCTCGAGGGACTTCGCGAAATCACGCGCAGGAATGGCGCATTGCTAATTATGGACGAAGTGATTACTGGATTCCGACTGCACAACGGTTCGGCGCAGCAACTATTCGGAGTCAAAGGCGACCTGACCACCATGGGAAAGATTATCGGCGGTGGTGTTCCCGTCGCTGCGTACGGTGGAAGCGCAGAGTTGATGAACAACATCGCTCCACTGGGACCGGTGTACCAGGCCGGAACTTTGGCAGGCAATCCACTGGCCATGAGCGCGGGGATAGCCACCCTTAAGGAACTGCAAAAACCGGGTTTGTACGAGCGCATTAAGACCCTCAATGAGAAATTGGGAACTGGAGTTCGCAAGGCTTTGACCGACGCCGGAATCGCGGCCGAGATCAACAGTATCGGCTCACTTTCCACGATCTTCTTCACCGCGAACCCTGTGAGGAATTACGCTCAGGCAAAAACATCGAATACCAAGTTGTACGCGCGATTCTTCCGGGAAATGCTGCAGCGGGGAATTTTCCTTGCGCCGTCACAATTTGAGGCCGCATTCGTTTCGGCAGCCCACACCGAAGCGGATATCGACCGGACCATTGCCGCTGCTGGCGATGCGCTGAAAACAATTTCCAATCACGCCTGGCCCAGTTAATCTAACTCCCGGAGGTATTCGGACGATGCACGAAGCTCTGGAAGGACACGAGCCCGAAGGGCAGGTAAAGAGTCCGCTCACCATGCCCGTTACTGTCACCCTTGCCATTCTTGCAGTGTTCATTGCCGTAGCGACCCTTCTCGGAAATGGAGCTTCGAAAGAGGAAATTCTTCTGCAATCACAGGAAGCTGACCAGTGGGCGTTCTTTCAGGCCAAAAACGATGGTCTCCGCATTGCACAATCGGACGTGGTCTTATTAGGTGCTTTGCAGCCCGTCGACAAAGAGATTGCGGCGACGGCTCGCGAGAAATACGAGAAAGAGGTCGAGCGCTACACCGAAGAGAAGGACGAAGCCCAGAAAGAGGCGCAAGATCTGAAGCAGGAGAGGTTACTGACTGAGCGTCGTGGCCGCCGCTATGAAACCGCAGAAGTGATCCTGGAAATCGGCCTCATCCTCTGCACATTTACCTTGCTGACAAGCAAGAAGGTTTTTTGGTATTCGGGAATACTGCTGGGTGCGATTGGTGTGGTGGTTGGGTTCAGCGGTTTTCTGCTTCACTGACACGCTACTCGGGATTTCCACGGCGCGGGTTCCAGCGGATGGCCAGAACCTGTCCTTTGGTACAGTTGTGTTCAAGCACGCGAAGGAAGCCAGAGTATTTACCTCGATATCGTTATTCTCTAATCTAGTAGGAGCATTGGCATCCGTTTCACGTACGAACGATTGTGATCGGCAAGCACTTTCAACGGAGGCTTCCGCCTAAACCGCCGGTAGGGTCTGGTTCGCTCCCAACCGCGCGAGTGAAGCGTTTCCCATGGCGCAGAAAACGGTAAGCGAGCCAGGCGTTGAGCTTGGAGCTCAACAACTTGCAACTCTGCTCGACTGCGCAAAGGAACTGATCGCCATTCTTAGTGCGGATGGATCGCTCCTCTACGCTAACTCCACTTTTCAAAAACTGCTCGGATACCCGGCGGAAGAACTGCTGGCGGGAGCTTTTCCTGCGCTCGTGCACGCCTTAGACGTGGAGCAAACACGGAAAAGCCTGCAGAGTGCCAATAATGCCCCGAATTCGTCCGTGAAACAGCGCTGCAGATTGCGTTCGAAAGATGGTTCGTGGCGTTGGTTCGAACTCACCTACCGCAACGGAGTCGGAAGGGGCACAATTGACGGAATTTTATTGAATGGACTCGACGTAACCGAGCAGCACCGTATGGAAGCGGAACGTCAAGTGATTGCAGATGTCGTGCACGCTTTGAATGAGACATCAAATCTGGATCAACTGCTGAAGCGAATTCACGCCGCACTCAAGGAGATTGTCCCGGCGGAAAACTGTTTTGTGGCTTTGCATCAGCCAGAAGACGACACGTTTCAATTTCCTTTTTTTGCAGATGAGTACGACGCAGCTCCCCCGCCACAAAAAGTGGGTAGAAGCTGCACTGCGTACGTTTTCCGCACGGGCAAGGCCAGACTGATCCCGCAATCTGAGTTTGATCTGCTGGCCGAACGCGACGAAGTCGAGTTGATTGGTTCTCCTTCACCGGCCTGGTTGGGAGTGCCATTGAAAACGCCGACGGCAACAATCGGCGTGCTCGTAGTTCAGCACTATCGGAATGCGGGTGCCTACGATCAGCGGGACCTGGAATTTCTCGAATCGGTCGGCGGACATATTGCGCTCGCCATCGAACGGCGCCGCGCAGAAGACGAATTGCGCCGGAATGAGTCCATGCTGCGACTGCTGTTTGAGCATAATCCTTTGCCGACATGGCTATACGACATGGAGTCGTTGAAGTTTCTTCGCGCGAACGAAGCGGCGGTAAAGCTGTATGGCTATTCAGAGGAAGAATTCATGGCCATGACTATCCTCGAGATTCGGCCGGAAAGTGAACGCGAAAAAACTCAAAACTACGTCAGCAAATTGCAGCCAGACGAAGAAGAGTACGGGATCTGGCTGCATCGAACGCGTGACGGTAGTGTATTCGAAGCGGAAATTATTTCCCATGAAATGGTCTATGCCGGTAAGCGGGTGCGGCTTGTTGTGGCTCAGGACGTGAGTGAGCGAAAGCAGCTGGAAGGGCAGTTGCGTCAAGCGCAAAAAATGGAAGCGGTCGGCCGGCTTGCAGGCGGTGTGGCCCACGATTTCAACAACATGCTGATGGTCATCAAAGGCCACACCGAACTGCTGCTGAATGTATTATCGCCGACAGATAGTATAAGCCGGAAAATACAGCAGATTGACAGCTCCGCGGACCGTGCCGCTTCACTCACGCGGCAACTGCTGGCGTTTAGTCGCATGCAAGTGTTGCAGCCGCAGATTATCAACCTGAATTCGATCGTCGACGAAATGGGGAAGCTCCTGCCGCGGTTGATTGGGGAAGATATTGATCTTTCGATATGCGCTTCGGAAAGACTCGGAGCGATTCGTGCCGATGCCAGCCAGATGGAACAAGTCATCATGAATCTCGCCGTGAACGCGCGTGACGCCATGGCCAACGGCGGAAAGCTTTTGATCGAAACTGCCAACGCGGAGCTGGATCATGGCTACACGTCAAGTCATCCATTGATGAAGCCAGGAAAGTACGTACAACTTACTGTTTCCGACAGCGGAACGGGCATGGATGCGGAGACGCAGGCGCACATTTTCGAACCGTTCTTTACTACCAAGGAAAAAGGAAAAGGCACTGGGTTAGGATTGGCCACGGTTTACGGGATCGTCAAACAAAGCGGTGGCTTCATCTGGGTTTACAGTGAACTCGGGAAGGGCACGTGCTTCAAGATTTACTTGCCCCGCGTAGATCAGGCCGAGGAGCAAGTCGGAGTTCCCAAGCCAACTGCGGAAATTCCGAGTGGCACGGAAACTGTGTTGCTCACGGAAGATGAGGCCGACGTGCGAGAAATCGCCAGACAATTTCTTGAATCGGGCGGTTACAAGGTGATCGAAGCGAAAAATGGCAGGGAAGCCATCGAACTCGCGCGTCAAAACGCCGGGAAAATCGAATTGTTGGTAACCGATATGGTGATGCCAGGAATGACCGGCCAGGAATTGGCCGTGAATCTGCAGCACGAACAACCGAACGTTCGGGTCATTTTCATGTCAGGCTATAGCGAACATGCAGCAACGGAGATGGCCGACGCCGATCCTGGCGTTCGCCTGTTGACTAAACCGTTTAGCAGGTCGGCGCTTCTACGTGCTGCCCGCGAAATGCTCGGAGCGAGACTTGAATCGGGAGGCGGCTACTGATTCCTTGTCATGCAACTATCAAGGTCCACTGTGAAAGTTATTCAAGGTTGGGGTGCTTGTGGTGCCAATCCGTGGCTTGCTGAAACGCCCGGCCAGCCTGGAGTACCGCCGCGTCGTTGCCAGCTCTCGCAACGAACTGAATGCCGACGGGGAGCTTCTTTTCTGTAAATCCGCAGGGAACAGAAAGGGCCGGCAAACCGCAGAGATTCCCGATGCCTCCCAAGAGATCGGCGAAGGACAAACCCGTGAGGAGATTCAGTTCAAGTGAAGTTGCGGGGACGGGTTGTGCCGCGGCGACCAGAACATCGTAAGACTCGAACAGTGTTCGGATCGTTTGTTGAAGGATCTCACGTACGCGCAAGGCAGTTGTATAGTCAGCGCCAGAAATCGTCTGGCTGATGTAGCCACCAACTTGACCTAACGGATCGGAGAGTTCTCGCAAACGTCCCGAATCGATCAACGGCGCGAATGCTGAAGCAACTTCGCAGTGCAGAATGACATTCGCGGCATCCTCCCACGGCCCCGCCGGAAGCTCAGCATCTTTCATCCCTGGAAATCGTTTCTGCAAGACTTTGTGAGTTGCATCCAACACTTTTGCCAAAGACGGTTCGTAGTCGGTCTGCTTCCAGGCGTTGGTGAGCCATCCAACTTTTAACCTGCGACTGTTCAACTCCGCGGAAGGTGAATACGTGAAGGCGGCTTTATCAACAGGAAGAGTGTCGAGGTCATGTGGATCGTGGCCAGCAATCGCCGCAAAAATACGCGTGCAATCTTCCGCGGATCGCGCGATCGGTCCGATTTTATCCATCGAATAGGCCAGAGCCATGGCGCCATAGCGGCTGACGCGGCCAAAGGTAGGGCGGAGTCCGCTGACGCCGCAAAAGGCTGCTGGGCAGACGATCGATCCCCATGTTTCGGTCCCAATTGTGAACGCGGCAAGGCCCGCGGAAACAATTGCGGCAGAACCCGAGGATGATCCGCCGGTCCAGCAAGTTGTATCCCAGGGATTCTTGCATTCACCTTGCAAGGACGCTCTTGCATACATGTATCCCATTGCGCCGGCAAGTTCGATCATTGACGCTTTGCCAATCATGACAGCGCCCGCATGATTGAGATGCTCGATCACGGTAGCGTTGTAGTCGAAAACCTGATTCGCGTACGGTTTTGCGCCGCATGTCGTTGGAATTCCCTTCACTGCCAGCAGATCTTTCGCCGCGTAGGGAATTCCGTGCAGTGGGCCGCGATAATGGCCGCGGTGAATCTCTTTTTCTGCTGCTTCTGCCTGCTCGAGGGCGATTTCCGGGGTAAGTTGCGCGTAAGCATTCAGTTTTGGTCCGAGCTTTTGACTACGATCGAGATAGCTTTCCGTGAGCTCGACCGGGGAGATTTGTTTCGCTTCGATTTTTTTAGCTAGTTCGCCTAGCGATTGGTAGAGAACGGAAGCTGCGAGCATTCATGCTCCTTAGGATTGTTTCCGAATGGCAGAGGATGTGCCCGATATCATTCCGGGAGATTGCTTCTCCCGCTCGACAAGTGGCTTTAAGAAAAGATCCGGGACATCGCCGTTTTTTAGCGAAAAGGAGCGAAGGCGTTCTAGTCCAGGTTGCGCCATACAGCACATCAGCCTTACGGTTTTCTTTTGTTCCTCATTCAAGCGCGAGCCATATCTGCTTAAAGCGAGTTGGTAGCGAGCTTCTGCTTCTGATTGTCCCTCGGCAGAAAGCTTTGGAAGGTTGGCCGGCGATTGAACCGATCCCTCCGCAGAAGCAATCGTCGGGAGAATGCGGCTAGCAGGCGCAAGTCCCGCACCGGCTGACAGCAGGGCTGCTCGTTGGGCAAACGCGCGGCGAGAAAGTAATTTTTTGTTTTGCGTCTTCATGACCTCAAACTCCCTCACGAGCGCGGAAAAGCAAGGCGAGGCTATCCAATTCACTGAGAACCGTCAACTGGACCATCGGAGATCGCGAATCAAGACAGTTTCCACGATCAAATTTGCCTTCAATCGATCTGAATCAAGCTGCGCACGTGCAACTCCAGCGCTTGATTATATTGCCGCTCGATCTGGAGTTCGGTTTGCAGTTTCTTGACGAGTAGGTCAAGGCGGGCAATTTCCGCTCGCAATCTGATGGCATCGGCCGGGGTGGCATTTGGGCGAGCGGCAGGAGGGCTGGTCACCGGCTGCGCAGGTTGCTGCGGCGGGGCACCGGGATTTTGCTGCAGAAATGCTTCCGCAAGTGCCCGCGGCCAAACCGAATCCGGCGGCGGGGGTTCGTTTGGCGGAGGCGTGGGAACCAGAGGTGGTACCGGAACCAGGCGCAGTGCGGCCGGTGGATTTGAGGGTGCAGCCGAAAATAAATTGCTGAGCGACGGCACAGCAGGAGAATGCTCTTCTTTGGGCTGCGGCCGCGGATTCGATTGGCCTAGAAGATTTTTCACGCGAGCGATCAGCTCCTGCGGCTGAAACGGCTTGCGTACCAGCTCATCGGCTTGCACGGCTACCGCGCGATCCGCAACATTCTTGTTCACGACGCCGGACATGAGGATTACAGGAATCTTTGCGTAGAGAGGATTCTGTTTGATCTGGCTGCAGACCGAGTAGCCGTCCTGATCCGGCATGATTACATCCGTGATGACGATATCCGGGGGATGTTCATCGAATTGCTCCAGCGCGGAAGATGCCTCGGCGCAGGTGATGACGTGAATGTTCTCGCGACGAAACGCGATCTTGATGACTTCGCGCATCGTGGCGCTGTCATCTATGAAATAAACTGTGGGAACATGCCCTTTTTCGACCGTCCCGAGGGGTGGCATAGCGATGGTTTCGCTCATTGAGCCTCCTTGTCCGCGAAATCGTTGCTCATGTCGCGAACCACTTCGTCATACTCGCGCATGGCGTCCAACATAAGGTCCGTGGCTGAGCGCAAAACGGTGCGCTGCCCGGAAGCAGCACCGTAAACAAACTTGTAAACTCCGTTGCCACACTGCACGCAGTTTTTCAGGATATGCAGCACAGCTTCATCGCCAAACAGCGATCCGCACTCCGCGTGGGTAATCTCACCGGCGTCAAAAAATATCACCGCATCCGTGTCACCGGCGTTGATCGTTAACGCGCCAGTTTGGTGAGCCTGACCAAGCATTTGCATCACTCCGGTGAGGTCGTGGTGGGTCAAATTTCCACTTAAGCTGGTGTCCGCCTGACCCAGCATTTGAGTTGGCTGGAAGCCATCAATCTTGCTGACGACGATGTTCTTGATGTGATTGGCGATGGTCGCGGGCGAAAGATGGCGATCGATGTAATCATCGCATCCAGCTTGAAAGGCCTCCATCAACGCCCTCTGGCTGCCGTCACCCATCGCGATAATCGGTAGGTTGGCGTTCTTTGCATCTGCACGAACGACTTTTGCCAACTCCAACGCGCCCATTTCGCGCATACTGCTGGAACACACGATTGCTGATGGAGCGTCGTACTCCAAGGTTGTCAAAGCAAATGCCGCTTGCGTTGTCGAAATGACCTCAAAGCCCTCTCGTTTCAGGGCATCGCCAAGGCGCTTGGCAAAAAGCACGTTGCTGTCAATCAGTAGAATCTTGGCGGGTTTTCCAGGAAAGATCATGGTAGCACTTCCGCAAGCGCCGCCCGTTCCGAACTCGCTTGGCGAGCAAGTATTATTTCTGGCGTAAGCGCTTGAAGATTTAATACTTCGATCACTTCGCCTTGGTGCGACAGCCATCCCGCTACATGCGCCGAATCTGTCGGGCTGGCAGGGGTAAGATCCGCGCGGATCAATTCACATTCGCCGCTCACCGGCAACGCTACGGTTTCTTTCGAGCTGGCCAGCTGCCTCCAGGCAATCAGGTAAAAGCGTCTGGAGACCAAGCGCTGGCCCGTGAGCTTTTCCGCGAGATCGCACACGGGAACCACCCGCCCACGCCGCAAAATGACACCGTCGATTTCTTTGGTGCGATGAGGGAAACGAAAAATGCGGCTAGGGGCGACAAGCTCGGCCACCTGATCGGCAGGAAGCGCAAACGTGCGATCACCGATGCGTAGCAGCACGCAAGAGTGTGAATCGATTTGGTCGGTCCACGTCATAGCGCCAATCCAATTTCAGGTTCAACCGGGGGAGCTGCGGCATCGTGCGCCTTCTTTTCGACTGCCAAATCCAATTGCAGAAATTCTTCTGCGGTCAAAAAGCCTGTGGGATTTATCACCGGAAACACGTTTTGTTCCAAAACCGTCAATCCCCGGTACCAATGGCGCTCTTCGTGAGTGAAAGCTGCGGGCAGGGCCTGTAGGCGTGTCATGGTGCTCATCTTCTCGATTCCGTCCAAGAGCAGTGCGATGCGCGATCTACGGAGAAGGAAAATCAGGCCAGCCGGTGAAGGTTTCAATCCAAAATGCAATGCCACGTTGACCACATAGATGGTGCGCTCTGCTCGTCGGAGCATGTGACGTACTTTGCGAATGTTCGGCACGTTGATTTCGCTGGCCAGGCCAGCGAGACTATCGACGCTGCGTACTTCTTGTACGGAAGCAGAGGAAACCGCAAAAAGCTGGGAGCTACTGCGAAAAAGTATGATCTGTTCGCTGCGCGCCGCTGGAATCTTATGCGTGGGTTCGAAACGCATCAGAGCACTCCTGCTGGCATCGCGCGGCTGAGGCTGAGAACTCGCTTTTCAATCGCGGGATACAGGTCGTCAATTCCCAATACTTGTTCGACTGCACCGGTCTTAATCGCTTCCGCTGGCATACCGAAAATTACGGAAGTCGCTTCGTCCTGGGCGAAAACAATCCCACCGGCAGACTTAATTAGCCGTGCGCCGCGAGCGCCATCACTCCCCATCCCGGTCAGGATTACGCCGATGCCCATCGGACCGGCAAAACTTGCCACAGATTCCAGGGTCACATCGATGTTGGGTAGATATCCTTCGATTCGCCCGGTTGTTGCGTCGAGCTGAATGCGTCCCGTTTGCGAAACGCGGAGATGCTGCCCACCGGGACAAATATAGAGAGTACCGGGCCCAACCGCTTCACCATTTTCCGCTTCTTTCACACGGATGTTGGTGAACTCTGCAAGTTGCACAGCATATTGGGTACTAAATGCTGCTGGCATGTGTTGAACGAGGATGACTGCCGCCGGAAAATCGCGCGTAAAACCGGGCGCCATGCGCATGATTGTTGCAGGACCTCCAGTTGATGCACCGAGCACCACAACCGGGAAGCGAAGATCAGTCGCAACGCTCATGGTTCGCGAAGGTGCAGTCAGGGGCTCTGCGTGAGCGGGTGTTGAGGTTGCGGGCAGAGTTCGAGACTGTATCGTGCTTGCCTGACGTGATGCTGTTCGCACGACCCGAACTTTCGCAGCCATCCGAACTTTACGCAGCAGATCCTCTTTAATACTCTGCATGTCCAGATCAATGCCGCTGGTTGGCTTGGTCACAAACTCGATTGCGCCAAGTTCCAATGCCTTCAGAGCGCTGAAGGCTCCTTCGCGGGTTTCTGAGCTAACCACCACAATCGGCCGCGGGTTGTTCGTCATGATATGCGCTGTGGCCTGCAGCCCGTCGACATGCGGCATATTGATGTCCATGGTGATGACATCAGGTTTAAGGGATTCCGAGAGCGTGATCGCTTCGCGGCCATCCTTGGCGTGGCCGACTACCTGCAATTGGTCGTCTGAATTGAAAATAGACTCGAGAACTTTCCGCATGAAAGCGGAATCGTCCACGACGAGCACTCGGAACTTCTTTTGTGCGCTACTGGTCATGGCTCGTCTATCCAACTGGCACGACTGGCCGTGCCGCCTCCGTCCCAATCAGTTGTTCCACTGCGAACAGCAGTTGGTCTTCCTGCACTGGCTTTGTCAGGAATGAAGTCGCGCCTTCCTTGAGCGCGCGCTCACGGTGTTTTGCGCCGGCTCGTGAAGTGACTACCATGACCGGAATTCTTCTGGTGATCGGGTTCTGCCGCAATTGGGCCATCAATTCATAACCGGTCATGCGCGGCATTTCGAGGTCGGTAATGACCAAATGGCATCCCTGCTGGGTGATAAGCTCAGCGGCTTCCAATCCATCGGCCGCAAGCTTCACACGATAGCCATTCTTTTCCAGCATCCGGGCCACAAATTTGCGCACGCTGATAGAATCGTCCACGATGACGACGACGCGTTCCTGGTCAACCCGATCGATCGCGTCCACAGGAATTGTGCCTTGAGCGATGGCTTCGGAGCCCGGGGCAAATACGCGAGCTGCGCTGGCACTGGCTTGTACTGCGCGACGCTCATTCGGTTCGGTCGCCACCATGCGATTGAGATCGAGTAACAGAATCAAGCTGCCGTCAGGTGCGATGGTCGTGCCTGGGAACAATTTGATTCTGCGCAGATATTCGCCAAGGCTCTTGATCACGATTTCGTCTTTGCCGATCACTTCCTCAACGACGACGCCAACCTGCCGTGTTCCCGCGTTGGCCACGACCATGCGGAAATATCCATTCATTGGCTCGAGGGGAGGCAAACCAAGATAAGAATCCAACCGCACCACTTCCGTAACTACGTCGCGAACTTTTGTCAGCAGCTTTCCGCCAACATCCTCGATTTCGTCGGATCGGATACGACGAATCTCTTCCACGACGGCGAGCGGAATCGCAAAGTGATTCGAACCGCAACGCACGAACAAAGCCGGGGAAATAATAAGTGTCAGTGGAACCTTTAGGGTAAACTTCGTTCCTTGATTTGCCACACTCTGAACTTCAATTTCACCGTTCAGCGCGTTGAGGTTGGATCGAACGACGTCGAGTCCGACTCCCCGACCGGCCAATTCAGTTTTGACGGAAGCGGTGGAAAAACCCGGATGGAAAAGCATTTCGCGGAGGTCGCGCTCCGTTAAACGGCCAGCGGTTTCCGGTGAAACCAATCCGGATTCAATTGCACTATGCTTGACGCGCTCGTAATCGATTCCGCGACCATCATCCTCGACTTCGATGTAAATGTGATTGCCGCGATGATAGGCACGAAGCAGAATCTTGCCCTGTTCGGGCTTGCCGTTGCGCGCACGATCTTCGGTTGGTTCAATGCCGTGCGCAACGGAATTACGTACCAAGTGCACCAGCGGATCAGAGATTTGCTGAATGATGTTATTGTCGAGTTCCGTCTCGCTGCCCGAGAGATCCATCTCGACTTGTTTTTTGGCTGATTTGGCTGCATCTCGAACCGTGCGCGACAGCAGCGAATAAAGAGTACCAATGGGCACCATACGTGCGGCGGTAATCTCGTCCTGTAAGTGATGTGCAAGCTTGGTGAATTCGTCGATATCGCCTTCCACTCTCCCGATGAATCCTTCAAGTTGCGCAAGGACTTCGTTCACGTCGGCGGAAATTTCCGTCATCGAACGCGACAAGATATTAAAATCATCGTAGCGGTCCATCTCCAGTTCACCAAAATCACTGAAGATGGAGCCATCGCCTGCCGCTGCGCTAGTCAACATCTGCTGAGTCTGCCGATTTGCCCAGGGCGTACCGGGTTGGATTGCTCGAATCCGGTTAAATTCGTACTTGTCCTGAAACTCGCTGACTTTGCCTTGCAATCGTTCCTTCGAAAAGCTCAGGGTGTCGATCAACTTTTCCAGTTCTGCGACCCGGCCGACCATTTTCGTGCGATTGATTACCAGTTCGCCGACTGTGTTCATCATGCGATCCAGGCGACCAAGCGCGATGCGCACCGATTTTGCCGCAACGGCTTGTTTCTGCGCCCGAGTCGTAGCAGGTTTATTCGCGCGCGGCTCCTCGACGGCCACTGCCGCCTCTTCGCTTGCGAGCTCGTTTTGCTCTGTCGGCGCAGGCTGCCCGGGCCCTTCCTCGGACTCTTCGGGCGCGAAGGTCGCAATACGGCCCAGAAGGGAATCGACCCCCGCGCGCATTTCCGATTCGTCTTTCCACTCGCGATGCAAGGTCTTCTTCAGCACGTCGACTGACGCAAGGCATAGATCCACGACCGCCGGGGAAGGCTGAATTTCTTGATCACGCAGGCGTCCGATCAAGTCTTCCACGCGATGTGCGATCGCGCCCAGCCGCCGCAGTCCAACCTGGGCCGCCGAGCCCTTTACCGTGTGGATCGCCCTAAACAACCGATTGATATCTTCAGGGTTGTTATTGCCTTCGAGCGAAAGCAGACAGTCGCTGACGATTTGCAAATGCTCTTCTGCCTCGGGCTGGAAAAACTCGATAATCTCGCCCGGGACTTCGTCGTCGGCAGGCAGGGCATCGAAATAGGAACCGGTCAACCCCGTGTGAATGGCCTCCGACGGCTCAAATGGTGAGTTATCCTGTGCCTCTTGCGGCTCTTCCACACGAGGTTCGAGCGGCGCCAAATTGAGTGGCGGTGGTTCGACGGGAAACGCAAAACGATAGCGTTCCTTAAACGCGGTTGCGTCCTCGATATTTTCCTGACCGGTGTCACTAATCTCGAGCAAGCTGGTTTCGAGCAGGGAGATGCCGTCGGAAAGGAACTCGGTTAGCGGGCCGTGTAGATCGTCGCCGAGCGGAGCATTCAGCGCATATTGGAAAATGTGCGCAAGCTTGCCGGCAACTTCAGAAAAGCGCGGAAAGCCATAACTGGCAGAAGTGCCCTTTAGCGTGTGTGCCGCGATGTACAGGCGCTCCACATCTTCGTGACGTGGCGAAGCGTCTTGAAGCACGCTGACGTATTCCCGCAGATACTGCAGGTGCTCGGATGCTTCCTGGAGGAAAAGCTCGACGGCTTCTTGGTCCGGACCGCTCACCCGCGTCCCTCCGCCACCAATTCGTGCTTTTGCATTTCATCCGCCAATGGCTTGCGATACAAGATGCAATCACCCAAAACGATGGCCTGAAATTTCACCGTCATCTTCGAAATGGACTCAGAATGCCCGAGAAAAAGATATCCACCGGGCTCCAGCGCTTCATAAAACCGCTGTACGAGTGCGGCACACCGTGCTTCCGAAAAGTAAATAAGAACATTCATGCAGAAAATCAAGTCCATGCGACCCAAATAAACGGGTGACGCCAAGTTCATCTGTGCGAAACTAACCAACTTGCGGACGCGAGGCTTCACGTGATGCCCATCTTTTGCCACTGTGAAATGTGCGGCAAGCTGCGAAGCTTTCACGCTGGAAATACTGCGGCCAGAATACACTCCGCGTTCTGCATGTTTCAGCGCGTGACGGCCCACATCGGTCGCCAGGATTTCCACGTTCCACGCATCCGCCAAAGAAAGGGTGTCGAGTATGGTGATCGCGATGGAGTAGGGCTCCTCGCCGGTGGAACACCCAGCGCTCCACACCCGAAGCGTCCGCGGGCTCTTCCAGAAGTTCTTGGCGTGCAGTTCCGGCAAAACTCTTTTCTCAAACGCATCGAACACCGCGGGATAGCGGAAGAACGATGTTTCCTGGGTTAGCAACCGTTCAAGCAGTGCCTCATATTCCACATTGCTCTTGCGGATCGCCCTGACCAACTCGCTGCCGTGGTGAAAACCGTTTGCGTGCAGATGTTCACGGACTCGCGTGGAGAAAAATCTCTCGCGCGACTCGTCGAAACGTATGCCTGTCCGCTCTTCGATCAGCATGCGGATCTCGCTCAGTTCGTGTTCGGTCAAACTGTGTCCCGCCCCGTGGCGATCGCTCATAACCGTCCCGCTCTTGCCTCGATCGTTCGATCTCACCGAAACGCCGAAACACTATTTGCCTTACCGCAAAGCGCCCGCTGGGACGGGATGCTGCGAATCTCCCATGGCCGAGCTACTGTTGGCCTTTGAGTTTGCCCGGAATTGAGCAAGCGCTTCGTTTAGCTGGTCAGAGAGTTTGACCAGTTGGCTTACCGTGGCCACCGTGCCGCGTGTACCCTGAGAGGTCTGGCGCGTAATGTTGGAAATGATCTGCATGGCGTGCGCGACCCCTTCTGTACCGCGAACCTGCTGTTTGGAAGCGAGTGAAATCTCTTGCACAAGTTCCGCCGACTGGCGAACCACGCTCGAAATTGCGTCGAGCGCGCGTCCCGCCTGATCAGCGAGGGTTGCTCCGGATTCCACTTCCTTGGTGCCTTCCTCCATGACCACCACGGCTTCGTTGGTCTCGGCCTGAATCGCCTTAATCAGTGCCGCGATATCTTTCGTTGCGCTGCGTGAGTGCTCCGCCAATTTACGAACTTCGTCGGCGACCACCGCGAAGCCACGGCCTGCCTCACCGGCGCGCGCTGCTTCAATTGCGGCGTTTAGTGCCAGCAGGTTGGTCTGTTCGGTGATGTCGTTGATCACGTTGATGATTTCGGAGATTTCCAGCGAACGGTCTCCGAGAGACTTGATCTTCTTCGCGGTCGCCTGCACGGAAGAACGAATTCGCTGCATGCCATCGAGCGTGTCGCGCACGGCGCGATTACCCTGTTCAGCGGCATCGAGTGCACGGCGAGCCGCTTCTGCGCTGGCTTCCGCGTTGTTGGACACTTGTTTCATCGAGACGGTAAGCTCCTCCACCGCGCTCGACGTATTGGTAATTTCCTGGTCCTGTTGCGTCGCGCCGGCCTGCATCTGATCGGCAGCCACGAGGATATTGTTCGAGCAGGCGGTGACTTCCATAGCGGCTTTACGAACGCGTTCTAGCACCTTAGTGAAATTCTCGAGCATGTAGTTGATCGAGTCGGAAACGTTGCCGAGGGCGTCGTTGGTGACCTTGCCGCGCAGGGTCAGATCTCCGCGGGCGACCTGGTTGATGACGGCAAGCAGATCTGTGATGCTGCGCTGCAGTGATTCGGTGGCTTCCTGGTTGTTGGCGGCCTTCGAGACGCGGGCAACGGCGCGATTCAGGTTTTCTGCGATATGCCCAAACTCGTCGTTTGAGCTGACATCGGCGCGCGCTTTCGAATCACCCGCCGCCAGCCGTTCGGAGAACGCGGCGAGCTCATTCACTGGGGAGAGTATGGCGTTCCCTAATCTCCACGCCAGGAACATGCTGGTGGCCACGGCCAGTACCAGCGCGAAGATCAAGTTTCCGCTCGCTCCGCTGGGCATAGCCCCGACATCGAAAATAGATGCGCCGTTTGCCTGGCGTCCTGCGCTGAATGCCAATCCCAGTACCACAAAGAATACGACGGCGTTCAGGATGGCCAGCGTCCAGATGTTAGTGCTCAGTCGCGATTTCATTCCTACCTCCCAAGCTCTCTCGAAAACTTTTAAATACTCGGACCGGGGTACACTTCCAACAGCCGGCGAAGATCAATAACCAGCGCCAACCGGTCTTCGTGGCGCAACATCCCAATGCAATGCGGCACGTTTTCCGGCGCTTGCTCCAACAAATCTTCTTCTTCGTTCACGGAGTAGGTTCCGACGACTTCGTCCGCTGCGATCGCAACCCGTATTTCCTCATGATGACCATCCGGGCGAAGCGAAGCGACCACCACGTGCTTTGGCAACAATCCCGTCCTACGGCCTTCCGTCAACGCGATATCAATCAGCGGAACGATGGCGCCACGCAGATTGAAAATTCCCAGGACATAGGCTGGCGACAATGGCAAGGGTGTAATCAGCGGCCATTCCACTACCTCCTCCACGTCTAACACCGGCAAGCAAAACCGTTCCCGACCGCTGCGAAAAACGCAATATTGCGATTCCGGCGGGCGCTCGGCGATTGGCCCAAGGGCCTCCAGCAGATCGACCATCTCCGCGTCGGCGGGCATCGGTACAAGATGAAAGTCTTCGTTCATTCCGTTTCCTCTGGCCTCTTACGCAAACCGTCGCACCGCGCGCAATAATTCTTCCCGTGTGAAGGGTTTTGTTACGTAACCGTCGGCACCCTGCTGCTCTCCCCAGTAACGATCGCTTGCTGTGTCTTTGGAGGTGACCAGGATGACCGGGATAGAATTGAAGTCGTTGCTGCTTTTCAATTCCCGGCATACCTGAAACCCGTTTCGCTCGGGCATCACTACATCGAGCAAAATCACACTCGGCCGCTCTGAGGTGATCATCTCCTCCACGCGTTTTGGGTCACTCAAGCCCACTGGGCAATAACCTTCGGGCTCGAGAAGCCCTTGAATCAGCTTCACCTGAGCGGGTGAATCATCGACGATCAGCACTATTTTGGGCACGTGCAGTTGCTCCGCGTACTTCTCCACAGTAGAAAAATGCACGTTGACAGCCAGCTTTGCGGCTCTTTCTCAACTGTTGTCGAATCCTATTAAGTATTTGAAAGCAGGGGAGTTATCGTGGAGGTGTCTGGCCCTATCGGGGGGTAAAATGCGGCGAGATGGATTCCTCGGTCTCACTCTGAGAAGGCGTCTCAGCGTCCCGCATTTCACTGGCGAGCGATGAGAATCTTTGGACGATTTCGTTGATGCGCAGGGCCATAGTGTGAATCGTCTTTATCTGCGCCAAGGATTGCCCGGAAAGTTGTCCAGGTTCCAGCAACAACAATTCAGCGTTACCTAGCAGCGAAGTCAGCGCGTTGTTCATATTGCGTTTCATATCCATCATGTAGCGGCCGAGCGTCGCCTGATTGGCGCTCAGCGAGGCGTTGCGTTCCGCTTGCTTCGCAATTTTGAGTGCTTCCGTACGCTTTAGCGATTCACCGGCAAGCAAGAGAATCATCTGGGTCCAGTCCTCACGCAGGGGTAGGTGCAGTAACCTGGGGTAGCGTTTGCGGAGCAGCCCAAAATCCTTGTGTTCGGAAGTAGCGCAAAAAATAACTGCCGTGTTCGAGCCGATCGAACGCATCACGCTCGCGAACTTATCTTCTTTTAGTGGGCCGATTACGATCAGGTCTGGGGCAACATTCTCGCCGCCTTTCCATAAATCGCTGGTGAGCACAGAGAGGCCAGGCAATTGACGTTCTGTCTGCCAACAAGCGCTGAGCAGCCGGGCAAACTCGGAATCGTCGGTCAAAATTAAGACACTCGTGTTTCGCAAAATGGGCTCCCGAATCCCGTGCGCTTGATGAGCTTCTTTGGCAGCGAATCAAAGCTTCTCGGCTTCGTCTAAAGCGGACAGCAATCTCTTCGTGCTGATGCCCAGATTCACGGCAGCTTCTGTGTCCTTGGCTTGCTTGGCTAGTTCCACGCGTTCCTGCAAGCGCGAAACTTCGACCCGGGCAATAGGGAGTACGCGCTCGAGATTGGCCGTCGTGGGTGAAGTCTTCGCTTTTTCCGTGGCTGCGGTGACCATTGCGCGCGCAACCACGGCGCGCCGTAGATCTTCCGCCGCGGAACCATCTTCACTGACAAACGCAGTCACTTCCCAGGAAGACATCAGCACTCGCGCGCCTCCCACCTTTACAGTGGTCATGGAACGTCCTCGAGAGGGCGGTGCGGAGATAAGCTGCTCCCAAATCTGTTCCATACAGGATTCGAAGTCCAGCTCTGGTTCTGCAGATTCATTCATTATTGCCGCCGGAGACGTTTTGACCTCTGCAGCCTTTGCTGGCGAATGGGGCTCGAGTTTTGCCCCTGAAGTGGACGCAGGAGCTGGCTCAAGTGGCTTCCCCAAGACCTTTTCAACGGCGCGCTCGATGTCCGCGCGCAGAGCCAGAAGCTTGTCGAAAGCCTGATTCACGGACCGTTCGGTGTATTCCTTCTGGAATGGCTGCTTCCATTCGTCGGCATATTGGCGAACCTTCGCAACCGGTTCAGACGCTGTCAATCCAAAGGATTGACAATCGATGGTCTTGGCACCAGCAGTTTCCAGATGATTGATCCCGGATCGGATGTAGATCAAATCTGCGTGCATCAACTCGATAAGTGTCCGGCGCAAGAGGAAATTGAATTGCACAAAAGCCAACATGGCACTCGGATCGTAGAACATATTGCCTGCGGTTTCTTTTACCCGCCGCCCTTGTTCGATAAAATTGGTTTTCAGAATATCGCGCAGGCTCTTGAAGGTTCGCAGAGAATGAATCATTTTTTCAAGCGGCTCACACCACGGCAGCGGCGCTGTGCTCACCTCACCAAAAACAGGTTTCATGACCTGCGCCACGTCCACCAGTTCGATTTGCTTGTGAAAGATTTTAGCCGGGGCGCAGAGCGCGAAGTATTGAACCAATAGGAAATCAATCTTGTCTCGATCCGCGAGAGTCTTGCCGGATTTCTTCAGATGTCGCATGATCAGCCCGCGCAAGCCGCTTTCGCTGGCGTTCAGCGTAGTCATCTGAAGAAGGTGGCGCAATTGATGCACCATCACTTGTTGATCCATGGCATTTAGCCAGGTATCAACCTGAGTGAACAGTTCAAGTTCCGCCTTCTCCGGCAAAACGCGCTTGTTTTGCGGAAACGGAATTTCAATTTGAAGGTGCTTGGCCAGCGCGATGTAAATGGGAAAAACCGAGCGGTTTTCTTCCCATTGCGCATTTCGCGAGTTATCTGGCTTCTGAGGTGCTTGCAAATTTAATGTTGTTATCATTTTGTTCACGGCTGCATTATCCAGTCCCAGGTGCCTTCCACAAACCGCACGGCCACTGCTTTCATTCCTTCGTGATATTGCAAAGCAATCACTTCCGCTTCCACCGGCTTCCCCCTACTGTGCTGAACCAATCGGATGCGTTCATCAAACTCCAGCGGTAGCGATGTCGTGAAGATTGCGAATTGCCCCATGCCAAATTCGACTACCGTCGATTCCTGCAGTTTCTCTCGACCGGGCCTAGCAGATTGCACTCGGACCAGGAAGCGAGTTGCAGGCAAGTCCGGAAAAAACTTTGCCAATTGTTTTGCGCATTCGCGTTCATCGGCGATCAGCGACATTCCTAAGGTTCCCTCACGCTTATGAAAAGACACGCCCAGCGCAATACGGGACATACCGCCCCACGGGGAAGGATGCACGCCGAGAACCAAAATCTGAGTTGGTCTGATTTTCAGGAATGTAACAGAAACAAAAGAGCTTAAAAACTTCCTTCGGGCCTAATTAGTGACCTGAGTCTCACACTGAAACGATTGTGTCTCACTTGCAATTTGAAACTTTGATCCCCGGCCGCTACCGCGTGAGACGGCTCATTGTTCTACCGAATGGATTTCCGCCTCTTTTTCAATCTGTTCCGTGCTGCCGCGGGGTGGAATATTGTATCGCTTTAATTTTCTGTAGAGCGTGGCACGGCTGATTCCCAACATTTTTCCAGCCAGTGCTTTGTCTCCGTGTGCTTGCTCGAAAACGCGCAAAATAGTCATTTTTTCCATCTCCGCCAACGCCGTGGTGGAAAGGGAGCTCGCCTCCTCCACTGCCAGGCTCTGGGTGAGGCTTTGTTCCGCTCGAATGGCAGGTGGCAAGTCCTTTACATCGATGACCTCTTGATCGCCGAGCGTCAATGCGCGGGCGACACAATTCTCTAGTTCACGCACATTGCCTGGCCAGTCGTATTGCAGCAGGCTCTTCATCGCCGCAGGGGTTACATGTACATGCGCGCCGGGTGCGTAGCGATTCAAAAAATAATGGACGAGGACAGGAATATCCGAACGCCTGTCCCGCAGCGGGGGCAAATGAACGGTAACCACGTTCAATCGGAAATAGAGGTCCTTTCGAAACGTTCCGTCGCGATAGGCAGCTTCCAAATCTCGATTGGTTGCCGCAATCACGCGAACGTCGATGCTGACCCGATCGTTGCTACCAACCGGCCGCACCTCTTTCTCCTGCAACACGCGAAGGAGTTTTGCCTGCATCTCCAGCGGAATTTCCCCGATTTCATCGAGGAATATGCTTCCGCCGTTTGCAGAGGCGAACAATCCGGATTTAGATTTTGTGGCACCGGTAAATGCGCCTTTCTCATAACCAAAAAGTTCGCTTTCCATCAGTGTGGGGACCAACGAACCGCAATCCACCGCCACAAACGGGGTCTGGGCCATGGCTCCACGGAAGTGAATGGCGCGTGCAACCAGTTCTTTTCCCGTGCCGCTTTCCCCTGAAATCAGGACGGGTGTCCGGGTGTCTTTCAACCGCGAAATCATTCGCAGAACATCTTGCATCGCCGAGGAGCTGCCGATAATCCCATCCACGTTTTCCTCAGTGTTGACTCGTTCGCGCAAGAAGGCGTTTTCATTTACCAAGCGCACCTTTTCGGCCATGCGTTGCAGCAAGAGCCGCAACTTCTCGACTCGAAAGGGTTTTTCGATGTAGTCGTATGCGCCGAGTTTCATCGCATCGACTGCAGACTCAATCGAACCGTGTCCGGTCATGATGGCAATTTCGGCCCGAGGCAAAACAGTGCGAATCTGTTTCAGCAATTCCACACCAGACTGATTGGGGAGCTTTAAGTCCGTCAGTACCAGGTCAGGCGGATCGGTTTCTAGTCGCGTGGCAGCAATCTCTGCGCTCTCGGCTTCATGGCATAAAAAGCCCAACGAGTTTCCGATGGTCATGCACAGCTTACGGATGCTCTGCTCATCGTCCACTACCAGAAGTTTGGTTTTTAGGTCGTCGCTCATGGTTTTCCGAATGTCTTCTCCACGATAGAAATCAAGTGTTGAACACGAAACGGTTTTTCAATGCAAGGTGTGGAACTACCACGAAGCAATGACTGCGTTTCGCTATTCGCTGTATCGCCACTGATCAAAATGATTCTCTCCGCTAATTCTGGTCGATTCTTTTGTATCCATTGATGAATATCCGCGCCGTTGACCTTGCCGGGCATGCGAATGTCGGAAATCACCCCGGCATAGTGTGCCGAGGCCAGTTGCTCTACCCCTTGCGTGCCCGATGATGCCTGCACGACAGAATATCCACGACGCTCGAGCGCCGAGCGCACAAACGCGCGCACAGAATCCTCATCTTCAATGAGCAGAATAGGCGCCAAGACTTTCGTTTCCGTTCGAACGCTCATCGCGATGCCTCTTTCGCTGCAGCAGCTGCCAATGCTGATTCGGAGGTTTGCGGCAATCGCACGACGAACGTGCTTCCAGAATCTTGGGCGTTGTTCCAACAAAGAATTTCTCCGCCGTGGGCCCGCACAATGCCGTAACAAATGCTCAGCCCGAGGCCAGTGCCTTTTCCTACCTGCTTGGTCGTGAAAAATGGATCAAAGATCCGTTCCGGCTCGGTAAGGCCAATGCCATTATCGATAAAGGCCACCTCCACCGAATCCTGTGTCCGGCGTGTCCGTATGCGAATCTGTCCGTGATTTCCGGACTCTTGTATGGCATCGTACGCGTTGTTCAATATATTGAGAAAGACTTGTTGCAGCTGTTGTCCGTCGCCCAGTGTTGGAGCAATACTCTCGTCAAATTCCTCCACCACCTCCACCCCGTGGCTCGAAAAATCGTAACTCCGGAGCTTGATTGTCTGTCGGAGAATGGCGTTGATTTGGACCGCTTCGCGCTGTGCCGGACGCTGGCGCGCGAAACTCAAAAGATCCTGGACAATCTCTTTCGTGCGCTGAGTTTCCTGCAGAATAATCCGCAGATCTTCTCGCGCGGCTTCTGGCACCTCCGGGTTTTCCAGCAACAAATCGGTAAATCCTAAGATAGCCGCCAGCGGGTTGTTCACTTCATGCGCCACGCCAGAAACCAATTGCCCAATTGTTGCCATCTTTTCGGAATGGGCGAGTTTTGCCTGCAGCAAAGCTGCGTCGGTGATGTCCGTCATTACCACGACAACGCTGTTTACCTGCTTCGACTCATCGCGCATAGGGCTGAGGCTGATCGAAAAATGTCCCATCGATCCATCGCTTCGGGCGACGCGCAATTCCAAATTTTCTACCTGGTGGCCAAGTGCCGTGGTCTGCAAAGCGGCTTCGAAGTCAATCCGATGCGAGAAGTCGATCCAATTCTCGAGCCGGTGACCGATGAGCTCTTCTTCCTTATATCCCGCTTCGTAGCACCGCTTATTCACGTAGCTGATCAATCCCGCCGTATCCAACACCAGAATCATGCTCTGCGTGGTATTCAGAATTTTCTGGTTAAAGTCGCGCTCTCGCTGCAGCTGCGACTGAAACATTTTTTGTTCTGTCACATCGAGCATCAATCCCCGTGTTTGCACCACTCTTCCCTGGGCATCTCGCACCGCGCTAATGTTCTGCATGGTGTGCAGCAGGCTGCCGTCTTTTCGGCGGAGGGTCTCTTCGTAATTGCGCAGCGCACCTCGCTCGGCAATCGCGCGCACAAACCGATCCTTGGCCGCAACGGTGGGATAAAGGTGCGGGCTAACGTCCGCGCGCAACAACTCTTCGCGCGAATCGTAACCTAGCATACGAACCATGGCATCATTCACATCCAAGAATTGTCCATCCGGCGTGGCAAAAAACAATCCTTCTTGAATGCTGTCGAATAATTCCCGGTAGCGGCGCTCTGCTTCCCGGCGATCGGTAATGTCCTTCAGTACGTGAATCGTGCGTGTTTCTTCTTCGACCGCTCCCGGCGTTCGTGAAGTGGAAACCAAAAATGTGCGCCCTTCCGCCGTGGCGATATATTCTTCTCGTGCTTGCTTGGTGTTCTTGCAAAAAGGGCAGGGTAGCGCGCTACCCGTTTCTGCGATATTCCGGAGGTTGGCCATGGGCTCGCCGACCAGTGCCGCGGGTGGCCTGCCGAGATGCGTCGCCAATGTCCTGTTGGTGCGCACAACTTTCCAGCTTTGGTCGTGCACCACGATATAGTCGCTGATCGCATCAATATCTTCGACCCATTGCTTCTTCGAGCGCTCCAGCTGCGAAAAGCGCCGCACCTTCTCCATGGAAAGCGCCGCATGGCTGGCCAGAGCTGTCAAGAGGCGCTCCTGCGCGGCCGAAAACTTCGGTTCAGCCCGCAGCAGGCAGAGCGTGCCCATCAATTCGCCGTCGCTGGCATAAATCGGAAAGAACGCGCAGTGGCCGGCGCCTGCCGGAACCGTGACTACCTCGAGGCTATCTCGCTTGCAGGGAATATTTAGCAGCAACCAGTCCCATACCGCCGGGCTAGCCGGGAATTCCTGCACCGGCGAATACAGTTCAACTCGGCTGCCGATAATCTCGCCGACCCCGACCCATTGGGCGTCCAGCATTTCGGCCGCGCGTGAGGCAAATCCAGCAAGAAACGCTGGCAATTCCCGTGAATTCGCCGCGGCAACCGCTAGGTTCATTAATTCCTGTGCGTAATCAGATGCAACCTGGCCGGAATGGGTCCGGCCACGGACCGCGGAGCTGCGGCGAGAAGTTGTAGTCTTTCGTCCACGCATACGGGGTAAGGTCTCTCTGTCTCAAGTTAAGACTGCACACTTCAAAGCTACTGAGCAATCTCAATCTGAGTCAATCACTCATCCTTGGGCTGCGGCGGATGCGTTACCTGGGGCTAACCCTGTTTGAAGCGAATTGTCTCAGCGTGAGATCCATTTCGTAGTTTCGGCGGGTACCTGAGACGTTGGCGCATGAAATAAAAGACCGGCGCCGTTCTTTGCGAAAGCATATCCCCATTCCTCTGAGGGGCTTGCGGCCGCCGCCGAGGTTCTTTGGACTTTCTCCAGAAACCCCCTGAACTTGGCACTGCACTTGCCTTTTCCTTGGTGGGGGACTTTCCCTCGCCCAGGAGGTCCGAAGTGCGGACATGTGTTCGATGGAGAAAGAAAATGGTTACGGGAGCAGCAATATTTGTTTTGGCGGGATCTTTAGCCAGTGCTCAGC
>Ga0074045_10000652_pt1 | contig 33846 bp, 37 predicted proteins | sample BogForMeECP23OM2_FD_94442 | JGI IMG/M metagenome (GOLD analysis project Ga0074045, IMG submission 94442) | Bog forest soil microbial communities from Calvert Island, British Columbia, Canada - Bog Forest MetaG ECP23OM2 | ecosystem: Environmental > Terrestrial > Soil > Wetlands ...
CTTCTTCTGCCGTTTGTCGCAGGTTAGCTGTTGCGGCCGTGGATCGGCCAATGGGCCGAGCGCAACCGGTCGATTCTTTCGGTGACCGACCGAGGCTCGATCTTGCTGATCGTGTACGTCGCCTTTAGTGCGTCGGTGGTGCAGGGCCTCTGGCAGCGGATACCGGTGGCGACGTTGGCCATGTTGGCGCTGGTCGACGCCATACTCCTGGCGACCGCATTGCTGATAATGATCAGCGGCAGTCGCGCTCTGCGATTTGATCGAGCCGACGAGAGCGCAATCGTCTTCTGCGGATCGCAGAAATCGGTGGTCAGCGGCATTCCGATAGCGAGCGCCTTGATCGCAGGTCCTGCCCTCGGGTTATTCGTATTGCCGATCATGATGTACCACTCGATGCAACTCTTGGTCTGCGCCTGGTTGGCGAAGAGGTATGCGGGGCGTTCTTACTCCATGCCCGGTTCGCGAGACCGCCATCAGATATTTACCCGCTCCGACCTGGAGGCCTCACCGTGAGGCTGAGCGTAATAGTCTCTGCGCGGCCAAGCGCAGGCCCGTTCGGTTGCCGTTTCTAGTTTCTCACGGCGAGAATCTGATACAAGAGCGCCCGGCTGCTGGCGCGCGGCTTTGTCGTTCGTGAGGACATCCGCTATGACAATCGATCTGCAGCGTGCCGTGGACGAGTTCTGGGCAGGGCGGGCCCGCGGCGAGTACTTCCCGGCCGGCTATTTTGACCGACTGAGCTTGGATGAGGCGTACCGCATCCAATTGGCGGTAATCGATCGCCGCTGTGCGGCGGGCGAGCGCCAGATCGGCTGGAAGGTCGGCCTGACCTCAAAGGCTATCCAGGAGCAGTTCGGGTTTCACGAGCCCGCCTTCGGCTGCATCCTCGAGACCCGGCCGAGCGGCACGGTGTTCGCCGCCCGGGACCTGGTTAAGCCCGGTTTCGAGACGGAACTTTGCATGCGCCTGGGGCACCCGCTCGCAGGCGAGGTGTCGCTCGAGGAGGTGCGGGCGGCGGTCGCCGTCGTCCACCCGGCCTTGGAGATCACCGAGACGCGCGGCGACCCCGCGCAGATTGCGCTGATGCTGGCCGACAACGCGCAGCAGCGCTCGGTCATTCTCGGTGAACCGATCGAGCTTACGCCGGCGCTGGGGCTCGACGAAGTGGAAGCGCGGGTCGAACTGAACGGAAACGTTGTGGCGACCGGCATCGGCGCCGCTGTGCTCGACCACCCGTTGAACTCGATCGCCTGGCTCGCCCGCAAACTCGGCCAATACGGACGCAGCCTGCGCGCCGGCGAGCTGATAATGACCGGGTCTCTGGTGCGCCAGTTCCCGCTCGCGCCGGGCGATCGTGCTTTGGCGAGCTTCACCGGCATCGGCACGGTCGAGGTGCGGGTCACATGACGACCTTCGAGGCGCCGCCCGAGCGGGCTGGTATCGAGGTAGGCCTCGAAGGTGCCGCACTGTTGACCAATCCGCTATTGAACAAGGGCACAGCCTTTACCGATGACGAGCGCACAGCCTTCGCGTTGCATGGGCTGCTGCCGCCGCATGTCGGGACCTTGGACAACCAACTTACGCGCCGGCTCCAGGCGGTTCGCAAATTCGATCGAGACCTTGATCGATACGTCTTCCTGCGCGGGCTGCAGGACGCCAACGAGACATTGTTCTACGCGCTGTTGTCGCGCAACCTTGCCGAGATGCTACCGCTCGTCTACACGCCGACCGTCGGTCAAGGCTGCGAGGAGTTCAGCAACTACTGGTACTACCCGCGCGGGCTGTTCCTGAGCTGGCCGCACCGTGCTCATATCGCGGATATCCTTTCCCACACCCGGTTCGACAAGATCGAGGCTATCGTCGTCAGCGACGGCGAGCGCATCCTGGGTCTCGGCGACCAGGGTGCCGGCGGCATGGGCATCCCGATCGGCAAGCTCTCGCTCTATACCGCCTGCGCTGGCCTCCACCCGGCGACGACCCTGCCCATTCTGCTCGACACCGGCACCGACAATCGCGAGCGGCTCGCCGATCCCGTTTATGTCGGATGGCGGCACGAGCGCGTGCGCGGCGCCGATTACGACGCCTTCATCGAGCAGTTCGTCATTGCAGTAGAGCGGCGCTGGTCGCACGTACTCCTGCAGTGGGAAGATTTCGCACGCGCCAATGCCGGGCGCATGCTCGAACGCTATCGCGACCGTTTGTGCACCTTCAACGACGACATCCAAGGCACCGCGGCCGTCGCGGCCGGCACATTATTAGCCGCAACGCGCGTCACCGCTACGGCACTGCGGGATCAAACCTTTGTGCTGTTCGGCGCCGGGACCGCGGGCTGTGGCATCGGTCGTCTGCTGTTGAAGCTGATGATCGACGACGGCGTCCCCGAGCGCGAGGCACGACGCCGATTCTTTGCCGTCGACCGCGACGGCCTGTTGGTCGAAGGGATGGCGGATCTGCAGCCTTTCCAGGCGCCCTTTGTCCAGCCGCGCGATGCCGTCGCCCAATGGACTCGCTCGCACCCCGACCGCATCGATCTCCTCGACGTGGTCAAGAATGCACCGCCGACGGTGCTGATCGGGGTTTCCGGCCAGCCCGGCATGTTCACCGAGGACGTCGTGCGCGCGATGGCGAGTGCCGTCGATCGGCCGGTAATCTTTCCGCTCTCCAACCCGGTCTCGCGCAGCGAGGCGACACCGGCCGATCTGTTGCGCTGGACCAATGGGCGCGCGCCGTCGGGACCGGCAGCCCGTTCCCTCCGGTCGAACTCGACGGCAAGCCGTTCACTGTCGATCAGACCAACAATGCCTACATCTTCCCAGGTGTCGGTCTCGGTGTCCTCGCCATCAAGGCCCGCCGCGTCAGCGACGATATGTTCGCCGCTGCGGCAAAGGCGCTGGCCGGCGTCTCGCCCGCTCGTCGCGAGACACGGGAGAACCTTTTACCGCCGGTGCACGACCTGCGCTCGGTCGCGATCACCGTTGCCGCGGCCGTCGCCCGCCAGGCCCGCGCCGAAGGACTGTGCGAGCCCTTCGACGACACCGCGCTGGACCGGCTCATCGCGCAAAAGATGTGGGAACCGGTCTATCGACCCTATTACCGAAAGGCTTCGTGACCCGAGGACATCATGAATGGATCTTCTGATCAGCGGCACGCAACGCAGAAGCTTGACGAGCGGCGGGCGAAGGGCGCCGACTGGCGGCGTCAGGTGCCACTCGATGCGCAGGCCCAGTGGAAGCCGCCAGCGAACCGGGCCGACCCGGTCGCGGTGCTGATCGAGCAGGGCAAAAGCCGCATCGCGGAACTGCTTTCGGTGCGTTATGCGCGGATGAAGACCGACCCCTTCGCGTTTCTGCGCGGCGGGGCGGCGGTCATGGCTGCGGACCTCGCTGCCGGCCCATCCACCGGTCTGCGCGTGCAGGCTTGCGGCGATTGCCATCTGGGCAATTTCGGCGCCTATGCGACGCCCGAGGGAACGCCCGTCTTCGACGTTAATGATTTCGACGAAACGCTCCCGGCTCCGTTCGAGTGGGATGTGAAACGGCTAGCGACGAGCCTCGCCGTAGCCGGGCGGGCTGCGGAGTCCTCGGAGCGGGAGTGCCGGAGCCTCGCCCGCACCGCGGTTAAGAGCTATCGCCGGCATCTGGGGCAGCTGGCACCGCTACCCCCGCTCGCCGCCTGGAGTTCGCGGATCGATCTCGCCGCCAACATAGCCGACATCGACTCCGCCAAGGTCCGCCGCAAAATCGAGCAGCGCCGCGCTGCCGTGCTGGAGGGCGGTGCGAACCATTTCGGCCTCGTCGAACAGAAAAACGGTGCCTGGAAGATCAGGGACAAGCCGCCGCTGGTACGCCATCTGAGCCACCACGAGCTCCATGCACACCAGGCTTTCGCGTCCTATGCCGAGACATTGCAGGAGGATCGGCGGGTGCTACTGCAGCGCTACCATCGCCGCGACATTGCCTTCAAGATCGTCGGGGTCGGCAGCGTCGGCACATTCTGCGCGATTGGCTTGTTTGTGGCGGATGATGGTTCGCCGCTTTTGTTGCAGATCAAAGAGGCGCAGGAATCGGTGCTGGCCCCGTTCGCGGGGGCGTCCGATTATGCCAATCATGGGCAGCGCGTGGTGGTCGGGCAGCGCATGATGCAGGCGGCGACCGACGTCTTTCTCGGCTGGACGCAGAACCCGGTGAACGGGCGATATTTCTACGTCCGGCGGCTGAAGGATCCCGGGCTCGCCAATATCGGCACCCGCCTCGAAGCGGAGCTACCGTTCTACGCCGCCCTGTGCGGGCGCACCCTGGCGCGCGCTCATGCGCGCGCCGGCGATGCGGTGGCATTGTCCGGCTACATGGGCGAGGAAAACGAATTCGACAAAGCGATCGCCGAATTCGGATTGGCTTACGCCGACCAGACGGAGCACGATTGGCGCGGCTTCCTCGACGCGATCAAGGCCGGCCGGGTCAGCGTCGAGGAACAACACGTTCCGTCAACTTGACACCACCCCGGCCGCCGACCAATTGTTCTGGCATGAAGAGGCTTTCCCGCCGGCACACGCGCGCCCTCCCACTGATGATGGCAGAGTTGGCGATGGCCTCATGGGAGACGATCGCGCGCCGAACCGCAATGATCGTTCAGGGCACGTGCACCTCTGCGGAATATCAGCGCATGGTGATGGAGAAAGCCGCGGCCTTGCAGCAATCGACGATCGCTGTGATGACCGGGCGCGGGAAGAAAGCGGCGCTTGCACCATGGCACAAGCGAGCCACCGCGAACGCGAAGCGGCTGCGCCGGAAGACGTAAGCAAGTCGCTGGGGTCGCAGCGAATCCTCTCAGATCGGGATTGCCAGACGGGTCTCGATCTGGGGCTGTCGAGGACGACGGTCTTGCGGGCGAATTTCCAGATCCCGTCCTGGCGCCGTACCTGACCGACATTGCGTCCGCTGCTTGTTGGTGGACGCGTTACTGGGGCGCAGGTCCATGACGCGCGGGTCGCGGCGCTGTGCCGACAGCATGGCGTGCGCGAACTGTGGTCGGCAAACCGGGACTTCCGCCGTTTCCTAAGGCTCGCGGTAGTAAACCCGCTCGTCGGCGATGGGTAGACGCCAACTCACGCTAATTGATCGAGTAGCGTCTTTGCGTCCTTCAGATCGGCGGTATCGAAGCTCTCGGTGAACCAGCCGTAGACCGGCGCCAGCAAATCGCGCGCTTCGGCCCGCCGGTCCTGTTCGCCCCACAGCCATGCCAGGCTCGTCGCCGCACGCAACTCGTAGGACTTGGCTTGTTGCAGCCGCGCGATGCAAAGCGCCTGCTCAAAGGCGCTTTGGGCCTCGTCGCGCCGATTGAGACCGACGAGCGCAAGCCCTTCAAGGCGATAAAGCTCAGCCTCCCAGCGGCGCTGCCCTCTTTCTTCCTGCGTCGTAAGTCCCTGCCGCACTGCGGCAAGGGCCGGTCTGTGCTCGTCCCGCTTTGCCAGCGCTTCGGCCAACCTGCCGATCGTCACTCGGAGACTGACCCAAAACGAATCTCGAAATATCAGCATGTTATTTTTCATTCCCGCGAAAGAGCGTGTGAAGAAATTCGCCGCCAGCTCGTCTCCCCGGTGAAAGCCGGGGCCCATTGCCCCGCGGCATGAACCTTTCATCGATAGGTAAGGCATTGCGAATGCTTGGTAAGCTCGGAGCAGTGGAGGGATGGGTCCCGGCTTTCGCCGGGAAGACGCCAAATGGTTTGCGGCGCCGCGAGACCCGCACCCTATTTCTTTACACGCTCTTCTCGCGGGGGTGACGGGTATCACCGACAATCGCGCAACAGCTCGGGATCGCGAGGTACGTGGTGGGAGGTGCCTCTTCTTTCCGAAATGGCCCCGGTGGCGATTGGGCTCGGCGACGAGGCCGGGCCGCTCGTTCTTCGCCGGGCACAACGACACCGCGCCGACGACCGGCATTGACATGACCACCGCCTCGCCTACGGTACGGGAGAACGCCATCAAAGACTACCAGGAGGCACGGTGGACGCCAGGGAGCTGAGAGAGCTGCAGGCGCCTCTCAAGGAGCGCTATCGCGCCGAGCCGGAGGCCGCACTCGTGACGTTGCGGGCGCAGGGCCGGCTCGACGGCGCGGGTCTGACCTGCAAGGTCGAGACCGGTCGCGCGCCGGTCGAGGCGGGCCTCCATCCCGCGACCGGCGGCGACGGGCTCAGTGCGTGCTCGGGGGACATGCTGCTCGAGGCGCTGGTCGCCTGCGCCGGCGTCACGCTCCGCGCGGTCGCGACCGCGCTCGACATCGAGCTGCGCGGCGGCACGGTCAGCGCCGAGGGCGACCTCGATTTTCGCGGCACGCTCGGCGTGAGCAGAGAGGCTCCGGTCGGCTTCCGCGACATTCGTTTGCGCCTCGATCTCGACACCGACGCACCCGCCAACAAGCTCGAAAGCCTCATCAAGCTTACCGAGCGCTATTGCGTCGTTTATCAGACCCTGCAGACCCCTGCCAAGCTCACCCTATCGGTACGGACGACGCCATAAGGGGGCCCCCGCTGCCCTCAGGTCACTCGCGCGTGTCGATCTTGCCTGTCAGCGGAATCTGCTTTTCACGTTTGACGGGAAGGAATATGGACCAGCGTTGAACATCGATAAGGCATTCGTCGTGTATGTGCGGGGGCAAAGCGAGGAAGCCGGCTTTCAGACAGTCCCTCCGCCTGGCTGTGAATATGTGACCAAGTACATAGAATTCTGGCTCCACTTTATCGGCGTGCACAGTATCACGGCAATGACCGTTGAGCACACGTGGGATGGGCGAGCACTAGACATGATCGACGAGGGGAAGAAGCAAGCAGCAGAGCTGGCGAGGCAGTTTTGAAAGCTATGGGGTTCGGCAGATTTGCGCTGCACTGCAGGGCAGCCGCCACGGCTCGCAGAAAATCTCCGTCGCCGGCCTTCAGCGGTTGCCCCTGTTTGAACCAGGGGCAGGCCCTGGACCCCCGCTTTTCGCGAGGGTGACGATACCCTGACACTCACTTCATTTCAGGTCGGGCACCAAGATAGGCGCGCCCGTGGTGGGCGAATACTTCGTTAAAGGCGGCGACCGCGGCGCGCGGGCCCTTGGGATGCGACCAGATCGCGCCGATGACTGCGAGGAAATCGGCGCCGGCTTCGACCAAGGGCCCGCAATTCTTCTGCGTGATGCCGCCGATCGCGCAGCACGGCACCACTGTTGTCTCGCTCCAATCGCGGATCAGCTCGGGGTCGGCGTGGTGCTTGGCGACTTTGGTCGTGCTCGGGAAGAAGGCGCCGAAGGCGACGTAGTCCGTACCGGCTTCGGCGGCGGTGATGGCTCGGTCGCGGCTCGCACCGCAGGTCACCCCGACGATCCGGTCCGGTCCCAGGAGCCGGCGCGCTTCGGAATAGGGCATGTCCTCCTCACCGACATGCACCCCGTCGCAATCGAGTTCGGCAGCGAGATCGGGTCGGTCGTTCATGATGAAGGCGACGCCGCGGCCCTCGGCGATCGGCTTCAGGACCCTTGTGGCGCGGCGGATTGCGTCGTCTTGGACCTCCTTGAGGCGCAATTGCAGACAGGCGACATCGCCGGCGGCAAGGGCCTCTTCGAGTTCCTTGGCGAACCGATCGGGGTCGAATGCGGGCGGCGTGATCAAATAGAGCCGCGTCGTCGCCCGCGCTTCGCGTTGCGTGGCCGCGTTCAAAGCACGGATGTCCCGATAGGAGCCCCTCTCCGCCCTTTGCGGGGACAGGGAGGGGCCCGGCGCCCACGGGTCCGCGCCGAGCGCGGCCCGAGGATAGGCTCCGCAACGGGAGGTGGGCGGTGCCACGAGCCGGCTCGTCGGCCCCCCTCACCCTTTCCTCTCCCCCCGGCCAGCGGGGGGAGAGGGTAACAACTTAGGCCGCGCGATGAAGCAAATTCCATCGGTTGCTCAGTCTTTTCCCTGATAGATCTTGACGATCTTGCCCAGCATGTCGAGCGCCTCCTTCTTCGACCGCTGGAAGGTGTTGCGGCCGATGATCGAGCCGTTGCCGCCGCCGTCGCGTACTGCGCGCACCTCGGCGAAGACGCCGTCGAGGTCCTTGGCCTCGCCGCCCGAGAAGACGACGATGCGCCGGCCGTTGAAGGCCGATTGCACGACATGGCGGATGCGCGCAGCCGGGGTCGAGATGTCGATGTCGCGATCCTCGTAGACTTTCTTCGCCGCCGCCAATTCGAGATGCGCGGTGGGCGGCTTCACCTTGATGATGTGGGCGCCGAGCTGGGCAGCGATCTGTGCGGCATAAGCGCAGATGTCGATCGCCGTCTCGCCTTCGCGCGACAGGTTGCCGCCGCGCGGATAAGACCAGATCACGACGGCGAGACCATAAGACTTGCGCCTCGCAAGCCATCTCGGCGATGTCGCGCATCTGGTCGTAGGCGGCGTCCGAGCCGGGGTAGATCGTATAGCCTATCGCCGAGCAACCGAGCCGTAGCGCGTCCTTGACATTGGCGGTGATCGCCTGGGTCGCGTTCTCCTTGAAGCGCGACATGCTGTTGGCGTTGTTGAGCTTCAAGATCGTCGGGATCCGCCCGGCAAAGGTGTCCGCCCGGCTTCGATAAAGCCGAGCGGTCCGGCATAGGCGGAGAGACCCGCGTCGAGCGCGAGCTGGTAATGATAATGCGGGTCATAGGCCGGTGGGTTCGGCGCAAAGCTGCGCGCCGGCCCGTGCTCGACGCCCTGATCGACAGGCAGGATCAGCAATCTCCCGGTGCCACCGAGCTTTCCGTGCAACAGGATCCGGGCGAGGTTACCTTGGTCCCGGGATTGTCGCTCTCGTAGAAGCTCAGGATCTTTTTGACGGGTTCGGAGAGTTCCATCAGCTGTTCCTTCCTGGCGGGTAGGGGTGCGCCACATCCGGCAAACGCCCGACCCGTTGTTGTAGCAAAACCGCCGGCGTCGGGCGAGCAGATCGACGCCTTCAGGTGCTGGTTTCCGATGCGAGAATTCGCGTGCCTGCTGGTCGCGTTCAAAATAAGCTGAAATCATTCACCATTCCTGGACATCTCCCCATGCCTCGAGAAGTGGTATCCGAACTCGCTCCGACCGGCGTCTTGCGCGCGGCGATCAATATGGGCAACTTCCTGCTGGTCACCGGCAAATCGCCCTCCGGCGATCCGACCGGCGTCTCCCCCCACATGGCGGCGGCGATCGCTGCTCGGCTCGGCGTGCCGGTGAAGTATCTTCCTTATGCACGTCCCGGCGAGATTGCTGACGACGCGGAGAAGGGGCTGTGGGATATCGGCCTGATCGGCGCCGAGCCGCAGCGCGCCGCGGTGATCAACTTCACCGCCGCTTATTGCGAGATCAAGGCTACCTACCTTGTGCCCGCGGGCTCGCCGATCACATCGATCGCCGAGGTCGACCAGCCCGGCAAGCGTTGCGCCGTCACCGCGCGCAGCGCCTACGGGCTCTGGCTCGAAAACAATTTCAAGAAGGGTCAGCTCGTGCAGTTCGATAACGCCGACGCCGCGCTCAAGGCGTTCGACGGCGAGAAGATGGACGCCTATGCCGGGCTGCGTCCGGGCCTATTGGAGGTGGCCAAGGCGCGACCCGGCTCGCGCATCCTCGACGGCCAGTTCGCAGCGGTACAGCAGGCTGTCGGCACGCCGAAAAAGAACGCCGCCGGCTTCGCGTTTCTGAAAGCGTTCGTCGAAGAAGCCAAGCAAACCGGGATCGTTGCCAGCTTCATCGAGCGCGAAGGCGTCGTCGGACGCCTGTCGGTCGCACTCCCGGGCTGAGAAAGAGAGGGAACCCAGACGATGGCTCTAGCCGACGTAAAGGCTCTGACGTTCGACGTGTTCGGCACGGTGGTAAACTGGCGCGACAGCATCGCCCGTGAGGCGAAGGCGTTTCTCGCGCCGAAGGGCTACAACGAGGATTGGCACGTCTTTGCCGATAAGTGGCGAGAGCGGTACCAGCCGGCGATGGCCAAGGTGCGCACCGGCGAGCGTCCTTGGACAAGGCTCGACGATCTGCACCGCGAGAATTTGGTCGAGCTTCTGAAGGAGTCCGAGATATCGGGCCTCAGTGAAGCCGATATTGACCATCTCAATCGCGCCTGGCACCGCCTCGACGGCTGGCCGGATACAGTCGAAGGGCTGACCCGCCTCAAGCGCAAATTCATCCTCGCGACCCTGTCGAACGGCAATGTCGCACTGATGGTGAACATGGCGAAACATGCCGGCTTGCCGTGGGATGCGATCCTCGGCGCCGAGGTCACCCGCGCCTATAAACCGCAGCCCGAGGCTTATGACCGGACCGCAGCCTTTCTCGATCTGAAGCCGGCCCAATGCATGATGGTGGCGGCGCACAATGGCGACCTGGTGGCGGCGCGCGGTCGCGGTTTTCACACCGCCTTCGTCAGCCGGCCGCTCGAGCACGGCCCGAACAAGACCAGAGACGTCAAAGCCGAGCACGAATTCGACATCATCGCCGACGATTTCATCGACCTCGCCGCCAAGCTCGGCTGCTGACGCGAACGCGCGCTGGGCGCGGCCCGTTTACCGGTACCGGTCGCCGAGGATGGACCGGACCGGTTTCCTCCGGCTTCACCTCAGATCGGGAGACAACGATGCCGAAACGATGTGCGCCTGCGCTCCTCGCCGTCCTTGTCGCGACGGGTGCGCTTGTTGTCGGCGCGGGCGCGGTCCTCGCGCAAGCAACGGCGCCGAGTCTGCCCGCCGCGCCGCAACCCACACCTCGGCTGCCGCAGGGCTCACCGGGTGGCTCGAGCAATTACGTCGTGAGTGCCGCCGCCAACGAGCACGGATCCTTTCTTTGGGTCGTGGACAGCATCCAGCATATCGTCACGCTGTGCGAGAAGGCGGACACCAAAGACTTCGCTTGCACCAAAAAACCGCTGCCTTGACCCGCGCCGTTAACGCTTGGGGGACCCCGTTTGGTCGACGAGAAGATCGGCGCAACGCTGCTCGAGGACTTCCGGGGACGCGAAGAAATCATCGCATAGATCGAGCGCGGGCGCTGGACGGTTCGTCACGAGCCTTACACCGTGTTGGCGGGCCATATCGGCGAGGCGGCGGGCGACACCCGCTCGGCCGGTGAACACCACGCCCTCGACCTCCGAACGGATCGCTGCCAGCGCGGCGCCGACATCGTCACCGCAATCGAGAAGGGCTGAACAGCGGGCCTCGGGAACCGCTTCGCGCGCGGCGCGGACGAGCGCCCCAAACCAGCCCGGCCCCGCATAGCTGCCGGCCCCCGGTGCGCTGGCGAGCAGAACCGACCGGCCAGCTTTCGCCGACGCCGTCAGCGCGGCGGTCGCGTGACCCAGAGAATGGATGATGATTACCGGAGCTTCCCTGTCACGAGATTGCTTCCCCCGGGAACGGCGCGGAAGCGCTGGCCGTCCGGGGGTCGCAATGACACTGGAGCCTGTCATCGCGAAACGACGCGACGAAGCAATCTCGGTGGGCTTACACCATCGCACCGAAATAGGCGGCGACCTCAACCATGCGGTTCGAGAAGCCCCATTCGTTGTCGTACCAGGCGAGCACGCGGACAAAGCGCTTGTCGAGCACTTGCGTCTGGGTCACATCGAAGGTCGAGCTGTGCGGGTCGTGGTTGAAATCGACCGATACGGTCGGCGCCCTATTGATGCCGAGAATGCCGTGCAGCCGGTTTGAGCGGGCGGCCTCCTCCATCAACGAATTGACCTCGTCTCCCGAAGTCTCGCGTGCCGCGTCGAACGTGAAATCGATCAGCGAGACATTGGCGGTCGGGACTCGGATTGCCGTGCCGTCGAGCTTGCCTTTGAGCGCCGGCAAGACAAGGCCGACCGCCCGGGCCGCGCCGGTCGAGGTCGGGATCATCGACTGTGCCGCCGTGCGGGCGCGGCGCAGATCGCCGTGCAACCCGTCGACCAGGGACTGATCGCTCGTATAGGAGTGGATTGTTGTCATGTAGCCGCGCTCGATGCCGATGCCTTGATGCAGGACATAGGCCACCGGCGCGAAACAGTTGGTCGTGCACGAAGCATTCGAGATGACCTCGTGCTCGGGCTTCAGCTCTTCCTGATTGACGCCCAAGACCACGGTCATGTCGGCGCCTTCGGCCGGAGCCGAAATCACGACGCGCTTGGCGCCCGCCTCGAGGTGCTTTGCTGCAGCCTCGCGCTTGGTAAAGATGCCGGTGCATTCGAGCGCCACGTCGACCCCGAGCTCGCGCCACGGCAATTTCGCCGGATCGCGCTCGGCGGTAACCCGGATCTTGCCGCGGCCGATATTCATCCAGTTGTCGCCGGTCGTGACCTCGCCCGGAAAGCGTCCGTGCACGCTGTCGTATCTGAGGAGGTGCGCGTTGGTCTCGACCGGTCCGAGGTCGTTGATCCCGACCACCTCGATCTCGGTGTGCTTGTGCTCGTACGCCGCGCGCAGGACCAGCCGGCCGATGCGGCCAAAGCCGTTGATTGCAACTCGTACCGCCATGGTCTATCCTCCCGAAGCTCTTGGCCGATCTATAGTAGTGAGCGGGCAGCCGGCGCAACCTTCTCAGGCGTGATTCCGAAATGCGGGTAGAGCGCCTCGCCCGGCGCCGAAGCGCCGAAACCCGTCATGCCGATAAAGGCCCCCCTCGAGCCAAGCCAGCGCTCCCAGCCGAACTGGACCGCAGCCTCGACGGCAACCCGCGGTGCGGAGCCTAGCACCGCATCGCGATAGGCTTGCGGCTGGGGCTCGAACAACTCCCAGCACGGCATCGAGACGACCGCGGCAACGATGCCGTCGCGCGCCAACAGCTCGCGCGCGGTCAACACGACCGATACTTCCGAGCCGGTCGCCAGCAACGTGACCTGACGCGCGTGCGGGCCCTCGGCAAGGACATATGCGCCGCGGGCGCAGAGGTTGCGGTCGGTGCCCTGCGCGGCACCATCGGTGCGCAACAACGGCAGCGCCTGGCGGGTGAGAGCGAGCAGCGAGGGAGCATCGCGCCGCTGCAGCGCCAAGGCCCAGCACTCGGCGGTCTCGACCGCGTCGGCCGGGCGGTAGACATAAAGCCCGGGCAGCGCCCGCAACGCGGCTAGGTGCTCGATTGGCTGATGGGTCGGTCCGTCCTCGCCGAGCCCAATCGAGTCGTGGGTCATCACATAGACAACGCCGACCCCCATGAACGCGGCCAGTCGGATCGACGGACGCGCGTAATCGGAGAAGGTCAGGAACGTCCCGCCGCGATGCACGGCGATGCCGTTCATCGCCGCCGCCATGCCGTGCTCACGCACCCCATAACGGATGTAATGGCCGGAAAAGTCGCGGGGGCGGACGTCCGTTTGGTCCTTGGCCTTGGTGTTGTTGGACGGTGTCAGGTCGGCTGAACCGCCGACCAGCTCGGGGACGACCCCGGTCAACGTGTCGAGGACTGCGCCGGAAGCCTGGCGCGTCGCGATCCTGGCGTTCGCCTGTCGGAAGCCGTCGCAGAGTTTTGCGACAGCCTCGTCGAGGCCCGATGGCAGCTCCCCCCGCTGGCGCCGCAGGAACTCGGCACGGCGCTCCGGCGGCTGAGATTGCCGCCGCGCCTCCCAGGCGCGGCGTGCGGCTTCGCCGCGGGTGCCCGCGGCGCGCCAAGCCGTACGGATATCCTCGGGGATCGCAAAGGGCGCGTCGCGCCAGCCGAGCCGCTCGCGCGCTCCGGCGATCTCCGCGGCACCGAGCGGCGCGCCGTGGGCGGCGGCAGTCCCGGCCTTGGTCGGCGCCCCGAAGGCGATCACGGTCCTGCAGGCGATCAGGCTCGGGCGATCGCTCTTCTGAGCCCGCCGAATGGCGTCCGCGACCGCCTGGTGATCGTGGCCGTCGATCCGCTCGGCGGCCCAGCCATAGCCTCGGAACCGCAGCAGCGGGTCATCGGAAAACGCAAGCTCGGTCGGGCCGTCGATCGACACCGAATTGTCGTCATAGAGCGCGATCAGCTTGTTAAGGCCCAGATGGCCGGCGAGGGAGGCCGCCTCGTGGCTGACACCCTCCATAAGGTCCCCATCGCTGGCGATGACGTAAGTGTAGTGATCGACGACCGCGTCGCCGAACTCGGCCGCCAGCAGCCGCTCGGCGATCGCCATGCCGACCGAATTGCCGAGCCCCTGGCCGAGCGGCCCCGTCGTGGTCTCGATCCCGGTCGCATGACCGCGCTCTGGGTGACCGGCCGTACGGCTGCCGAGCTGCCGGAAACGCTTGAGCTCGTCGAGCGGCATGTCGGGGTAGCCGGTAAGGTGCAGCAAAGCATAGAGCAGCATCGACCCGTGACCGGCGGACAGCACGAAGCGATCGCGGTCGGGCCAGTCCGGCGCCTGCGGATCAAAGCGCAGGAATTGCGTGAACAAAACTGTTGCAGCGTCGGCCATGCCCATCGGCATGCCGGGATGGCCGGATTTCGCTTGCTCGACCGCATCCATGGCGAGCGCGCGGATCGCGTTGGCCATGCGACGAAGGTTGGGGTCCCGCGCTGCGGGGAGCGGTGATCCTGTGGTGGCCGAGGCGGCGGTGCTCATTGGGGCAAGATAGCTACCCCCGCGGGGAGAGCAAGCTTGGAGGAGGATAGGATTGTTTAGCGCCGGTCGCTTCGATAACCTGGCCTTCGGCACATTGGCGGAGAGCCGGTATGGCAATCATCGTTGGCACTGGCGATTTCAAATACCGCATCGTCGAGGATTGGGCGAAGCTGCCCGAAGGTTGGTCGTTCAAGGAAGTCGGCGCGGTCGGGGTTGACGGCAAGGACAACGTCTATGTCTTCAACCGCGGTGACCACCCGATCATGGTGTTCGACCGTAACGGAAATTTTCTGCGCTCTTGGGGCGAGGGCCAGTATCCGCGCGCCCACGGCGTCCATATGGGCCCGGATGACTCGATCTATCTGACCGATGACGGCGGGCACTTTGTGCGCAAATGCTCGCTCGACGGCAAGGTACTGCTGGAGATCGGCGTCCCCGGGAAGCCGGCGCCCTACATGGGCGGTGAGCCGTTTCATCGCTGCACCCACACCGCATTGTCGCCGAAAGGTGAGATCTATGTCTCCGACGGCTACGGCAATGCCAAGGTACACAAATACTCGCCGGACGGCAAATTACTGATGTCGTGGGGCGGACCCGGCACCAACCCGGGTGAGTTCAACATCGTGCACAACATCTGTACCGACACCGACGGCTGGGTTTATGTTGCCGACCGCGAGAACCATCGTGTTCAGGTGTTCGACGGCAATGGCAAATACGAGAGTCAGTGGAACAATCTGCACCGTCCGTGCGGGCTCTACATGGACTATACCCGTCACCCGGTCTGCTATATCGGCGAGCTCGGGCCGGTGCAGCCGGTCAACCGCAACAGCCCGAACCTCGGCCCCCGGGTCAGCATCGTCGACAATCACGGCAAACTGTTGTCACGCTTCGGCGACCTGCACGCCGGGACGGCGCCGACCGCGTTTCTCGGTCCGCATGGGCTGTCCGTCGACTCGCACGGTGACCTCTATGTCGGCGAGGTCTCGTGGACCCAATGGCCGCAATTCTACCCGGACACGCCGCGGCCGGCTTATATCCGCTCATTGCAGAAATACGAGCGGGTGCGTTGATCGCATCAAGGGAGAAACCGGAATGGCGGATATTGTTGGCAGCGGCGACTTCAAGTACCGCATCGTCGAGAACTGGGCGAAGCTCCCGGACGGCTGGTCCTTCAAGGAAGTCGCCGCCGTCGGGGTCGACAGCCAGGATCGCGTCTACGCCTTCACTCGCGGCGAGCATCCGATGATGGTGTTCGACCGCGACGGCAATTTTCTGAATTCCTGGGGCGAGGGGCTGTGGCCGCGCGCACACGGCCTGCACATGGGCCCGGACGACAGCCTCTACATGACGGACGACGGCGCCCATTGCGTGCGAAAATGCAGTCTTGACGGCAAGATCCTGCTGGAGATCGGCATTCCCGGGAAACCCGCACCCTATATGAGCGGCGAGCCGTTCCATCGCTGCACCCACACCGCGTTGTCGCCCAAGGGGGACATCTATGTCTCCGACGGCTACGGCAACGCCCGCGTCCACAAATTTTCGCCCGACGGCAAGCTGCTCTTGTCTTGGGGCGAGCCCGGCACCGATCCCGGTCAGTTCAATATTGCTCACAATATTTGTACCGACGCCGATGGCTGGGTCTATGTCGCCGACCGCGAGAATCATCGCGTCCAGGTTTTCGACGGGAACGGCAAATACGAGACCCAGTGGAACAACCTCCACCGCCCGTGCGGGCTCTACATGTCGTACGGCCATCATCCGGTCTGCTATATCGGCGAGCTCGGGCCAGGGATGGCGGTCAACCGGAACTCCCCCAATCTCGGCGCGCGGGTCAGCATCGTCGATCACGAGGGCAACCTCCTGGCGCGTATCGGCGATCCTCATCCCGGCTTGGCGCCGACCCAGTTTCTCGGCCCGCACGGTGTGAGCGTCGATTCGCGCGGCGACATCTATGTCGGCGAGGTCGCCTGGACATTGTGGCCGGGCCTATTTCCCAACGAGCCCCGCCCGGAGCCGCTGCGCACCTTGCGCAAGTTCGAGAAAGTGCGGTGAGGGTGCGGTTGCCCATTGCCTGAGTTGGCGAGATGGACAAGCTGGAAGATGCTCTAGCACGGCTCGAACAAGCGGTGGCGCGGCTCGAGGCCGCCAGCGGGGTCAGCGGACGCAGCGGCGAGACCAGCAACCCGCAGCTGACAGCGATCGTTGAACAGATCGCCGTGCGTGTCGATGACGCCCTCGCCAGGATCAGTCGCGTCTTGGGGGCGGGGGATTGACATGGCCCAGGTCAGCCTGACGGTCAATGGTTGCTCGTTCGCGATCACCTGCGACGACGGGCAGGAGACCCGCATCCGCCGCCTCGGCCAGTATGTCGACGCAAAAGTCGCGGAGTTCGTCGGGAGTGTGGGACAGGTTGGTGAAGCGCGGCTGCTGCTGCTCGCCGCTCTCGTCATCGCCGACGAGCTGGCCGACGCGAACGAGGCCCTCCGGCTGGAGCGGAGCGGGTCGCGAGCCGCCGATCCCGAGTCCGCAGACGCGGCGAGCGACATCCGCGGCATCGCGCAGCGGGTCGAAGCTATTGCCGCGCGCCTGGAGAGCTCCTAGCTTTGTCGTGCGGAGTGGGGCTGCGCGGTGCGTTAGGCCGCATGATGCCCCGGGGCCGATTCCTACCTCTTGGGAGCCGTCCCTGTCGGAGTCGTGGCTTCGACACATGGCGCCCACCTGCTACGGCGGGCCACGGAGGGCTAGCATGCCGACGGCCGAGGCGGCTCCACCCCGCAATTCCCGTTCATTAGGCCCGAGGAACGCCGCGCCGTGAACATTCTGTTTTGCGGCGATATCGTCGGCCGCTCGGGCAGGGACGTCGTCAAAAAGCTCGTGCCGACTCTGCGCGACGAGCTCGCGCTCGACCTCGTTGTCGTCAATGCGGAAAACGCGGCCGGCGGATTCGGCCTGACCGAGCGCCTTTGCGGCGAACTCTACGATTGTGGCGTCGATATCCTGACGACCGGGAACCACGTCTGGGATCAGCGTCAGATCATCCCTTACATCGATCGCGACCCGCGTCTGTTGCGGCCCGCGAATTTCCCGAAAGGCACGCCGGGCGCCGGTTGGCGCGTGCATCAGATGGGCGGGCGAAGCGTTCTTGTCCTCAATCTGATGGGCCGCCTGTTCATGGACGCGCTCGATGATCCGTTCGCCCGACTCGACGATATTCTCGCCAATCATTCGCTCGGCAAGGACATCGCGGCGATCGTGGTCGATTTTCACGCCGAAGCCTCGAGTGAGAAGATGGCGCTCGGCCATTTCGCCGATGGTCGCGCCTCGGCGGTGTTCGGAACCCATTGTCACGTGCCGACCGCCGATGCGCAGATCCTGCCCGGCGGCACCCTGCCAGACCGATGCCGGGATGTGCGGCGACTATGATTCGGTGATCGGGATGCAGAAGGAACCGGCGACGCGGCGCTTTGTCAGCAAGATGCCCGGTGAGCGCCCGCAACCGGCCGAAGGGGAAGCGACGTTGTGCGGCATTCTGCTCGAGACCGACGATCGCACCGGCCTCGCCCGAGCGGTCGAGCCGGTGCGAATCGGCGGTCGGCTCGTCGCGCACCTTCCCCAGCGCTGAGGGCGCCTTCGGCGCGACAACGGCGCCGAGAAACCCTTCCCGACCGCGCCCGGAGGTGCCGCAATCCTGCCATATTGGATTGTTAGCCCCCACGCTCCACAAGCTTCCGGCCGTGACGCCGACAGGAAGCGGCGCAGAAATCGATGGCTGGTCACTCGCAATTCAAAAATATCATGTACCGGAAGGGTGCGCAGGACAAAAGGCGCGCCAAGATCTTTACCAAGATCATCCGGGAACTGACCACCGCCGCCCGCTCGGGCCTGCCGGACCCGGCGGCCAACCCGCGGTTGCGAGCAGCCGTCTTCGCCGCCCGCCAAGCCAATATGCCGAGAGACACCGTCGAGCGGGCGATTCGGCGCGGATCCGGCAGTGAGGCAGGGGAGGCCTTTGAGGAAGTCCGATACGAGGGCTATGGACCGGGTGGGGTCGCCGTCATCATCGAGGCGCTGACGGACAACCGTAACCGCACCGCGAGCGAGGTCCGGGCCGCGTTCGCCAAGGCGGGCGGCGTACTCGGCGAGACCAACAGCGTCAGCTTCATGTTCGAGCGCGTCGGCGAGATCGCCTATCCGGCAGAAACCGCGAGCGCCGACGACATGTTCGAAGCCGTCATCGAGGCGGGAGCGGAAAATCTCGAGAGCGATCCCGAGCAGTACCTCGTGACCTGCGCACCCGAAGATTTCAACGCCGCTCGCGACACGCTCGAAGGCCGGTTCGGACCGGCGAGCTCGGTCCGCCTGGTCTGGCGCCCGAGGACGACCGCACCGCTCGACGAGGAGACCGCAACGACCCTGTTCAAGCTGCTCGAGACGCTCGAGGACAGCGACGATGTCCAGAACGTCTACGCCAATTTCGAAGTGGCCGAGGACGTGATGGCGCGGCTCGGTGCCTGAGCCCCTCAAGGGTCGGCACGGAACCTCGATGCGCGTTTTGGGGCTCGATCCCGGGCTGCGGCACACCGGTTGGGGGGTGATCGAGGTCACCGGCAACCGCCTTACCCACATCGCCGACGGCGTCGTGCACGCCGCGACCGACCAGCCGCTCGCGATGCGGCTGGTGGCGCTGTTCCGCCAGATCACTTCCGTCCTCGATCGCTTCCAGCCGGATGAAGCCGCGGTCGAAGAGACCTTCGTCAACCGCAACCCGGCCTCGACCTTGAAGCTCGGCGTCGCCCGCGGCGTTGTGCTGCTGGCACCGGCTGAACGGGGGCTGCCGGTGGCGGAATATTCGGCCAACCTGGTCAAGAAGGCGGTGGTGGGAGCCGGACACGCCGAAAAAGCACAGGTGCAAATGATGGTGCGGCGGATCCTGCCGGGCTGCGACATCGGCGAGCCCGACGCCGCCGATGCCCTTGCGGTGGCGATCTGTCATGCGCATCACGTCGCGACCCGGCGCCATTGGAAAGCGCCGGGATGATCGCCAAGCTCGCGGGCATGGTCGATCAGGTCAGCCCGGACGCTGCGGTCATTGATGTGGGGGGTGTGGGTTATCTCGCCTTCTGCTCGACGCGGACGATCAGCCGATTGCCGGCCGCCGGTTCGCCCGCGTCCCTGCTGATCGAGACCCATGTCCGCGAGGATCATATCCATCTCTACGGGTTTATCGACGCCGCCGAGCGCGACTGGTTTCGGCAGTTGACGACGGTGCAGGGCGTCGGGGCGCGGCTTGCGCTGGCGATCCTCTCGACGGTGCCGCCGGAACAGCTCGGCCTCACGATCCTCGCTCAAGACAAAGCCATCCTGTCGCGCGCCGACGGGGTCGGGCCGAAACTGGCTGCGCGCATCGTCAACGAGCTTCGCGACAAGGTCGGCGGTGTTGCCGCCGATGGGATGCCGACGGTGCCGATCACGTTGGCGCCGGACGCCGATGCCGGCCCAGCCGCCGATGCGGTGTCGGCGCTCGTCAACCTCGGTTACCGCCGGACCGACGCGTTCGGGGCCGTTGCCACGGCCACCCAGCGGTTGGGCGCGGGCGCCGATGCCACCGCGCTGATCCGCGCCGGGCTGCAGGAGCTCGCCCGATGACCGACCCGGAGCCGCGCGTCATCGATCCAGCCCCAGGCGTGCAGGACGCAGCCGAGGCCTCGTTGCGGCCGCTCGCGCTCGACGAATTCGTCGGCCAGCGCCGGTTGCGCGACAATCTGCGTGTGTTTATCGAAGCGGCGAGGGGCCGGCGCGAAGCCCTCGACCACGTGCTGCTTTCCGGACCTCCGGGGCTCGGCAAGACGACGCTCGCGCAGATCGTCGCCCGCGAAATGGCCGTGGGGTTCCGAGCCACCTCGGGCCCGGTGATTCAGCGCGGCGGCGATCTCGCCGCGCTGCTGACCAATCTGCAGCCGCGCGACGTGCTGTTCATCGACGAGATCCACCGCCTGACACCTTCGGTCGAGGAGATCCTCTATCCCGCGATGGAGGATTTTCAGCTCGACCTGATCATCGGCGAGGGGCCGGCGGCGCGGTCGATCCGCATCGACGTCGCGCCCTTCACGCTGATCGGCGCAACGACGCGGTCGGGGCTGATTACCCGGCCGCTGCGTGAGCGCTTCGGTATACCGCTGCGGCTGGTCTTTTACGAGGCGGCCGAGCTCGGGATGATCGTCAGCCGCGGCGCTCGGATGCTCGGTCTCGACCTGTACCCCGACGGCGCCGCCGAGATCGCGCGTAGAGCACGCGGCACCCCGCGCGTTGCGATGCGACTGCTACGGCGGATCCGCGACTTTGCCGCGGTCGACGGTCTGGCGAGCGTCGATGCGGCTGCGGCCGACGCGGCGCTACTGCGGCTCGAGGTCGACAGCTGCGGCCTCGACGGCATGGATCGACGCTACCTGCGCTGCATTGCCGAAAACTATGGGGGCGGCCCGGTCGGGGTCGAAACGGTGGCGGCCGCACTCGGTGACGAGCGCGATGTTATCGAAGATGTCGTCGAACCCTATTTGATCCAGGAGGGCTTTGTGCAGCGCACGCCGCGTGGCCGAGCGCTAACTCGGATCGCCTTTCGCCACCTCGATCTACCGATGCCGGCGAGCCTGCCGACACAACTCGATCTTCTCGGGCGTCTACCCCTCGAAGCCGCGGTCGAGGAGACGCCGTGATACGGACGATCATCCAAAAGACGCCATAAAGGGTCGCCAAGAAATGCCGCCTACTCCTGTCGATGCCCTGCCGCTCGTCGGCGCGGTGCCTCATGATCTTTCCATCATCGGCCTGTTTCTGCAGTCCGATGTCATCGTTAAAGTGGTAATGCTGATACTGCTGGTCGCGTCGTTCTGGTCGTGGGCGGTCATCTTCGACAAGGTGATCCGGCTGCGCCGGTTGCGATCTACCGCATCGAATTTCGAGGAGTCCTTCTGGTCGGGCGGCTCGCTCGAGGATCTCTACGAGCGGGTCGGTCAGCGCCCACCCGATCCGATGAGCGCCGTTTTTTCGGCGGCGATGCGGGAGTGGCGACGCAGCGCCGCCAAGAACCTTCTCGGCACTCCGGTTATGCGGGCGAGCCTGCAGCAGCGCATCGAGCGCGTGATGAGTGTCACGGTGGGTCGCGAGATGGAGCGAGTCGAACGCTTTATGGCGTATCTCGCGACGGTCGGTTCGACGGCGCCGTTCGTCGGTCTGTTCGGCACCGTCTGGGGCATAATGGACAGCTTTCAATCGATTGCCGCGTCCAAGAACACCAGCCTCGCCGTGGTCGCGCCCGGCATCGCCGAGTCGCTGTTCGCGACCGCGCTCGGGCTCGTCGCCGCAATCCCCGCAGTTGTTGCCTACAACAAGCTCGCGACCGATTTCGGGCGCTATGCCGGTCGGCTCGAGGCGTTTGCCTCCGAGTTCAGCGCGATACTGTCGCGCCAGCTCGACGAGAGGCCGTGAGTGATGGCGACACCGGGCCTCGTCGGCAACGCACAGCGGTTGGCCGGGCGGTATCGGCCGATGTCGGAAATCAACGTGACCCCGCTCGTCGACGTCATGCTGGTGCTGCTCGTCGTCTTCATGGTCGCGGCGCCCCTCCTGACGGTAGGGGTGCCGGTCGATCTGCCGCAGACCCAGGCGCCGCCGATCACCGAGCCGAAGGAACCCCTGGTCATCACGATCAACAATGAGGGCCACATCTTCATCCAGGAGACCGACATCCCGACAGAAGCGCTGGTGCCACGATTGGAGGCGATAACCGGCAGCAACCCGGACGCGCTGCTCTACGTCCGCGGCGACAAGGCGATCAACTATGGCCGCGTGCTCGAGGTGATGAGTCTGGTCAGCACGGCGGGGTTCCACAAAGTGTCGCTGATCGCGGAATCCCCGAAAGGGGCGCCCGTGGCGCCCGCCGAGCGATCAGGGCGGACGGTCAAACGCTGAAAGGTGGTGCGCGGTTTCACTCCGATGAGCGTGGCAACCGCAGAACCGGCCCTGACCGAGGAACCCGTCGTCCTCGACGCGGTGCCGGACGGTATTGCCCCGCCCGGCATCGCGTTATCGGTGGCACTGCACCTTGTCCTCGGTAGCCTGTTCATTTTCGGTTTACCGAGATTGTTCGCTCCACCTCCGCCCGAGGACATGCCGGTTGCGGTCGAGCTGGTGACGATTGCGCCGGAAACCCGAGCGACGCGGCCCAATCCGAACCCGCCACGGCCCGACGCCAAGCCGGAGGTGCCGGTCGCGGATGCACCGGTGGCGAGGCCGGAGCCCGAACCGCCGGTCCCGACACCGGTCCCGCCGCCTTCGGCCGAGGCACCGCCGCCGACGTCCGAGCCGCCGACACCGTCGGAACCCAAGCCGGCGCCACCGCCTCTGCTAAAGCCACCAGAGCCCAAGCCCGAGCCGCCAAAGCCGACAGAGAAGACCGAGGCGCCCCGGCCGAAGGAAAAGCCGGAACCGCCACAGCAAATGGCCAAGAACGAGACGAAAGCAGAGCAAAAGAAATACGATCCCAGCCAATTCGAGGCGCTGCTGAAGAACCTGGCGACGCAGCCAACCGCGCCGTCGCCGGATGCACCGCCGCAAAGGCCGCGCGTCACGTCGGCTCGGCCGTCGTCGCAGCCCCGAGCGCCGCTCGGCAGTCAAATTACCGCCACCGAAGTCGACTTGGTGCGACAGCAGATCGCGCGGTGCTGGAACGTGCCGGCGGGCGCTCGTGATGCGAAGGATCTCGTCGTCGAGATCAGGGTGGTCGTCGACCCGGACGGCACCGTGCGACAGGCGACAATAGTCGACCAGGCACGTCTGAGCGACCCGTCCTTTCGCGCGGCCGCCGAGAGCGCCCGCCGGGCCTTTTTCAATCCGGAATGCCGGCCGCTGCGCTTACCGCCGGACAAATACGCGATCTGGAAGGACCTCGTCGTGGACTTCAGCCCAAAGGACATCTTATGAAAAGAAACCGCGTTTTCCTGGCCGGTCTGGTTGCAGCATTCGTGATACTGCTGCCCGCGAGCGCGCCCGTCCGCGCCGAGCTGCGGCTCGACATCACCAGCGGAAAAGTCGAGCCCCTGCCGATCGCAATTCCTTCCTTCTCAGGCTCCGGTAACGACGAAGGCCAGGCCGGACAGGAAATCGCCGGCGTCGTTTCGGCGGATCTCGATCGCTCGGGCTTGTTTCGCCCGCTAGATCCCCGCAGCTTCATCCAGAATGTTTCTGCGACCGATGCCCAGCCGCGATTTGGTGATTGGCGCCAGATCAATGCGCAGGCTCTGGTTACAGGAACGGTCCAGACGCAAGGCGATGGCAGGTTGAGAGTCGAATTCCGTCTATGGGACGTTTTTGCCGAGCAACAGCTGACCGGTTACGGCTATACGACAACACCGCAAAATTGGCGCCGCATCGCGCACATCATCGCCGACGAGATCTACAAGCGCATCACCGGCGAGGAGGGGTATTTCGACACCCGCATCGTCTACGTCGCCGAATCCGGCCCGCTGGAGAAGCGGATCAAACGCCTCGCGATCATGGATCAAGATGGGGCCAACAATCGGTTTCTGACCGACGGGCGCGCGCTGGTGTTGACCCCACGGTTCTCCCCCACAGCCCAGGAGATTACTTATCTCTCCTACGCAAATGGCTCGCCGCGCGTCTATCTTTTCAATATCGATACCGGCCAGCAGGAGCTGGTCGGCGATTTCCCGGGCATGACCTTCGCGCCGCGCTTTTCCCCGGACGGCAACCGGGTGGTACTGAGCCGCGCCGAGAACGGCGTCAGCAACCTCTTTGCCCTCGATCTGCGCACCCACAGGCCCACGCGCCTGACCGACAGCCAGGCGATCGACACATCGCCCTGCTACGCCCCCGACGGCAGCAAGATCGTCTTCAATTCCGATCGCGGTGGCTCCCCGCAGCTTTACCTCATGAGTGCCGATGGCGGTGGCGCAAAGCGGATCAGTTTCGGGTCGGGGAAATACGGCAGCCCGGTCTGGTCGCCGCGCGGTGATTTGATCGCCTTCACCAAGATCGACGGCGGATCTTTCTTTATTGGCGTGATGCGCCCGGATGGTTCGGGCGAACGGCTGCTGACGCGCGACTTTCTGGTCGAAGGACCGACCTGGGCGCCGAACGGCCGGGTGCTGATGTATTTCCGCCAGTCACCCTCCGATTCGCGCGGACATGGCGGTTCTCCTCACCTGTACTCGATCGACTTGACCGGCTCCAATCAACGCGAGGTAACCACCCCGCAGGATGCTTCCGATCCGGCTTGGTCTCCCTTGCTTCGCTGAACGGCGCCAGCGATATTGTCCGGGCGGGTCAAGGGGGAATGAGATGCACGCAAGAATTATCAGCCTGCTGGGTGCTTTGCTGCTGCTCACCGCTTGTAGCAGCCCTCCGCCGGAGACGCCCCCACCCGGGCCGCCGGGACCGCCGGCTGGGGCCGGCGGCATCGGATCGCGGAGCATTGTGCCGGGTTCGCAGCAGGATCTGGAGGCGAGCGCGGGCGATCGCGTCTTCTTCGCCTTTGACCGATCAGATATCACCCCGGAATCGCAGCAGATCCTGTCCCGTCAGGCCGATTGGCTGCGGCGTTATCCGAATGTCACTGTGACGATCGAAGGTCATTGCGACGAGCGCGGCACGCGCGAATACAACCTCGCCCTCGGCGAGCGTCGCGCTCAGGCCGCCAAGAACGTCCTTGTCGCCTCGGGGATTCCCGCATCCCGGATCTCGACGATCAGCTATGGCAACGAACGCCCAATCGTCGTCGGCTCGAACGAGGAAGCGTGGGCTCAGAACCGCGTGGCTATTACGACTGTCAACTGAGAAACTTGGATCGATGCGCCTGGGACGGCCGAGAGGCATGTGATAAGGGCCAAATTCATCGGCGTTGGTTCAACCGACTGGTGATCGAGGCGCGCCCTTTTTTTGCCCTAAAGGGACCCTAGTACCGCCGTTCGCCACGATCCGCGCGACCACTCTGATGGTCGATGCAGTAATGGTCGACGCCGCGAGAGCCCTCCCCCGGCTTTCGGGCGGATCTCAAGAGGCCTTCGGATGCTCAGGCGCTCGGCCTTGTCGTATGCCCGACCAACCCTACTGCTAGCGCTTTTCGCTGTATCCTTGCCGATCCACGCGGCGCGATCGCAGGATCGGGCATTGCAGGACCGTCTCGATCGCCTCGAGAAGGACCTGAGCATGTTACAGCGGCAGGTCTATCGCGGTGGCGGCGGCCCGGCCATTGGCACGGGTTCCAGCCCCGCAGTCGATACCGAAGTTCGGATGGATCGGCTCGAGGCTGAGATGCGCGACCTGACCGGCCGGGTCGAGGACGCAACGAACGGGGTCGAGCAGTTGCGGCGGCGGCTGGAACAAATCAACAGCGACATCGATGTGCGATTTGGTCAGGGGCAGGGGCAGCCGACGACCACACCGCCGCCGCCACGCTCGGCCGCCGCCAGTGCGGTTGCCAGCGCGGCCGCCGGAACGCTTTCGACCCGAGGTCCTCCACCCGTCGCGAACCCCCGGCCAGCGACTCTCGGTTCCCCGATACCGCCTGGTACGCTGATACCTCCGCCACCCTACACCCCGACGGGCGCCGGCACGCTGACCCCTCCGGGATCGACTGAGCTGGCGCCCGAGCCGGCGAGTGCCGGGATCGGCACCAGCCTACGCCCGCCTTCTGCCGGCGTACTGCCCGCCGGCTCGGCCTCAATGCAGTATAATTTTGCCTTCGGTTTGTTGAAGCAGGCAGATTATTCGGCTGCCGAAGAAGCCCTGAGGAGCTTCATCCGACAGCACCCGGACGATGGGCTGGCTGGGAGCGCGCAATACTGGCTCGGCGAGACTTACTACGCGCGCGGAAATTACGCTGAGGCCGCTAGCGCCTTTGCCGAAGGTTACAAGCGCTATCCGAAGGGGGTGAAGGCAGCAGACGATCTGCTCAAGCTTGGCATGTCGCTCGCCCGCACGAACCAGCGACAAAATGCATGTACCGCGTTTGCCCAGCTCGATCGGGATTTCCCGAACCCGGGGAGCGCGATCAAGGAAAGAGCAAAGGACGAGAAGAAGAAACTCAGTTGCTGACTGCGATGCCGGCAAAGCCGCTCGCCCTTGACGAGTTCGCGGCCTTACTCGCCGGGCTCGCCCGATTCGAGACCCGCCCGTTTCTCGCCGTCGCAGTTTCCGGCGGCCCAGATAGCCTCGCCCTCGCCATACTCGCAGACCGTTGGGTGCGCAAGCGCGGCGGGAGGATTTGCGCGGTGACGGTTGATCATCGGTTGCGGCCGGAAAGCAGCACCGAAATCCGACTTCTTCACGGCTGGCTTAAGGCGCGGGCAATCCGCCACGAAATCGTCGCCTGGTCAGGAGACAAGCCGGTGACCGGCATACAAGAGGCCGCGCGTGCAGCGCGCTATCAGCTGCTCGGCGAGTGGTGCCGGGCGCACCGTTGTCTCCATCTCCTGATCGCACATCATCGCGAAGATCAGGCCGAGACCCATCTGATCCGTCGTCGTGCCGGCAGTGGAGCTGATGGCCTCGCCGGGATGTCGGCGATCCGGGAGTTCGCCGATTGCCGAATCCTGCGCCCACTGCTCGGCGTCGCAAAAGCCCGCCTCCTCGCACTACTGCGTCTCGAGCAGCAGCCCTTCATCACCGATCCGAGCAACCACGACCCGACCTTCGAGAGATCGCGGCTGCGCAGCGGCGCTGCCGTGCTGGTCGGCACGGATTTCGAGACGCTGCTCACCCGCATTCGCTCGTTCGGGGATGAGCGGGCGGCGCACGCGTGTCAAGGCGATCGGCTTCTCGCTCAAAGCGTAATGCTGCATCCCGCAGGGCTCGTCGTGCTTGATCCCGGTCTCGTTCTTTCAGCACCGCAGAAGATCGCCGAGAGAGCGCTCGCTGCGATTGTCGCCACCGTCGGAGGCAGGCTCTATCCGGCGCGCCGCGATCAGATCGCCCGGTTGCGAGCGATGCTCGCCGCGGCCGCCCGCCGTGGACATGCGCTCGGGGGCTGCCGTTTTATTGTTTGGCGAGCACGCATCCTCGTGCTGCGCGAACTCGCCGGCGCAAGCGAGCCGGTTCGGCTGACGCCGGGAGAGAGCTGCTTGTGGGACCGTCGATTCAAGGTCGCATTGCCGGTCGCCGCTTGTGGGCCGATCGGGATCGGCTATCTCGGGCGGGCTGGTGTCGCCGAACTGAACCGAACCGCGCCCCAGCTGCGACACAACGATCTGCCTCGGCTGGTCTATCCAGTCCTGCCGGCGGTGTGGGACGAGAAAGGCATCGCGGCCGTTCCCCATTTAGGCTACCTACGCCAGGGAGTCGTGGCATTGCCGCAGGTCAGCTTTCAGCCGATCAATCCGCTGACACGGGCAGGCTTTACAGTTGTTTAAGTCCGGCGGCATCTTATGTCTTAGCCGGGCAAAAATGATCGCGGGCCAGCTCTCGGTGGGGTATGGTTGAGCTTGGCATGTGATGCTCAGCCTGGCATGGAAAGGCCTTCATCGTGAATAACTTCGGCAAGAATCTCGCCCTGTGGATCGTGATCGGGCTGCTTCTCGTCGCGCTTTTCAACCTGTTCCAGACCTCCTCCAGCCGGGGACCACAATCTACCCTCGCCTTTTCGGACTTTCTGAACGATGTCAATCGCGGTCAGGTCGCGGATGTCACGATCCAGGGGAACAATATTGGCGGCCATTTCACCGACAGCCGGGCGTTTACCACCTACGCCCCGAACGATCCCAACCTTGTCAATCGGCTGACCGAGAAGAATGTGCGCATAACCGCAGCGCCGGTCGACGAAAATGTGCCGTCGCTGTTTGGTGTGCTGATCTCCTGGTTCCCGATGCTGTTGCTGATCGGCGTGTGGATTTTCTTCATGCGCCAGATGCAAGGCGGCGGCGGGCGGGCGATGGGCTTTGGCAAGAGCCGGGCGCGCCTGCTGACCGAGAAGGTCGGGCGGATCACCTTCGAAGACGTGGCCGGAATCGACGAGGCCAAGCAGGAGCTCGAGGAGATCGTCGAATATCTCAAGGATCCGCAGAAATTTCAGCGGCTCGGCGGCAAGATTCCCAAGGGCGTGCTGCTCGTGGGCCCGCCCGGCACCGGCAAGACGTTGCTCGCCCGCGCGATCGCCGGCGAGGCAAATGTGCCGTTCTTCACGATATCCGGCTCGGACTTTGTCGAGATGTTCGTCGGCGTCGGCGCGAGCCGCGTGCGCGACATGTTCGAGCAGGGCAAGAAGAACGCGCCCTGCATCATTTTCATCGACGAGATCGATGCGGTGGGCCGCCATCGCGGCGCGGGGCTCGGCGGCGGCAATGACGAGCGCGAGCAGACCTTAAACCAGTTGCTCGTCGAAATGGACGGCTTCGAAGCCAATGAGGGGGTAATCCTGATCGCCGCGACCAATCGGCCGGACGTGCTCGACCCGGCGCTGTTGCGCCCCGGCCGTTTCGATCGCCAAGTGGTGGTGCCTAACCCCGATGTTGTCGGTCGCGAGAAGATCCTAAAGGTCCATATGCGCAAGGTGCCGTTGGCCTCGGACGTCGATGCCCGGGTCATTGCGCGCGGCACCCCCGGCTTTTCGGGCGCTGATCTCGCCAACCTCGTCAACGAAGCGGCGCTGATGGCGGCGCGCAAAGGCAAGCGCTCGGTGGCGATGAGCGAGTTCGAGTACGCCAAGGACAAGGTCATGATGGGCGCCGAGCGGCGCTCGATGGTGATGACCGAGGACGAGAAGAAGCTGACCGCCTATCACGAGGGCGGTCATGCGCTGTGCATGCTTTATGCGGAAGGGCACGAGCCGCTGCACAAGGTGACGATCATCCCACGCGGCCGCGCGCTCGGCATTACCATGTTCCTGCCGGAGCGCGACAAGTACAGCCAATCCAAGATCGAGATCAAGGCAATGGTCGCGAGCCTGTTCGGGGGTCGCGTCGCCGAAGAGCTGATCTTTGGGCCGGACAAGGTCACGACGGGGGCCGCCGACGATATCCGGCGAGCGACCAATCTGGCGCGCCGGATGGTCACCGAGTTTGGGTTCAGCGAAAAGCTTGGGCCGTTGCGCTACAGCGAGAACGAGGAGGAGGTGTTCCTCGGCCACTCGGTCACCCAGCGCAAGAACGTCTCGGACGCGACGGCAAAGGTCATCGACGAAGAAATCCGCCGCATTGTCGACGAAGGCGAGCAGCGAGCGCGGGAAATTCTGACTGAGCGTCTCGACGAACTGCACGCGCTGGCCAAGGGCTTGCTCGAATACGAGACCTTGTCGGCCGAGGAAATCCGACGAATCATCAGGGGCGAGCGGATCGTGCGCGAAACCTCAACCGGGCCTGCGACCGACGAGGTACGCCCGGGAAGGCGCAGCTCGGTGCCCCCTTCTGGGCGACCAACCGGTCTCGAACCCGAGCCACAGCCGGGCGCCTGAGAAGCTCGGGCTACCCAATCTTTCGGGGGTGCGATGACGCGGAAGCTGTTCGGCACCGACGGGATCCGCGGCACCGCCAATAGCGAGCCGATGACACCCGAGACGGCGCTGAAGGTGGCGATGGCGGTCGGCGAGTGCTTTTACAACGGCGGGCACAAGCATCTTGTCGTCATCGGCAAGGACACTCGGCTTTCTGGCTACATGCTCGAACCGGCGCTGACGGCGGGCTTTGTCACGATGGGCATGGATGTCGTGCTGGTCGGTCCGCTTCCGACCCCGGCAATCGCCATGCTGACGCGCAGCCTGCGCGCCGATATCGGCGTGGTCCTGTCGGCTTCGCACAACCCTTATGGGGATAACGGCATCAAGCTGTTCGGCCGCGACGGATACAAGCTGTCGGACGAGCTCGAGCTGAAGATCGAAGACTGCCTGGCCAAAGGACCAAACCGGCGCGCCGTTCCGGCGGAGCTCGGCCGGGTCAAACGGCTCGATGACGCCGGTGGCCGTTATATCGAGTTTGTCAAGCAGAGCTTTCCGCGCGGGCTGAGGCTCGACGGGTTGCGCATCGTCGTGGATTGCGCCCATGGCGCCGCCTACAAAGTCGCACCGACGGTGTTCTGGGAGCTCGGCGCGGAGGTATTTTCGCTCGGCGTAGCGCCCGACGGCCTTAACATCAACCGCGAGTGCGGTGCACTGTCGCCCGAACAGATGCGGCGCGAGGTATTGGCGCGGCGGGCCGATATCGGCATCGCCCTCGATGGCGATGCCGACCGGCTGATCGTCGCCGATGAACGCGGCGTCATTCTCGATGGCGACCAGCTGATGGCGTTGATCGCGACGGGTCTCGCCCGCAGCGGCAGGCTTTCTGGCGACGCGCTGGTCGCGACGGTGATGTCCAATCTCGGGCTCGAGCGTTTTCTCGCCGACCAGAATATCGGCCTTCACCGAACCGCTGTCGGCGATCGCTATGTCGTTGAAAAGATGCGTGCCCTCGGCTGCAATCTGGGCGGTGAGCAGTCGGGCCACATCATTCTCGCCGATTACGCGACGACCGGTGATGGGTTGATCGCAGCGCTTCAGGTGCTCGCATCGATCGTCGAGACCGACAGACGCACGAGCGAGGTCTGTCGGCTCTTTACCCCGGTGCCGCAGCTGATGCGCAGCGTGCGCTTCGGCGACGGCCGTCCCCTCGACTTACCTGCAGTCCAGCGGACGATCGCCAACGGCGAGACCCGGCTCGGCATCGCCGGCCGCTTGGTCATCCGCAAATCGGGAACCGAGCCGGTGATCCGGGTCATGGCGGAAGGCGAGGATGAGCAGCTGGTCGAGGCGGTGATCGACGAGATCTGCGCAGCGATCGTTGGAGCCAGCGCCGGCACCGAAGAAGCACCCTCCCGGCCCTTGCGGCTCACCCCCTCTCAGGCCGCTGAATAGTGCGAGGCAGGGTACTAATCGTCGCCGGTTCCGATTCCGGCGGCGGTGCCGGCATCCAGGCCGACATCAAGACAGTGTCGATGCTTGATGCCTATGCCGCAACCGCGATAACCGCGCTTACCGCGCAAAATACCGAGGGCGTCTTCGGAGTTCTGCCGATACCGCCGGAATTCATCCGGCGACAGATGGAGGTGGTGCTCGACGATATCGGCGCCGACGTGATCAAGACCGGTATGCTGCACGATGCGGCGGTGATCGAGACGGTGGCTGCGGTGCTGCGGGAGCGTGCTGCGGCAGTTCCGGTTGTCGTCGACCCGGTGATGGTAGCCAAAGGGGGGGCACGCCTGATCGACCCCGCCGCGCTCGAGGCGCTGAAATCGCGGTTGATCGCGCGCGCCGAGGTCGTGACGCCAAATCTGCCCGAAGCCGAGATTTTGTGCGGCGCGACAATCGGCAACCTCGCAGAGATGCGGGCTGCCGGCGAAGTCCTGCTCGGCCTTGGCTGCCAGGCGGTGCTGGTCAAAGGCGGGCATCTCTCGGGCGAAACCGTCTTGGATGTGCTCGTCACGGAACGGGGTGCGAGGGTGTGGGAAAGCCCGAGGATCGCGACCCGCCATACTCACGGCACCGGCTGCTCGCTCGCTTCGGCGATCGCCGCTTGCCTGGCCCAAGGCCATGGGGTCGAGAGTGCCGTCGACCTCGCCCGCGTCTACGTATACCGTGCGATCCTAGGCGCCCCCGGTCTCGGCCATGGGCACGGTCCCCTCGACCACGCCCACCCGTTGCATTCGGACCGTCCGGCATCGAATGGCTGACACCGGAGGTCCCACGCATGAATCGGGTCCGGAAGCTCGGGTTGTGCGGCTCGAGATCATGCAGCGGCGCCCCCGGCGCCAATCGATCTAGCGTCGAGCTGACCCGAGTTACTCTGACCATCGCCGCGCGTTTCGCACATTAGACCAGCCGACCCGTCGCGCGTTAAGCTGTGGAGCGGCAGCGGAGGTAAAGCATGTCCAAGAGTTATCGGATCGCGGTGATCGCCGGCGACGGCATCGGGCATGAGGTGATGCCGCAAGGGGTTGCTGCGATGGAGGCGGCGGCGCGTGCCTACGGCTTTGGCTTCGCGTGGAACGAGTTCGACTGGAGCTGCGGACGTTACACCGAGACGGGCCGCATGATGCCGGAGGACGGGCTCGAGCGGTTGCGGCTATACGATGCCGTCTATCTCGGCGCCGTAGGCCATCCCAATGTGTCGGATCATGTCTCGCTATGGGGGCTCCTGATCCCATTGCGGCGCGGCTTTCACCAATACGTCAACCTCCGTCCAGTGCGTCTGCTCGTCGGTGTCGAGTCGCCTTTGCGCGACCGGGCGCCGGGCGACATCGACTTTTATGTGGTTCGCGAAAACAACGAGGGCGAATACTCGGAAATCGGCGGCCGGCTCTATGCGGGCACCGAATACGAGATGGCGATGCAGGAAGCAGTTTTCACCCGGCGCGGCTGCGACCGGATCATGCGCTACGCCTTCGAGCTCGCTCTCAAACGTAAGAAGCACGTCACCTCGGCGACCAAGTCGAACGGCATCATCCATACGATGCCGTTCTGGGACGAGCGTTTTGCCGCAGTCGCGCGCGACTATCCGGATGTCAGGACCGACCAGTACCACATCGATATCCTGACTGCGCACTTCGTGCGTCATCCCGACTGGTTCGACGTCGTCGTCGGCTCGAACCTGTTCGGCGACATCCTGTCCGATCTCGGCCCCGCAGTGGTCGGCTCGATCGGCATCGCACCGTCCGGCAATATCAACCCAGAGCGCGAATACCCCTCGATGTTCGAACCGGTGCACGGCTCGGCGCCGGATATCGCCGGCCGCGGCATCGCCAACCCGATCGGGCAGATCTGGTCGGGCGCGATGATGCTCGACCACTTTGGCGAAACCGCCGCGGCTGCCGCCGTCGAGCGCGCCATCGCCGAGGTGTTGGCCGAAGGCGGAACCCGCACACCCGATCTCGGCGGCAACGCCGGCACCGCCGACCTCGGTGCCGCCATCACGGCGGCGATCCGATAAGCTTCTTCCGCCATCGGCATCGCTCGAAATCAACGAAAATCGCGTTTTTTTGGCAGAACGGCCTCGATCGACCTATAAAATAACGCGTTCTTTCAAAGTGTTAGGATGCAAATTCGCTACGCAAGCGGATCAATGGAATTTTTTCACCGATCAACGAATTTTGAGCGGCCTAACGAATTAAGAGTTTTCGCGTCGCTCGCCGATGCGAAAGCTCTGTTGGACTGACGTGGATCGGAGCTCGCCGCAGAGGTATGGAATTTTCAGGTGGTCTGCGGGGCGGCGAGATGGCTGGCCGGGCGGGAATGAGGGGGAAGGTGGTGTATGGGCTGGGTTGTGGCGCGGCACGGGGCGGAA
>Ga0074045_10000653_pt1 | contig 33808 bp, 35 predicted proteins | sample BogForMeECP23OM2_FD_94442 | JGI IMG/M metagenome (GOLD analysis project Ga0074045, IMG submission 94442) | Bog forest soil microbial communities from Calvert Island, British Columbia, Canada - Bog Forest MetaG ECP23OM2 | ecosystem: Environmental > Terrestrial > Soil > Wetlands ...
CTTGATTACGTCTTTCGGTGTCATACTTCCTCCTTTATTTTATTTAGGTTAAGGTTAAGGCTGAGGTTGAGATTTGAAAGCTGAAATATCTTATAATTTTTTAATTCTTGACCTTAACCTCAGTCTTAAACTTCAGTTTATACCGCGGTTTGAAACAGACGGTCACCCTCAGGGATGACCGTCTGTTTTGAAATTATTAAGAAACGTTGATGTTGCCTGCTAAACAGTAGATACCGGTTTGCCGCTGAGCAGAACCTCCTTGCCTTTGGCCTTGCTGGACTTGAGGAAGTAGATGGCCCCGTAAATGCCCCATAGTGCTACGACGCCAAGTGCGATATATGGCTCCTTCCAGCTCATGCCTGCGACCGTGAACGGCCCGATCAGGTAGAAGAGCATGATCGACAGGTTCGCCAGCAGTCCGAGAATAGGGATGACGACATGCTTGATCCCGTTAAAACTGTTGTGCTCCTTGAAGGCCACCATCGCGATCCAGCAGGTAATCATGTATAGCAGGAATGTACCGAAATTGCTGATCAACGTGACGATGAGCAAGGTATTGGGCAGCGTTACGTACGAATGCGGTGAGAATATCCCGAAGCTGTACCAGAAATTGTGCTTGTCAAGGGCCGCGGGATCAGTCGCCTGGCCGCCCATATATATTGTCACAGTCACGATACCTATAATCACCGAGATAATAGCCAGCATCCAGATCGCCTTGTGGGGTGAAGCGTGTTTGCCGTGCAATAGACCGAAATGGGACGGCACTTCCTCATCGCGGCCCATTGCATAGGTGACGCGGGCGCCTGTGCTGAGACAGGACAATGTTGTGCCGATCAGCGCCAGAAATACGGTGAAGGCCTGGACCAGCATAAATGCCTTGCCTGCAGTATAGCTGCCGAATAACCAGGTGCCGACGATGACCATCATATCGCCGATGGGTGCGCCTGAAGCCCCCGCCATCGGCATGGTGTAGCCGTTGTGCAGGAAATAGTTGGCTGCGAAATACTCGACCAGGTAACAGAAGGCCCCCTGGATGGCCAGCGACAGTAGCACCGCCCTTGGGATGTCCTTTTTAGGACGCTTGGCCTCCTCACCCATCGCAGTCACGGACTCGAAACCGACCAGGATAAGAATTGCGATGGCAGCCTGAATGAAGACGAAATTAAACCCATGAGGAGCGACGACAGATGCGGCGTTTTTGTGATAGTTGAACGTTTGGTTTCCCTTGTCATCCTTGGTGATCGCTCCATCGACATAATCGACCGTGAACGGAGCAGCGAGCTTCGGATCGGTCACAGCCTTGCCGTCCTTGTCAGCCGGCACAGGCATGCTTGTTTTCTCATCAGTAGCGTCAATCATAGTGTAGACCGGCTTGTTGTCCTTGTCCAGGGTGGGTTTGCCGTTTGGGTCCAGCACAGGCACCGGATTCCCTTTCTCATCCTTCTGGACCACTTGGGCGACCTGGTAGTTCACCGCGATGCCGTTGGAGAGATGGTACCCTGTTGAGCCCTGCGGATGCTGCATGTGATAGCCTATGGCGATTACTGAAAAGACCAGGAGGGCCGAGATCTGGATGATATTGATTACCACATTGACCGCTGTAGTTCCCGTAACTCCCCGGTAGGCTATATATGCAACACCGAGAGCGAACACAATGCAGAAGATCCACATAAACAGCGGGCTATTATAGGTGCCGCTGAAGGTGTCCGGCCAAAATTGATTCAACAGCCATCCGCCAAGGATTGCCGTGACTCCGACCATGACACCCGGGTATACCCAGTAATAAAGGTGGCTCGCCCATCCCGTGATAAACTTCGCTACCCTGGCGAACTTGTAGTGTTTCGCTTTTGAAAGAAACGCCTGCTCCGCGTACAGATAAGACGACCCCGGACCTGGAAACAGCTTTGCGAGTTCCGAATAGCTTATCGCCGTGGCGAAGCACAGCAGTAGCGCGAACAAGATGCCTGCCCACATGGAGATGCCGGCCATCGGGGCGCCGTAAAGAGATTGCATCTGGAATGTCAGCCACAGGAACGCGCCGGGTGCAATCAGGGCCATCGCGTTCATCGTCAGGCCTGTCAGGCCCAATGTTCCCCTTGTGACTGGTTGTTGTTGTTCGTTTGCCATAGTGTTTCTCCTTTTTTTACTGTTTAAAAGCTGAATGTCAGGTTAATGCCATACACAAAAGTATCGTCAAGATGGCCGTTAGGGTTAAATTGATTGATTCCTGAACTATCCTTTACAGTTTTGCTTGCATCTGAGGAAAGCGGGAACCAGTATTGGGCCACAGGTTGAATTGAGAACATCTTTGTTACCGGTATTGTATAGCCGACTTTCACCATGCCGTCGTGTAACGCACTGTATTTCGAGCCGACATAGCCTCTGTGCGCAACATATGTGTCCCAGTAATTAGAACTCCCCGCCTCATATCCGAATGATGCACCCAGGTCGACGGTGGTCTCTTTGTAAACCGGGATTGACTGGGAGAATGAGAGATTGAAGTATGTGCCGGGATAGTGATCAACATCCCGGTAGATAGCCAGTGTTGGGTGTGCAATCATGTCGTAAGTGCCGCTCACAAAAAGCTCCTGTGTTTCAGGCGCGTATTCTGTGCCGTAATAGATATAGCCTCCGGTGAGGGCCAGCTTGTCGATGTTGTAAGTATAGCTAAGAGTCAAATCAGTCTCGTTGTAGTTGTTGTGCCCCCTGGAAGTTGTAACAGGAGCAAAGTTTTGCGTAGCGTGTTCACTGCTGTCGATGTTGCTCCATAAAGTTGCGGAGAAACCTGAGTAGTTAATCGTAAGGGACGGCTGTAAGACAAGGCTGTGCGAACTGAGTTCGTATCCTCTGAATATGTAGCGGTTAAGAGCAGACAGCGCTGCGCTGCCGGTGACCGCCGGGGCCGCTGGAGCTGCCGCTGCAGCAGGGGCTGCCTCAGCTGGTGCAGCAGGAGCAGCGGTAGCTGCCGGCTGATCGTCAGCATAAAGATTAGAGGATACCGTACAAACTAAGGCAATACCAATAATAGCACCGATAAATTTTCCTATTTTTTTCACTATGTCCTCCCTATGATGGATGTTTTACAGGCTTAGGCCTGTTTTTCTGTTGCCTGCATTACAACAAGTTCTTTGCTGCTTTCCTGTCTTCCCTCACTCCTCCTTATTCCGTATTTTTTGATCTTGTACCCGATCATCCTCTCGGTTATGCCGAGTTGCCGGGCTGCCTTGGCCATAATCCAGCTGCATTGATTGAGGGCGTTGATAATAGCATCTCTCTCCAGCTCTTTCACTTTGTCTCTTAATGTATTCATAGCGCAATCACCTCTCCCAAGTATTAGCTAAAACTATGCCAGCCTGCAACTTCTTGATTTCTCAACTAACCTTTGTGATGGTGCTACGACAATATTGTATAATGGGACAATTTTGTTCGTCGGAAGGGTATTGCCGCAATGGTGGAACGTGCGGGCATTCGTGGCTGTACTGGTGAACGCAGAGCAGAACCGGGAAAAGTATTATTCGACGCCGATTATGACACTGGCGGCTTTGACTACGGCATAGGCCTCGCCGCCTTCCCTTAAGTCGAGCCTCTTTACGCTCTCGTCAGAGATCATCGAGGAGATGGTGTTGCCGCCGCCGATGTCGAGGACTACCTCCGCCATGACCCTGCCTTTCTTGATCTTCGAGATTGTCCCCGGAATAATGTTGCGGGCGCTCAGCCGCATACCTGAGACCGCCGTTGCGATCATGACCGAACTGGCCTTGATAATAGCATAGGCTTCGACGCCGGACTTCAGGTTGAGCCCCTCAACGCTTTCGTTCGTGATGATTGAGGTAATATGACTGCCCGAGGCGAGGGACAGCTTGACTATCGCCGCGACCTCTCCCTTTTTCACTTCCGTTATCGTGCCCAGCACTAAATTCCGTGCGCTTATCCTCATTGAGATCCTCCTTAAGAACGAATAGAACTTGTCGAAATCTGCGATCTTCTTCGTCATGTTCGCCAGGAAGCGCTCGTGCTCCGCTTCCATCGTTCGGAACATGGCGATCACCTTCTTGCCCGCGTCCGTAAGTTGCGTGCCGCCTCCTTCCCGTCCGCCCGCAGCGCTGACAACGAGCGGTTTGCTGGACAGGTTGTTCATGGCATCCACTGCGTCCCAGGCGGCCTTATAGCTCATCTTCATGGTCCTTGCAGCTTCTGTTATAGAGCCCTTTTCACTTATCCTTTCGAGCAGTTCCATCCGTCCCTTGCCGAGGAAGCCCTTGTCATTCTTGCTGACCCAGAGGCGGCCCGAGACTTCGGAGCCCTTCTTTCTTTGCTTACCTGAGACTTTCACATGCGTAGTATAATCGAATAAACAACTGCGAGGCAACGCGTTCATTGTCAATTCTCAAGCACGTACTCCACCGGGATGAGCAGGCGGGCGCTGACCGGCGGCTTGGGAAACGGTGCGCTGCGCCGGACGGTCTCTTCGGCGTCGCTGTCAAGAAGGGGTATTCCTGAACTTTTGACCACCCTGATCGCATCAACCGCACCGGACCCCCGGACCACGAACTCAACGGCCAGCTTGCCGCTCCATCCCATACGTCGCGCCAGGCCGGGATAACGCAGGTTTTTGGCGATCAGGTCGCGGATATATGCAAAATGCTCTTTGAGGTACCGGGCCCGCAGGGCCTCTGCGCTCTCGCCCGCAAGGCCGTTTCCATTACCGGAGTCGCCGATTATACCACGGCCTCCATTGCCTGATGTTCCCGGAAGCCCGGTTCCCATCCCGGCGGACAGCACGGTATCTGTTGCCTGCACCGGTGCCGCGGCAACAGCAACCGGCGCCGCCTCATGGGCCGTGGACATGACTACGGACTCGGTCTCAGGCGTTACCGGAGATTCGAGTGTTTCACGAGGTGGCGCCACGACGGGCAGCGGCTGCTTTTGAGCTCTCTGCCGGATATGGGACGCCCGGGGCAATGGAGGCGAAGCATTATTCAGTTTCCGGGTTTCTGCAGCCGCTCCCTGCCCCGGTTCGATTGTAAAATCCGCAAAGGTTTGAGTCTGAGGACTGCTGAGCAAGACCGCAAACGAGATCGCGCTCCCAACTGCGATAAAATGCAGAAGAGACGAGATAAGATAAGCCTTTACATCCGTCCTCATCATGTCAACTTTTCCGGAACTCAATCCACGTCCCTTCATCGCCGCGTGTAATGGCAGACACCTCTATCCCGGCGGCCTGCAAAGCCTCCTCACACTCGCCGGTTTCTCTCCGTGGGATGGCACGCTCCCTCGCATTCCATTCGGGATAATGTCTGCGTACCTGTTCCCTGAAAGTCTCTCTCATCTCCGGCGGGCCGAGCCCTCCGCCGATGTACGCACATCCGTCAGTCTTGAGTATGCGGCGAAGCTCCCCGAACACTGTCTGAAGATCATCCCAGAACGGCAGCGGCCCCCTACTGACAGCAAGGTCTACAGATGCATCCTCAATTTGCAACGCCGGTCCTCTGTAGAATGCGGCCGGCGTAATATGCGAACACCGGCGCGTTTATTCCCGGTGCTCCCAGGTTAAATGTCGGAACATCAGCTTCGTTCAAATTGTTTAACCCTCTTTGCTTAACCCATCAGAAGCCGATTTCCAGACGTGCCCCATAGGTTAAACCCACAGCCGGAAAGCCGTTGACGGTCTGATAATGATCGTTAAGCATGTTCTGGGCGAATGCCATGATTTTCCCTTTCAGTTTATCGATCTTGTAGTTATAGGCCACATTAGCGTCAATCCTTGTAAAGTTTCCAACGTTCACATATTGCGACGGCGATGTGAACTGATTGTTCTGGAACGGACCATCATAATAGAGAGTAAAATTGGTCTCAATCGGGCCATACCGATGAGAGAGCAGAAACGAAAAAATATCACTCGGATATTGTATCTTTGCCGGGACGCCGACAACCGTCACCCCTTGAGACGTAGTTGCTACGCCTCCTATGTATTGGATATGAGTGTAGTCGAGCTTATAGGAAAAGCCATAGGGCAGACTGCCGGCTGTCGAGAGTTCCAGACCCTGGCGGGTCACGTTCGCATCCCCGTAGACATATATCTGATTGAGCGCGGCGCCTATTGAACTGACCTCTAATTTGTAGTTTTTTATATCATAATAGAACAGCGTCAAGCTGGGGTTGAATGCAGGATGAAGGTTGGCTTCAATGCCGGCTTCATATTTATAGCGGTTCTCTGCCGGCAGAGATGCATTATTTAAAGTAGTCAGAGCAGGGTCCGTGGCAGCATCGGAATAACCGAATCTCGCGGTCGCCTTGCAGACGGGATTGAACTTGTAAGCCGCGCCTACACTGAACTCCGTTGATGTCGGCGTCCATACTTTTTTTTGTCCGGACACTTCTGCAGCGTTATACTCGATATATTTGTCTTCAATCCTCAACCCTCCATCAATGGCCAGTTTCCCAAAGCGCTGCTCGTCCTGAACATAACCGCCGACAAGGTTTTCTTCCGCATGTTTTCCGTCATAACTGGCATAACCGTGCGGCTCATTCCAATGGATCGCCTGCATGCCGATTCTGGCAGTGTTATCACCGATTGTAGAAGTATGCCACAAATGATAGTTGTCGGCGTAGTCGCTCTGCCACTGAAAGGTGGTAACCACGGCATTTGGGTTATTGACGATTTTGCCTGGATCACTGCCCATCACCTCATTATCTGTCAGCATGCCGTGTGAGTACGAAAGCGAAGTGACCTGGTTTGGGGTCCAGAGCTTATTGATGCTAACGGCCATCCAGAGTGACTTCATGGGGTCGTAACCCCAATATGCATTATTAGTGGTATTGGTGAAAGAATGCTCCTCATCCCTCATGCCTTCAGAATAATACGCAGTGGTATTGACCTTTAAGCTTTGGCTGTCATAGCCTCCATTAAATAAGAATGAGTATGCCTTCTGGTTCAGAAACCACCCGGAAGGGCCGGGGTTGTTTTCGTCGGTAGCTGTTATCCTGTAGTTGTAATCGCCGATTTTATTTCCGTGGTAAGCCTGATATTCTCTCTCGTTATAGCTGCCGTATTCAGCATTAATACCACCTTCAAAATAGCTTCCTTTTTTTGTGGTGATGATAACGAAACCCTGGTTGGGCGAACTGATAGCAGTGCCCACATCCATGAGCGGCCCCAAAGTCAGGCTGGTGGAGTCCCTGACAAACCGGACCGATTCGATTGTATCAACGGGGAACCGCATAAGTATGCGCGAGGCCTGAGCGTTTGGTATGTAAACCCCATCAACAATTATTCCGACCGAGCCGTTTTCCCCTCCTCGTAATGAGAATAGGTTTAGGTACTTTCTCCCCTGGTAGCTCGCGGTCACTCCGGCAGCCCTGCTGAGCAGGTCATAAAAGTCCCTCGGGTGTATAGCCTCTATCTCTTCCGCAGTTATGACCTCTGTCGTCAGTTCGGCGCTTTCAGTAACAGCGTAAGGACTGTAGACCGGCACGCTATCACGTTTTGCCGTGACGCCAATCCCCTCTATCTCCATCTGTTCGTCTGTCTTGGGCTGTTCCACCTGGTTGTTTGTTGCAGGCTGTTCCGCGGCCTGAAAGGACCAAGCCGTGCCGCCCAGGCAGATAACTGCACATAACATAACTAAAACTAAACTTTTCACTTACATACCTCCTGCTTAAATTAAATATTACGTTGCCTCATGCAACGATGCGATAATAATCCGTTTTTTCAAAACAGGGTTTGCAAAGGGTCTCCCCCTGGTGTTCGCTCTCACGTCCGTCCATGACATTTTCACCGCAGCGGGCACAGGGGACGCGGCGCAAAGGTTTGCCCGGCATGTCTTCGGGGCGCAGCGGCACCTCCACGTAGTTGATGGAAAACAGCTCCTCTTCGGCGGCCACGCTGAAGTACGACCTTTCGGTGCTGTTGTCGCCGGATGCCTTTCTGTTCATCCTGGTTGAGACCCGCACCGCCTTGCCGGTTTCAAGGTTGATGAAGGTGGCCGCCATCTTGCCGTAATCACGGATTTTCATGGTGCGTTTGCCAGGCCTGCAGCCGGTCAGCGCCATAATTGCGTCGGTGGTGCAGCGGTCGATCTCGACAAACACCATCAGCTTTTTCCGGTCAGCCCCCTTGGGGTCGGATATGCCGATCCTTTTCAACCCGCTCATAGTCATACGGGTACCGATCGCGATACCAGCGCAGATGTCACCATGAAATTTCCCTGCCTCCTCAAGCAGCGTCGCGTACTCCCCGAAGTACTGGTTATCCATGCTTCCTCCCGTTGTTGTTTTTAAGAAGTTTTGTATAATCCCAACTGCCGCAACCGCTCGACATTAAGCAGGTTGATCTTGCGTACGCAACTCCTGAAAAGCCTATACCCTCCGCCACCCTCGGCGACTCCAAGTTCTTTCAAGCGCTTCAAGAGTGGAATGATAGCGCCGACCATGCAAACCCGGCGGTTGGCGAAAAGCGACGGAATCCCCGACAGATCTCCGCTGGTATCTGCGCAATAACGACCCCCTTCCAGGAGCGGAACGGAAAGGGCATTCAGCCCGGCTAGCCTGATGACACTGGCAAAGGGGCCGCTGACTTCTCCTCCAATGACTGCCGCCGCGCACATGCCGCGGATAGTTTGTCTGCTATCCTTAAGGATGCGACCGCCGGCGCTTCTTATTGTCTCAGGCGGCGTGTAAGCAACCCCACCGAAGCCGTTGGAAAGCTTCATGCCTACAAAGAAGACGCCCACCACAAGTCGTTCGACAACCACATCATCAAGTTTATCGCCGTACAATTCCCGAAGAGTTGACGCAGCATCGTTCAGTACCGGCCCTGAGTATCCGTCATCACCCGAAATCTCATTTTCTTCACTGTACGCCATGGCCGCGTCCTTTATTGAAGATCATCCCCGGAGTTCTGGATGTCCTGCACTACCGTTTCCCCTCGGTCTGGATGCTGACCCTGGTAAACCCGTTGGCCTTCACCACTTCCAGCACGTCGATGAAAACCTGTAGCGGAATACCCCTGTCAGCCCGGATAAGCACCGGCGTCGACCGGTCCAGCGGTTGCAACCTCTCCGTAAGTGTCTGCAGGCTTACCGCCGCGGCGTTGAAGCAGACCATTCCATGGGGATCGATCTCGACAGTCAAGGTCTTCAGGCTTTCCGCCATGCTGTGGGCCGCTTTGGGGAGATCAACCGGGATGACCCCCCTGGCAATAAAGGTGGAGGTTGTCAGCACGATGGTCAGAAGCACCAGCATAACGTCTACCAGTGGAATAACGTTTAAATAGTCAAACTCTTTCTCATCCATTGTGAATATCCCATTTCATGAGGATTTCCTTGACATTGCGAAGCAGCAGATTGTAGAACGTCACCGCCGGGATGGCCACCATCAGTCCCACAGCAGTTGCCTTCAGGGCCAGGGCCAGTCCGGTCATGATCTTGCCGCTATCCATCATCCCCTCCTGTCCCATCGTTGAAAAGGTCAACATGATACCAAGCACAGTCCCTAACAAACCGAGATAAGGGGCATTGCTTCCGATTGTTGCAATAAGGTGCAGTTTTTTCGTCAGTGCCAGCTCCAGCTCTCGTCTGTTTTTAAAATCCTCGATGAGAACTTTTTTGAAGTAAATCCGTCGCTCCAGTGCAATGCCGACGGCAATGACACTAAGAACAACGAGAAGTCCGATGATCCCGTACTCGATTGCCGTCTTCATCCACTCCATCCAGCCATCCTCCCATTGCAGCTATCTTTTTTTAATGATGGATAATCCTTTTAACGTCGTCAGATGAAATAGTTACACCAAGAAAGAGACTGTAAAAATCTCTGGCTTCTCTCACCATATCTAACGGATATTCTCGTGGATACAGGCAGTTAATGAGCCACTTGAGTCCGAGGATGCGCATAAATGAGGGGGGGCGGTCAAACCAGTTGAAAGGCGCCCGCGGAACCAGATAAACACGCCCATCCCTCACGGCCTTTATCCTGCGCCATGCCGGATCTTTCAATACGTTGTCATAGAAAACATTTTCCTGGGCAACTATTACATCCGGGTTATACATGATGACCTGTTCAAGTGAAATCTTCTCAAACCCCTTGTGGTTTGAAGTATGGCAGCGATAGATGTTCACGTCTCCGGCAAGCTTCATAAGCTGCACATGTATCGAATCATCACACTCGGTGCTTAAGCCGTCAACACCTTCAGCATAATAGACTTTGGGCCTTTGGTTTTTCGGTATTTTCTGAACCGCGGACTCTGCATCATGCAGGGTCTTCCGGCAATAGGCGCTCTGTTTCGCAGCCTGTTCATCCTTGCCCATAAGCTTCCCGAGAAATGTGTATGCATCCGGGTAATCACTCAATGTATCCACAGTTACGTAAACATAGGGGATATTGAGCTTGTTCAGGATCTCTTCCGTTTTTTGGTTGAAAGGGGCTTTTTTTCCTGCCCAGACCACGATGAGATCCGGTTTCATCCTCATAAGCACTTCGATGTTAGACGTCATCCCTGCACCGGAGAGTCCTCCGATTACCGGAAGGTTGTGTACGCTTGGATGAAGATACTTCTTGTCTTCATCCTTCAGCGGAAACATAAGTCCTGCAAGTTTTTCCGGTGCAACCGAGTACATCATGTAGGAACCATAAGGCGATGGCGCATACACCTTATTGATGACATCCGGGACATTCACCTTGCGCCCTGCCATATCGGTGATCTCCCTGGCCCGGGCAGCCCCGGCAAGACCCCAGATCAGCGACGCCGACAGGTAGAGGATAAAGGGTATATACAGCTTGCATGATTTCATTTTTCCCTCCTGAATTTCCTTTCATGAGCAGGCACAATTATTTAAACCCGCATAAACGCAACGCCGGCACACAGACACAGACCCCTTCCTCCAGCGTATACATCCTCACATCCACGTTGTACAGGTCCATCAGGCTGGCCTGGTTAACAGTTTCATGGACCACACCGTCATGGGCGATAACACCCTTGCGCATCATTACCACCCGGTCGGCGACAGCCATGGCGTGATCAGGGTGGTGGGTCGAAAAGACAAAGGTATACCCGTCAGCCGAAAGCGCCTTGAGGCGTTCCAGAAGACGCACCTGGTTGCCGTAATCCAGACCGTTGGTAGGCTCGTCCATGACGAATATGCGCGCCCCCTGGGCCAGGGCGCGGGCGATCAGGGTCAACTGGCGCTCTCCGCCGCTGACCTCGGTATAGGGACGCTCAGTCAGATGTTTTATCCCGAGTTTTTCGAGTGCTTCGGCGGCTATCTTGCGGTCTGCCCTGCCGTAGCGCGAAAAGAACGATTTATGCGGCATCCTGCCCATAAGCACCACGTCAAAGACCCGGTAGGCAAAGGCCTCCTTGTGGACTTGCGGCACGTACGCCACCTGCCGCGCAAGCTCTCGCTGAGGTATGGCATGTATGTCGAGGCCCTTCATATAAACTTTCCCGCGGGCCGGTTTCAGCAAACCGATCATCAGTTTGAGCAGTGTGGTCTTGCCGCTGCCGTTCGGCCCCAGCAGGGCCAGTACAGACCCTTCCGAAACGGAAAGGTCAATGCCCGTCAGCACCTCCCGGCGGTGATATGAAAATGAAAGCTGCTGTATATCGATAAGCGCCGTCATTGCCATCCTTTCCGGGCATTTTTCAGCACCAGCATGAAAAACGGTATCCCGACCAATGCGGTGACAATCCCGATCGGAATCTCAAAGTTGAAAGTCAGGCGGGAAATATCATCCACAATCAGGAGATATGACGCCCCGACAAGCGCAGCAGCCGGTATCAGGGTTTCATTGTCAGGGCCAACAATCATCCGCACTATATGAGGTATGATCAGGCCGACCCAGCTTATTATGCCGGCCATAACAACAGTCAGTGTGCTGACCACTGTCGCACAGATGATCACCGTTATTCTGACAAGTTCCACATTGACGCCAAGCGCTCGGGCCTCTTCATCCCCCATGCTGAGCACGTTAAGATAGCGCGCCATGAAAACCAGGCAGGCTATACCGATACAGATAGGAATACCGCACTTGAAGATAATCTCCCTGTTTGCCATGGCTGTATTGCCCATCAGCCAGTAGGTGATCTCCGGAAGCCGGTCGTACGGATCTGAGACATATTTGACCATCGAGAGGAGTGAGGTGAAAAGCGCCCCGCTTATGATACCCCCCAGCACCAGCATGATGGTGCTGCTGATCTTGTAGATACGCGCAACTCCGATCGTAATCCCTACCGCTACAAATCCGCCTATCACTGTGGAAACCTGCACGGCATACCATGTTTTCAGGAAGACCATGCCGAGCGCGGCGCCGAAGGATGCGCCGGCAAGTACCCCAAGAATACTTGGAGAAACCAGAGGATTGATAAACATCGCCTGATAAGCTGCACCTGACACCGACAGTGCCGCGCCAATCAGCGAGGCGGTGATGATTCGCGGGAACCTGATCTCGAGGATAAGATTTTCAATAAGTTGCAGACGATCGGCAGAGAATGGTCCCACACCGAAAAATTTATAGTTGAAGAAGTTAATTACCTCTGCCAGCGGCAGAGGATATTTGCCCATGGCAAGGGAAACAAGCATGACAAGGCCGAAAATAAGTGAGAATATTATCAGCGGCAGCAGTTTCATTCGCACAGTACCTCCTGAATATCCCGCTCGCTCAGTTCCACACCAAGGAATAGCCGGTAGAATTTTTGGGTTTCCGCGCGTATATCCAGCGGATAACGCTTCGGATAGAGAAGATTGGTCAGCCATTTGAGACCTAACAGGCGCATGAATGAAGGTGGTCGGTCGAACCAGTTGAAAGGCATCCGTGGAATGAGATAGCAGCGTTTTTCTCTATACGCTCGCATGCCGTGCCAGCGTTGATCTTTGGCAAGAGAGACGTAGAAGGTCCTGTCATGGGTAAGGATCACATCCGGATTGTAAAGAAGCACCTGTTCCATACTGACTTTTTCCATGCCATAGTTATCCATCGCGTTGCTTTTGTGGACATTGTATCCTCCGGCAAGTGGAATCAGCTCGGTGTGCCAGGACGTCTCCCTTTCCGTTGAGAGTCCGTCAGGCCCTTCCGCATAATAAACCCTCACCCTCTCCCTGAGCGGAATGCCGGCGACAGCCGCTGAAACTTCACGCAGGGTTTTCCTCGCGTAGTCGGCAAGTTTATGAGCTCGTTCTTTTCGGTCCAGCAGATCACCGAGGAAGAGAAATGCATCAGGATAGCTCCCGATGTGGTCAAGATTCACATACACGGTGTGGATGCCGCTCTTGAACAGTCTTTCCTCGAACAATTTATTAGCGATTTGGTCCTGAGCGCTCCACATGATGACCACGTCCGGATTGAGACCCAGGAGCAGTTCGATGTTGACGCTCTTGCCCTGTCCGAAAAAGCCTCCCGTAACCGGAAGGCTTGTGAATTCCGGCCGAAGAAATCTCTTATCTTCTACGGAGATGTTGAAGTTGCTTCCAACCAATAGTAACGGATCTAATGCGTACAGCATTAAAGTTGCCGGCGGCGAGCCGGTAAAAACACGACGAATCGTGTCGGGCACCGTGACCTTCCGGCCGGTCATGTCTGTGATAATGCGGGCCTGAGCTTCTGCCGCGCAGAGCACAGTAACAAGCAGGAGAGTACAAAGAGCGAGCGCCCTTTTTTTCATTACCGGCTCCACCATATGACGGCCCACCGTACGGTGTTGCGGTAGGAAAGCGTCCAGCCGTCCCCGCTCTTGATCAGATGCTTCGCGAGATAGTTCCTGAGACGCTCCTCCTCCTCGTTTGTCATTTTGTCCACCATCCAGCGGTGGCCGTTGACCGCATCCTCAATATCGCCAAATACCTTGCCGCCGCTGCCGTTAAGAACAAACGTGACGTCGGCGAAGATTCCCATCTGGTTAAGCAGGTTATAGACATAAATGTAGTCCGGCCCTCTGTCGAGCTCCCGTCCCAAGGCCTCGAATATGCGGCGGTCAAAGGGTCCGTCTGCTACGAGTGACGACACTATGACCTTTTCACGCGCATGGCTGTTCAGCTTCTCCAGGGCGTCCTTCAGGTCGTCGACAACAAGGGAGCGCGAGGCTATCGCCACATTGTGCATCCCTATGCCGGCCGCTTCCCAGTCTTCCTCCCAGCTCAGCTTCAAAGGGGTGATGTTTGAAATGCCTTCTTCCCGGCAGTGTTCCCGAAGGATGTTGAGCATGGGGTCGGAGATATCCAAGGCAGTGATGCTTCTCACTACGCGCGCAAGTGGGATCGCGAGGGTCCCGGCGGCGCATCCCACATCGAGCACGCTCCAGAGCGGGGAGGGGCTCAGTACACGCATGAAGTCGGCGGCATAATCGCTTTCTTTTGTATGTCTTGCAAAGGACGGCGCCCGCTTGTCCCAGTAGGCGGAGTCTTTACTGCGGCGCGCCTTGTCTGTTCGCGCGTTTTTCCATGCCTGGTTCCAGTCTATTTTCAATTTGCGCATCGTTTTCAGCAGGCGGCCTTTTCAGCCGGACAGCCCCCAGGAAGGGGTTCGTAGTAGAAGGAGCCTGAAGCACAGGGCCAACAGAGAGGCTTGTCGCTCAGGTACACCTCCTTCATATCCATGACCGGCTCCCCGCAGTACGAGCAGGCAACTCTCCTAAGCGGCTTGCCTGGCAAGTCTTCGGGCTGGATTTGCACCCAGACCTCCTGCATATCGAAAAGCTCACCGTCAGGCATAATCTTGTAAGCTTCTGTTTGGACTTTCGACAGGTCCTCGGGCCCGGGGGCATACCTCATCGCCTTTTTGCGGGAGTCCTCTCTCGAAACGATTCGTACGCCCTTGCCTGTGCCGGCTTTCACAAAGGTCGCTGCCATTTTACCGTAGGGTAAAATCTTCATGCTTCTTTTCCCTGGTGTGCATCCCGTAACGGTCATTATAGCGTCGGTGGCACAACGGTCTATCTCGACGAAGACGATCAGTCTCTTCCTGTCCTCTCCGCGTGGGTCTCTGATGCCGAGTTCCTTTAGTCCCAGCAGGGCCATCCGGACTCCGAGGACCTGCCCGGCGCAGAGATGACCGTGAAAGGTCGCCGCTTCCGCAAGCAGTCTTTCAAATTTAGTTGCTGAACCACTCATTTTTCATCCTCCTTGAACTATGTACGGTTATATAATATAATATATAACGCCTGCCCCAAAATAAGGCGTCATAGCGACACCACCTCTATGCTTTTCAGCTTCTTTACGTACCTTCCCCCGGTAAGGTAATCCATTGCCGAGATCAGGACGAAGGGCCCCTGCTCGACATCAATGGGCTGCCCGTTTCTTTCAAGAAGGACCAAAACCCCGTCTCCGATCCTGGTATTGAAAATCTCGTGCCAGGAAAACACCACCCGATAGTTATCATGGGCCGTTACCACTATGCACATCCGGTTCGGCGCATTGTGGTCTGCCTCCTTAATCCCGGCCATGTTCAGGACGTCCTCCAACAATACCCCTTTTGCCTTGGCAATACGGCACTTAGGATCGCCGCTCCGGCAGGCGACCAGCACGTCGTTGACTTCCTCCGTCTTCATGGTATGCAGTTCCTCGGCGGTCAAGAGGAGGGCGGTCTTCACCTCTCCAGCCACCAGCAGGGTATTCTGTTGCAGTGCAGCTTCCCGCACGCTGTCCGTGAATGGTCCGTCCGACACACTCTGTTTCATGGCAAGCTCTCTCCTTTGCAGGCGCCCGGATATTGATGTGGACACCGTAATATACAAGAATATATAACGCAGGTCAAGTTCCTGTTTCAAGTTCTGTGGCGACGGGGCTGACAGGCGGTCCCACGCCTGTCGGCACTTACGGCATTCTCAGTTTTCATAGTAGTGGCTCCTGATGATCCTGTTCGTATTGTCACCCGCATCAGGAGTTCCCGCAGACTTCGCATTGGGGATTTTTATGTATGGCATACTTTCTGAACTCCATATCGACAGTATTAAAGACGAGCATCTGCAAACGCAGCGGTTTTCCGTAACCTGTTAATAGTTTTATCGTTTCTATGCTCATCATGCATCCAAGCATGCCTGATACCGCACCGAGGACTGGAAAGCCCAGTTCCTCCCACTCCGGATTGTCATCCGGATAGAGACAATTCAGGCACGGAGTAACGCCTGGTATGATGTTGAAGATGTACCCTTCCATTCCATTCATTGCCGCCTCGACCAGAGGCACACCCTTTTTTACACATGCCTTGTTCAATACTCTTCGTTCATGAAATGTGGGGCGGGCGGAAAGCGCTATCTGAGTTCCACTGAGCAGTTTCTCAATATTCGCGTCTGAGGTCCGTTCGTCATAGATTTCAACTTCAACTTCCGGGTTTATATCTTTAATACTTTTCATGCCCTGAACAACCCTGCTTTTTCCTATCCGGTCATTTCTCATAAGTATCTGCCTGTTCATGTTGGAAAGGGTCAGGTTGCCGGAGTGGGCAAAGACCATTTTCCCAATCCCGGCGACGGCGAGATATAGCGCTGCAGTTCCGCCAAGCCCTCCGATTCCTGCGACGAGCGCAGTGGAGTTTCTAAGCTTCTGCTGATGGTCTGTGGTAAATCCGCCAAGCATCAATTGCCTGCGGTATCGTTCAAAAGACGCTTTCACAGTACTCCTCTCCGATTCGCGCATTCAGCATTTCGAGTTCCATATCTTTGTCCTCGCCGAGAATTCCGCATGCGTCCGCCCGGCACTGCTTGCAATGTGTCATTTGCGGGATGTGCTCCCTGCATGTCTCACGCATGCGGGCAATCATTTCCCTGGAGGGCCGTTCCAGGCGACCGAACCCGGCCTGGGGAATAAGCGGCAAAATATTCATGATATCGGCGCCCAATGTCCCGGCGACTTTGGCTATAAGAGGGATTTCCGTATCGTTGATTCCCGGGATAAAGACAGTATTGATCTTGACGATAAATCCTGCATCAATGGCATTGTTGAGTCCCCGCCATTGAGTGAATAAAAGGCGTTCGGCAGCCTCCCTGCCGGTATGGCGCTTCCCTTCTTTGTAGACCCATGCGTATACCATTTCCGCTGTTTCAGGATACACCGCATTTATCGTTATGGTCAAACTCCTCACCCCCGATTTCAGCAGGTCTTCAAGCCGATCCGGCAGGAAAAGGCCGTTTGTCGACACGCAAAGTATGAGTTCCGGAAATTCCCTGTGGACAGCACGCATGACGTCGAACGTAGCTTCGTTGGCAAGGGGATCGCCGGGCCCCGCAATGCCTACCACGCTGAGTCTTCCGCTCCGTTCAACGAGGGTCCGGACTCTTTCGAGTGCTTCGTCCACTCCCAGCACTTTGCTGGTGACGCCGGGTCTCGATTCATTGGAGCAATCGAATTTCCTGATACAATAGTTGCACTGGATATTGCACGCGGGGGCAACCGGCAGATGTATGCGTCCGAATTTATGATGGGCGGTTTCCGAAAAACATGGATGCTGATCTATAATGTTCCTGGTTTTGTTTACTTTAAGTGGTATCACCTGTCTCCCTCCTCCGTGTTCAATTTGTTTTTCTATAACACTGTACAGCAAGCAGTGTGCCACTATATAACTTATTGGTAATCAAAAGAACTCTACTTGTTAAGTAGAACGCAAAATGTAGTATATGCTACAAAAAAGTATCAATCTGCTTTTTTGGACGAGACTTAGTACGGTGTCGTACCGAGAGCGTCGATGCGCCGCGCCGGCGAGGCGCACGACTGAGGCGCACCGTTGTTTGCCCGGCTGCTTAAAATGACAGAAAAACGGGCCCCTAATCCCGGTCCGGCGCCGGGCTTAGGGGCCTGTTGTGGGAGGTGGCGCTATAAAGAGATGTGCACGTGGCATTTTTTCGTACAGGCGCGATTGCATGCCTCGCAGCCGATGCAATTTTCCGGATGGGCAACGGACATCACCTTGTTGCCCATGTCGTCGCCGTACTCGTCCTCGCCCTCAAAGGGTTTTTCGATAAGCTCCAGCACTTCCCTGCTGCAGACCTTGTAACAGCGCCCGCAGCCGATGCATTTCTCAACGTCAATTGATTCAATGAATTGCGGCGTCCATGTCTGTCCGCCCCTTGTATAACTTACAATTGCCATAATTCCTCCCTTATTCTAAATACTAACCACAGAGGCACAGAGAAAGATAATAATAGCTAAAAAAGGAAAAGACTTTTTATTTCTATACGCAGAGTATACTCTGTGCCTCTGTGTCTCTGTGGTTTAATTTGTTTCATAATTTTTTTATGCGATGGCCTCTCCGTCCTTTTCGCCTGTCCGTACTCTCAGCGCGCTTTCGACGGGTGAGATAAAAATTTTGCCGTCTCCTGTTTTACCTGTCTGGTTGACCTTTATGATTGATTTCACTATCTTGCTCACAACATCATCAGGAACAACCATAGTCAGCATTCTTTTGGGTACGAAAAGAGCGACCTTGGGAAGCGCATGTTCAACTGCGTATGTTGAGGGCGTCGGTTTTAATTTAACCGACATGCAATAGTTGTCAGGCAGTTCCGGATCGAGGTCGTTATCGCATACTGCACCCTTTTGCTTTCCCCTTCCGTCTACGCTCTGGATACTGGCGGAGGGGTATCCCAGTTCGTCAAGTACCTTCTTTGTCTCAGGGAGCTTGTCCCTCCTGATGATTGCCGTAATCTCTTTCATAGTACGGCCTCCCCTGTCCTTACGGTGTATACACCGTCGACAGGGCTGGTGAATATCTTTCCATCACCTATGAACCCTGTCCGGGCTTTATCACTAATAATGCCTATTACTTTGGCCACATCCTTGTCTTCGACAACCATCATAATAAGCATTTTCGGAAGTTCGTCGTAATGAACTGGCCCAACCTGAAGCCCCTTTTGCTTCCCCCTTCCGAATACCGGCATTTTGGTGAGCGATGGGAATCCTGAGCCCTCAAGTGCCAAAACTACCTCCTGCTCTTTTTCAGGCCGTATAAATGCTCTGATCATCTTCATTGTTTTTTTCCTCTCTTTAAATTGATTTTTTAGATCGATTAACGATCTGCTACTGACGAGTGTCATTAAGCGCTTTCTTAAACCACCGCGGCGGTGATGTCCGGGCCGTGGCAAGCAGTTTCTCCAGTGAGCCCTCGATGGAAACAATTTCCTTTACCTTTATCGGCATTATTCCTCTCTTTGCGAGCCGTGCCGCCGAGGGCCCCCCGATTTCTGTAAGGTATATAATCTTGCAGTCCGCAAGTTTGCTCACCTTGTCCTCTACCCTGCTGTCATGAATAGACCCCATGCCTTTTGTATCTTCTATTGCCGAGTCCCGGCCTTCCGAGAATTTTCTCAGCTCGACAAACCGGTATTCCGTCTCGTTCAACTCATATACGGCAAATAATCCAGCCCTGCCGAAATGCTCATCAACATTGATCCCGTCGGTTGTGGCGAATGCTACTTTCATGCGTGCACCTCCTTAAATTCAGGTTAAGGTTAAGGCTGAGGCTAAGATAAAAAAGTCTTTGCCTTATTTTTTTTATTGTCTTAACCTCAACCTTAGCCTGTCGCAAATATGTTTGCCGCTTCATTAATAAGCGTCAGTGTTCCCCTGTAACCCACGGTTATCCTGGCGTTTCCTCCCATGAGCTTAAACAAGGGGAAACCTATTTGGTAAAGAGGTATCCCGCGTCTCCGCGAAGTCTCTTCCCCATGAGAATTTGAGATCATGAGATCAGGTTTTCTCCGGCTATTGCCGGTGTCATAATTATATATATCCCGGAGGTCTCCAATGATTACCTCGCGCGCCTCAATATTTTTTCCCGAGGCCGCGGCATGTGGAATGACTGAAAGCACTACCTCAGCGCCCATTTCAGAAAGCCAGCGGGACGTCTGCACGGACAGGTCCGGCTCCAGAGCGGTAATTATTGTTTTATTGCCAAAGTGGAAATGAGCATCCCTCATTCCATCCAGGAGGATACGTCGCTGCCTCACGTGTTTTGACGGCAGGCTGTTACCGCTAAGCAGGAAGAGCGTTTCCATCAAAGTATCGGTGTCCCGGAGACCTGTGATGCTCCCGAGCACTTTGTATTCTATGTCGAATCGTTCCTTTAATTTCATTGCCGGGGACTCCATGCTCCTTCCAATAGCAAGTGTGAATTCGGCATCACACATGGTCTCAATTTCATCCAGGCTTGTTCCGCCTGATGAGAGGGCGGAAAAGCCCTGTCTGCTGCCATCCAGCGCCGACAGATCAGGGAGCATGACAGGGTGCAGCCCGAACGATTCTATGATTTCTCTAAGCTCAAGAAAGTCTGCGGGCGTCAGCTGGGAGCCGGCCAGAACATTAATCCGGCCTTTTGTTCTTTTTGCGGCCCGTAGCTTATGCCCGGCCAGGCTGGTAAGAGCGTCTACCGCAGCGGAGTAGCCTGTTTCCATTCCTCCTTCGTAATCAGGGGTGGAGATGTAAAGCACCTTTGCCTCTGAGTCTGAGACGATAAAATGCTTTGCCACTGAGGATATGTCATCACCTTTCACTTCTGACAGGCCGGAGGAAAGGATTCCGACTACAGCGGGGCGTTGTTTTTCGATAAACCCCTCGACCACGCTTATGATATTTTCCTCACTCCCCATGATGATATCTTCGGCAAACTGCTTTGTGCCGGCAAGGGCGATGGGCTCTCTAAAATGCTTTGTCAGAAGCACCTTGGCAAGAAACGTACAGCCCTGTGCACCATGCAGGACAGGCAAGGCCCCGTCCACTCCCTGAAATGCAATGGCAGCGCCTATGGTCTGGGAATGCTTTAAAGGGTCAATGGCAACATCCCTGGCTATAGGCGAAATAGGCGAAGGGCTATGGGCCATGGGGAAGAAATTAGCGCCTTTTGCTTTTTGCCTGTCGTAAAACTCTATGCTGCTGCTTATCTGTTCCGCAAGCGCAACCAGACCATCGTATCCGGCGTAAGCCGTATGCCGCTCCTGGTTAACATCCACAAAAGGGAACCCCTCTTTTATTGCAAGATACTGGTTTCTTCCTCCGGCTATGAGGATATCCGCCTTCTTTTCGGTCAGGAGTCTGAGAAGGTTTTTCGGAGCCACATCTTCGACCAGAGGCGCATCCTGTCCCAGCAGCGCCCGCATCTTCTCCTCATCTTCATGGGTGCTCTTTTTTGTCCCCACAGCTACAACCTCGAGCCCCAGGTCCATAAGGGCCGAGATAAAAGACCAGCTCTTGACGCCTCCGGTATATAGTACCGCTTTTTTCCCCCTGAGCTGCTCAAACTTTTCAAGTCTCTCTTCGAGCCGGCGCTCCTCCAGCGCGATGACAGCCTCAACCTTTTTATGCAAGTCCGGAAGAAGTGTTTCTCCTGAGCTATGCAGTTTTTGTGCAATAGCACGCATGGCCTTTGCCATCTCGGTCCTGCCGAAGAAGGAGACCTCGACATAAGGGATTCCATATTTAGTTTCCATCGTCCGCGCAATATTGATCAATGCACGACTGCATACGACCACATTCAGTTTTGCCCGGTGTGCATGGGTTATCTCTTCAAAGGAGGCATTGCCTGTGATCCTGGACAGTACTCTTATTCCGGCAGCGTTAAGCACAGGCTCGACAAGCCACAGATCGCCTGCAATGTTGTATTCACCGATAAGGTTGATATCGAAATCAGTGATATGGTCCGGCTCCCCGGTGCCTATTACGGAATCGAGCAGCACTTCACCTGCAATCCTGTTCCCCAGGTTCTTGGGTCCCACAAAGCCGGGAGCATTGACCGGGATGATCCTGATCCCGAGTTTGTTTTCCGCCCTTTTGCATGCCGACTCGATATCTTCACCAATGAGCCCGCTTACGCATGTAGCATAGACAAACGCGGCTTTCGGCCTGACTGCTTCGCAGGTTTTCACAATGGCGTTGTACAGCTTTTCCCCGGAACCGTACACTATATCGATCTCGTTCATGTCGGTGGTGAATCCCATTTTATGAAGTTCTCCCTTTGCGGACAGTGTGCCCCTTCCTTCCCATGTATTACCACAGCATGCAATAGGGCCATGGACAATATGTGCTGCGTCTGCTATGGGTTGGAGCACAATCATAGCTCCGTCAAAGGCGCATGATTCCCCGCCCCGCGAGCGGCAGACCTTATCTTTCTTTTCAGCAGAGCAGCCATTCTCTGTTAATTTGTCCATGTTTGTTATCATTGCAAGTCTCTCCTCTTAATTTTTGAGAACCTACCACAGAGTCACAGAGGCACTGAGAAAGGCAACGTGACAGTCCTTCTTCTTCCAACAAATACATAATATCTCTGTGTCTCTGTGCCTCGGTGGTTATCTTTTCTGCGCTACCTTATTACGTCAAAGCTCGTCGTATTCATCGTCTTTCTATCCAGTTCATCGAGAACGGTGTTCACTATCTGCGTAAACATATTGAGTGCTCCCTGATATCCTATAATGGGATACCGATGGAGGTGGTGCCTGTCGAACAGCGGAAACCCGATACGAATAAGGGGGGTTCCTGTATCTCTCCAGAGGAATTTTGCATAGGAATTCCCTATAAGCAGATCAACCGGGTCCGTGAACAGCAGTGACCTCAGATGCCACATGTCCCTATTGATATATACTTTCCCCTCGGCGCCGAAGGTGCTGGTGCTTAAAAGAGTGTTCATTTCCTCTTCGAACCTTTTGTCACCGTTGGTGCAGACTATATGCACGGGGATGCCCCCCATTTCCATGATGAAACTTACCAGGCCGAGCAGGAGATCGGGGTCGCCGGTTAATGCAAATCTCTTTCCGTGGACGTAAGGATGGGAGTCGACCAGTGCATCAACTGCCCTGCCGCGCTCATCCTCGATCTCCTGGGGAATGGGTTTACCGGAAATCCTGCTTATTTCCTCAAAAAATGTGTCACTATTCCTGACGCCGATGGGCGGCAGCACCGCTGTCTTCTGGCCCCATTCTTTCTCGATATACTCCAGCGTCTTTGATGTTGAATACCTCTGGAGCGCAATGGTAGCCATTGCATTGATCGAATCTGCAGCATCGGCCAGCGGAGTACCTCCGGGATAAAGTTTATACTCACCGGTATTCGGGGAATCGAAGGTATCGCTTACATCAGCAAGGACCGTGTGTTCGACGCCCATGATGCCAAGGAGTCTTTTCAACTCCCGGTAATTTCCCGTATAGGTGTCAAAGCCGGGAATAACATTCACTTTGCCGTTTGGGGCGCTTTTTTTCCCCGTTGTAATAGTGGAAAGTATCGCCTTCATCTGGTTATCGTATCCGGTTATCTGCGAGCCTACGAAGCTCGGAGTATGTGCCTGCGGGACGGGAAGGTCCGCGGGAATGAGCCCTTTCTCCCGTGCTGTTTTTACATAAGAATTCAGATCGTCGCCGATAACTTCGGCGATGCAGGTAGTGGAGACGGCCAGCATCTTCGGCTTATAGAGTGAATATGCATTTTCAAGCCCTTCGAGCATATTGTTGAGCCCTCCGAAAACCGCTGCATCTTCAGTCATCGAAGTGGAGATGGCAGCCAGCGGCTCCTTGAAATGCCTGTTCAGGTGGCTTCTGAAGTATGCAACGCAACCTTGCGCACCTTGAACAAACGGCATGGTATCGGCGAAGCCCGAGGCGCAAAAAAGCGCTCCGAGGGGTTGGCAAGCCTTCACAGGATTGATCTTTATGTTCTTCCTGGCAAAGTTCTTTTCCTTATAATCCTCTGTCTTTGTCCATTCAGCCACCTCTCTCACTTTTTCGGCAGGCCAGGGATCCTCAAATTCCTTTTTGTTTTCGAACTGTTCCTGGTACTCCCGGGCCTCAAAAAGTTCATTATGGTCCTTTATCTTCATCAGTTTCATAACTGCCTCCCCACTAAGTCCCCTGACTTCCTGGGGACCCCGCGTTTTCTTATTAAGCTCCATGTCGGGCTGTTCACCGTCATGTCCATGTCCCGTGCGAAAACCGGGAAACCGTCAAAGCCGTGATAAGGCCCGGAATAATCCCATGAGTGCATCTGCCTGAACGGTACTCCCAGTTTATGATAAGAGTATTTCTCCTTTATCCCGGAGCCGACCATGTCCGGTTTAAGCCTTCTGGTGAATTCCTCCATTTCATAGAGGGTAGCGTCATCCATTATGACAGCACCCTCTTTCATCTCGGGATAGGTCCTTTTGTAATCATCACTGTGTCCGAATTCATATCCCGAGGCAATGACTTCCATCCCAAGGTCTTCATAGGCCCCGATCGTGTGTCGGGGCCGCAAGCCCCCCACATAGAGCATTACCTTTTTGCCTTCGAGGTTAGGCCTGAATTGCTCAATGACCGCATCCATAACCGGTTTGTATTTCGCGATCATTTTCTCCGCATTTTCCCTGATGGTGTCATCAAAGTAAGAGGCGATCTTTCTCAGGCTCTCGTATATTTTTGTCGGACCGAAGAAATTGAATTCGGCCCACGGGGTGCCGTACTGCTCTTCCATATGCCTGCATATGTAATTCATGGAACGGTAGCAGTGGATGAGGTTCAGTTTTGACTTGTGAGCGATACCCATCTCATTGACTGATGCATCGCCTGTCCACTGGGCGATTACCCTTAGCCCCATTTCTTCCAGCATCTTCCGGGAGGCCCATGCGTCGCCGCCTATGTTATAGTCTCCGATCAGCGCCACGTCATAGGGTGTAGTTTTTTCGAGGCGCCCTTTGCCGAGCACATGGTCCCTTATCGTATCGTTGGCAATATGGTGGCCAAGCGACTGGCTTACTCCCCTGAAGCCTTCGCATCTCACCGGCACTATGGGGATTTTGAATTCTTTTTGCACTTTTTTTGCAACTGATTCGATATCGTCTCCTATAAGACCCACAGGGCATTCGGAGAGGATACCGATTCCCTTGGCAAGAGGGAAAAGCTCTTTCAGCTCATGGAGTGCGGCGTCGAGTCCTTTGTCTCCTCCATAGACAATATCTTTTTCCTGGAAGTCAGTCGTGATATGCATGGTGCCGAAGGTGTCGATACCGGTCTGCCCGTTATAGTAGTTTCTTCTGGCCCACCAGCTGTATTGTCCGCATCCGATGGGGCCGTGGCTGATGGTTATCTGGTCTTTTACCGGACCCCAGACCACACCTTTTGCGCCTGCAAAAGCACATCCCCTTACCGTCATGACGCCCGGCCTTGATTTTACGTTGGATTTGACCTGACAGGTACTGCACTGGCCCGTCGGATCATTGGCAGCCAGGTGTTTGGCCCTCTCCTTCTTTGCTTTCTCCGGATAGGCATCCAGAACTTCCTCTATCATTTTTTGTGTATCTTTAATTGCCGTGCTCATCCTTCCTCCTTATCTATATCTATTCAATGCTGAATGTTGAATTTTGAATGTTAAATTAAGGAATTTTTTATTAATTCAACATTTAGCATGCAACATTCAAAATATCTTTTTTACGCCAAGGCCTCTTCGTTCTCCAGTATCCCGAAGTCCATGAGCAGTGATTCCAATTCATCCATGCTTATGGGAGTGGGAATAACCAGGTCCCTGTTTTCCGCTATTTTTTTGGCCAGTGCCCTGTACTCATCCGCCTGAGGGTGTTCAGGGGAATATTCAATGACCGTCATTCTCCTCAGCTCCGCCCGCTGTACCTCGTTGTCCCTGGGCACAAAGTGGATCATCTTGGTGTTAAGCCTCTTTGCAAGCTCGGAAATCAACTCGTATTCCTTATCTGTCTTTCTGCTGTTGCAGATGAGGCCTCCGAGCCTCACGCCCCCGCTCTGTGCATATTTAAGGATACCTCTCGAAATATTATTGGCTGCGTACATAGCCATCATCTCGCCCGAGGTAACGATGTAAATCTCTTTTGCCTTTCCCTCTCTCATGGGCATGGCGAAGCCTCCGCAGACCACATCTCCGAGGACGTCGTAAAAGACAAAATCGGTGTCCGCCCCGTACCCGCCGTTTTCTTCAAGGAAGTTGATCGCGGTAATAACGCCCCGGCCCGCGCACCCGACGCCAGGTTCAGGGCCTCCTGACTCGGCACATCGTATGCCCCTGAACCCGGTAAGGAGCACCTCGTCGATTGTGAGGTCCTCAACAGTGCCGCGTTCCCGTGCGAGGTCCATTACAGTTGTTTGAGCTTTTGCATGGAGTATTAATCTCGTTGCATCCGCCTTCGGGTCACAGCCCACTATCATGCATTTGTATCCAGCCTCGGAAAGACCTGCAACGGTGTTCTGGGTTGTTGTAGATTTTCCGATGCCGCCCTTGCCGTACACTGCTATCTGTCTCATTATATCCTCCTGTTTTTCTGAATCGATGTTGCCTATCTATAGTTAAAGCAACTGCCATGCCAGCAGCTATGCCCTTTGATAATTAAGGGAAAACTAAAAGGCGAGGATATGGTCTTACTACATAAATGGCGTGTAAAATACAAAATAGTATCAAAAGGCTGCCAGCGACCTACTGTCCGACAGTCATATAGGGAAGACAGGAGAAGGGGAGTACTTGTTTTTCGACGCGCTGAAACATATTATGGCGAAGGGCAAAAGGCTGAAGATTGCCTGATTGTTTTTTTCTATGTTCTGCGGTCGACCTTTGGCCTTCAGTCATAATATGTTTCAGCGCTCCGATAAACAGCCTGCCCCTGCCGCTCCTTTCCTTACTCGGGAACGCCGCCCTACAGGGCAGTGACTATTATTTCTTCTGCTAGGCCAAGCGCTTTTTCAGAAATGTGCTCAATAAGCTCATCGCTGGTTGCCGATTTGGCGAGATTGAAGTAGCCGTATTTTTCGAGGATGGCAATGAGTTGTTCGCAGTTTGTTTTCTTTTCATCATACAGCAACAATGCGCTTCCGGTTGCTGTGTTGATTTTCAGGGATTGCAAGCCGTTTATTATCCGCATGTTTTTTGTAAACTCATCGATATTGTGCGGCCCGCCGCGCAAGAAGGGCGTCCGTATCCTTATTCTGCCGGGCACGTGGTGAATGTAATATTCCATAGGCGGTATTACTTTTTCCTTTAAAATAAACAGCAGCGAATAACGCTTTCATAATTATAATCTAAATGGATAATAAAAACGTGACATAAAACTCCCCGGGGCTTTAGGGCTCGCGGGGAGTTTTATGTCACGTTTAACCTGTCAGGGAGATAAATATAATTATGGCCAGACGGGACCGATAGTATATGTCCGGAACTGTGGTCCTGTTGCAGCTCCTCTCCAGACAGTAACGGTGCCGTCGCCGTAATTGGCTGCCCAGACGTTGTTATACGAGTCTATGGCGACGCTGGATGGATTGTTGCCGACTGTATAGGTATTAAGCAGCGCACCATTTGTGGGGCTTAACTCCATAATAGTGGTACCTGGAGATGCGATGGTGCCGTAATTGGCTATCCACACACTGCCGGCTGTGTCTATTCTGACAGCGTAAGGCACATTAATGCCGGATGGTGTGAATGTGTTAGCCAGTACTCCAGTGTTAAATAACTCTGTAATGGTGTTGCCGCCTGAGTTTGTGACCCACACATTGTCCCCGGGATCTATCGCAACGCTGTTCGGCCCAGTGCCGGCATTGAATGTGCCATACCCAGTCCCAGAGCCGTATAACGCTGTAACATTGTTGTTGCCCATGTTTGCGACCCATGTGACCCATGAAGTGCCCACCGCGCCTATGGCAAGGCCGGCCGGCCCGGTACCGACTGTGTATGTGTTTATCAGTCCCCCGGTGGTGTTCAACTCAGTAACGGTGCCGCTGCCGTAATTGGTTACCCACACAAAGCCTGTTGGGTCTATTACGATTCCGGATGGATTAGTGCCAACCCCGTACGTGCCTATCAATGTGCCACTGGAGTTTAATTCTGTAACGTTGTTGCCGGAGTAATTGGTTACCCACACATTGCTTGCTGAGTCAATGGCAATGCCGGATGGATTAGTGCCGACAGCGTACGTGCCCATCACTGTCCCACTGTTGTTTAACTCTGTAACGTTGTTGCTGGAGTAATTGGTTACCCACACATTTTGTGATGAGTCTATGGCGATGCCGGATGGATTAGTGCCGACAGCGTACGTGGTAGCGCCAGGAGCTGTTACTGTAAGGGTACTGTGCTCAGTGACGCTTGACGATGCCGTAATCGTAATGGTTACAGTCCCCGGTCCAACGGCTGTCACAAGGCCGCTGCTGTTAACAGTTGCAACTGATGTACTGGACGAGCTCCATGAAACCGATGAATTCACGTTACTAATCACACCATTAGAGTGTGAGCCTGTGGCTTCAAACTGTATAACAGTGCCCACGCCTAAGTTGATATTATTTGGAGTTAAGGAAAGGGACTCTACTTGAGTTTTTGCTCCACAACTCATGAAGGCCGCACCCATTATAAAACACAGCGACAGTGCCAATATTGTTTTGAATCCCTTCTTAATTTTCATTTTGCCCTCCCGTCATTCGTATTGTCAAAAAATTAACCACTGAAAGTTCAGTATGCATTATTAATAGTCGCTTGAAATGGTCACAAGGTTACAACATGACAGAGGTCACAAAACATCCCCCCTGGCTGTGAGTACCCTTTAATTACTTTAAATTAAAGATTAAATTTGTGGTGTATTATATCACAATAAGAGTTGAAATTAATTCATGCAATATAACATAAAGAATCCCGGGGCAAACTGGCCTCATACCAGCAAAACCGGACATTTCTATTTTGGTAAAAACCGGACATTTCTAAATTGGCTTGAGATCATACCAGCAATTCCCTTGACTTGCCTTTCATCTCTTGGATAAGATACACATTCCGGCCGCACGCCTCAAAATATCAAGCTCAAATGTCTGTTGGCGGCTCATGGCCTGTGAATTTATAATCGTCCGGGGGGTATGACCGGCGCCGTGGAGGGCAGATGCTTATCGCAATTGGTTCAGATCACGCCGGGCTTGAAATGAAGAATGAAGTAATCGCTGTTCTGAAAGAGATGGGGCATGAGTATCAGGATTTTGGGACCGACACTCCGCAGTCGGTGGATTATCCTGACTTTGGAGAGATGGTGTCTCTTGCAGTGTCACAGGGAAAAGCCGACCGCGGGATTCTGATATGCGGCACCGGTATCGGCATGTCCATAGTTGCAAATAAATTTCGCTACATCCGTGCAGCACTTTGCAATGAACTGTTTTCTGCAAAAATGAGCAGACTCCATAATGATGCAAACATCCTGGTCCTCGGAGGCAGAATAATAGGCAAAGACCTTGCAGCAGAAATAGTGAAAACATGGATGGTTACTCCTTTCGAGGGAGGAAGACACGAAAACAGGCTGAAAAAAATACAGGTTATTGAGAAAAAACAATAATGAAAGGGGATTCTCAGAACTGCTGATTTTTCTGGGAATCAGATTAGGGCCCGTGCGATGAATTTCGAGCAGCTTAAAAAGAGTGATCCTGAAATTTTTGATGCAATTTACAAGGAAGTATTGCGGGAACAGGGCAAAATACTGCTCATAGCTTCCGAGAATTATGCCAGCCGTGCGGTAATGGAAGCACAAGGTTCTGTTCTTACCAACAAGTATGCAGAAGGATATCCCAATAAGAGGTATTACGGCGGCTGCGAATACGCTGATATTATTGAAAGGCTTGCTATTGAGCGGGCCAGGAAACTTTTCGGCGCAGACCATGTAAATGTCCAGCCCCATTCAGGGAGTCAGGCAAACATGGCAGTATTCTTCGCAGTCTTAAAGCCCGGAGATACAATCCTCGGAATGAGGCTGGATCACGGCGGACACCTGTCTCACGGAGCATCGGTAAATTTTACCGGGATGCTCTATAAGGCCTTTTCTTATGGAGTGAGCAGGGAAAGCGGATATATTGATATGGATGACGTGCGGAGACTTGCTCTGCAGCATAAGCCTAAAATGATTATTGTAGGCGCGAGCGCATATTCACGCATCATCGATTTTAAGCAGTTCTCGGAGATAGCGAAACAAACGGGTTCATATTTCCTTGCCGATATCGCCCATATCGCAGGACTGGTGGCAACCGGCGAGCACCCTTCTCCACTGCCGTACGCAGATTTTGTAACCACAACAACGCATAAGACGCTCAGGGGCCCCAGGGGAGGGATGATCATGTGCAAGGAGAATTATGCGAAAGCCGTTGATAAAATGATTTTCCCGGGAATACAGGGCGGCCCGCTGGCCCACGTGATCGCTGCAAAAGCGGTAGCCCTGAAAGAAGCGCTGTCCCCGGAGTTTGAAGATTATCAGAAAATGATGGTTGAAAATTCCCGCCGCCTTGCCGGCGGTCTTATTAAAAATGGGTTTAAAATCATATCCGGGGGTACCGACAACCATCTTATGCTGGTTGATCTGACCGGGACCGGTGTTACAGGGAAAGAAGCTGAAGAAGCCCTGGACAGGGCAGGAATTACGGTCAACAAAAATGCCATTCCCTACGATATCAAACCTCCTGCCATCACCAGCGGGATCAGGTTGGGAACTCCCTGTGTAACTACCAGGGGAATGAAGGTGGCAGAAATGGACGAGATTGCCGATATAATAGCCGGAGTTTTAAAGAATATAAAGGACCCTGCTGCAGCTGGAATAATGAATGAAAGGGTGCAGGCCCTCTGTGCCAAGTTTCCGATTTATGCATCATGAAGTGTCCCTTCTGCGGAAGCATAGAGGACAAGGTCATCGATTCCCGGGCCGGCAAGGATGGAGAAGTCATCAGGAGGAGAAGGGAATGCCTTAAATGCACGCAGAGGTTTACCTCTTATGAGCGCGTTGAGGACCCGCTCCCCATGGTAATAAAAAAAGATGGCAGCCGGGAGTTTTTTGATAGTCACAAGATTATAACCGGCTTGAAGAAGGCCTGTGAAAAACGCCCAATACCTATTGTAAAACTTGAGGAAACCGAGAAGAACATTGAGAAGAAACTTATAGGATTGGGTGCGAAAGAGATAAGCAGTTCCTGGATAGGGGAGGAGATTATGTCCTCGCTCAAGGAGCTTGATAAGGTTGCCTACGTAAGGTTCGCCTCCGTTTACCGCCAATTTAAAGACATTAGTGATCTGATGGAAGAGGTAAAAACATTATTTGACCATAAAGAAGGCGGAAAACATTAGTATTAAGGATGACAGGAGAAGGGGAGCACTTGTTTTTCGACACGCTGAAACTACTTTCGTAGGCAAATCTCAATTTTTGCATGGCAGCGATATCCGAAGCCAATCCGCACTGGGGCTCGGCGGTACTCGCCCCTGTTACAGCAGACCCGTGCCTCGCGTCAAAAAACAAGTGCTCCGCACTTCTCCTGTCTTCCTCTTCTATTGCGTTTTATTGAATTTGGTATGCTGAAATGCTAATATAAAAACTCGGCAGGTTTTTTAAAATAGACCAGGTAATTAATGCAACCAAGGGGAAATGGCACAAATTCTTCCTTTCAAAGGGCTCCACTACAATCCGGAAAAAGTTTCGGGCGATGATATAGTCGCGCCTCCTTACGATGTTATTACACCTGATTATAAGGAAACGCTTTACCGGAAGAGCCCCTACAATATCGTCCGCATCGATTTCGGCAAAGAAATGGACGGTGATACCGGTACCAGCAATAAATATACAAGGGCCCGTGATTGTCTGGAGCAATGGGGCAAAGAAAAGATTCTTGTTAGTGATGAAAGGCCGGTCTTCTATAGTTATGGAATAGATTATATGGTTTCCGGAAAGAGAAGACATTTGAGGGGGTTGCTCGCACTTGTAAGAATAGAGGAACTTGGCAAAGGGATCTACCCGCATGAGGAAACCCATTCAAAGCCAAAGGCGGACAGACTAAACCTGATGAAATCATGTTATGCAAACATCAGTCCAATTTATTCCCTGTACAACAGCCCACAAAAGATTGCCTCCGCCATTTTGAGAGACTTGCAAGAGGTGCCCATTATCAGCGGCACTGATGCCGACGGAGCAAAACATTCTATTTACAAGATTACCGACGATGCAAAAATAGAGTTGATCATTAAGGAATTTAGCGATAAGCCTGTATTTATAGCTGACGGCCACCATCGTTACGAGGTAGCGCTCGAATTCAAAAAAGAGATGGACTCAAAAGAGGGCAGGGGGCAAGGGGCGGAAGTCGAAGGACCAATGAGTGTGCGTCCATGGGATTATGTAATGATGTTTCTCGCCAATATGGCGGATGAAGGTATTACCATACTGCCTACGCACCGGCTTGTACGTGGTATTAAGGAAGATGACATTTTCCAAAAACTTGAAGCTGATTTTGATATTTCAAGACTGCCCAAACCTGCCGTTTCCCCTTGGGCGTTTTCGGATGAAGGAAAAAATGTTTTCGGTTTTTACATGGACAGAAAAGAAAGTTGGTATATTCTTAAATATAAAGGAAACGGCTTGCAGGATATCCATCCAGCCCTTAAAAATCTCGATGTATTTGTGCTTCACGAGCTTATTTTAAAAAGAGACCTCGGCATTACCGATATTGCTTATGAGATGGATGCCGTGGAAGCAATTGCAAGAGTCCAAAGAGGAGATTTTGACGGGGTATTTTTTTTGAATCCCACAGTAATAGAGGATGTGGAGAGGGTTGCCTTGTCGCATTTAAGGATGCCGCCAAAATCGACCTATTTCTACCCCAAAGTTCTGACCGGAATGGTGATTAATAGTTTTAAAAACAATTTATAAGGAGGACGGTTATGGCACTAAAAGTGGCAATTAACGGCTTTGGCAGGATCGGCAGAAATTTTTTCAGGGTGTGCAGGGGGCACAGCGGTTTGGAAATCGTTGCAATTAACGATCTTACTGATGCAAAAACGCTGGCCCACCTTCTGAAATATGATTCAGTACATGGAACTTTTGATGCTGACGTTAAGGCAGGCGAGGGAGTCATTATAGTCGACGGGAAAGAGATAAAAATATTAGCGGAGCGGCTGCCCGAAAACCTTCCCTGGAAAAGCCTGAATGTGGATGTTGTAATAGAGTCCACCGGACTCTTCACTGAGCGTCAAAAGGCCTCAAAACATATTGATGCCGGTGCAAAGTGGGTCCTTATTTCCGCTCCGGCAAAAGAGCCGGATGTTACCATTTGCCTGGGCGTCAACGAAGAGGTCCTTGATCCCGGGCAGCATAAAATAATATCCAATGCCTCATGCACTACAAATTGTCTGGCGCCGGTTGCGAAAGTCCTTCATAAGGAATTCGGCATTATCAGAGGTCTCATGACAACCGTGCATTCCTACACGAACGACCAAAGAATCCTTGACCTCCCTCACAAGGACTTGAGGAGAGCGAGGGCTGCTGCGCTTTCAATGATTCCAACTACAACCGGCGCTGCCAAGGCGGTAGGTCTTGTGCTGCCTGAGCTGAAGGGGAAGCTTGACGGGTTTGCCATCCGCGTTACCACCCCGAATGTCTCCGCCGTAGATCTTGTGGCTGATCTGAACAGTGACGTTACTGCCGAAGAGGTAAATGCAGCCATGAAGAAATGGGCGGAAGGCCCTATGAAGGGGATCCTGCAGTATGAGGAGGAACCACTTGTTTCCCACGACTTCAACGGGAATCCACACTCCTCAATTTTCGACGCGGGCTTGACGAAAGTAATGGATAAGCGCATGGTCAAGATCATTTCCTGGTATGACAATGAATGGGGCTATAGCTCGCGCCTTAGGGACCTTGCCTTCTTCATCAGCAAGAGGGTTTAAGTATGGCGAGAAGAAATGATATCGCTATCGATATTAAAGATATACTCGGCAAGCTTACAATCGAAGACCTTCAGATAAAGGGTAAAAGGGTTTTCATCCGGGCGGATTTTAATGTGCCCCTTGACGACAATATGGTTATTACTGATGACAGCAGAATACGCTCGACGCTTGCCACTATTAATTATGCTATCGATGAGGGCGCCAAG
>Ga0074045_10000654_pt1 | contig 33776 bp, 35 predicted proteins | sample BogForMeECP23OM2_FD_94442 | JGI IMG/M metagenome (GOLD analysis project Ga0074045, IMG submission 94442) | Bog forest soil microbial communities from Calvert Island, British Columbia, Canada - Bog Forest MetaG ECP23OM2 | ecosystem: Environmental > Terrestrial > Soil > Wetlands ...
CGCTACCACAAGATCATCATCATGACCGACGCGGACGTGGACGGCTCCCACATCCGCACGCTCTTGCTCACCTTCTTCTTCCGCCAGATGCGGCCGGTGATCGAGAACGGCTATCTGTTCATCGCCCAGCCGCCTTTGTTCAAGGTCAAGCGCGGCCAGTCCGAGCAGTACCTGAAGGACGAGCGGGCCCTCGACGACTACCTCATTGTGACGGGCCTCGAAGGCGCTTCGCTGCGGCTTGCGGCCGGCGAAGTGCGCGCCGGGGCGGATTTGCGCGCGCTAGTCGAGGAGGCGCGCGCCTTGCGGCGCCTGCTGACCGGCCTCCACTCCCGCTATAACCGCGCCGCGGTCGAGCAGGCGGCGCTCGCCGGCGCGCTGACGCCGCTCGCCAACGCCGACGATCCGGAAGGCGCCGCGCGCGCGGCCCAGCTGGCCGAACGGATGAACGCCATCGCCGAAGAGACCGAGCGCGGCTGGACGGGCCGGGTCGAGGCGAACGGCTATGTGCTGACCCGCGAGGTGCGCGGCGTGCGGCAGGCGGCGATCCTCGACGCGGGCCTGATCGCCTCGGCCGACGCCCGCCGGCTCGCCGAGCATGCGCGGCCATTGGCGGAGGCCTTCGCCGAGCCCGCGACCTTCGTCCGCCGCGGCGAGGAGACGTCCGTCTCCGGCCCGTCCGGCCTCCTCGAGGCCGTCAACGCGCAGGGGCGCAAGGGCGTGGCGATCCAGCGCTACAAGGGCCTCGGCGAGATGAACAAGGACCAGCTGTGGGAGACCACCCTCGACCGCGAGGCCCGCTCGCTCTTGCAGGTGAAGATCCGCGAGGTCGACGAGGCCGACGACATCTTCGTCAAGCTGATGGGCGACGTGGTCGAGCCGAGACGGGAGTTCATCCAGGACAACGCGCTGAGCGTGTCGAATCTGGACGTGTGAGCCGTTGGACGTCGGCACGGCGCGCGACCCGCCCGTCTCGACGCCCCGCGGTCGCTCCGTCCCGGACGCCGGCGACTCCTACGCCGCGATCACGCCGGGTCTGCGGAGGCCGATTTCGGTCGCCACCGTGGCCATGTCGATCGGACCGTAGCCGTGGCTGTCGACCCCGACGTCGAGGCTGAGGCCGAGCGGCTGGGCGTCGAACTTGCCGTGAACGTGGCCGTACAGGTGCCACGCGCCGCGCCAGGCGTTCGGCCACTCGCGCAACGGATAATGGCAGAGGAAGATGCGCTGTCCGCCGATGGCGATCTCCCGCATCTCGGCAATGGAGGCGAACCGGCCGGTCGCCTCCATCAGGTCGCGTGGGTCATTGTTGCCGAGAATGACATGGATTTGACCGTTCAGCCTGCCCAGGATTTCGGCAAGCCGGTCGTGATGGTCGTGGCCGACGTCGCCGAGGTGATAGACCTCGTCCTCCGGCTTCACCCGCTCGTTCCATCGCTTGACGAGAAGCTCGTCCATCTCGGCGAGCGTCTTGAACGGCCGCTTCCGTGCTGTCAGGGCGAGGATGTGCCCAAAATGCGTATCCGCCGTGAAATGAACCTTCCGCATCAAACACCGCCTTCGTTGCCTTTATACCTGAACGTTCCCCCGAACGCCGCGCGGCGAAAAGCCGCGCGCCTTTCCTTTTTGCGCCGCTCTCCCGCGCGTGCAGATGGGAGCGAGGGGCGAGCGTATATTTGTTAGCAAGTCCCACGCCGCAAATCTATCAGAGTCGCGACAAGATTCTCGCTCATCACGGCGTCGATGGCCCTGTCGCGCATGGTACGGGTCTCCACGGAACGGCGCGATCGCGGACGGTCCGACGGCGTCCAGGCGCAGCTTTTCGGCGAGGGTGAAGGTCAGATGAGCCCCAGGCGGGACATTGGCGCAGCGCGCCGAGCCTTGCTGATGAAGTCGCTGCGCCTCGCAGCCGCCCTGCTCCTTGTCGCCCAGGCGGCGGGCTGCGCATCCAGTTCCGAGGGCGTCCTCGTCCCTGTCTCCGACTCGCCGCGGGCGGCGGCGCGGGTCGAGATGCTAGTCGCCACCACGCGCCAGCGCAGCCCGGAGCCGGGCGTTTTGTTCAACGGCGAGCGCGCGGAGGCTCTGTCGCTCGAGAACATCGTGGTGTCGATCCCGCCGAACCGCGAAGTGGGCTCGGTCCAATGGCCGCGGCCCGGCGCCGCGGACCCGTCCCGCGATTTCGCGGTGGTCTCCCTGAAGCCGCTCAACCCCGCGGACCTTTCCCGCTGGCTCGTGCGACTGGCCCCGAAGAGCGGGAGAGTGCTGGTCTTCGTGCACGGCTAAGCGATCTCGCCGGTCTCTTGAGGGCGGTGGCGAGAAGCCCGAACGTCAAGGACATCGTGGTCGTCGCGCACTCCATGGGCGCGTGGCTGACCGTGGAGTCGCTGCGGCAGATCGCGCTCGAGGACGGGCGGGTTCCCGCGAAGATTTCGAACCTGATCCTGGCGTCCCCGGACCTCGATATCGACGTCTTTCGCCGGCAGGTGGCGGAGATGGGAGCGGATCGGCCGCACATCACCATCTTCGTCTCGCGGCACGACCGCGCGCTCGCTCTTGCGAGCTTGATTGCGGGTGGCGTCACTCGCGTTGGCGCGGTCGACCTCACCCGGCCCGAGAACGTCGCCGAGCTCGAGTCCGCCCCCGGCGTCGTCGTTCTCGACCTCTCCGCTCTCCGGACGAGCGACGCGCTGAACCACAGCAAATTCGCGACGAGCCCGGCCGTCGTGCGCCTTCTCGGCGACCGGCTGATTGCGGGAGAGCAAATCGGTGATTCCGACATCAACGCGGCCACCGCCGCACAGGCGGTGGGAAACGTCGTGGCCGCGCCGATCGTCCTGTTCACCGGCGGTCTTAGGAACTGAGCGCATGCGCGATCACGGGTTCACATTCGGGCGTCATAAAACGAAAGCGTGCTCGTGATAGATATCGCCGCTCGAGCCGAGAGATCGAAGTATTTTTGCCACGCGACCGATTGATGTGGTTGCGAGAGGCGTTGCGTCGCGCGTTCTTTGACGCTCAACGCGGTTCAGAAGATTGATCGCGGCGCGAGGTTGCCCCCTCTTGCTTAAGCTGCCAAGAGACGGTTACAAGGCGTTGCTTTGAGCGCCAATACTCAACGCAAAAAAGATTTATCGGAGCCGGCCTTGGGCCGGAAACGCGCCATCTTCTCCAAATGGGGGCTGCCATGCCGAAACGAGCCGGAAACGCGGGCGACGCGCCTCGCAGCCAGGTGCAGGTGGATTTGGCCCTCCAGGGTGGGGGGTCGCACGGCGCGTTCACTTGGGGCGTGCTCGACCGGCTCCTCGAAGAGCCCTGGCTGAAGATCGAGGCGATCTCCGGCGCCTCCGCCGGCGCGATGAACGGCGCCGTGCTGGTCAGTGGCTACATGCAGGGCGGCGCGGCGGGCGCGCGGGCGGCTCTCGACGCCTATTGGGGCCGGGTGGCTGAGGCGGCGCGGTTCAGCCCGCTCCAGCGCTCGCCGCTCGACCGCCTGATGAACCGCTGGAGCCTCGACACCTCTCCGGCCTATCTCGCGATGGACCTGATGTCGCGGATGATCTCGCCCTACAGCCTCAATCCGTTCGGCCGTAACCCGATCAGCGACATCCTGGAAAAGAGCATCGATTTCGCCCATCTCGGCGAAGCCTCGATCAAGCTCTTCATCACCGCGACCAACGTCCATACCGGACGCGGGCGCGTGTTCCGCAACCATGAGCTGACGCCCGACGTGCTGCTCGCCTCAGCCTGCCTGCCGACGATGTTCCAGGCGATCGAGATCGATGGCGAGCCCTATTGGGACGGCGGCTACGTCGGCAACCCGACGATCACTCCCTTGGTGCGCGAGAGCGACGCGCTCGACGTGATCCTGGTCCAGATCAATCCGCGCGTGCGCCTCGAGACGCCGCGCACGGCGTCCCAGATCCTCAACCGCCTCAACGAGATCTCCTTACAACTCGCCGCTGATGAAGGAATTGCGCATGATCGCGCTTCTCCGGCAGGCCGCCGACCCGGGTACCGGCGAGGGCGCGCGCTGGGCGCGCATGCTCATGCACCGGATCGCCACCGACAAGCTGGCTGAATACGGGGCCTCCTCGAAGCTCAATGCCGAGGGCGAATTTCTCGCGATGCTGAAGGAGGACGGGCGGCGCGCGGCCGACGCCTTCCTCGCCGAGAACCGCGACGCCCTCGGCAAGCGGTCGACCGCCGACCTCGACGAACTGCTCAAGGAGGTCTGAGACGATGGGCGGCTCCGATCTCATAGGCCTTCTGGGGATTCTCATCGGCCTCGGCGTCCTGATCTGGTTCGCCTTCAAAGGCTGGAGCGTTCTTTTGCTCGCGCCGATCGCCGCGGTCATCGCGGCGTTCGTCTCGCGCGAGCCCATCCTCGCCCGCTGGACCCAAACGTTCATGCGCAGCGGGGCGGGGTTCTTCGCCCAGTTCTTTCCGCTCTTTCTGCTCGGCGGCCTGTTCGGCAAGCTGATGGAAGACTCGGGGTCGGTCACCTCGATCGCCAATTTCATGACCGAGAAGCTGGGGGCGGGCCGCGTGATCCTCGCGGTCGTCCTCGGCGGCGCCGTCGTCACCTATGGCGGCGTCAGCCTGTTCGTGGCTTTCTTCGTGATCGCGCCGATGGCGCAGAACCTTTTTCGCGCGGCGGACATTCCGCGGCGCCTGATGCCAGCGGCGATCATGCTCGGCACGGCGACCTTCACCATGTCGGCGATGCCCGGCACGCCGTCGATCCAGAACACCATTCCGATGCCCTTCTTCGGCACGACGCCGTTCGCGTCTCCGGGGCTCGGCATCCTCGCTTCGCTCATCATGCTGGGGTTCGGCCTCTGGTGGCTGCAGCGCCAGGAAGCGGCCGCGAAGGCCACGGGCGAGGGCTTTGGCGACGGCGACCTGAAGTCGGCCGGAGCGCTCGCCGAGGACGACACCTTGCGCGAACGCGCGTCGACTGCGCACGAATTCGATCCGGCCGAGATCGCCCACGGCGCCGTGGCGGCCCAGGGGCCGGCGTTCGCCGCCGCGGCCGCGCCGATTGTGGTGGTGATCCTGGTCAACCTCATCCTCTCCCTGATCGTCTTTCCGCGGGTCGACCTGAGCTTTTTGGCGAAGCCGGAGTGGGGCGGGACGTCGCCTGCGGCCGTTACCGGCGTCTGGTCGGTCATTGCGGCGCTGACCTGCGCCATCCTGACCGTGCTCGCCCTCAACATTCGGCGCATCCCCAGCCTGCGCGCCACCATGGACGCCGGCGTCAACGCCTCCGCGCTGCCGGTGATCAACGTGGCGAGCCTGGTCGGGTTCGGCGCGGTGGTCGCCGCGCTCCCGGCTTTCGCGATGGTGCGCGACGCGGTGCTCGGGATCGGCGGGGGCCCGCTCGTCTCGCTCGCGGTCGCGACCAATATCCTCGCCGCGCTGACCGGCTCCGCGTCCGGCGGCCTGACGATCGCGCTCGACGCTCTGGGTTCGACCTTCCTCGAGCGGGCAGGGCAGATCGGCATGGACCCGGCGCTCCTCCACCGCGTGGCGGTGATCAGCTCCGGGACCCTCGACAGCCTGCCGCACAACGGGGCCGTCGTGACGCTCCTCTCCGTCTGCGGCTCGACCCACAGGGAAGCCTACAAAGACGTCTTCGTCGTCGCGATTGGCGGCGCGCTCATTGCGCTCGCCGTCGTGATCGTGGTGGGATCGCTGGTTGGATCGTTCTAGAGTCCGCCCCATTCAAGGATCGTTTCCCGTGTCTTCCTTCGGCTTCCCTCTAGGCATTCATCGTCGCAAGCCGCTGACGATGCTGGTTCTCGCGGCGCTCGCGCTCGCGCTCGTGGCCGAGGGCTGCAATCGGGAAACGACGGCCGAAGCGCCGCCGCCGCGTCCGGTTCGCACCGTGATCGCCGAAAAGGGCGAGCTGGGCGAGTCGGTCGTTCTCACGGGCCAGATCCTTGCGGAGAAGGAATCGGCGCTCGCCTTCCGCATCGGCGGGCGCATCCTCGAGCGGTCGGCGGACGTGGGCGATCGCGTCACGCCGGACCAGGTGCTGGCGAAGCTCGACCCGCAGAATGAGCTCAACGCCCTACGTTCGGCGCGCGCGGCGCTCTCGGCTGCTCAAGGGCGCCTGGAGCAGGACGCCAATCAGTTTCAGCGTCAACAGCATCTCTTGGACCGAGGCTTCACCACCCGGGTTCTGTTCGATCAGGCGCAGCAGGCCTACCGCACGTCGCAGGCGGCCGTCGACGACGCCAAGGCGCAACTCGAGATCGCCGAGGACCGGGTCAGCTACACGGAGCTCAAGGCCAACGTCTCCGGGACGATCACCGCGCGCGGCGCGGAGTCGGGCGAGGTCGTCCAGGCCGGACAGGTGGTCTTCCAGGTGGCGCGCGACACCGGATGGGACGCGGTGTTCGACGTGCCGGCGCAGGTGATCCGTACCGCGCCGGCCGATGCGGACATCATGATCGCCTTGACGGACGATCCTTCGGTGACCGCAAAGGGACGGGTTCGCCAGGTCGATCCGCAGGCCGACCCGATCACCCGCACCTTCAAGGTGCGCATCAGCGTCAACGATCCCCCGCCCGCCATGCGGCTCGGCGCCACTGTCACCGGGCGCCTGGACACGTCCTCGGGCAAAGGCATCGCGATCCCGGCGAGCGCGCTGACCGCCGCCGACCGCAGCCCCGCCGTATGGGTGGTCGACCCGGCGAACCTGACCGTGGCGCTGAAGCCGGTCGAGGTCCTGCGTTTCGACCCCGGCACCGTCGTCATTTCCGGCGGACTCGAAGGCGGCGAATTGGTCGTGACCGCGGGCGTGCAGGCTCTGCATCCGGGCCAGAGGGTCCGTCTGCTCGGAGCCCAAACATGACCGGCCCCAATCTTTCCGATTGGGCGCTCAAGCACCGTTCGTTCATGGTGTTCGCAATGCTCGCGATCACCACCGCGGGCCTCTTGTCCTACTACCGGCTCGGGCGCAGCGAGGACCCGGCGTTCACCTTCCGCACCATGATCGTGCAGGCCGCCTGGCCCGGCGCGACGCTCGACGACACGCTGAACCAGGTGACCGAACGGCTCGAGCGCAAGCTCCAGGAGACGAAGGGGCTCGACTATATTCGCAGCTACACGAGCCCCGGCCTCACGACCATCTTCGTCAATCTCAAGGGCTCGACGTCCGCGACCGAAGTTCCGGACATTTGGTACCAGGTGCGCAAGAACATCGGAGACATTCGGGCGACGCTGCCGTCCGGCGTCGTCGGGCCGGGCTTCAACGACGACTTCGGCGACACCTACGGGCTCATCTACGGGTTCACCACCGACGGCTTCAGCCACCGCGAGCTGCGCGACCATGTCGAGGACATTCGCTCGCGCCTCCTCAAGGTCCCGGACGTGTCCAAGATCGAGATTCTCGGCGGGCAGGACGAGCAGATCTTCGTCGAGTTCTCGACCCAGGTGCTCGCGGGCCTCGGCATCGATCGCGCAGCGCTCGTCGCTGCGCTGCAAGCGCAGAACGCTGTCATCCCCGCAGGCGACCTGCAGACCGGCGACGAGAAGCTCTTGATCCGCGTGACCGGCGCCTTTCGCTCCGAGAACGATCTTCTCGACGTCAATTTCCTGTCCAACGGACGGCTCATCCGCCTGCGCGACATCGCCGAGGTCCGCCGCACGCTCGCCGATCCGCCCCAGCCGATGTTTCGCGTCAACGGAAAGCCCGCGATCGGACTCGCGATCGCGATGCGCGACGGCGGCGACATTCTGGCGCTCGGCCGGAACGTGAAAGCCGCGCTCGACGAGGCGATGGCGGAGACGCCGATCGGCATCGACGTCGCGCTCGTTTCCGATCAGCCCGTCGTCGTGAACAACGCGATCGGCGAATTCATGGAGTCGCTCTGGCAGGCGATCGCGATCATCATGGCGGTGAGCATCGTCAGCCTGGGCTTCCGCCCGGGTGCGGTGGTCGCGCTGTCGATCCCGCTCACGATGGCGATCATCTTCCCGATCATGGAATGGCTCGGCATCGACCTCCAGCGCATCTCGCTCGGCGCCTTGATCATCGCGCTCGGCCTCCTGGTCGACGACGCGATGACCACCGTGGACGTGATGACGTCGCGCATGGCGGCGGGCGACGACAAGGAGAAGGCGGCGACCTTCGCCTATCAGTCCCTCGCCTTCCCGATGCTGACGGGGTCGTTCGTGACCGCGGCGGGATTCGTACCGATCGGCTTCGCCAAGAGCTCTGCCGGCGAATACACGTTCTCGATCTTCGCCGTCGTCACGATCGCGCTGATCGTGTCCTGGTTCGTGGCGGTACTGTTCGCGCCGCTGCTCGGCATATGGCTGCTCAAGGCGCCGGAGCGGGCGGCGCCGCAGAAGCCGAGCCGCATCATCGGCGCCTTTCGCGCCATTCTGCTCGCGGCGATGCGGTTCCGCTGGTTGACGGTCGCGTTGACGCTCGCCTGCTTCGTGCTCTCGCTTATCGCCCTGCCTTATGTGCCGCGGCAGTTCTTTCCCGCGTCCGACCGGCCGGAACTCGTCGTCGACCTGACCCTTCCGCAGAACGCCTCGATCTACGCAAGCGACAGGGTCGCGGCCAAGCTCGACGCGATCCTCAAGGACAACCCGGACGTCGAAAGCTGGAGCACCTATGTCGGGCGAGGCGCAATCCGGTTCTACCTGCCCTTGAACGTTCAGCTCGCCAACGACTTTTTCGCGCAAGCCGTCGTCGCCGCCAAGGACGTAGCGGCGCGCGATCGGCTCCATGCCACGCTCGAGAAGAAACTCGCCGAGGATCTGCCGAGCGTCGTCTCGCGGGTCTCGCCGCTCGAGCTCGGACCGCCGGTCGGCTGGCCCGTCCAGTACCGGGTAAGCGGCCCCGACCTCTCGTCCGTACGGTCGATCGCATTGCAGCTCGGCCAGGTCATGGGCGGGAATCCTGCGCTGAGGCGGATCAACTACGACTGGATGGAGCCGTCGCGAAAGGTCCGCGTCGAGATCGACCAGGACCAGGCGCGCCTTCTCGGCCTCAGCTCCCAGGCGCTGTCGGGCTTTCTCAACACCGTCATGACCGGGGCGCCGATCACGCAGGTGCGCGACGACATCTATCTCGTCGACGTCGTCGCCCGCGCCCAGGATGAGCAGCGCGTGTCGCTTTCGACCTTGCGCGCCTTGCAGGTTCCGTTGCCGAACGGACGCACAGTCCCCTTGAGCCAGATCGCGACCTTCGACTTCGATCAGGAATATCCGCTCATCTGGCGGCGCGACCGGACGCCGACCCTCACCGTTCAGGCCGACGTCGCCGATGGCGCGACGCCGGAGGGGGCGGTCGAGTCCCTTGCGCCCGCCATCGACAAGCTGAGGGCGACGCTTCCGAAAGGCTATAGCATCGGCGTTGGCGGGACGGTCGAGGAGAGCGCCGCGTCGCAGGCTTCCGTGTTCGCCAAAGTGCCGCTGATGCTGTTCCTGATGCTGCTTTTCCTCATGGCGCAGCTGCACAGCTTCAGCCGCCTGGCGCTGGTGCTCAGCATCGTGCCGATGGGTCTGATCGGGATCGTCGGCGCGCTGCTGATCGCGGGACGCCCGCTCGGCTTCGTCGCCATTCTCGGAATCCTTGCGCTCATGGGCATGATCGCGCGCAACGCGGTCATTCTCATCGAGCAGATCGAGACGGAGCGGCGGCAGGGCTTGAGCGCATGGGACGCCGTGGTCGAAGGGTCGCTCTCCCGCTTCCGGCCGATCATGCTGACGGCGATCTCGACGGTGCTCGGCTTCATCCCGATTGCGCCGACCGTGTTCTGGGGACCGATGGCGTTCGCCATCATGGGCGGACTGTTTGTCGCGACGGTTCTGACGCTGCTCGTGCTGCCGGCCCTCTATGTGATCTTCTTCCGGGTGCGGGAGACGAAGGCAGGCGTGAAAGGCCTTAGCTCCAGCCCGGAAGTCGTATCGGGATGACGATCACGGTTTGGTGAAGGAGGCAAGCGATGAATGCAATGGATCGACGCAAGTTTCTGGTCGCCAAGGTTTGCGGCGCCGGCGCGGGGCTCGCGCTCGCGCCGGGAGTGGCGGCGGCGCTGCCGCTCGACGCCGGCGCCGCCCGCGGGCTCGCCGAGCACATGAACGACGACGTGCAGCGCGCCCAGACGGTGGTCGTTCACGGGGGGCGGCCGCGCCGGCGCCGCTGGGTCTGCTGGTGGCGTCACGGACGGCGCGTGTGCGGATGGCGCTGGGTCTGACGGCGTTGACAGGAAGCGCGGCGCTCGCCCGCGGGCTCGCCTTTCTCCTGCTCTGGCTTGCGGTCGCTGGCCGCAAGCCGTCGGACCTGCCCGTCGGCGTTGCGGTCGCTGTGGCTGCGACTTGGGCGAGCCTGATCCTCGCTCCGCCCTCCGGCGGACGGCTGAACATTTCCGCGGCCATGTCCTTTCTCATCGACTTCCTGCGCCTGTCGCTGACGTCGGGGCTCGACGTCGCGCGGCGGGCGCTGCGGGTCCTGCCGGATCTCCAGCCCGGCGTGGTCGAGGCGCGGGTCAGGCTTGAGCCCGGCTTTGCCCGCAACGCTTTCTGCGTCATCGCGAGCCTTTTGCCCGGCACGCTGTTGACCGGTTTTGACCCTGACGACGACCACAAGGGCTATGTTCACGGGCTCGACGTCCGACAGCCGATTGCGGCGGAGCTCGCGGCCGAAGAGACCTTCTTCATGCGGACGCTCGGGCATGACTGACGCGCTCCTTATCGCCGCCGGCATCATTCTCCTGACGGTCGCCGTCGGCCTCGTGCGCGTCCTCTACGGCCCGCGCGACGTTGACCGGATGATGGCCGTGCAGCTTCTCGGCACAGGCGGTATCGCCGCGCTGCTGCTCGCTGCTTCGGCGACGGGGGTCGCTGGCGTGGAGAACGTGGCGCTCGGGCTCGCGCTGCTCTCGAGCTTCGCCTCTGTCGCCTTCATCACCGCTTCGACTGGAGCGGGAAAGCCCGAGCAGACCGGGGACCAATGAGCCTCGCTGTCGATCTCTTCAGCCTGCTCGCGATCGGCGCAGGCGTGTTCTTCTTTCTGGCGGGAACAGTCGCGCTCTTGCGCTTCCCGGATTCGCTCTCGCGTCTGCATGCGCTGACCAAGAGCGACAATCTCGGCTTGGGGCTCGTCGTGCTCGGGCTTCTGCCGCGCGCGGGCACGCCGCTCAGCGCGCTGAAGCTGATCGTGTTGTGGGGGCTCGTGCAGCTCTCGAGCGCGAGCGTTGCCCAGTTGGTCGGTGCGGCGCTTCGACGGCGGGGCGCCGCCGAATGACCCTGTTCGACGCGCTGGATCTCGCGCTCGCGGCCATCGTGCTCGGCCTCGCCGCCTGGACCATCGCCGCCCGCGAGGTCTTCAGCGCGGTCGTCGGCTATGTCGCTTATGGCCTTCTGCTCGCGATCGTCTGGGTGCGCCTCTACGCGCCGGACGTTGCGCTGATGGAAGCCGCGATCGGCAGCGGGGTCACCGGCGTCCTGCTCGTCGCCGCCTCGACGAGGCTCGGCCGCTTGCCGAAGGCGGAAGCGCCGCCCGGCGCCGCGCTGAAAATCGCCGCCGCCGCGCTCTCCCTCATCGTGGCGGGTCTCCTTGCCGCGGCCGTCCTGTACCTGCCCGATCCCGCCCCCTCGCTCGCGCCCGAGGCCGACAAGGACCTTGCCGCAACGGGTCTCGGCAATGCGGTCACGGCCGTGCTCATCGCCTATCGCTCATTCGATACGATGCTCGAAAAGGTCGTGCTGGTGCTTGCGGTTGTGGGCGTGTGGTCGGTTGCGCCGGACCGGTTCTGGGGCGGCGCGCCGGCGCCCCTCGGGCCCGCTGCGCCGGAGGCGGCGCTCGTCTTCCTCGCCCGCATCCTGGCGCCGATCGGCATCGTGATTGGCGTCCAGATGTTCTGGGTCGGCGCCGACGATCCGGGCGGCGCGTTCCAGGGCGGCGCGATCCTCGCCGCCATGTGGATCATCGTCATGATGGCGCGCCTGGCCGAGCCGCCGCGGATCGGCTCGGGCTGGCTTCGGCTGGCGCTGGTTTCGGGGCCTGCAGTGTTCCTGCTGGTCGGCCTCGCCGGACCGCTGATGGCCGGGAGCTTCTTCGCCTTTCCTGCGGGCTTCGCCAAGCCGCTCATTTTGTTCATCGAAGCCTTCATGGTGCTGTCGATCGCGCTGACGTTGCCGCTGCTGGTCGCAGGGCCGCCGAGCCGGGAGGCCGGACCATGAGCCCGCCGATCATCGCCGGGTTCGTCGGCGCGGGGCTGGTCGGGCTTGGCCTCTACGCCCTGATCGTCAACCCGGAGCCGCTGAAGAAGCTGCTCGCCTTCAATTTGATCGGCAGCGGGGTGTTTCTTGTCTTCGGCATCGTCGCGCGGCGCGGCGCGGTCGGCGTCTTTCCGTTCGATCCTGTGCCTCAGGCGATGGTGATCACCGGCATCGTGGTGGCGTTCGCGGCGAGCGCGCTGGCGGTCGCGCTCATGCTCCGCCTCGCCGAGGAGTCGGGACGCGTCACGCTCGATCCGGACGCCTGGACGAAGCCCGACGACGGCGCCGAGGGCCCATGACTCCGGCGGAAACGACGACATCGAGCGGCGCGCTGCTCGTGCTCGCGATCCTGCTGCCCTCGGCCGGAATCCTCGCGTCCTTCGCGCTCGGCGGCCGCAACGCCGAGCGGATCGCGCTCGGCTCCGCGCCGCTTGCGCTCGCGATTGCGCTCTCGGTCCTCGCCGAGGTTTGGCGCGCCGGGCGGCCGATCGTCTATGCCATCGCCGGCCTTTCCCCTCCGCTCGGCATCGCGCTCAGGGCTGACGGGATCTCCGCAGTTATGCTGGTGACGAGCGCGCTGATCATCCCGGCCGCCGGGCTCTACGCCCGTGCGGGCTTCGCGACTCCGCCGGCGGAAAGAGAGTCGCGCAAGGCGTTCACTTTCTGGATCATGCTCCAGGCGATTTCCGCCGCGCTCGCGATCATCTTCGTCAGCGGCGACCTCTTCAACCTTTATGTCGCTCTCGAGCTTCTCACCTTCGCCGCCTTGCCGCTCGCCTGCGTGGAGGGCAGGGCGGAGACCTTTGCCGCGGCCCTGCGCTATCTCCTCTTCGCCCTGTTCGGCTCGATCTTCTACCTGCTCGGCGCCGCGCTCCTCTATGGAGCCTTCGGGACGCTCGACATCGCGCTTCTGGCCGAGAGAATGCGCCCCCTGCCGGCCGTCACGGCGGCGGCGGCGCTGATGAGCGCGGGGCTTCTCGCCAAGACGGCGCTCTTCCCGCTGCATCTCTGGCTGCCGCCGGCGCACGCGAACGCCCCGGCGCCGGCGAGCGCCGTGCTCTCTGGCCTCGTCGTCAAAGGCTCGTTCTTTCTGACCTTGCGGCTGTGGTTCTATGTCCTGCCCGCGCTGCCCGCGGTCGGCTTCGACGCGATCCTCGGCGCGCTCGGGTCGGGCGCAGTCGTGTTCGGCAGCGTGCTCGCGCTCATGCAGCCGCGGCTCAAGCTCCTCATCGCCTATTCGACCATCGCCCAGATCGGCTATCTCTTCCTGATCTTCCCGCTCGGCTCCGGGCTCCACGCGTGGACGGCGGACGGCTGGAACGGCGGGTTGATGCAGGTCCTCGCGCACGCCTTCGCCAAGGCCGCGATGTTCCTCGCCGCCGGCGTCCTCTACGAGTCGCTGGGGCACGACAAGATCGCGAAGTTTTCCGGTGCAGCGAAGGCGATGCCGATGACGTTCCTGACGCTCGGCCTTGGCGGTCTCTCGCTGATGGGCCTGCCCCCAAGCGGCGGGTTCGCCGCGAAGTGGCTGCTTTTGCGCGCGTCCGTCGCCTCCGGCCAGTGGGTCTGGGCGCTCGTTCTGCTCGTGGGCGGCCTGCTCGCGGCCGGCTACGTCTACCGGATTCTTGCTCCCGCCCTCTCGAGCGATCCCGTCGCGTTGAAGGCCCCGCCGCGCCGGGCCGGCGAGGCGATCGCGCTCTCACTCGCGCTCGTCGCGGTCGTGCTCGGCTTCGCTCCGGAGTCCTTCTTCCAACTCCTCGACATTGGCCGGCCTGCGCTGGCGACGGCGGGTCTCCCATGACGGCCTTCGGCCCCATTTTTCCGGCGGCGACCCTGGCCGTCCCGACCGCGTTCCTGGTCGCGGTCTTTTTCCCCCGCCTGCGCGACTCCGCGCTGGCGCTGCAATGGGTCGCGCCGATCCCGGCGCTCGCTGCCGCCATCTTCGCCCTCGCATGCGGCCCGTTCGCTCTCGATGCGCCGGCGCTGAAGCTCAGCCTGTGGCTCGACCTGCCGACCGCCCTGCTGCTCGCGGTCTCGGCGCTCCTGTGGATTGCGGTCGGCGCCGGCGCCTTCTTCGATCGAGTCGAGCGGCCCGAACCGCGGGCGGCAGTCTCCTGGCTCCTCACCATGATCGGCAGCCTCGGCGTGTTCGTTGCCGACGACTTGCTCTCCTTCTATCTGGTCTATGCGCTCGTCAGCATTCCGGCCTATGGCATGTTCGCCTTCGATCCGTCGCCGGGGACGGCGCGGGCCGGCCGCGTCACCATGGCCTTTGCCATTCTGGGCGAGGCGTTTCTCCTCTTTGCTTTCGGCATGCTCGCTGCGGGCGAGCCGCACGGCAGCCTCAGGATTCCCGACGTGGTCGCCGCCTTGCCAGGCTCGCCCTGGCGCGATGCGGCGCTTGCGCTGCTCGTTGCGGGGTTCGGCGCCAAGATGGGCCTCGTTCCGCTCAACGGCTGGACGCCGCTCTCCTACGCTGCGACGCGGATCCCCGCTGCGGCCGTGCTCAGCGGCGCGGGCGTCAAGGCCGGCGTGATCGGCCTCATCCGCTTCCTGCCGCTCGGGGTCCCAATGGCGGGCTGGGGCGAGGCGCTGGCGGTCCTCGGGTTCGCCACCGCCTTCTACGGCGTTGCAATCGGCGTCACGCAGCAGAATCCCAAGGCCGTCCTCGCCTATTCGAGTATGAGCCAGATGGGGGTCATCGCCGCTGCGCTCGGCATGGCGCTCGCCGCGGGCGACGCGAATGCGCCTGCGCTGGTCGCCTGCTATGCGGCCAACCACGTGCTTGTTAAGGGGGCGCTGTTCCTCGCCGTCGGCGCTTTCGCCGCGCGGGGGGTTCGTCCTGGCGCCTGGAGCCTTATTGCGCTGGTGCTTGCTCTCAGCCTCGCCGGCCTGCCCTTGACCGGCGGGGCGCTCGCCAAGGCCGCCTCGAAGCCGCTGTTCGGCTATGGCGTCGCCGCCGCCCTTGCGGCGGCGTCCTCGGCGGGAAGCGCGCTCTTGATGGTGCATTTCGTGTCGCGCCTGCCGTTTTCGTGGCGTTTCGACGCGACCGCGAGCCCGGTCCGTCTTGTCCGCTCATGGCCGTGGTTCGCCGGCGCCGCGCTGCTTCTGCCTTACGTGCTCTTCCCGCTCGTTGGCAGTTTCGGCGACGCGCTCTCGCCGTCGAAACTCTGGGACGCCCTCTGGCCAATTCTCGTCGGCGGTCTCCTGGCCGTCTGGCTCGCGCGCGTCGCGGACCGCCTGCCGCGCATCCCGCCGGGCGACATGATCGTCTTCGGCGAGGCGGCGTTTGACCGGTGTCTTGCCTCGGCCACGCTTTTCGACCGCATCGACCTCGCCTTCCGTGGCTGGCCGGCGGCGGGGCTCGCGCTGCTGGCGATTGCGCTTGCGCTGGCTTACGCGACCGCCAACGCGGGCTGAATCGCGGGCTCTGCGGCAAGCTCGACCCGCTCGGGCGCCAAAAGGCTCACCCGCCCGTCCGGGTCGACTGTGAGCGTTTGCACATAGAAATGCGTGTCGCGGCTTTCGGGCGCCATCACCGGCGACGGCGCCGAGATGATGGTCAGCACGCCGCACGCGCCCACCCAGTCCACATGCCGATGGCCGTGCATGACGACGATCCGCTGCGCGTAAGGTTTCAACTCGCGCAGGAACCATCCGCCGTTGATCAGCGCCGTGCCGATCCGCTCCGCAAAGGTCGCCACCGGCCGAGGGTATTCGATCACGTGATGATGGAGCGCGACGATCCAGCCGGCTCGCGGATAGGCCTCGAATGCGGCTTTCAACCGCTTCGCCTGCTCGACTGGGATCAATCCGAGAGCGTTGGTGAAAGAGAAATGCGTGTCCGCGTTCGAATCGAGGATTGCGACGCCGAGCCCGTCCGGACCGTCCGGCGGCAGGATGAGCGGGAAGATCTCCGCCCACAGGCTCTGCAGGCGCTGGGACAAACGGAACCCGCTCCGGTTGGCGAACGCCTCGATGTCCGCCCTTCGGGGCTCGAGCGCCTTCGCGAGCAGAACCGTCGAGCCTCCGCTCACCGTACGCACCCGATCGCCTTGGACCGCCGCGAAGACCGAAAGCGCCCGCATTCGCCGCAGGGTCTTCATGGGGCTGGTTGGCAGATCGAGACGGGCGGGATTGGCGCGGTCGACGATATTGACGTCATGGTTGCCGGGCAGCACCAGCGTGCGCGCCGCGAGCTCGGGAAAGGCCGCCAAGATGTCGAGAAACTCCGCCCATTCCGCCGAGGTCCCCGCGTCGGTCATGTCGCCGGTGAAGAGGACGAGGTCGAGCGGGTTGTTCGCATGGATCGCGGAGAGCCGCGCGAGCGCCCGCCCGAACCGGCCGTTGCCGCGCGCGCCGGCCCGGCCGCTCTCGATCCTGAGCCCGTAGCGTTCGCCGACCACGTGCACGTCCGAGAGATGGGCGACGCGAAAGACCCGCGCGCCGGGGGCCGGCGCCGGCGCCGCAGCGAGGTCGAGCGGCTGGTCGGCGGACGCGTCCGCAAGGCCCCAGACGAGCGACGCGACGGCGAGATAGGCCGACATGACGACGACCGCGTTCGCAACGGTCGGCAGAACGAGCCCGAGCGGCGAGCCAAGATCGGCGACCGAGCCAATCCAGCGCGTCGCAGGCCAGACGAGCCCTGCAACGAGGCCGGCGACGACGAAAAGGATGACGCCCGCTGCGGCGCAACTCGCCCTGCGGATCCGCGCAAATTCCTGTCCGGTTCGCCCCTTGAGCGAGCGCTCGGCGAGATGCCGAATCGCCTCGCGCCAGAACGCGTAGCCGGGCTGCACCGCGAGCGCGTTCAGCGACCAGAAATTCGACTCCGCGAGACGGAACAGCGGGCGCCAGCCGTAGACTACCGCCGCCGCCGCGGCGATCACGACGATGACCGCGCCGATGTCGGACGCCTCGTCAAAGCGGTTCGACGCCTCGCCGATCCACGCCGTCAGGACCAGCGGCGCTAAGCCCAGCAAAACCGCGGGCGCGAGGATCTGGAGCGTCCAGATGACCGCGAGCTTCGGCAAGCTGATTTCGCCGACGAGGCTGCCGGCGATGGCGAGGAGCGACCGCTGCTTGGGCGCCGAATGGTCGCTTTCGAAATCGCCGAGGCGCGGATCGAGGATCGGCGCGCGCATGGGCGCGGCGAGAGGCGTTCGGCCGACAGGTTCGGTGACGTCGTCCATCGAATGGACCCTCGAAGGGAAAGCGTCCCGCATAGCAGGCGGGGTCCGACTTCGATAGCGCCATGGCGTCGGACGGTTCGTTCGCGCTATGGAGGGGCCGGGGCGGCGCAAGGCGGCGGCCGGCAGGTCCAGGGGCTACGGGCGATGACGTCGGACTCAGTTTCACGAACCTCGATCGCCGTCGTCGCGGTCGTGACGACGGCGGCGGCCGCTTATTTCGCCGACACCGTGTTCGCGCCGCTCACGCTCGCGCTCTTCATCATCGCGCTCGTCTGGCCTTTCCAGTGCTGGCTGCAGGCGCGCGCGCCGGCTCTTCTCGCGCTCGCCGTCACCATGACGCTCACGATCCTGACCATGCTCGTCTTCGCCTCGCTCGTCGTCTGGGGGTTTAGCCGGGTCGGGCGGTCGCTGATCGCCGATTCCAGTCGCTACCAGGCGATCTACGACGCCACGGTCGCCTGGCTCGACAGTCACGGCGTCTCGGTTGCGGGACTCTGGGCGGAGCATTTCAACGTGAGCTGGATGCTGCGCGGCGCCCAGCAGATCACCGGCCGCGTGAACACGACCCTCAGCTTCTGGATCATTACCCTCGTCTACGTGATCCTCGGGCTGATGGAGGTTGAGGACGCGGAAAGGAAGCTCTGGGCCTTCCTCAGCCCGGGCGCCGCGCGCGCCTTCGTCGGAGCCTCAGCCGACACGGGGAAAAAATTCCGCAAGTACATGGAGGTGCGGACCCTGATGAGTCTCGCAACGGGAGCGCTCGTATGGGCCTTCGCCGCCGCGGCCGGGCTTCAGTTTGCGGTCGAATGGGGCGTCATCGCCTTCGCCCTCAACTACATCCCCTTCATCGGGCCCTTCATCGCGACGGTGTTCCCCACGCTTCTGGCGATGGCGCAGTTCGCGACCTGGCAGGCAGCGCTCGGCGTTTTCGTCTGCCTCAACATCATCCAGTTCGTCATCGGCAGCTATGTCGAGCCGCGCATGTCCGGCAACGTTCTGGCGATCTCTCCTTCGGTCGTCCTGTTCTCGGTGTTCTTCTGGACCTTCTTGTGGGGTCTCTACGGCGCCTTCATCGGCGTGCCGATCACGATCGCGGCGCTCACCTTCTGCGAGCATTGGCCCTCGACCCGGTGGATCGCGGACCTGCTCGGCGGCCCGCTGCCGGCGGGCGTCAAGCCGAGCGCAACGGCTTCCCCATAAGCGGTCAGCTCGATCGTTACGCGATCAGCGCGTGTCCTCTTGCGAAGGCGGTATGCGAGGTCAGCAGGTTTGCGGCGGTTTTGGCGGCGGCGGGCTCGCTGGACGCGCCATGGGACATCGCGGAGGATCTGTGAGCCGGACGGCTTGTCGAATGCCTTGCTGACCGCGGGTGCGATGAAATCAGTCACTTCGCGGCGTTCCTGCCCGGCCGGCCGGCGTCTGTTCGTGGATTTCATCGCGGCCGCGTATCTGAGCTGAGGGCCGGGAGCCTATCGGAAGCAGCGACAGTCTGTCTCGAACGCCATACTTATAGGTTGCGCGGCAAAATCGATGGCGGCCCGGAACCAAACACGCTTCCCCGAGTTGATGACCATGGAGTCATCAACTGGCGCAGGGTCCTCCGGCCCCCTGTGGCGCAGGCGCAAGGAAGCAAGGCCGGCCGAGATTACGGCGGCGGCCTTGGAAGTCTTCGCCGATCATGGCTTCGCAGCGGCAAGGCTCGACGACGTCGCCCATCGCGCCGGCGTCGTCAAAGGCTCGATTTACCTCTACTTCTCGGACAAGGAGGATTTGTTTCGTGCCGTGGTGCGTTCCGCCGTCGTCCCCGACATGGAGACAGTCCGAGGCGCGGCGGAACGTTTTGACGGGCCTTTTGTCGAGCTCGCGCCGCGGCTCCTGCTCGGAGCCGCAGCCGTAATGAGTCGGCCCTCCGTTTCTCGCTTCGCGCGCGTGGTGATCGGGGAGTCGCGGAACTTCCCCGACCTCGCCCGCATCTGGCACGACGAGGTCGTCTCGCCGATGATCGGCGCCGTGGCGCGCGTGATCGCTCGAGCGCAGGCGCGTGGGGAGGCGCGCGAGGGCGATCCTAGCCTCTACGCCTTTTCCCTCGTGGGACCCCTCTTCACGGCCATGCTGTTCCGGGACGTGTTCGGCGAAGCGTCCGACGACCCGCCCAACCTCGACCGCCTGGCTGAGCAGCATGGCCAGACCGTTCTTTGCGGCCTTCTCGCCGCGCCGCCAGCCTGAAACCGACAGGAGCAAAGACCATGGCAGACTCTCGCGTCTTGATCGTCGGCGCCGGCCCGACCGGCTTGGTGCTTGCGCTCTGGCTGACGAAGCAGGGCGTCCCTGTTCAGATTGTCGACAAGACCGCCGGTCCGGGGACGACGTCCCGGGCGCTGGCGGTTCATGCGCGAACGCTGGAGCTCTACGAGCAACTCGATCTCGCCGACGCGGTCGTGACGAAGGGTTACACCGTCCCAGGCATGCGGCTGTGGCTTGGCGGTCGAGAAGCCGCACGCGTGCCATTCGATGAGATCGCTTCGGACCTGACGCCCTATGGCTTCCTGCACGTCTTCCCGCAGGACGAGCACGAACGCCTTCTGATCGAGCGCCTGGAAGCGTTGGGGGTTCGGGTCGAGCGCTCAACCGAACTCATCGGATGCGCCGAGGAAGGCGATCACGTCAGCGCTCGGCTTCGCGGCCCTGAGGGCGCCGAGCGCATCGTCAACGCAGCCTTCATCGCCGGCTGCGACGGGGCGCATTCGAAGGTTCGTGAGATCATGGGCACGGGTTACCCGGGCGGAGCCTACCCGCAGATCTTCTATGTCGCCGACGTCGCCGGCGAGGGCCCGGCGTTCAATGGCGACCTCAATATCGAGCTCGACGAATCCGACTTCCTGGCCATCTTTCCGTTGGCGGACAACGGCCGTATCCGCTTGATCGGGGCGATCAGGCCGGGCGAGGGGAAAGACCTCGACCATCTCACCTTCGACGACATCAGCGACCGGGCGACAAAGTTGCTCAAGCTCAAGGTCGACAAAGTGAACTGGTTTTCCACCTACCACATATCTCACCGGGTGACCGACCATTTCCGCCGCGACCGGGCCTTGCTTTTGGGTGACGCCGCGCACATCCACACGCCGGTCGGCGGACAGGGCATGAACACCGGCATCGGCGACGCGATCAACCTGGCCTGGAAGCTTCAGGCGGTCCTGGCGGGGCGGGCGCCGGACGCCCTTCTTGACACTTTCGAGGCCGAACGGCGCGCCTTTGCGCTGCGGCTCGTCCAGACCACCGACCGTTTCTTTAACGTCGCCGCCGCCGAGGGGCGCCTAGCCGAGATCGTTCGCACGCGCTTAGCGCCGATCATTCTGCCCCAGGCGGCGAAGTTCGAGCCGGCGCGCAACTATCTCTTCCGAACGATCTCTCAGATCACGTTGAACTATCGGGGGAAGGGTCTGGATCACGGCCACGTCGGGTCCGTCCATGGCGGCGACCGCCTGCCTTGGGTGAGAACGCGCGACGGCGACAACACCAAGGCGCTGAAGCGCATCGGCTGGCAGGTTCACGTCTACGGCGCGGCCGAGGAGAGGTTGAGACGATGGTGCGAGGCGCGACGCATCCCGATCGAGGTCTACCCTTGGAGCGATGCGATGGGGCATGCCGGACTGCGGGAGAACGCGCTCTACCTGATCCGTCCCGACACCTACGTCGCCCTGGCCGAACCCTCCCAGGCGGTGAGCGCGGTCGAACAGTTTTTCGCCAAGGTTCAGATCAAGCCGTAGCGAAAACCCGGGGAGCGCCTGAAATCAATGATGGAGAGAGGTCGCGTATAGAGGTGTCGTGGCCGCCCGTCGTCCGAGCCGGCGCTGTCGGCCACAGCAAAGTCTAATCCACCGCCGCAATGCTCACGCTCACATCGCATGGCGGCGCGGAATTGGGGGCGCTGGTGACGCTCAGGCCGGCGCCGGCGCGGACGATGTCGGCGTCATTCGCGGCGTTGACGCCGCCCGCCGCCGCGATCAGCGACGATGAAGCGCCTGCGAAACATCGCCGCAGCGAGCTCGATTCCGGCGACCGTCATCGCGCCGCGCGCGGCAAATTCGATGCGCCCGCGCCGCCCATGCAGGCCAACGCCTCGGTGGTCAGGTCCCCGCCTGGCGCGTCCTCGGCGAGCAGCGCCTCCGCCAGGTCGTCCAGGCGCCCGGACGGAGGGGACCGCGATTCTTCCGGCATGGCGAGCTTCAGTCGATCGCGACCATGACGTCGGAAGCCTTGATCACCGCCGACGCGGGCTTGCCGACTTCGAGCCCCAGCGCCTCGACGGCTTCGTTGGTGATGGAGGCCGTGACGACGATCTCGGGGCCGACCTCGATCTTCACATGCGCCGTGGTTGCGCCTTTGGTGATTGCGACCACCTTGCCGGTCAGAACGTTACGCGCAGAAAGTCTCATCGACCGGATCCTGGGGCTGACGTAGGCCGGACGGATCGCCGCGCGTCCACGTGTCCCCCATTAACGGAGCCGGCGCCTCGCCGTCCACGCGCCTTTGCGTCGCAGTTTGTTTTCGGCGACGGGCGTGGCGCGCATTTTGCGACGCAACATCGGTCGCCAAGTTCGCGCGACGGATTGTCGGGTTTCCGACAAAGGAGCCGTTATGGACGCCCAGATCCTCGATCCCAACCGCTTTGCCGCGATCGTCTACGAGGACGGCGCCAAGGTCGACGGACTGATGACGCGCTTCGCCCGGGAGCTTGTCGCGGCGGGCGTGGACGCCCGCGGCATCGTCCAGCTGCCTCCGGACGCCGACGACTGCGGTCCTGGCGCGCTGATGAAGCTCCAGGATGTCGCCACCGGCGAAGTGATCCCGCTCTGTCAGGATCTCGGTCCCGGGGCCGGAAGCTGCTGCCTCGATTCGTCCGCGCTCGCCAGAGCCGCTCAGCGCCTCCGCATCGCGGCGAGCGAGCCATCCGACATCCTGTTCTTTTCCAAGTTCGGCAAGCAGGAGGCGGCTGGCGGCGGCATGCGGGCCGAACTCGCCTACGCCATCAGCGAAGGCCGCATCGTCTTGACCGCGGTCAAACGCTCCCTTCTGCCCTCGTGGGACAGTTTCACCGGCGGCCAAGGCACGCTGCTCGAGCTTCGGCACTGGGGGGTCAGGGACTGGTGGCTGGATATTTCGTCCCTGAGACGTCAGGCCGCTTGAGCTGGCGGCCGCTCTGCGCCTGCGTTCGAACGCCGTCCGGCGTCGTTCAGCGTGCGTTCGACACGCGCTCGACACGCATTCGACATGCGTTCGGCGCTGGATTTGACCTCCTTATTCACCCGTGAATCGTGACTTTTCAACGCGTTGCACTCGAGTTTGCGAGAAAATCGTAACGGCCATCGATTCCGACATTCTGCGAGCGCCCCCTCCACCACCCTCCTCCGCGCTGACGCGCAGGGGAGGAAAGGCGCGCTCTCCTCCCCCATGGAGCGAAAGCGGAATGGGGACCGTCCGAAGGACGGTGGCGGGGTGCGCCGCGGTCTGAGGCTCGCATGAACGGGATCATAGCGGAATTTCTGTTTTTCCGCAATTAAAATTCGCGCCGCCGCCATTCCACGCGAGGCGGCTGCCCTGCTGAAGGATGCGTCGATCCTTTGGCAAAGCAGCCGCGTTCCGCGCGGGCGACTGGCGGTTCGCGCTTTGTGGTCGCGCCAAGAGCGAGCTTACGGGCAGGTGTCCCAGAAGCCGTTCCGCTGGCTCGGGTCGCTGTAGTACCAGCACAGGCCCGGCTGGGGCGGCGGGGGCGCCCAGGCGACCGCCGTGCCGACCGCAAGCACACCGATCGCCGCGCCGGCCGCGATGGCGCCGCCGGGCGCCCAGCGATAGGGCCGGCCGACCCACGCGCCGCGATAGACGCCGCCATGATAGCCGCCAACGCCATAGCCGCCGTGGTAGCCGACGCCTCCGTGATAGCCGACGCCGCGATTCACGTTGACGTTGCGGTTCACGTTCCGGTTGACGTTCACGTTGTTGTGGCCGCCGTGATAACCGCCGCCGCGATGGACGCCGCCGTGGCCGCGGTGCACCTGCGCCACGCCCGGCTCGGCGAGCGCCAACACGCTGGCTGCGGCCATAGCGGTTACCGTCAAAAGTTTCGAAATCTTCGTCACTGAGTACCCTTCCTTTTTTGTCCTAGGTGTTATCTTTCGGGAACGAGCGCCTTTCGGGCGTCTTGTTATGAGGTGCTCGGGCGGCCGCGCCGCGGCGCCTCACTGACCATCGATGTCGGGGACGTCGAGCGCGGCGTTTCCGCCCTCGAGGTGGATCTCAACCTCGTCGATCCGGCCGTTATATTTGAACGGCATCCGGTCCGCGTAATCCTCGATGATGGGCGTGCCGCGATCCTCGCCGACGTCGAGTGTCTCGTCGACCGAATAGATGAAGGGCACCGTATGGCTGATGGTCGTCCTGGCGACTTCGGCGCCGTCCACCTTGAGCACGTATTCGCCGCCCTTGCCGAATTCGCCCTTCTTGCCGGCGTATGCGAAGTCGACGCTGACGACATGGTCGCCAGGCGTGAGCTTGCTCGGGCCGCTGATGCGGATGCCGTCGTTCGGCTGCTGGGTGTTCTTGTAAGCCCATACCGGCTTGCCGTCGAGCATCACAAGACCCCAGCCGGCGAAACGTCCGCCTTGCGTGATGACGACGCCCTCGGCGCCCTTTTCGGGCACGTTGAGCTTCGCCGTGATGGTGTAGGACGTGTTCTTCACCGTCGGCGCGGTTCCCTCGGGAATGCGAACAGTGCCCTGGCGATAAACAAAGTGGGTGCGCCCGCGAGTCAGGCTCGGCCTCTGGAAAACCGCCTCGAGGGTTGCTCGCGGACTGAGAATAAGCGGTAGCGCGTTGTTGCGGCCGGCTTCCGCCCACCACAGCTCCTCCATCTGTTTGAGCTTGTCGGGCATCGTCTTGGCGAGATCATTGCCCTGAGAGAAATCTTTAGTGAGATCGTAGAGCTCCCAATTGAAGCTTTCGGGCGTTAGGCCTTTGGGCTCGGGCATCCAGGCAAAAACGAGCGGGGTGGTCGAAGCCATCCAGCCCTTGTGATAGATCCCGCGATTGCCGAACATCTCGAACAGTTGCGTGGCGCGGCGAGTGGGGGCCTTGGCGTCGTCCCATGTGTAGGCCATCGAGACGCCGTCGATCGGCAATTGTTTCGCGCCGTTGATCATGTCGGGCGCCTTCACGCCGGCGGCCTCCAGAATGGTCGGCAGGATGTCCGTCACATAGTGGAACTGCTCGCGTAAAGTCCCCACGTCCTTGATCCGTTTCGGCCAGCTCATCACCATGCCGTTGCGGGTGCCCCCGAAATGGCTGGCGTAGCGCTTGGTCCACTGGAACGGCGTATCGAACGCCCACGACCACGGCACCGGCATATGGTTGTAGTGGAGCGGTCCGCCGAGCTCGTCCTTGATCGAGTAGAGGTAATCGAAGGTCTCGGTGGCGCCGTTGCCCAGCACGGCAATTTCATTGGCGGTGCCTTGCAGCGTGCCTTCGGCGCTGCCGCCATTGTCGCCTTCGATGAAGATGATCAGCGTGTTGTCGGCAAGCCCCTCTCGTTTGACGGCGTCGATCACGCGCCCGATGTTGTAGTCGTCATAGGCGAGAAAGGCGGCGTAGATTTCCGCCATACGCGCAAAAAGCTCTTTCTGCCTCGTATAGAGAGAGTCCCAAGCGGGCAGGTTGGCTGGCCGCGGCGTCAAAATCGTATCCTGCGGGATCACGCCGAGCGTCTTCTGGCGCGCGAACGTCTCCTCGCGCAGCTTGTCCCAGCCCAGGTCGAACTGGCCCTTGAACTTCGCGATCCAATCCTTCGGGACGTGATGCGGGGCATGGGTCGCGCCGGGGGCGTAGTAGGCGAAGAACGGCTTGTTGGGAGCCAGCGCTTGCTGCTGCTCGATCCAGTGGATCGCCTGATCGGCGAGATCGGAATCCAGATTATAGTTCGCCTTGGCCGCCTCGGTCAGTTTCTCCTTGGGCTCGATCGGAGTCGTGTTCTCGAACAAGGTCGGGTCCCACTGGTTCACGTCGCCGCCGATGAACCCGTAGAAATAATCGAAGCCGAGCCCGGTCGGCCAGAGATCGAACGGCCCCACCGCGCTGCTCTGCCAGGCCGGCACGTTATGGTTTTTGCCGAACCACGCTGTGCTGTAGCCGTTACCGCGCAAGATTTCGGCGACCGTCCCGGCGCTCTTCGGCATTAGCGAATCGTAGCCCGGATAGCCGAGGCTGCGTTCCATGATGATGCCGGTATGGACGTTGTGCTGGTCGCGCCCCGTAATGAGCGCCGCGCGCGTCGGTGAGCACAAGGCCGTCGTATTGAACGCGTTGTATTTCAGACCGTCTGCGGCAAGTGCTTCGAGCGTCGGCGTCGGAACCGGGCCCCCGAATGCGCTCGACGCGCCGAAGCCGACATCGTCGGTCAGGATCAGCAGGATGTTGGGCGCGCCCTCAGGCGCTGAAACCGGCTGCGGAAAGTCGGGCTTCGAGTCGTCGGTCGTCCGCCCGATGACTCCTTTGAACACCGGGTCGGGGTAGGGCAGCACGGAGACGTTTGGCGGGCCGGCCTCGATATTCGGGGCCTTCGCAGCTTGCGCCTGAGCGGAGGCCGGATTCAGCCAGTCTCCGCCGAGGGCGCTCGCGAGAGCCACCTTGGCGGTCGAACGAAACAACTGCCGGCGGTGGAGTTTTGTCATAGCATTTCCTCCTCAAAATCTCGTCACGGCCTTCAGCCAGTAGATGTTGCCCTGAAGCCGGTTCTGCGTTTCCACCTCATGGAGCCATTTGACCTCGAAGGACGTGTCGTGGCCGGCGATCTTGGTGATGTATGACGCGACCGGCCCGACGCCGATGGATTTGCCTTCGAAGGCGCCGAGGTTGGCGCCGACTCCGGTATCCGCCGTCACCTGTCGGTAGTCGTAGGCGGAAACGCCAAGGCCTGCGAGGCCGCCCAGGAAGGGGAGATGCTGCGCGAGCGTGCCGTCGATATGGAACTGCGCGCCTGACCGATAATGGGTGGCGTCGTCGGTGGTGTTGATGTCGATGCCGGGATAGACCGACACCTCAAGGCCGTTCGTCTTGCCGAAGTACATCAGCCCGAGGATGGGCTCAAAGGTCCAGAAGTTCTTGCCAGTATTGGACAGGCGTCCAACTTCATAATCTCCCGTCGGCGCATAAATGCCGAGGCGAAAATTCGCGTTGAGATCCGAATTGACATTGTAGTTCAACATCAGCGGCATTAGCACGATGTCGCCGATGGCGTCGGTGGTCTTCGATTTCTCGGCCGAAATGGATGCGCCATTCAAGAGCGATGCGGTCCCGCTTGCCGAGACATAGGCCTCGATGTACGGAATCGTTACGCTCATCGCGTAACTCCAGCGTGGGCCGAAGTCGAACGACGGACGCCAGACCAACGAGACACCTTCGCCCCAAATTTCGGCCTTGGGACCTCCCACGATGACGCCCGCGAATGGCAGCCGCTTTGTGATGCTGGCCGAACCGATGTAGCCGAGGCCATTGAACTTCACAAAGAAGCCCTCGTTGAGGGGCACCGCATCGATGAAATCGGCAATCGATCCGGGCAGATAGTGACCGGAGCCGCCTTCCTCGGCGGAGGCGGCGTCGGTCAGACAACAGAGCCCAAGGCTGCCGAAGGTCGCGCTGAGCGCGGCCAAGCCATATTTTTTCATCGACCGCCCCCCGCCTGGTCAATTCGCCGGCAGGTCGATCTTCTCATGCGGCAGGCCGCTGTCGTCGATGTCGAAATCCGGGTCGAGGATCGTCTTGCCTTGGGCGCCGAGGAAGCCGGGCTGGGCCAGAATCCATAGGCTCGGCTTCTGTTCCTTCGCGTAGGCCAGCAACCGCGCCTCGAGATCCTGAGCGATCTCGGGGTGCTGTGCGGCGACGTCGGTCGTCTCGCCGGGATCCTCGAAGAGATTGAAGAGCTGCGTCTTTCCGGGAAGAAGCGCGATCTTGATCAGTTTCCAGTCGCCCTTGCGGATAGCGCCGCGGAAGGCTTCGACGTTGATCAGGATATCCTCGTTCGGCGACGGCGCGTCCCCGCCGAGGGTGCTCCACATGTCCCGGCCGTCGAACGGATGGTCGGGGCTGCCTTGGCCGCCGGCGAGCGTCAACAGCGTCGGCATCACGTCGACCATATGCAGCGGCTCGGTGACGACCCGCGGCTTGAGCACGGCCGGCCAGTTGACGAAGGCCGGCACGCGCACGCCCCCCTCTTTGAGGCTGCCCTTGCCGCTGCTAAACGGCGCATTGGACGCCGGCGGCTTCTGCCCCGGCAGAATACCGCCCACGTCGGCGCTCTTCTCCTCGTTGCTCTTGGCGCCCTGAGCGAAGAGCCCGCTGGTCGCCCCGCCGTTGTCGCTGGCGAACAGGATAAGGGTGTTGTCTCGAAAACCCTTCTTCTCCAGTTCGGCGACGATGCGGCCGACCTGGACGTCGAGCTCAGAAATCATCGCCGAGTAGGTCCGCCGCATCGGATCGGCGACGGAGCTGTACTGATCGATGGCGGCCTGAGGCGCCTGGTAGGGCGCATGGGGAGCGAGCGAGGCGAAATAGAGGAAGAAGGGCTGCTTGCCATCCTGCTGGTCGATCAGCTTGACCGCGTCGTCGCCGATGAGATCGGTGTAGTAGCCGTCCTCCTTGAGGAACACGCCGTTCCGCTGCCAGTCGATCACCCCGCCGCGTTCGCGGGTGAAATACTCCACTTCGCCGACAACGTTGCCATAAAAGTAGTCGAAGCCCCGGTTCTGCGGCCAGTATTTTTTGTCGGCATGGCCGAGGTGCCACTTGCCGACCATCAGCGTCTTGTAGCCCGCTTCCTTGAGCGCCTGCGGAAGCGTCTTCTCGTCGGTCGGCAGGCCATAAGTGTGGCTCGGGAAGATGACGAGGGTTTGCAGGCCATAGCGCATAGGATACCGGCCAGTCATCAGCGCGGCGCGGGAGGGCGTGCAGACGGGCTCTCCGTAGAAATCTTCGAGACGGACGCCCTCGCTGGCGAGGCGGTCGATATTGGGCGTCTTGATCTCGCCCCCGCGATAGCCGAGGTCGGCCTTGCCGAGATCGTCGGCCATGATGAAGACGATGTTCGGCCGTAGCGGCTCGGAGCGTCCTACGGTCGCCGCCATCATTGCGACGATCAGCGCCGCCGCAAACATCAATGTTCGAACGCTTAACCCGACCATATGACCTCCATGATCCTCTTGACCGACCCGGCGGTCTTGAGCCGCCTTCGATCACGCGATGCGAGAGGCGGCCCGCGTCCGCCCGCCGTCCCGCAGTCCGTCTGGACCTATCGCCCGGTTTCCCCGAGCGAGGCCCTGACGCACGCGCGTAGCCTGAAACTGGGCCAGGGATTGACCGCCCGCAATCAATTGGTAACGATCTCTGAAATTTTTTTTGCCTTCACCGGCTCGACCTCGCCGCCGGCGACGGGGTCTGGCTGTCAGCGATCTTTTGGAAGAGCCATGCCCAAACGCGCTCAGACGCATAAAACCGTTTCGCGGCACGGGTGGCTCAGCTACACGCCGCCGCCGTTCCGACAGGCCGTGCTGGACCGATGCAAGCTGGAGACCTTCAGCGGGGGTGCGACCATCTTTTCGGTCGGCGATCCGCCCGGCGGCATGTATGGGCTGGCGGCCGGAAGTTTTGCCATTTCCATCGCGCCCGGAGAGCGCGGCCCCTATGTCGCGCATTTCGCGTGGCCCGGCACTTGGTTCGGCGAGGCGGCGGCCTTAACGGAGCAGCCCCGGAAGATCAGCCTCGCGGTCAGCCGGGATTCGGAGGTCCTGCATCTGCCGCTGCCCGCCATTCGGGAGATCGTCGCGGCCGACCCGGGCGCGTGGCGGTTTTTCGGCCTCGCGGCCGTCGCCCACAACGATGTCGCCGTCGGCATCGCGGACGATCTTTTGATCCGCGATCATGTCAAGCGCAGCGTCGCGGTGCTCCTGCGCCTCGGCGGCTGCCGGTATCGCACGCTGGAGGACGCGCGGCCGATCGAGGTCGACGTCAGCCAGGAGGACTTCGCCGCGATGACGAATACGGCGCGCACGACCGCGGGCTCGGTGCTCAGAAAGCTCGAAGCCGACGGCGGCGTCGAGGTCTCGTACCGAAGAGTGCGGATCCTTGCCCCCGACTCGCTGCGAGCCATGTTGGAGCCTTGATAGGAACGACCGTTCTGCGCGCTCCGGACGGCTGGAGCCGCGAGCGGTCGTTCGAATTGACGAGCTTCAATCCTTCGGGGCGTCGAGCAGCGCGCTCTCCTTGAACAGGATTCCCGCGGCGCCCGCGCCGATCAGCGGGGCGACGATGAAGAGCCAAAGCTGTGCGACGGCGCCCGGGTTCGACGCGAAACCAATCAGCGCCGGGCCGATCGAACGCGCCAGATTGACCGAGGTGAGGTGGATCGCCGCGAGCGTGAGCCCGATGGCGAGGCCCGCGAAACCCTTCGGCGTGAAGGGATGCGTCACGCCGAGGATGGTGACGAGGAACAGGAAGGTCGCGACGATCTCGAACACGAAGGCGGAGACCAAGTTGTACTCGCCGAAATTGCCGGCGCCCCAACCGTTCTGCCCCAGCCCGCCGGTCCAGCCCGACGCCTTGCCCGACAGGATGAGGTAGAGCACCGCTGCTCCGACGAGCGCGCCGAGCACCTGCGCGATCCAATATTGAATCATCTCAGCCGCGCTCATGCGCCCGGCGACGAAGACCCCGAAGCTGACCGCCGGATTGACGTGGCAGCCTGAGATCGGCCCGATTCCATAAGCCATTGCGACGATCGCGAAGCCGAACGCGCTCGCGATGCCCAGCAGATCGACCGCCGTCGCGCCGGCTCCCATGCCGCCGATGACCGCCGTCCCGCAGCCGAAAAACACCAGGGCGAAAGTTCCGATAAATTCCGCAATCGATTTATTCATTCGAGCCTCTCATTGCCTTTCTCTGCCCGCGTCGGTTCTTTTCACGGTCGCGTTCATCGAAACGATCGACAGTCGATTCGGCGCTCGGCGCCGAACCAGAGTTCGAATTGCGGCCGGTCGCGCCAAACCGCAGTCCAAGACGAACCCCCGTCACTGGCGCGTGCCGCGAACTCGTAACCTAAGTCCGGGTCGAGAATTGACCGTTGGCGATCAGTCGGCGACGAGTCTTCAAGATTTTTTGGGCTCTTCCGGCGTTCGGCGGCCCTCTCGACAGAGAACCGCTCCTTGGAGGGCTTTCGGACGCCGAAGCCAGATACAGTGCGGATTTAGAGCAAGATGAAATTAGGTCGCGCCAGCGAACCCTCACCCGGCGGCCTTTGGCCGTCCCCCTCTCCCCGAGGGAGAGGGGGACGCGCAGCCCTGAGTCCCCTTCCCCCTCCGGGGGGTGGCCGCGTCAGCGGCCGGATCAGGGGATGCCGCGCGATTTGATCTCAATTCATCTCGCCCTAGCCCCGCCGCATGTCATTCGACCAGCATGGCCCGCAACGCATCCGGCGCCCGCCCTGGCTGCGGCTTTGAGGCGGGCGTACTGCGTGAGGATCACGCATGCTCGCGACGTCGATGGTGCTCGGCGACGACAAAGGCAATTCCGTTGTGCTCGAGACGATCAGACACCTTGCGAAATTACCGAGGCACGCGAGCGATCGCATTTCAGTTTGTTTCGGCGCCCGCTCGCGCGGGCTCTTCGATCAGCGGTCGGACGAGCGAGGAGCCTGGAGGTCGCGGGGAGGCTGCCCCGTCGAGACCTGCGGGGTCGGCTGGAAATGGCTCTTAACCATGTTGATCGCCTGCTCCCCGATGACCATGCCGAGCAGGCCGACCAGTGCGATCAGCGGCGGGGCCGGAGAGCGAACCTGAACGAGTGCGTAAAACGCGCCGACAACGAGGCCCATGAGCAGAGAGACGACGTAATCGGTCATGGCGGCCCCCTATTCCTGCGGCCGCAGCACGATGCGCCCAGCCGCGCCGGCCGCCACTTTGCGATAGGCCTCTTGCGCCTCGCCGAGCCCGCAGGTTTCGGCGATCGGCGCGGAATGGTAGTCGCCCGCGGCAAAGCCTGGCGTGAGCGCGTCCAGCGCCTCGGCAGAGGCCGTGAGATCGCGCTTGAGCGTGTCGACGCCGAGGAGCCGGCTTTCGTTGTGATAGAAATCGGCGAGGTCGAAACTCACTTCGCGCTGGCCGGTCGAGGCGATTTCGACCAGCCTACCACGCAAGGCGAGGCAGTTGAGGGCGATGCGGAACATGACGCCGCCGACGAGATCGAGGACAACGTCCGCGCCCCTGCCGCCGTTCGCCGCGCGAACCTCCGCCGGCAGGTCCTTGGCGCCGATGATCAGCTTCTCTGCGATGGCGCAAATGGGCGCGTCCGGGCGAGGGGCGCGGTTGTCGGCGCCGATCACGCGAGCGCCAAGCCGTCGGGCGATCTGGGCGGCGGCGCCCCCGACGCCGCCTCCCGCGCCGACCAAAAGAAGGGTTTCCCCGGTCTTGAGGCCCGCCGCCTCAACGCCGAGCCATGCCGCCATGTAATTGACGCCGACCGAGGCCGCCTCGTCGAAGCTCAAACGGCCGGGCTTGCGGCGCAGGCTCGCCGCCGGCACGACGATCATTTGGGCATGGGTTCCATCGCGGGTGAAGCCGACGTCGCCGCCCGTGCCCCAAACCTCGGCTCCGATCCATTCGGCCGGACCTGCCTCGACCACTCCGGCGAAATCGCGGCCGGGGATGCGCGGCAACGTCGTCTGTTTCATCGCTCCGGCGACATTCTTGACGTCGCTCGGGTTGATTGAAGCCGCCATGACCCGCACCAAAGCCGTGCTCTCATCTGGAGCTGGCGCGGCAATCTCCACCAACTTCAGCACCGAAGGATCGCCGAAGACCTCGAACCGTATCGCACGCATGATTTGTCTCCGTTCGGTCATCACTTGCCCCAGATAAGTGAATGGGCGACCCCGTATTGGCGCTCGGGCCTACTGGGCGGCGTGAGATGTGCGCGACCCAAGCCTCTCTTCTATTATTGCGTGCTTTTGAGGAAGGCGAGAACCTCGCCCGGATCAACGGAGAAATATCGCGCGATCTGCTCAACGGTGAGGCCCAGATCCGAGAGCGCCCTGAGTGACGAGCGCTCGATCGGCCAGCGGACGCCCTCGGCGAACGCCTGCTTCATCAGGCTATCCAAACTGTTCCGATTGTGGAGCATGACTGAGTCCTCCTTTACTTGCGTGCGACGACATTGCCGTTCGTAACATTGTCTCGGTTCCTAGTTAAAATCCCTCGCGTGATTAATCCATCCTACGTCGGGTGATCAAGATGACTTGTTTGTTTTCGCAACGCGAAACCTTCGTATGACCGCCGCGCCTTGAAGTTTTTGCTCGGAGATCCCCAATAATGCGTGGCGGCCAAATCTCTGCCGGTTTGGCCGCCCATCGCTCTCGCGGCAGCATCAACGGCATCGGCATGCGCTTCTGGATTACTTTCCAAGTCAAAGGGGATGGGTGTGCGGCGCACGGGTGGCGTGGTCATTTCAGGGCGCTGGGCCTCCATGCGGGAGGATTTACGTGATCCAGCGAAAGCCGTCCAAGCAGACTGACGGGCGCCTCTAGGCGCCAATCGTTCTCGTCGTCGATGACGACCTTGAGGTTCGAGAAGCGTTGAGCAGCTTGTTTCGATCGGTCGGCCTTGAGGCGAAACTGTTCGCCTCGGCCGCGGAATTGTTGCAGCACAAACTGCCGGAGGCGCCGTGCTGTATTGTGCTTGACATCAGGTTGCCTGGAGTGGGCGGCCTCGACTTCCAGGATCAGTTGACCAAAGCGAACATTCACGTTCCCATTGTCATGATGACGGGCCATGGAGACATCCCCATGTCCGTCCGGGCCATGAAAGCGGGGGCGGTCGATTTCCTGACGAAGCCATTCCGCCATCAGGACATGCTCGACGCTGTGCGCAGGCGATCGAGCGGGACCGGACGCGACGCGACAGCGAAAGCTCGCTCTCCGAACTCCAGGCCCTGTTCGTGTCGCTCACGACGCGCGAGCGGGAGATCATGGCGCTTGTCACCACCGGACTGATGAACAAACAGGTGGCGGCCGAACACGGCCTCAGTGAAATCACAGTCAAGATCCACCGGGGCCATATCATGCGGAAGATGGGCGTTCGATCCTTGGCGGACCTGGTGCGGGCAGCCGAAGCTCTCGATCTACGTCAAACCAAGACGTCCATGTCGTAACCGTCAGTATGATTTCATTGTTCTGCTGATAGCGGCATGACTGCAGTGTTCGCTGTGCGCTCTTGACCGTCTGCATGAGCCTTGGCGCGCAAAAAAGGATAA
>Ga0074045_10000656_pt1 | contig 33692 bp, 24 predicted proteins | sample BogForMeECP23OM2_FD_94442 | JGI IMG/M metagenome (GOLD analysis project Ga0074045, IMG submission 94442) | Bog forest soil microbial communities from Calvert Island, British Columbia, Canada - Bog Forest MetaG ECP23OM2 | ecosystem: Environmental > Terrestrial > Soil > Wetlands ...
CAGTATCGGCCGCAGCCGCACCCCGGCGGCCGCCTCGATGGCCTCCCGCTTCGACCTCCCGGCACGCTGCAGTTCGTTGGCGAACTGGACGATCAGGATACCGTGCTTGCTGACAAGCCCCATCAAGGTGACCAGCCCGACCTGGGTGTAGATATTGAGCGTCGCCGCACCAAGATTGATGAATATCAGCGCCCCGAATAGCGCCATCGGCACCGACACCAAGATCACCACTGGATCGCGAAAGCTCTCGTATTGCGCCGATAGGGTGAGGAATACGATGATGATCGCGAACAGCAGTGTCACGATGAACCCGCCCGACTCCTGCACAAACTGCCGCGACGGCCCGGAATAGTCGACCTGGTAGCCGCTCGGCGCGACCTGGGCGATCGCCTGGCGCATGAAGTCGAGCACCTGCTTTTCGGTGAGCGTCGGCGCGAAGACGCCGAAGATTGTGGCGGAGTTGAGTTGCTGGAAGTGGTTGATGCCCTCCGGCACCGTCTCGGTCTGCTGCTTGGTCACCGTCGAAACCGGCAGCAGCGATCCATCGGGGACGCGTATGTAGTAGTCGAGCACCTGGTCAGGGTTAAGGCGGTCGACCTGCAGCACTTGCGGTATCACCTTGTACGATCGCCCGGCAATGGAGAAATAGTTCACGTATCCCCCGCCGAGCGCCGCGCTCAGGGAAGCCCCGAGGTCCTGCTGGGTGAGGCCGATCGTGGCCAGCATGTCGCGATCGACCGTAACGGTTGCCTGCGGCTTGTCGAGCTTCAGGTCGGTGTCGACGTAGAAGAACATCCCACTTGCGCGCGCTCGATCAAGCACTGCCTGCGCCACGTCGTTGAGGCGCTCGAACGGCTCGGTGGTCTTGATGACGATCTGCATCGGCAGGCCGCGCGAGCCGGGAAGCGGCGGAAACTGGAACGCAGCCACGGTGGCACCGGCGATGGCGCCCCACTTCTGCTGCAACTCCTGCTGCAGGGCGCCCGCGCCGCGCTTGCGTTCGTCCCAGGGCTTGAACAGCACGCCGCCGAATCCCTGATTGACCGTAGGCGTGCCGGTGATCTGGAATATCTGGTCGTATTCCGGCATCGTGCGCGCGGCCTCGAAGATTTGCCTTGAGTACTCGTTCATCTGTTGCGGCGTCGCGTTCGGCGGCCCGATCGACTGGTAGAGGACGACGCCCTGATCCTCCGCCGGCGCAAGCTCCGACTTCGAGGTCATGAAGAGGTAAATCGTCCCTCCGAGCAGCAGCAGGCCCATGACGACGATCACGATCCACGTCTCGAGCAGGCTGTGCAGAAGGCGCTCGTAGCCGTGATGCAGGCGGCCGAACTGGCGATCGATGAAGTGCACGAAACGGCCGGATTCCTGTTCCGAGCGGAAGATGCGCGAGGTCATCATCGGCGACAGCGTCAGGGCCACGATGCCCGACACGGTGACCGCGCCGACGAGCGTGAAGGCAAACTCCGTGAACAGCGCCCCGGTGAGGCCTTTCTGGAAACCGATCGGGATGTAGACCGCGACGAGCACGATCGTCATGGCGATGATCGGTCCGCCGAGCTCGCGTGCAGCCAGCAGCGAGGCTTCCAGCGGCGACTTGCCTTCCTCCTTCATGTGCCGGTCCACATTCTCGACCACGATGATGGCGTCATCGACGACCAGGCCGATTGCCAGCACCAGCGCGAGCAGCGTCAGCAGGTTGATCGAGTAGCCGAGCACCAGCATGAAGAAGAACGCGCCGATCAGGGACAGCGGCATCGCGATCAGCGGGATGATCACCGCGCGGAGGCTGCCGAGGAACAGGTAAATGACAAGGCTGACGATGATCAGCGCCTGGATCAGCGTCTTTTCCACCTCGTCGATGGAGCTGTCGATGAACTTCGTCGCGTCGTAGACGATTTCTCCGGTAAGGCCATTGGGCATCTGCGCCTGAATCTCCGGGAACACCGCCTTGACACGCTTGGCCACTTCGAGAACGTTCGCGTCGGGCGCGGCCTTGATGCCGATGAACACCGCGTTGCGCCCCCCGAAGGCGGTGGTCAAATCGTAGTTCTCCGCCCCGAGCGTCACGTTGGCGACGTCCTCGAGACGAACGATGGCTCCGTCCTTCTGCAGTATCACCAGCTTCTTGAATTCATCGACCGTGTGCAGGCTGGTGCTTGCCGTCAGGTCGACGCTCACCATCTCGCCCTTGGTCGTTCCCAGCGCGGCCAGGTAGTTGTTGTTGGCGAGCGCGGTGCGAACGTCGCTGGCGGTGACGCCGAAGGCGGCCATCCGCCGCGGGTCGAGCCAGGCGCGCAGCGCGAACTGGCGCGCACCGAGGATCTCTGCCGTTTGCACGCCCTCGACCGAGTCGAGCTTGGGCTTGACCACGCGCGCCAGGTAGTCGGTGACGTTGTTATTCGCCAAGACGTCGCTGAAGAATCCCATGTACATCGCGTCGATGGTCTCGCCGACCTGTACGGTGAGCACCGGCTGCTGCGCCTCCGGCGGCAACTGATTGCGAACCGAGCTGACCTGGGTGTTGATTTCGGTCAGCGCCCGGTTGGCATCGTAGTTGAGGCGAAGCGTGGCGGTGATGATCGAAGCCCCGGAGGTGCTGGTCGACGACATGTAGTCGATGCCCTGCGCCTGGGCGATCGCCGCTTCCAGCGGCTGGGTGATGAAGCCGGCAACGGTCTGCGCGTCGGCGCCGTAATAGGCCGTGGTCACCGTTACCACCGCATTCTGGGTCTTGGGGTACTGGCGCACCGAAAGACTGGTCAGCGACCGCGCCCCCAGAACCAGGATGAGCAGACTGATCGTGGTCGCGAGAACAGGCTTGCGTATGAAAATGTCGGTAAAGTTCATCGCCAGTCTTTCACTTTTCCTGTGGAGCCGGATGGGGGTTGTTCAGGGGCTCGATCGAGTTGTTGATGACCAGCGGCGTGCCGTTCTTGAGCTTCGACCCTCCGCTGGTCACCACCTCCGTTCCGGGATCGATGCCGGTGAGCACGGCAACCTGGTCGCCGCGCGTGGACCCGGTGGTGACGAACACCTGCTGCGCAACCAGCGACGGCTTGGCTTTCTCGTCCTTGTTCCCCTCTTTGCTTTCCGATCGCTTGACGACAAACACCGTTTCGCCATACGGGTTGTAGGTTATCGCCGTCTGCGGCAGCGTCAGGTAGCGCTGTTCGGAGCCGGAATTGACCCTTACGGTGGCGAACATTCCCGGCAGCAGCAGGCGCTTCGCGTTCGGCACCGTGGCCTCAATCTGGATGTTGCGCGTATTGGGGTCGACCTTGGGGTTGGTCGCGGTGATCTTGCCGTTGAAGGGCGTGTCGCCGTAGGCGTCGGCCGTGACGGTGACCAGCTGGCCCAGCGCTATCTGCGGCAGCTGCTGCTGGGGGAAGTAGAAGTCGACATAGATCGGGTCGATGGTCTGCAGGGTCACCAGCTTGTCGCCCGGGTTGAGGTACTGGCCCGGATTGACGGTGCTGATGCCCAGCTTGCCCCCAAAAGGAGCGCGAATGGTCTTCTTGTCGACGGTGGCGACCTGCTGCGCCACCTGGGCCCGCTTGCTCTTCAGGTCGGCCGCATCGTTGTCGAGTTGCGCCTGGCTCAGCACGTCGGCTGCAAACTGCGCCTTGTCGCGCTCGTACACGGTCGCGGCCAGCTCCGCCGCCGCTTCCAGGGAATGCAGCTGCGCCACATCCGCATCGGCGTTGAGCTCGGTGAGCACCTGCCCCGCCTTCACCTCGTCCCCGGACTTGAAGTTGACGCTGCGCACGAGACCGGCAACCTCGGTGGTGACATCGACTCCGCGCACGGCACGCAGCGTGCCGACCGCGGTAAGCTGCGGCTGCCATTGCTGGAAGTCGACCTTCTGGGTGCTGACCGTGGCGGGCGGAACGGGGCTGCTGGCCATGAACTTCTGGATCATGTAGCCCTTGAAGATATTGAACCCGATCACGCCACCGAGCAGCAGCCCTACGGCGACGAGCATGATCGCCATGCGCTTTTTCATTGCTTCTCCGTTCGACTGGTTGCTAATCGTGGGCAGTAGCCCGCGGGCGACTAATCCGCCTTGCCTTCCACCGTCGGGGCAGCCTGGTCCTGGCGCTGCCACCAGCCACCGCCGAGAGCCTGGAACAACGCAGCGGTGTCGGCATAGCGCGTGCCCTGGGCAGCAGCGAGCGCAAGCCTCGCCAGCTGGTATTGCTGCTGGGCAATGAGCAAGGCGAGCGAACTTGCCCCGCCAAGTTGGTACTGGTGCTGAGTGAGATCGAGGGTTTCGCGCGCCGACAACTCCGCGTCGGCCTGGGCGCTCAGGGTTGTCGCGTCGGATTCGAGCGCGCGCAGCGAGTCGGCGACGTTCTGAAACGCCACCAGCACGGTCTGGCGATACTGCGCCTGGGCCTGGTCGTAGGCCGCGATCGACGCGCGGCGATTGGCCTCCAGCTCTCCGCCGTTGAAAAGCGGCTGGAGGAGCGAAGCGGCGAGACTCCACACCGGGGGCCCGAAGAAGCTGCTGACCTGCGTCGACTCCCAACCGAAGGCCCCGGAAAGGTTGATCTTCGGATACAGGTCCGCAGTGGCGACGCCGACCTGAGCGCTGGCCTGGTGGAGCAGGGCCTCCGAGGCGCGGATGTCAGGGCGTTGCCTTGCCAGCTGCGATGGCAGGCTGATCGGCAGGTCCTGCGGCAGGACCAGCTCGTCAAGATTGAATTCCGGCAGCGCCGCTTCGCTGGGAAGCCGTCCACAGAGCACCGCCAGCTGGTGGCGCGCTAACGAGAGGTTGCGTTCCAGGGGGGGCAGCGTCGCCCGGGTCTGATCGAGCTGCGTGCGCAGAAGGGTCACGGCCAGGCGGGCCACCCCGCCCAGCTCGTATTGGCGTTCGACCAGGCGGAGCTGCTTCTGCTCGGCGGCGATGATCTCCTGCGTGGCACGGATTTCCGCACGCAGCGTGGCCTCGTTCACCGCCGTCGTGACGATATTCGAGGTAAGGCTCAGATAGGCGCCCTCGAGCTGGTAACGCTGATAGTCGACGAGCGACTGCAACGCCTCCAGCTCGCGGTGGTTGCCCCCGAACAGGTCGAACATGTAGGACACGTTGACCGACGCGTTGTAGAGATTGAAGAGAGTGGAGCCTTCACTGGGAACGCCGATCGATGCGGCGCTGAATTTCTCCCGCGTCGCGCCGGCATTCAGATTGGCCTGGGGATACAACAATGCGCCCTGCTGCGCGGCAAGGTTTTCCCGCGCCACACGCAACGTCGCTTCCGCAGCGGCGAGGTTCGGACTGTCGTTGATCGCCTGGCGGATCAGGGTATCGAGGGCCTCCGAGTGGAACAGAGTCCACCACTGCGCAGGAAGGTCGCGTCCCGGCAAGAGGTGCTGGACCTCGCCGCCGATGCCAGGCACGGCAACGGTCTCCTGCGGCAGCGGCGTCTCGGTGTAGCGACTGGCGATGGGTGGCTCGGGTTGGCGAAAGTCAGGGCCGACCATGCAGCCGGTCAACAGCAGGCAGGCCACCAGTCCCGTCACGCTCGGCCAGGAGCGTGGTGGCAGAGCCGCAAGCGAACTGTTCGTTTCCCGAGCCGCTACTCCCCCGGCGCGCGCTTCACCACCCGATCGTTCGCTCATGCTTTCTCCTTGGCACCGGACAGAGCGCGGGCCTTCCCGCATCGCAGCCTCGCGCGGGCGAGGTTCCTGCGCAGCTCGAGCCAGCTGCTCCTCAGCCCACCTGCGTCGCGCTTGATGTCGGCCAGAAGCTGCTCCGAGAACTTGCATTCGGCGCGAGTCATTTCGTTGTGATATTCCCGCTCGAGAGTTAACAGCCGCGGCAACTTCCTGCCGCTGCAAAGGAGACCCTCCTCGCCGTGGCTCTCGAGCGCCTTTTTCAACAGACCGACACGAATCTCCAACAGTTCCACCACCTCGTCCGGCGGAAGGGCGGGAATGAGTGACAGCGCTGCTTCAAACTGGGGAAATTCCTTGATCGGATCGCTGACGAGCTCGCGCATCCAGTTGATCAACTCGGTCTTGCCGACAGCGGTGAGCTCATAGACCGTCTTTTCCGGACGCCTGCCCTCGCGGAGGGTTTCGCGCGGGAAAATCAGCTGCTCGCGCTGCAGCTGCTCGATTATCGTGTACAGCGAGCCATAGTTGAGCTTGATGCTCGCTTCCTTGTGCCGCTCCCGAAGGGTGCACGCCATTTCGTACGGGTGCATGGCGCGCTCGTAGAGAAGGACCAGCACTGCAAGGGCCAGCGGATTGGTGAGGCGGCGCTTGTCTTCGATCATTCGGAAGCAACTATACGTGAAGAGATACTTGGTTCCGAGTATATGACCCAGGGGCTTGCCATGGCAACACTGTCATCAGTAGGGACAATGTAAGACTTACAGTGCCCGTCGCCCGAGCCGCCGCCTGTCATGCGTCGGTGCAACGCGACGCCTGCCGCGTGGTTCCAGGCAACCCCTCAGCGCGGTGCCGCAGTCGGCCCCGGTTGATCGAAGCCGAAATCGTGCATCAGGAATGCCTCCAGCGCCGCGTTGTCCTCGACGCGCGCCGACAGCGTGATGTCACGGTTGTGCGAACGCCAGACGAAATCGTCCTTCGAGTATTCGCGGATGATCAAGATCATCTTGCGCACCACCGCGATCTGCACGTCGGGGTTGTTTCCTCGGCGCACCTCGATGAGCTGAGGGGTCCGGCGACCCATCTCGCGGTTCCAGCCGAAGAACAGGAACTCGGCGTCGTCGTAATTCATGCTCTTGATCTCGAATATGCCGCCGCCCTTGTTAGGATCCGGCGTTGCTACGCCAGTGGCCGCCGTGGGCAGATTGGCCGCCAGGCTCGCGTTGGGATCCGACTTCGGCGCATCCACGGCGGCCTCGGACTCGCCCCGCTCGCGGCGCCGCGCCTGCAGGTAGGACCAAAGATCGCCCTCGGCGGGCGGACGTGGCGGCACGGGAGTGGGCGGCGTTGTCGTGGGTGCGGGGAGCGTCGGCGCCGGTAGCGAGCGCGCGGGCGTGGTGAGTGCGACGGGCGGCGGCTGCCTGGGCGCGGAGGGCCTTGGCGCATGCGCCGGCTTGGGCATCGCCACGATCTCGCGCGGAGGCTCCGGTGCCGGAGTGGGCGGCAGCGGCCTGGGAGGAGCGGTAAGTCGCACTTGCAACTGCTCACTTCCCTCCTTGGTTCCTTCGTCAAAAGGCGCCAACAGACGCGTTCGCTCCAGCACCACGGAGAGTGCGAGGACGTGGACCAGCAGCGATAGCGTGACCGTCACCCAGAGGGTGCGAACTTTCACGTACTCGTGCTGGTCACGCGGTGCGTCGCGCCAATAGACCATCGGCATGTCGATCGTGCGCGCTGCCTGCACGGCAGGCGCCGGAACTGCAGCTGCGTCGGCGCGTTTGACCCGCGTTGCCTCCCGAAGATCCTGGTCCATGCGCAATTTTCGCATACGCGGGGAGCAGGCCGGTTCCCGCGTAAAGGGCCGCCCGCGCCTTTTGCCGCTCCTGGGTGCGCTCGGGTGCGCGCCTTATCCGGGCTTAAGCCGCTGCGCGCGGACCGCCGGCCGGGTGGTCAACCGTCGGGGCGGCCAGTGCCATTGGCGCACTCGGCTGCCAGGGAGTTCGAGCTACAGGAGCTCCTTGGTGCGGAAGCGCCACATCGAGAGCAGCAGCATGATGGCCACGAAGTCGAACGCGTACAGGCTCAGGAACACGACATCCTTCCAGTCGACCTGTGCGCCTTGGAGGACCTCCGAGAACATGCCGAAGTCCGAGTAGCTTGGCAGGATGAAATAGAGGGGATTGGGCGGCGAATAAAACCCGTTGCCGGCGAAGAACGCCAGGACGCAGGCGATGATCGGGTGGACGAACAGCGAAAGCAGCAAGGCAAGCGAACCGAGCATGAGCTGCTGGCAGAACATGAGCCATGGAGCCCACTTGATCGCGGGGCTGAGATCCAGGCCCTGGGACTTCGAGAAAACGAAAATCGCCAGGCTGGCGATGAGCGCGTAAGCCACCATGATTGCCGCCCCTCCCAGATACTTGCCGAGCAAGAACTGGGTCCGCGACACGGGCTTGGAAAGTGTGAGGCGGATGGTGCCACTTCGAATCTCCGCGGCAACCGCGGTGCTGAAAATGAACAAAGCAACCATGCTGCCGCCAAACGAGGTGACGACATAGAAGGCGGCCTGGAACATCGACGACATTCCCTGCGTCTGTTCTCGGAGCCTGCGCTGATCGCTTTCGCTCATCGGCTCGTTGCTCTGGGGAGCGCCGGACGCAACGCGATCTCCCGACAGCGATACGCTGGCGTGCGTGCGGGCATTGCTCAGGAAAACCGAGAACGCGACAGTCACCGCGAGCGACGCCAGCATCAAGCCCACCAACAGGCGCTGGTGAATCAGCGCCCGGACTCCATCTGCGGCAATGAGCAGGATCGTTTTCACGTCGCCGGGTCCCCTTTGATCGTGGAGAAGAAGATCTCGTCGAGGGACTGCGCCTCGCTCTCCACGCGCGCAATCTCGACCTTGTGCTCGCGCAGCAGCGCCTCGACGGATCGTCTGACCGTTTCGTCCTGACAGCGGATCGTCACCTGGCCCTGGAACCAGGTCACCTCGGCGGCCGTCGCGGCAAGCGCCTCCATCAGCGTGCCGGAGGTTTCCTTGACGACGAGACGGGTGCTGCCGCCAGCGGAGAGTTCCTGCAGGGTCCCGACGCGCTTGAGCGCGCCGCTTTCCAGAATGGCCACCCGGTGACACACCGCTTCGACTTCCGACAGTATGTGCGAGCTGATCAGGATGGTCTTGCCACGACCCTTGAGCTCGAGCAGAAGCCCGCGAAACTGATGCCGTGCGACCGGGTCGAGACTCGCAGTGGGCTCGTCGAGGATCAGCAAGTCCGGATCGTGCAACAGCGCCTGCGCAACGCCGATCCGCTGCGCCATGCCCTTCGAATACTTGGCCACCTGCTTGTCCGCCGCGTCCTCCAGTTCGAGCAGCTTGAGCACCGCGCTGATCCGGCTTTCACGCTGCGACACCGGAACACCGCACAGCGCGGCGTAGAAATTGAGCAATGCGCGGCCTTTGTAGTAGGTGTGCAGGTTGACCGACTCGGGCAGGTAGCCGAGCCGGCGATGGACTTCGGTTTCGGTGACCGGCCGATCGAACAGGAACGCGGCGCCCGTGGTCGGGCGGATCAGATTGAGCAACAGATGAATGGTGCTGGTCTTGCCCGCCCCATTGGGTCCCAGGAGGCCGAAGACCTCGCCCTGCTTGACTTCGAGGCTCAACGCCTTGACGGCGAAAGTGTCCCTTCTCCCCCAGGCCGCCCGGTAGATCTTGCTCAGATTCTCGATGCGGATGGCGGACATGGGGGCCGATCCCTGGTCAGTCGTGCAACGCGTTCCTGCACTTCGCCCTCGCCGGACAGGGCGACGGATACCCGCCACGCCCTGCGGCTGCCCGTTCGATCCGGGAGCGCGACGTCCGGGGCCCGTTCGCCGAGCCTCCAGGGTCCGAACTCGCGCACCGAACCGGAACGCGTATGCATGCGAATCTTGACTTCGTAGTGGATGGCAATGCTGCCGGCGACGAACAGGGCTCCGGCAACGATCCAAGCCAGCTTGGGAACCTTCATAAGGCAGGGGCGACTGGTTTCGTTAGGCCGCGCGTTGCGATGTCACGACGCAGGCCGCGATTGTCGCATCATTGGCCGGTTTTTGCCTTCAACCGTTCGGCCAGTTTCGCCAGCTGTATTACCGCGCGTTCATGCGTGCCCACGCCGATCTCCTCGACCTCGTCGGTCGCGCGGATCGAAAACTCGATGCGCCGCCCGTCGACCTTGATCACCTTCGCCGCAGCGGTGACACGTTGGCCCGCTGGCGTGGCGGCAATATGGCGCACGTCAACGCGCGTACCGAGCGCGCTTTCGCCGGCATCGAGATAGGGCTTGATGGCGTTGAGCGCCGCATTCTCCATGACCATGATCATGACCGGCGTGGCTAGAACTGGAGGCAAGGTTGCGTCCTTGAATCGGCTGGCGAGATGGTCGGGAAGGACGATGAGGCTGAAGGAGCCCGTGGCACCCACCGGAATCGCTTGCATGAGCTTTCCTTGAGGTTTGAACGGCACAGTTGAGCTTAATGCTTGTCGGTGCGGCTGAATAGCTCTCGGCCTGGCCAGCGATCCGCAGCGTCGAGAGGATATTCCCGCATTGACGTACTAGGCGCGATGCGGCTTAGCGCCTAAAATCATGGCCACCAGCCTCGCTCCGATGGCTCACCAGGTCGCATTTGCGCCGGTCGAAGCGAGCGAAGAAAGCGATTATGAGCTCCGAGCATCGGCCCTGCGTCAAGGTCCCGTTGCCGCCGGTGCGGGTCACCAAGTCGGAGGGCTTGCGGCGATGAAGTGCACGTTGGTCGGATCCCGCTTCTTCGGGGCCAAGGTGTTCGAGATGCTGCTCGCCGATGGCGCCGACATCGCGCGCGCCGTGGCACCCGCAGGCGACGACCGGCTCGCGCTCGCCGCGCAAGCTGCCGGCGTGCCCGTCCACGTGCTCGAAAATCCAAAGACCGTGCCCGCAGCGGCGATTGCCGATGGCACCGAGCTGATCGTGGCCGCGCATACGCACGCCCGCGTCAGCGACCAGGCGCTCGCCCGCTCGCGCCTGGGGGGCATCGGCTACCACCCGTCGCTTCTGCCCCGGCATCGCGGCATCGCCGCCGTCGAATGGACGATCCTGGAGGGCGATCCGATCGCCGGCGGCTCGATCTACCACCTGGCCGAAACCATGGACGCGGGTGCGATCGCCGCCCAGGACTGGTGCTTCGTGCTCAAGGGCGAGACGGCGCGCGAATTGTGGGAGCGCGCGCTGGCGCCCATGGGCCTGGACTTGCTCACCCGGGTCGTCCGCGACGCCCGGCAGACTGGCCGGCTTCCCGCCAAGCCGCAGGACGAGCGCTTTGCGACCAAGGCGCCGATGATCCGCAGAACGGTTTCGCTGACCGAACAGGGAAAATCGGCGATCACATCACTCGTGGCGACGGTGACCGGGCCGGACCGTCCGGGCATTGTCAGCCTGCTGTCGGAGCGGGCGCAGGGGTTCGGCGCGAACTGGGCCGGAAGCCGCATTGCGACCCTCGCCGGTCAGTTCGCGGGACTGGTGCATTTCGAAGTACCGCCGCCGAACGCCGAGCCGCTGTCCGCGGCGCTGGCCGGCCTGCAACCGTCGGGAGTGCACGTCGCGATCGCCAGGCAGGAGCCGATCCCGGTCCCCGTCGGACGCCGCGCCGTCAAACTCGAACTGGTCGGGCACGATCGGCTGGGGATCGTGAGCGAACTGTCCGGAAGTCTGGCCCGGCGCCGGATCAGCATCGAAGATCTCCATACCGAGATCGTCAACGGCGCGACGCCCGCCGAACACCTGTTCAAGGTCAGGGCGTTGCTCGTCGTGCCCGAGACCGTCGCCATCGATGAGTTGCGGCTGGCTCTGGAGCCACTGATGAATGAAATGACCGTCGACGTCGCACTCGGAGACGCGCCCGGCAGGTGAGGTGCTGCGACGTGGCGGCGGCGATCGTTGCGCGCCCGGTGTTAGCAAGGGGTCAGTGGCCCGAATGGCCGCGCACTTCGAAGGCGACCGTGGCGAGTGTTCGCCCGTCGGCATCGATGAGCGCCAACGAGTGCTTTCCCGGTGCAGGCGTCCAGTCGGCCCGGCCATAATCATCAGCCCCCGGCAGCGTCGCGCCATCCAGCCGCCAGCCCAGGCCGCCGATAGCCGGCGAGGCTTCGAACACGACGCGCTGCGACCCGGCAGGAATATCGGGATCGAGGGCGATGATCGCGTCCGCGGCCGGATAGCGGATGCGCGGTGTCGCCACGCCCGCGCGGCCCGAGCCGCTGGCGTTGCTCGCGATGACGCTCATCTCCGTTCCGCGCAGGAACCATTCCTTGCGCTCCGGCTCGACCGCGGGATCGAACCAGATGCTGATGCGAGACAGCCCGGCGGGGGCGGCAGGCGGGCTGGAGGGTGCATCGGCCTGCAACCGATGCACCAGGTCGCGCCAGATCGGCGCAGCGCCGGTGACCCCGGAGACATCGCGCATCGGCGCCCCGGAAAAGTTACCGACCCATACGCCGACCGTATAGCGCGAAGTGAACCCGATGCACCAGTTGTCGCGCATATCCTTGCTGGTCCCGGTCTTGACCGCGCTCCAGACCCGCGTGGCCAGAGGATTCTCCAGCCCGAAGGAGAGGGCGCGGGCGCCGCGATCGGCAAGGATGTCGGCGATGACGTAGCTCGCCGCGGCGCCGAACACCCTCTGCGGCTGGGCGTCGTCGGATGTGGTCTGCGGTTCGGGCACGAGCCGCACCGTGCCGGCGACCCCACCGTTGGCCAGCGCGCGATAGGCGTTGGTCAGCGCCAGCAATGTCACGTCGGCGTCGCCCAGGGCCAGCGCGGCACCGTAGAACTCGTCGTCACGAGTCAGGGTATCGATGCCCAGGCTGTTCAGCGTGTCGTGAAAGCGATCGAGCCCGACGAGTTCCAGCGTGCGCACTGCCGGAACGTTGAGCGAGCTGGCGAGGGCGGTACGAACGCTGACCAGCCCGTGAAAATTACGGTCATAGTTCTGCGGCACGTACATGCCGCGCGCCGTGGCGATGGCCACCGGGCTGTCGTCGACCAACGAGGCCGCGGTAAGGAGTCTGGAGTCGAGCGCCAGCGCATAAAGAAACGGCTTGAGCGTCGATCCCGGCTGGCGCAGCGCAGCGACGCCGTCGACCTGCGGCGCCGAGGAGAGAGGTCCGGCGCTGCCGACATAGGCCAGGACGTCGCCGCTGGCGTTGTCGAGCACTACCAGGGCGCCGTCTCCCACACCTCGTTCGGCCAGCTCGGCGAGATGATCGCGCAGCGTCGCGGTGGCGAAGCGCTGCAGGTCGCCGTCGAGCGTGCTCAAGACGCGCTCGCCCGGGAGCTTGAGCAGCTTGGCGGCGACGTGGGGCGCGTCGCTCCAGCGCGGGGCCATGCGGTACGGACCGGCGAGCGTCACCATCGCCATGGCGCGCACTTCCTCGCAGGCAGCCGTTTCCGCGGCGAGTGCCGCAACTGCGCAAGCGCGCTGCGCAACCGCGGCCGGCGGGGCGTTGGGATTGCGCAGCAGCGCCACCAGGATCGCCGCTTCACGCGCATCGATCCCTGCCGGAGCCTTGCCAAACAACCCGCGCACGGCGGCGTTCAGGCCGGTGAGTTCGCCGCGGTAGGTCGCAAGGTTGAGGTATGCCTCGAGGATCTGCGATTTGGTCCAGGTGCGCTCGAGCTCCAGAGCCGCCTGTGCCTGGGCCCATTTCTGCGCCAGGCTTCGCGTGCCGCCACCTGGCGCCAACGCCGGATCGAGCAGGCTCGCGAGCTGCATGGCGATCGTCGAGCCGCCACGCGGCCGGCGGCCGTCGAGTGCGCGCCACAGGCTGTCCCAGGCCGCTCCGGCGAGGCCCGGCCAGTCCACCCCGGCATGGTCGTAGAAACGCCGGTCTTCGGCCGCGATCAGCGTTGCGGCCATTGCCGGCGAAACGTCGGCGAGCGACACCCAGTCGAGGCGGCGAACCTTATTGTCGACGCGCAGCTCGGACAGCGCCGAGCCGTGGCGATCGAGCAGCAGCGCTTCGGAAGAAACGTAACCCGCCTTGACGGCGGCGAAGTCGGGGCGCGTCGCCAGCGCTGGCGCCGCCAGTGCCCAGGCGCTGCTGACTGCGACAACGGCGCATAGGCGAATCACGGCAAGACGTTCCAATCCGCATTCGGCAGCTCCCCGAACATCTCCGGGGCGTACAGCGCCTCGACGCGCGTCGTCGGCAGATGAAACTGTCCTGGATTGTTGAGTCGTACCGTGTACTCGAGCACGAACCTTCCCTTTGGTACATAGCGAAAGTACGCCCGATAGGCTGTGAACGTGCGTTCCTCATAGGCGGGCCACACCGTACCGCGCTTGACCTCGCCCTGCGCCAGGAGCGCCGAGTCGCCGCCGAGCCCACGACCGAGCGCCGTGCTGCCGGCTGGAATCGGATCGTCGACGACCACCCATGTCATGTCCGATTGGGCCTCCACTTCGAGGTGCACGCGCGCGACATCGCCACGACTCCATTTGCCCTTGACCTGCTGCTGCATCGCGGTCACCTCGCGCGAAACCCTGTAACCGGTCGACAGCGCTTCTTTCAACGGGATCGCCGCAACGCTCTGCAGCGTGATCCATGGCTTGCCGCCGCCATCGTGCGCCAGTGCGAGATCGGCGCGCTGCGGCGGCCAGGGCAGCTTCCTGGCGAAAGGCTTCGCGCCGTCATCGGCCGCCCATGCGTGGTCGAAGCGCTCGGGCGCAAGCGTGGCGCTGGTCGTGCCGGTGACCGGATCGGATTCGAACCTCGCCGAGAACTTCTCCATTGCCAGCACGCCCCAGGCGTTGGCCACCGTGGTGTTCCAGTGCCCGCGCTGCATACGCCCGAGCGCACCGCGCACCAGCCGCGGCATGTCTTCGTTCCAGGCCGGAGCGTCGAGCAGCGCGAGCAACAGGCGGTTGGCATTGGAATCGGCCGAGACCATCAGCCACCACAGAGCGTCGCTCTTCTCGGTGGAGAAGCCCATGGTCGTGCCCTGGAAGTTCAGCCGCGAGCGCAGAATCTGTTCCGCCGTCTTTAGCCGCTCCTCGCGCTGCGGCAGTTGCGGCGAGCGCTTGAGCACCAGATACCAGTCGATTACCGCCGAGGTTGGCCAGAGGTTCGGTTCGATTGCAAAGCTGTCGAGCCACTTGGCGTCGATCGCCTCCTTGCGCCGGGACAGCGCCTCGAGCGCGGCCATCTTGCGGATCGCCAGGTCGGCGGTCTGGAGGTCCGAGTCGCGCACCACGCGGCCTTCGACGAATCCGACCAGGGCGGTCTCCATGCGACGACGAGAATCGTCGGGGATCTCCCAGCCCGCTTCATCGGCAACCGACAGCACGTAGGCGGTCAACGCATCGCTGCCGTAGCGCAGCACCGGCCAGAACTTGACCATCCCGTCGCGATCGAGATAGTCGGGGAGGATTCCCATGAGCGCGATCCAGGCGGATCGATTGCGCAGGCCGACCGCGATCGACGCCTTCTGTTCGAAACACGAGTAGGGGTAGCGCGAAAGGTATTCCTCGACGCCGGCCAGGTCGCCACCGAGCTTGGCCTGCATGCGCACGTTGACGCCACCGCGACCTGGAATCGCATCCGGCGGCAGCTGCACGGCGATGGACTGTGGCGCGGCGAGCTGCAGTATCGTCGCCTGGTAGGTCCTTTCCGGGACTGCCGCTACGACCGACTGCGAAACCTTCAGCGCATCGTGCGCCGCGCCGCGCGGGGCTTCCACCGCGCCGCCGAGAGCCTCGGCGCCTCGCTGTAGCGCGTCAACGCTCCAGTCGAGTTCGGTTGCGCCGATGGGAACGGTCAGGTCCCATGCGACCTCGCGCGCCTCCCCCGGGGCGAGATCGATCTGTCGCGGGTCGAGCGCTGCGAGGGGCTTGCCGGCGCTGGCGACCCGGGCCGTCAACTGCACCGGCATGGGACGCACGGTGGTATTGCGCAGCGTGAACGCCGCACGAAAACGGTCGGACTCGCGCACCACGGGCGGCAAGCCCGAGAGCAGCATCAGGTCCTGGGTCGAACGGATCGTGGCATCGCCGGTGCCGAACAGGTCCGCGCCGCTCGACGCGATGGCGACGATCCGGAAACTGGTGAGTGAATCGTTGAGCGGAATGTCCACAACGGCGTCTCCCGCCGGGTCGAGCGGCACCCGCGCCTGCCACAGCAGCAGCGTATCGAACAACTCGCGCGCCGACGCCCGGCCGCCTCCGCCGCCGGCGGCGATCGCCTTCTTGCCGAAATGGCGCTTGCCGATCACCTGTGTCTGCGCGGTCGAGGTTTCCACTTCCTCGCCGCGGCGCGTCATCATCGCGTCAAGCAGCTTCCAGCTGTCGTTGGGCAGCAACTCGAGCAGGCCTTCATCAATCGCGGCCAGCGCGACCTCGCTCCCGGCCGGCGGCGCGCTGCCATCGGCGCGACGCACGGCGATCGCCACGCGTGCCTTGTCGCGTACCTCGTATACACTGCGCGCCGGGGTGACCTTGACCGAGAGCTCGTGCGCCGACCACCCCACGCGAACCTCGGCGAGCCCCATCTTGTAGGAAGGCTTGGCCAGGTCGATCAAGGCAGTCGGTTCGATGCCGCCGATGCGCCCGCGTATGACGAACGCACTGACGAAAACGTTCGGCGCGTAGCTGCCCTTGATCGGAACGTCGAGCACCGGATCGCTGCGCTTGATCGTGCGCACGAAGGCGTCGAGCACGCCTTCGCGCTCGACGGTGACGAGCACCGTAGCCTCCTTGAACGGCGTGCGCAGCTGGAAGCGCGCCATGTCGCCGGGCTCGTAGCGCTTCTTCTCGGGCAGCAGATCGATACGATCGTTGTCCGACGCGGCAAACCACCAATCCTCGCCAGTCGCCACCCAGGCATCGGCACGCGTGATCGCAACGTTGCCATCGCTGTCGGCGGCGCGGGCGCGCAGGATCAGGTTGCCTGCCGCCGGCGAGGGGACCTCGCAGATCAGCAGGCCGTGCGCATCGGTGACGCCGGCGCAGAGGTCCATGACCCGCTTGGTCTCGCTGCCGTGCTCGTAGGCATAGAAGCCGCCGATCAGGCGGCGGCGATGCGAATACGTCTCCCGCTTGAACACGTCGGTCTGCACGCGCACGCCCGGCGCCGGATGGCCCGCCAGGTCGACCGCGGCGACCGTAAACTTGAGCCGGTCCTTGCTCGCGACCCAGCTGTCGGGTTTGAGGCCAAGGACAATCCGCGACGGCCACAGCGTAGTCCGCACCGAAGAGGTCAGCGTTTCGCCGTTCGGATCACGGTACTCCAACTCGGCGACGAGATCGCGCGGGGCGGAATCCTTGCCGACGTTGTTGACCGTCGCGCGCGCACCACCGGCGCCATCGAGGGCAAGGCTGAGCTCGCTCGTCTGCCGCCCGCGCACCGCCGGCTGCTCATCTTCATCCTCCGCAGGGTAGTTGGAATCGACGAAACTGTAGTCGTCGAAATGCGCATACGAGTCGCCCTCCTCGTTGCGGCCCTCGGTCACGTCCCCGGCGGCGAAGCTGTAACCGTCGAAATCAGCAAAATCGACCGACTTGGGCTCGACCTGCGTGCGCAGCCTGACCGGCAATCCACCGGCGCCACCACCGGACAGATACGACACCTGCACGTCGAACTGCACCTCGCTCGGATTGACCAGCGGCGCCCCGACCGGCTGCAGCCGCGCGCGCATTAACGGGACACGGAACGCCTCGACGCGGAACTGGCCCACCTGCCGCTCGCCACCGCGGCCGCGCCCCGAGCTGAGCGAATCGTGCATGGCGATGCGGTAGGTTCCGAGCGCGGCATCCTGCGGGATCGTGAAGGTCGCCTCGCCGTGGTCGGATCCGCTGCCGACCGTGGCCCAGCGCACCGGAACGTCATATTCGCGCTCGGAGCCTTGGTGGCGGAGGGTGAGCTTGTCCCGGAGCGCTTCGGTCGGGACCAGGGAAAAGCCGGCGCCGGTCTGCTGCCGCACGAAGAGCTTCATCGACACCGTCTCCCCGGCACGGAACAGCGAGCGGTCGAGCACCGCGTGCCCGACGTAGGGACCGTTCCAGTCGCCGGTCGGCACGTCAAAGCGCCACGGCGAGATGCCTTCGCCCCAACTGGAGAAGGCAAAGCTGAAGTCGTCGCCAAGCCGAGCCGTGACGAAAAACGCCTTGTCGCCGCCCGGGCAATCGCGCAGCCCGTCGCGATCGGGCAATGCCGCGTCGATGCGGGCAATGCCCGACGCGTCGCTCATTCCATCCCAGTACCGGCGCCCGCCGCAATCGCGGACCTCGACGCGCGCGTTCTTCACCGGCTTGCCGTCGGCAAGCCGTGTCACCCAGACCAGCGACGACTCGCGGCCGAGCTTGAAATGCACGCCGAGGTTGGTGACCAGCGCGGTGGTGCGCGCGAAGTATGGCCGCGCATCGCCGTTGAGGGCCGCGCCGAGCTTCGGGCTGGCCAGTTCGACGACGTAGAACCCGGCTTCGGGCAGCGGGATGCCGACCACCTCGAAGGCCTTGTCGCCGTTGGGCTTGGGCACCGCGAAGCTGCGCAGCGGATCCCCGACGCGGAACATCGACGTCGCGTGCCCGTTGTGCCTGACGATCCAGCGCCCGGTCTTCTGGTCGTACTGAGCGTCGACCTTCTGCGCGCGTTCGAAGCGCGCGAGCCAGTCGATGACCCGCATTTCGTCCCCCGGCGCCACGCGCGCGACCCGGGCCGGTATCGGCTCGCCGCCATCCGAAGTGGCGCCGGCCGCCGCCGCCCGCGCGGTCGTGCCGACCGTGGCCTTGAGCGCTGCTTCGACGTTGCGCAGCGTGACCGGCAGCTGCGCGTGCGACTTGTCGGGAAACACGCGCTCGAGGATGCCGAAGTCGGCCGGGAACTTTGCCAGTGGCGGGTTCTCGTCGGTGCTCACCTTGAGCGGGAACGACGAGGCGTTGGCGAGCCTGCGCCCGGCGTCGTCCTTCAAGGCCGCCGGCAACTCGATGCGGAACGACTCGTTCTCCGGCAGGGGCGGGCCGAAGGCAACTCCGGTGATCGCCTCGTCGTCCTTGGTGAGCTGCGCCGGATAAGTCCTGCCCGAGCTCGCGACCAGGCGGATTTTCGCGGCGTCGCTTGCCGCTACCGGCGCGGTGAACGACAGCCTCAAGGGCAGGATCGGAATGCACTGCGCGTCCTTGTTTACCCGCTCGCAGGAAAACGAGGCGCGGAACGTCGGCCGCACCCGATACGCGAGCGCCTGGTCGGCGGAGGTCGGCACACCGGAGGACGAGGCAATGCCCTTGCCCCATACGAGCTTGACCTCGGCATTGGGCGGCAGCGTGCGCGCGCAGGCGACCGTGACCAGGGGCGAGTCGGGCGCGTCGCGCAAGCGCAGGAACTTCTCGTCGTCGCTGCCGGTGACCGGCAGGCGGAAGAGGAAACTGCCGCGGGTGGCGCCAGCGCCGGAATCGAGGAAGATGAAGCGCAGGTAGCTCGCGGCGAAGGCTTTGCGATTGTCGAGAATCGTCTTGCGCTCGTCCCCGGTGACCAGACGCACGCCGATCTTCTCGTTGACGCCGGCGGCGATGCAGTAGGCATGGGTCGAAATCGTATCGGCTGATACCGGCGCGTCGAGGCCGAGGATGAACACCTGGTTTTCGTCGATGCGCGAATCCTCCCACGGGAGGTTGCGCACGATCGCCGGGCCACCGGTGTTGAATTCGAATCGCTGCCCGGCCGCAAGCGGCGTGCCGTCGAGGGCCGTGATTCCGGGCTTGACCGTAAAACTGCAGCGCACGCCGGCGGGCAGGTCGCGGTCGAAGTCATAGACCCAGTTCTTCATGTCCGCCCAGCGTCCCTTGCCTTGCTCCAGGCAGTCGATGGCGAACGGGTCGACCTCGCGCGGGTCCCCGAACGGAACCATGGCTTGGGCAAAGCGTGCCGTGACCTGGCGCACCGCCTTGATTTCGCCCTGCGGAGAGAAGAACTCGACGCCTTGCGCCGAGGCGGTCGCACACCAAGGCGCGACCAAGGCAAACAGCAAGCTGGCAATGCGGGAAGGGAACCGTCGGCAGGGCGGCATGCGCGTCCTCGAGGCGTTGAGCGGGGGCGGCTCTGTAAATCGGCGGATGGCCGCTGTGGAGCCGATTTAACCACGGGATCGGCCGCACCGTTGTGTCGCGATTGCGGCGCCAACCGGGCCAATCGTGGGCGACTGGAGGCAAGGGACAGGCGGCCGAGGCAGGCCGATCAAAGGCAACTGGTAGCATTCAACCGTGGCCTATAGCGTCGACCCGGACATCACCGTCGCCTCCACGATCGACGCCGCGTTCTATCGCGACGAGGCAACGCACGCCCGGGTGCGCGAGCGAATCTTCGGACGAACCTGGCAATGGATCGGCGATCTCGACGCCGTCGCCGACGCCGGCTCGCTCGCGCCGCGCGAGCTCCTGCCAGGACTGTTTGACGAGCCACTGCTGCTCTCGCGCGACGCCCAGGGCACGCTGCGCTGCCTGTCCAACGTGTGCACCCACCGCGGCAACATCCTGGTGCGCGAGCCGTGCACCCGGGTCGAGCAGATCCGCTGCGGCTACCATTCGCGGCGATTCGATCTGTCGGGGCGAATGACTTTCATGCCGGAGTTCGCGCAGGCAAAAAACTTTCCCTCGGCGGACGACGACCTGCCGCAAGTCGCGTTCGCCGCCTGGGCCAATCACGGCTTCGCCTCACTCGACCCGGTCGCCCCGCTGCAGTCCTTCCTCGGCGAACTGGAGGCGCGCCTGGCCTGGCTGCCATTGGCTCGATTCCGTGCCGCCGCCGCGTCGAGCCGCGACTACGTCATCAACGCACACTGGGCACTGTACGTGGAGAATTTCCTGGAGGACCTGCATATCCCCTTTGTCCATCCGGAGCTATGCCAGAAGATCGACACCGGCGGCTATGCGCATGAGCTCTTTCGCTACTCCAGCCTGCAGCTTGCTCCGGCCAAGGAAGGGGATCTCGCGCTCGACATTCCGCCTGGCGCGGCCGACTGCGGGCAGCGTGTTGCCGCCTATTACTGGTGGATCTTCCCCAACCTGATGCTCAACTTCTATCCTTGGGGCCTCTCGCTCAACCGCGTCGTCCCGGAGGCGATCGACCGCACGCGCGTCGAGTTCCGGTCGTACGTGTGGGACGAGTCGAAACTCGGCCAGGGTGCCGGCGGAGCCCTGCATCGGGTCGAGCTGGAGGACGAGGCCGTGGTCGAGGCCGTGCAGCGTGGTGTGCGCTCGTCGCTGTATCGGCGCGGACGCTACTCGCCCACCCGCGAACGCGGGACCCATCATTTCCACCGCCTGCTCGGCGAGTTCCTGGAAGGGTCGCCCTAGGTGTGATCCCCACGAAGGTTGTTGATCCGCACTGAATCCAGGAAGCTCCTTGGCGCGAGCCGATCATGCCCGGTACCGCAAGGCGTGCGCCGCGGCCGTGTCGGCTCAGCGGCGGGCCAGGAAACCGCGCAGGCGCTGCACACCGTCCCTCAGGCGCTCGTGGCTGGAGGCGAAGCACCAGCGCAGGAAGCCCTCGCCCTCCGGTCCGAACGCGCTGCCGGGAGCGAGGCCCAGACGGGCCTCGCGCACCAGGAGCTTGCAGAAGCGCAGACTGTCGGTCAGCCCGGCGACGCGAAAGAACACGTACATCGCACCGGAGGGCGACGCGGCCTCCACGCCTTCGATCGAGCTCAATTCCCGTACCAGCAATGCGCGCGCCGCACTGAAGCGCGCGAGCGTGTGCGCGACGCTCGGCTCGCCGTCACGGAGCGCGACGACGCCCGCGCGCTGCACGAATACCGGCGAACACGACGTGTTGTATTCGATGAGCTTGCCCAGATCGGGCATCAGGTCCGCCGGCGCGACCATCCAGCCCAGTCGCCAACCGGTCATCAGCCACGCTTTCGAAAAGCTGTTGGTGCTCACCAGGCGATCGGCGGGGTCGGCAAGATCGAGGAATGATGGCGCGCAGCGCGCGCCGGCATAGTACAGGCGCTCATAGACGTCGTCGGCAACGATCCAGATGCCAAGGCGCCGGCAATGCTCCAGGATCGCACGCTGATCGGCGCGCGCAAGCGTCCAACCGGTCGGGTTGTTCGGCGAGTTGATCAGCACCGCGCGCGTGTCCGGAGTCAGCGCTTCGAGCAGCCGATCGATGTCGAGCCGCCAACCGTCCCTGGCGAATTGCAACGCGACGCGCACGACCTGCGCACCGAGTATCTTGGGGATTTCCGTCAGGTTGGGCCACAACGGCGTGACACAGACGATACGATCACCCGGATCGACGAGCGCTTCGATCGCCAGCATGAGGGCCGACATGCCCGACGCCGTGACCGCGACATTCTCGACGGCGATGGGGCGGTGCAGCCTCGACACGTACCCGGCGAGCGCGGCGCGCAGCTCATTGATGCCGAAATTGTGGGTGTAGAACGTCTCCCCGGCGTTGATGGAGGCCACCGCCGCCTCGCGGATGTAGGCCGGGGTTACCTCGTCGGGTTCGCCGAACCAGAACGGCAGGATGCCCGCTTCCCCGAGACCCGCGTTGGCCACTTCGCGGATCTGCGAGGCAACCAGCGCGCGCACGGCAGCGCGCGCGGCGGCGTCGGTGCGCGGGAGATGAGCGCGGTCATTCATCCGCGATAGAATAGCAAACGCGGGTTCTGCGGCCCGCGCCCGCGAAACCTTGCCTTCGCATCCGGGAAACCGTGCCCCTCATCCTGCGGCTGCTTGCCATCTTCGCCTGCGGCGCGGCGGGCGGTGTTGTCGCCTGGCTGACCGTCTCCTGGCTGGGCGGGACCGGGGTCGGCGGCGGGATCGCCAGCGCCATGATCGGCGCGTTCCTTGCGGCGTCGCTCTGGGTCGGCGGGGTCGCCTTCATCGACACGGTGAAGCGCGGCCGTTGAGCGCTGGCCGCGAACCGCCGACCGGGGAAGACTCGGCCGGCGACGCGGGCGCGAGCCGGGCATCGATGGCGCGTGCCGGAAGCGCATCCGGCCGAATGGTCCTCCCCGCTCGGCGGCTTTCGAGTCACGTCACCACGAATACCGCGAGCCCGAGCAGCAGGCTCGCGGCCAGGCCGATGGCGAAGCTTTGCATCGCCAGCAGCGCAAGATCCCTCCAGAGCCGCGAATCGAGGGCGCTAGCGACGGGACGGTCAGCGGTTGGCATGGCATGGCTCCTCGAGCATGAAGGCGTTCTTGACTCGCGACCGGCGCAAACGATCGCGGCCGCTGGCGGCGCAGAGCAGTGCGCAGCGCAGCACCACCCCGGACGACCTGCGGCGGCCGCAGCGCAACCCGCGCCGGTAGCGGGCGACGCAATCGAGGTAGGCACGGGCTGTGTTCTTCACGGGCCACTCCAGTGTGCCCAGTTGAACCTGGCGGCATGGCGCGGCGCGGGCTTCAAACATGGCAGGCCGAAGAAGAATGATGGCGAAATCATGGCCTGCGCCCGGGAGCCCCGGGCGCAGGCCCGCGGGTGCGCTATAGTCGGCCATCACCTCGCTATCCCTGGAGAGGGCATGAGCCGCCGTATCGCCATCGTCGAGGACGAGCCCGCCATTCGCGGCAACTACGCCGACGTCCTGCGCAAGCAGGGCTATGAGGTTGCCGCCTACGGCAACCGCGCGGACGCGCTGGCCGCGTTCCACACGCGCCTGCCCGACCTCGCGGTTATCGACATCGGGCTCGGCGACGAGATCGACGGAGGATTCGCGCTGTGCCGGGAGTTGCGCGCGCTGTCGCCGACGGTGCCGATCATCTTTCTGTCCGCCCGAGACTCCGATTTCGACATCGTCGCGGGCCTGCGCCTCGGTGCTGACGACTATCTGACCAAGGACGTGGGCCTGCCACACCTGAGCGCGCGCATCGCAGCGCTGTTCAGGCGCAGCGACCTGCTCACGGCGCCTCCGGCGTCGGCGGACATGCTCGAGCGCGCGGAGCTGACGCTGGACCTGAAGCGGCTGAGCGCCACCTGGTCCGGCCGGCACGTCGAGCTGACGCTGACCGAATTCTGGATGGTGCACGCACTTGCCCGCTATCCAGGCCACGTCAAGGATCGCGACAGCCTGATGCGCGACGCCAAGATCGTGGTCGACGACAGCACGATCACCTCGCACATCAAGCGCATCCGCAAGAAATTCCTCGCCCTCGACCCGCAGTTCGATTGCATCGCAACGGTCTACGGTATGGGTTATCGCTGGAACTCCGCAGCATAGGCGGCAACGCTTTGGATCATGAAAGGGCCACGCATCGCGTTGGGCATCCGCGCGCAGCTGTTGCTGGTGCTCACGGTGTTCCTGGCGATCCCCTGGCTGGGCTACGAGTACGTGCGCGAACTCGAGCACTTCCTGCGCGATGCGCAGGAGCGCACGCTGGCCGGGACCGCGCAGGCCGTGGCCACGGCGCTGCACGACCGGCCGCGATTGTTCGAGTCGCGCCCGGCGCCGCTCGAATCACTGCGTTCGGGCCGAGCGAGCGACGAAGGCAGTCCGGCGCAGGACCTGCCACCGGTGACCCTGCCGCAGTCGCCGGAGATCGAACAGATCATTCGTGGCCTGTCGCGCACCACGGCGCGCATCTGGGTGGTCGATCGCGAGCAGAACGTGCTCGCGCGCGCAGGCAGCCTGCGGCGAGTGGAATTGCCCGCGGGCGATAGCGCGACTTCGGGAGGCTCACCCATCGCCCGCGTCGGGCAATGGGTGGAACGCGAAGTCCTGCAACCGCTGTACTCCAGGGTGCTGCAGCAGCCGACCGAAGATTTCAGCGACGAACCCTCCAGCCATGCGATTGCCGCAGGCAAGGATGTCGAGGGTGCGCTCGCCGGCATCCTGACCGTCGAGCGCCGGCCGACAGCCGACGGCAAAGCGGTCATCGTGTCGGCCGCGCATCCGATCTGGGTCGGCGACGAGGTCAAGGGCGCGGTCATCGTCGAGGAGACGACCAATGCAGTGCTCGCGGAGCGCAACCGCGCATTTGCACGCCTGTTCAATATCGTGCTCGCGGCGCTGCTCGTCGGATCGCTCGCCCTGACACTGTACGCATCGTGGCTTTCGACGCGCATTCGCCGGCTTCGCGACGAGGCGGAGGCGGCGATCGACGCCCACGGCCGCGTGCGAGGCATGGTCGCCGACTCCACTGCCGGCGATGAAATCGGCGACCTGTCGCGGAGCTTTCGCAGCGCGCTCGCGCGCCTGGCGCAGTACGCGACCTATCAGGAGGCAATGGCGAGCCGGTTGTCGCACGAACTGCGCACCCCGATCGCCGTCGTGCGCTCGTCGCTCGATGCGCTGCGCATGCAGAAGCTGCCCGATGATGCGCGCGTCTACATGGAACGCGCGCAGCAGGGACTCAACCGGCTCGCGCACATTCTCAGGCGCATGACCGAGGCCACGCGCCTCGAGCAGAGCCTTGCCGACGCCGAGCGCGAGCGTTTCGACCTTGCGCGCGTGGTAGCGGGCTGCGTCGACGGTTATCGGGCCGCGTATCCGCAGCAGGCAATCGAGCTGCGCCTGCCCGGCGGCGAGGGCCTCTTCGAGGGCGCACCCGAGCTGATCGCGCAGATGCTCGACAAGCTCTTTGCCAACGCGGTCGAGTTTGCCGCGCCCGGCACCCCGGTCACGGTCGCGCTCGAGCGCGACGTCCTGGGTCTTCGCCTCAGCGTCGGCAACCAGGGACCGCCTTTGCCGCCGGGCATGCACGCCCGGCTTTTCGATTCGATGGTGTCGGTACGAAGCGAGCAGCCGGGCGAAGAGCCGCATCTGGGGCTGGGGCTCTACATCGTGCGGCTGATCGCCGAGTTTCATGGCGGGCGGGCGACGGCGACCAACCGGGCCGACCCCCCGGGCGTGACCGTCAGCGTCGACCTGCCCCTGGTACGCGCTCTGCGATGACCGGCTACTGCCCCGCCATGGCGACGCAGCGGGGCCTCGGTGCAGGCGCCGCAATCGGGGATAATGGCAATCGTGCCGTCGCTGCAGCCGAACGTGATCGTCCCGCTTTTCCTGTCGCCACCGCGCACCACAGACACCGCGCTTGGTTCGCCGGGAGGGCCGTCGCCCGCGCCCGGGCACATCACCGCATGACAAGCCTGCGCGCCATGCTCGACGAGGCGGCAAGTCGCGCCGCCGCGGGCCGGATCGACGATGCACTTGCCGCATACGCGCTGGCGCTGGCGCGAGCACCCGTCGCCGAGGCGCATTACAACGTCGCCGCTCTGCAGATGGCCAAGGGCGATCTTGTCGGCGCGGAGGCGAGCCTGCGTGACGCGGCACGTCTGAAGCCGGAATGGGCACACGCGTACCTGGGCCTGGGACATCTGTACTTTCGGCAGCGAAGGTTCGCGGATGCGGAGCGCGCCTTTGAACGGGCGGCAGAGCTCGCGCCGGATTCGATCGAGGCCCTGTTCAACCGGGCAAGGGCGCTCGACCGGCTCCGCGCCTGGGGCGAGGCGCTGCCGCTGCTGAGGCGCGCGCGGCAGCTCGCGCCGGCGAACGAACAGATCTGGTTCGCCTTGCGCCGCCACCTGCTGCTCTTCGAGCTGCAGGAAGAGGCATTCGACGATTTCCGTGCCTTCGAGGCGAACGCGGAGCTCTCGGTGCAAGTCGTGTCCGCCGGACTGCTTTCCGCACGCATCGCGCCGGGCACCGGCTACGAGGACAAGTACCTGCCGCTGGCGCTCGAATGGCCCTACCGCGCCGGCGAGGCGGGGTTTGCCGGCGTCGCCCTGGCGCAAGCCGAATACTTCGACGTGCCACGACCCGTGCTCAAGCGCTTGCACGACGCCTACAACCGGCTGCGCCAGGAGGAACGCGCGGGCGTGGCCGACCTTGCCGGCGCCGGGCCTCGTGCGCCGGGGTCCGGCCGGCTGCGCGTAGGCTATCTCTCGGCCGACTTTCGGGATCACGTCATGGGACGGCTGATGCTCGAGGTGCTGCGCCGGCACGACCGCGCGAAGCTGTGCGTGCTTGCCTATTCGGTGGGGCTGCGGGAGCTGGAGGATTCGGTGACCGAGCGCTATCGCGCGTGCTGCGATCGATTCCTCCGGCTCGATGATCTCGACAATCGCAGCGCCGCGCAGGCCATCGCGGAGGACCGGCTCGATGTGCTCGTCGACCTGATGGGTCACTCCCGGTCGTCGCGACCCGGGATCCTGCTCTACAAGCCGGCGCCACTGATCATCACGCACCTCGGTTCGCACGGCCCGGTCGGGTTGCAGCAGGTCGATTTCAAGATGAGCGACCGCCACGTCGACCCGCCCGACGCTGCCGCGCATCAGATTGAGGCGCCGTTGCGCCTCGACGGCTGCGTGCTGCCTCTGCGGCGCGTCGCGCCTGGGGAGCCTTCGGCCAGCCGCGCCGATCTGGGCATCGCCGGCGACGCGGTCGTGTTCGGGGTATTCGTGAGCCTGCTCAAGCTCTCGCCGCGCTGCCTATCGCTGTGGCGCACGATCCTGGAACGGGTTCCCGCCGGCGTGCTTGCCTTTTCGCCCAGCCGGCAGGCCGACCGCGGGCTCTATCTGCAGCGGCTGGCAAGCTTCGGTATCGCCGGCGAGCGGGTCGCATTCGTGCCCTGGACGATGGACGATGCGACCGATCGCGCCCGATACCGCCTCATCGACGTCGTGCTGGACACCTTGCCCTATACCGGGGGCGATACCACCGCCGCGGCGCTGGACATGGGGGTGCCGGTGGTCACCCGCGTTGGCGAGCGCGCCGCCGAGCGCATGACCTGGAGCCTGCTCGCCCATCTCGGCGTGACCGACACGGCGGCCCGAACCGACACCGACTACGTGGCGATCGCCTGCCGCCTCGCTGACGATGCGGCGTGGCGGTCAAGCATCGCCTCCGCCATCGCTTCCCGCCTGCCGCAATCGGGCCTCGCCGATCTCGGCCGCTACGCGCGCTCTCTCGAGGACGCCTACGCTCGCGCGCTCGCGCCGACGACCTAAAGACCGACCTCATGCATCTTCATATCCTCGGCATCTGCGGCACCTTCATGGGCGGCGTGGCTGAAATCGCCCGGGCGGCCGGGCACACCGTGAGCGGCTGCGACGCCAACGTCTATCCACCGATGAGCACCCAGCTCGCTTCATCGGGCATCGAGTTGACCGAGGGCTATGAGGTCGCGCAACTCGACAAGGTCGCCAAGCACGCCGACGTGTTCGTCATCGGCAACGCCATATCGCGCGGCAACCCGCTGCTCGAAGCGATCCTCGACAGCGGGCGCCTCTATACGTCGGGGCCGCAGTGGCTCGCCGACGCGGTGCTGCGCGACAAGTGGGTCCTCGCGGTCGCCGGCACGCACGGCAAGACGACCACCACGGCCTCGCTGGCGTGGATCCTCGAGCGAGCCGGACTCGACCCGGGATTCCTGATCGGTGGCGTGGCCCCGGACTTCGGCGTCTCGGCACGCCTTTCCGACGGGCCGTTCTTTGTCATCGAGGCCGACGAATACGACACGGCGTTCTTCGACAAGCGATCGAAGTTCATCCATTACCGGCCGCGCACGGCGATTCTCAACAATCTCGAATACGATCACGCCGACATCTTTGCTGACCTGGCGGCCATTGAAACGCAGTTTCACCACCTGGTGCGCACGATACCGCGCAGTGGTCGGCTGATCGTAAACGGGGCCGACGAGAACCTGCGCCGCGTACTGGCGCGCGGCTGCTGGAGCGAAACGGAACGCTTCTGCGCTGCGGATTCTCCCGGCGTCGACGCCGACTGGACGATCGCGAACGACGCGGCGGTGCAGTTCCGTGGCGCAGCGCAGGGAGTGCTGGCTCCGTTCGCGCTTCTCGGCGCGCACAATCGGCTGAACGCCCTGGCCGCGATTGCGGCCGCGCGCCACGTCAGCGTCCCGGTCAGGGAGAGCCTTGCCGCGCTCGCGACATTCCGCGGCGTGAAGCGGCGAATGGAGGTGCGCGGGTCGATCGGTGGCATCACGGTCTACGACGATTTCGCACATCACCCCACCGCCATCGCCGCGTCGCTGGCGGCCCTGCGGCGGCACGTCGATGGAGCGCGTATCCTCGCCGTGTTCGAGCCGCGCTCGGCGACGATGAAACGGGGCACGATGAAAGACGCGCTGGCGCAGAGCCTCACCGCGGCCGACCTGGTGTTCTGTTATGCCGCCAACCTGGGCTGGGACGTGGCGGCATCGCTCAGGCCGCTCGGCGCGCGCGCCCATACCGACACGGATCTTGGCTCACTGCTCGACGCCATCGTCGCCGCCGCGAAGCCGGGCGACCACGTCGTGATCATGAGCAACGGCGGTTTTGGCGGCCTCCACGACAGGCTCCTGGGGCGCCTGCGTCCGTCGCCATGATGCGCATCGCGTACCTGCACGGATTCAACAGCGGTCCCGCATCGGCCAAAGGGCAGGCTCTTGGACGGGCGATCGCGGCGCTGCCGCCGACGCGGCGGCCGGAGTATTTCCTGCCGCGGCTACCGACATGGCCGGCTGAGGCCATCGATGCGGTCGAACGCTGGGCGGGAAGCTCCGAGCGCGACGAGTTGAGCTTCGTGGGCAGCTCCCTCGGCGGGTTCTACGCGACGCGTCTCGCGCAAACGCGTGGAGCGAGGGCGATCCTCGTCAACCCCGTGATCGATCCCGAGCACGCCCTGGCACCCTATCTGGGGCGGCAAAGCAATCCGGCGACGGGCGAGCAATACGAGCTCACGCCACAGTTCCTCGCCGAACTCTCCGCGCTCAAGGTCGAGCGCATCACCCACCCGGGGCGTTATCTGCTGCTCGCACAGGCGGGCGACGAACTGCTCGACTGGCGCCGGGCGGCTGCGTTCTACGCCGGCGCCTGGCAGTTCATTCAGGGCGGCGGCGATCACGCTTACCGTGACTTCGCCCGGCAGGTTCCCGAAATCCTGCGCTTTGCCGGAGTCGATGGACGGCCGGCCGCGTAAGGCGGTGCGCAAGGCGCCCGCCGCATCGGCCGTGAACGCGACCGGGGCCGACCAACGCCGCTCGCTTTGGCGGGCGACGGCGCCGCTCGGGCCTGCCACCACCACCTTCGAGGGTCGCGCCGAAGCCGACGTCGTCGTCGTCGGCGGCGGCTACACCGGGTTGGCGTGCGCGCTCGCGCTCTGCGAGGCGGGCCGCTCGGTGATCCTGCTCGAAGCCGGTGATATCGGACACGGCGGGTCGGGACGCAACGGCGGACAGGTGATCCCGGGCCTCAAGCACGACCCCGAGGAACTGGTCGCGCGATTCGGTCGCGAGCGCGGGGAAGCGCTGGTTCGGTTGGCCGGCGGCGCAGCCGATCGCGTCTTTGCCTTGATCGCCAAGCACCGCATCGATTGCGCGGCCACGCAATGCGGCTGGATCCAGCCGGCGCACTCGGCTGCAGCCGCGCAGGCGATCGTCGCCCGAGCCCGGCAATGGACGGCGCGCGGTGCCCCGGTCGAATTACTCGCACCCGACCGCCTGCGGCAGCTGCTCGGCACCGATTCCTACGCCGCCGGCTGGCTCGACCGCCGCGCCGGCGCACTGCAGCCGCTGGCGTACGCGCGCGGGCTCGCCCGCGCCGCAATCGGCCAGGGCGCGCGCGTCCATACCGGGTCTCCGGTCACGCGCATCGCCCGCGACAGCGCCGCGTGGGTCGCGGCCACGCCCGGCGGCGAGGCGCGGGGGAGGCAAGTGGTGCTCGCCACCGACGCCTACTCCGGTTCTCTCTGGCCCGAGCTTGCCGCCAATCAGGTGCTCGCCACCAGCGTGCAGATTGCGACCGATCCCCTGGAGGAGAACGACCGGGACGCGATCCTTCCTGGCGGCAGCGTGGCTTCCGACACGCGCAAGCTTTTGCATTATTTCCGCCTCGACACGGATGGCCGCTTCATCATCGGTGGTCGCGGGTCGGTGGCAGAACCGGTGCCGGAGCGAGTGTATGCGGAACTGCAAAGCGCCGCGGCGCGGATGTACCCGCAGCTTGCTGCTGTCGAGTGGCCCTTTCGCTGGTACGGCTGGGTCGGGATCACCCGCGATTGGCTGCCGCACATCGCCGAGCTCGCGCCTGGCGTGTGGACCGCGCTCGGCTACTGCGGCCGCGGCGTGGCAATGGCTACGACGCTGGGCCTCGCGCTCGCCGACATGCTCAACGGCGCGCGCCCGGCCGCCTATCCGGTTGCCGCGCTCAAGCCGATCCCCCTGCACGCGCTGCAGCGGCCGCTACTGCGGGCGGCTATCGCGTACTATCGGGTCCGTGACGCGATGTCACGGACCCACCGAGGGAGACGAGCATGAAGCTGCAACCCACGATTCGCCTGCTTGGCCGGACGCTGGCCGGCGCCGCGCTGGCCGCCGTCGCGTGTTGCGGCCCCTGCGGCGCGCAGATCCCGACCTACAACGTTGGCTCGACGCCGACCGGCGTCCCCTTCACGTTCCTCGACGTCAAGACCAATACCATTCAGGGCGCGATGGTCGACCTGATTACCGCCATCGGCGACGACGCGGGCTTCAAGGTCGTCGTGCAGGCGACGCCGTTTTCCGCGCTCATCCCGTCGCTTACCAGCAACAAGATCGACATCATCTCGGCGGCGATGCTGATCAACGCATCGCGCAAGGAGGTCATCGACTTCAGCGACCCGGTGTTTCCCTATCCCGAAGGCATGGTCGTCAACAGCGACGACAATACGCCGTACAAGTCCTTCACCGAGCTCAAGGGGCAGGTCGTGGGCGCGCAGGTCGGCACGGTGTACATCGACTTCCTGAAGAAGAACGGCGACTTCGCCGAGGTCAAGGTTTACGATTCGCTGGCCGACATCCTGCGCGATGTCAGCCTCGGCCGCATCAAGGCCGGCTTCGGCGACGAGCCGATTCTCAAGTACCAGCTGTCGCAGAACCCCGGCTTCAAAGCCAAGCTCGTTCCCACCTACGAACCGAAGATGAGCGGCAGCGTGGGCATCGGGGTGCGCAAGTCCGATACCGAACTGCTCAACAAGATCAATGTCTCGCTCGCCAGGCTGCGGGCCAACGGCACGCTCGACAAGATCCTGGCGAAATGGCATCTGCGGTGAGAAGCGGGTAAGCGGCGCGCAAGCGGGCGATGCAGTCGTTCCTTCGCGACGCGCAGGATTTTCTTCCGATCCTGTGGCAGGGCTGCATCGTAACCATCGAGCTCACGCTCTGCGCGCTGCTGCTCTCTACCCTGCTCGGCTTCGTGTGGGCGCTGCTGCGCCTGTCTGCGCTGCGCGTGCTCTCCTGGGGGGCGATCGCGCTCATCACCGTCATTCGCGGCATCCCGATCCTGGTGCAGCTGTTCTACATCTACTTCGTGTTGCCCGATCTGGGCATCCGGCTGTCGGCATTTCAGGCAGGATTCATTGGCCTGGGTATCGCCTATTCGGCGTACCAGGCGGAGAATTTCCGCGCCGGCATCCAGGCCGTGGATCCCGGCCAGATCGAGGCCGCGCAGTCGCTCGGCATGCGCCCGGGCATGATCATGCGGCGCGTGATTCTGCCGCAGGCCGTACGGGTGTTCCTGCCACCATACGGAAACACGATGATCATGATGCTCAAGGACTCCTCGATCGCCTCGGCCATCACGGTCGCCGAGCTCACCCGCGGCGGGCAGCTCATTGCCGCCTCGACGTTCAAGAACATGACCGTGTTCACGCTGGTCGCGCTGCTCTATCTGGCGATGAGTCTGCCGCTCACCTATCTGGCACACCGGCTCGAGCGCGCATTCGGGCGCAAATGATCTCGGTGCGCAATGTCGGCAAGGCGTATGGCGCGCACCGTGTGCTCGACGGGGTGAACCTCGAGGTCGCCAAGGGGGAGGTGGTATGCATCATCGGGCCATCCGGCTCGGGCAAATCGACGCTGCTCCGCTGCATCAACGGCCTCGAGCACTACGACCAAGGCAGCATCGCCATCGACGGCGAGTCGGTGCGGCGCGAGCACAAGTCGATCCACGCTGCGCAGCGAGGTCGGCATGGTATTCCAGCGCTTCAATCTGTTCCCGCATCGCACCGCGCTGCAGAACGTGATGGAAGGCCCGGTGTACGTCAAACGCCTGACGCGCGGCGCGGCCAGGGAACAGGCGATCGCGCTGCTCGAAAAGGTCGGGCTCGCAGCGAAGCTCGATGCCTATCCGGCGCAGCTCTCCGGCGGCCAGCAGCAGAGGGTCGCGATCGCGCGGGCGCTGGCGATGCAGCCCAAGGCGATCCTGTTCGATGAGCCGACCTCGGCACTCGACCCCGAGCTGGTCGGCGATGTGCTCAAGGTAATGCTCACGCTCGCGCTCGAAGGCATGACCATGGTGGTGGTGACGCACGAGATGGGCTTTGCCGCCGAGGTGGCGCGCCGGGTGTTGTTTCTCGACCACGGGCGCGTCGTCGAAGAAGGGACGGCGCGGCAGATTCTGGCCGAGCCCAGGCACGAACGCACGCGCGATTTTCTGCAGCGCGTCCTGAGGCCGGTTTGAAGCGCTGCATTTTTGTGCGCCGCAGCGGGCGCGGCGCATCGATCAGAGGTAGACTGAGCAGCATGTTCTTTCGAAGTCGCCGCCCGCTTCGTTCCTGATACGCGCGCCCGACGTCAAGTCGGGCGCTGCCCGCGGCCGTCGTCTGCACCCCCGCCGTTTCGACACGCTGCGCGCGAGTGCGCGCTCACGTTGAACCGTCCCGTTAGAGGCGAACCCGAGCCCCAAGGAGCAGCGTCATGAAGTCTGAAGTCCATTCCACCCGCCATGCCTCAGGCAGCGAAGTCGGCAAGGGTTTGGTCGAACGGGCATCGGCGCTGATCGAAGCGGAACGCCGCTACGGGGCGCGCAACTACGAGCCGCTGCCGGTTGTCATGGCGCATGGCGAGGGCAGTTGGCTGTGGGACGAGCACGGTCGCCGCTACCTGGACATGCTCTCGGCGTATTCTGCGGTCAGCCACGGCCACGCCCATCCGCGCATCGTGCAGGCGTTGATTGCGCAGGCCCAGCGTCTCGCCGTCACCTCGCGCGCGGTGTACACCGACAAGCTGCCGCCGTTGCTCAAGCGCCTGGCCGAGTTGACCGGCCTCGACCGCGCGCTACCGGTGAACACCGGCGTC
>Ga0074045_10000657_pt1 | contig 33674 bp, 26 predicted proteins | sample BogForMeECP23OM2_FD_94442 | JGI IMG/M metagenome (GOLD analysis project Ga0074045, IMG submission 94442) | Bog forest soil microbial communities from Calvert Island, British Columbia, Canada - Bog Forest MetaG ECP23OM2 | ecosystem: Environmental > Terrestrial > Soil > Wetlands ...
GAAACCCTCACCCACTCGGCCCGTTTGGGCCGGGTCCCCCCTCTCCCGCAATGCGCCCTCTCGGCGCACGCGTGCGCGCGCCTGCCGGGTGGCGCATCTCCGATCCGCCAGGGGTGCCGAGCGCAGCGAGGCGGGTGAGGGTGACTGGGTAACTCCGGGGTGAAATAGGAAGCGCAGGCGGTTAATGCAGTTTGCGATCGCCATTCCGACCGACGTCGATTCCTGGCGGTTGGTGCGGCGGGCCGAGGAATTGGGCTTCTCTCGGGCCTGGTTTTTCGACACCCAGATGCTGAGCGCCGATCCGTTCGTCGCCATGGCCGTTGCGGCGATCAAAACGACGCGCATCCGCCTCGGCACCGGCGTGCTGATCCCGTCGAACCGCCTCGCAGCGGTGGCGGCCAACGCCTTTGCCTCGTTGAACAAGTTGGCGCCCGGGCGGATCGATTTTGGCGTCGGCACCGGCTTTACCGGCCGGCGGGCGATGGGGCTGGGCGCGATCACGCTCGCCGATATGGAGAAATATATCCGCGTCCTCACCGCGCTGTTGCGCGAGGAGACGGTCGAAACCGAGATCGAGGGTAAGCGCCGCCTGATCCGGTTCTTGAACCCCGATCTCGGTCTGATCAACACGCGCGATCCGATCCCGCTGTATCTCGCCGCCGGCGGCCCGCGGGCGCGGGCGCTGACGGCAAAGCTCGACGCCGGCTGGATCAACCCGGCAGGCAATGTCGAGAGCGCCGTCGCGGCGCTTCGCGAGATGCAGGAGGCCTGGCGGACCGCAGGACACGCAAAGGAAACGCTCGACGCGGTGGTCTTTGCCGGTGGCGCGGTGCTCGACGCGGGTGAGCCCGCCGACTCGCCGCGTGCGGTTGCACAAGCAGGGCCACGGGTGGCGATGTTGTTGCACCGCATTGCCGACCAGGCGCTGTCAAAAATGCCCAGCGCCGTACCGATACCCCCCGCCATCGCCGAGACGAGTGCCGGCTACGTGGCGGCGATCCGGCAATCGGAGCCTGCCGGGGCGACCTATCTCTACAACCATCGCGGCCACCTGATGTTCGTCAAGCCCGAGGAGCGCCCGTTCGTAACCGCCGAGCTGATCCGGGAGACGACCTTCACCGCGACCGAGACGGAGCTGAAAGAGCGCATCGAGGCGATCGCCGCGGCGGGATATACCGAGGTCGCCATCCAGATCGTGCCGAGCCAGGAGCACGCGATCGAAGATTGGGGCCGGATCCGGCGCGCCTTCGCCTAACGGTGCGGATCCGCCGGTAGCGCTTGCGAAATGGACTTCGCCCTCGCCGTTCACGGCGGTGCCGGGACCATCCGCCGGGACGAGACGAGCCTATCGCGCAAGCCTTCCTATCATGAAGGCTTGCACCACGCGCTGGCGACTGGCCGGGACATTCTCGCTGCGGGCGGGAGTGCGCTCGATGCGGTGACCCAGGCGGTCGTGGCACTAGAGGACGACCCGCTGTTCAATGCCGGACGGGGCAGCGTCTTCACCGCCGCCGGAACACAGGAGATGGACGCCTCGGTGATGGACGGAAGGGATTATCGCGCTGGTGCGGTGGCCGGCATTTTCGGACCGCGCAACCCCGTCTTGGCGGCGCGTGCGGTGATGGAACGCTCGGACCACGTGCTGCTGATCGGCGAGGGCGCGATCGCCTTTTGCCGAGAGCAGCGCGTGGTCTTCGCCGAGCCCGACTATTTCTCGACCGAAGAGCGCCGGCGGGAACTGCAGCAGGCGATCGAGGGGCGTGGCCGCGATGCGGCCGGGCAGGGCACCGTGGGTGCGGTCGCCCGCGACCATGACGGCAATCTGGCCACCGCCACCTCGACCGGCGGGATGACGGGCAAGGCCCCCGGCCGGGTCGGCGACAGCCCGATCATCGGCGCCGGCACCTACGCCGATAACACGACCTGTGCAGTGTCGGCGACCGGACACGGCGAGTTCTTTATCCGCTACGGCGCCGCCTTCGAGATCGCCGCCCGGCTGCGCCATGCCGGTCAATCATTGCAGCAGGCGGCGCGCGCCGTCATCGACGCACTGGCTGTGTTCGGCGGCCGGGGCGGGGTGGTCGCGGTCGACCGCACCGGTGCCTTGGCCCTACCCTTCAATACCGCTGGGATGTATCGCGGCTATGTCCGGGCCGACGGAATGATCCACACCGCAATATGGACCGAGCCTTACCTGCAATGGTGAGGACCGACGCAGCTTACTCCGCGACCAGAAATCGATCGAGGTTTCGCATTGAAGGGCGGCCGAGCTGGTGCTCAGACGCGAACGCAGGATTCACTCTTTCGTCATGGCCGGGCTTGACCCGGTCATCTACGGGTCATCGACTCGGGCCCCGGCCGGGCTCCGTGGATGCCCGGCTCAAGGCCGGGCATGACGATACGGGTCGCCACTGCACTATCTGAATGAGCGAAAGTGCCGGGTGCTGACTTCAGGGACAGAAAGCCCCGGCCGGGGACGACCGGGGCTTCTGTCGTCCTGTCGGCGTGCCGGTCCGACAGAAGCGAATGTGCATCGTTGGGGGACGTAACGATGCAGCCCTTATATTGCGCCAATTCTGGTTGGGTTGCAATTTATATCTGAAAGATTAACCACGAATTGCGCAAACCCGACGGAGCGCGGAGAGGGTGCAGGGCCGCCGCAGCGCCGCCCAGTCTCACAACGACAACATGCGCGGCAGCCACAGCGAGATCGACGGGATATAGGTGACCAGCATCAGCACGACGAACATGACGGCATAGAACGGCCAGATCTCGCGGACGACCTGCTCGATCGTCACCCGACCGACGGCGCAGCCGACAAAGAGGATCGCGCCGACCGGCGGATGGCACAGTCCGATGCCGAGGTTCAGCAGCATGATCATACCGAAATGAACCGGATCGACGCCGAACTTGACCATTACCGGAAGCAGGATCGGCGTGCAGATCAGGATCGACGGCGCCATGTCCAATAGGCAACCGAGCACAAGCAGCAGAACATTGATCAGCAGCAGGATCACGTTCTTGTCGCTCGACAGGGTCAGCAGCATTGCCGTTACGCGCGCCGGCACCTGCATCAGCGCCATGACATAGCCCACACTCGCGGCGAAGGCGATCAACGTCATGACCATCGCCACGGTGCGCATCGTGCGGTGGATCAATTGCGGCAGCTCGCGCCAGCGATAGTCGCGGTAGATGAACATCGTGACGAAGAAGGCCCAGAGACAGGCGACCGCACCCGCCTCGATCGCAGTGAAGACGCCGCCCAATATGCCGCCCAAGATGATCGCCAATGTCACCAATCCCCAGAGTGCCTCGACTGCAATCTTGACTGCCTCACGCAACGCCACTGCTTCGCCGCGCGGATGACCATTGCGGTAAGCGAGGACGAGACAGAGCACGATCAGCGAGGCGCCGAGCAACAGGCCCGGCGCGACCCCGGCCATAAACAGGCTGATGATCGAAATCGTGCCGCCGGTGGCGAGCGAATAGATGACCGCGTTATGGCTGGGCGGCACGAGCAGCGCCTGGACCGAGGCGCTGATCGTCACATTGGTGGCGAAGACGCGCGGGTAGCCGGTCTTCTCCATTTGCGGGATCATCACCGACCCGATCGCCGAGGTGTCGGCTACCGCCGACCCCGAGATGCCGCTGAGGAATGTCGTCGCCAGGACGTTGACCGCGGAGAGGCCGCCGCGGACGCGCACCATCCCGACCAATACGTTGGCGAACGCCACCAGACGCCGCGCCATGCCGCCTTCGGCCATGATCGCACCGGCCAGCACGAAGAACGGGATCGTCAGCATTGCGAACTTGCTGACGCCGCTCGAGACTTGGAGCATGACAGCTTCGAGCGGAATGCCGATCCAATAGGCGCCGGCGAGCGCCGCCAGGCCAAGCGAGTAGGCGATGGGGACGCCGAGCGCAAAGCAGACGAACAGGGTCCCGATGACAATCAGGATTTCCATCGGCGTCGCTCTTGGCTGGAGTCAGTCCGGTGAGGCGGTGGCGCCATGGAGTTCGCCGCCTTGCGGCGGCCGTCCAATCAGCACGCGCTCGGCGACGAAGATCAAGGTGATGGCGCCGCCGATCGGAATTGGCAGATAAGTCACGCCGACCGACAGCGCTGGGAACTCGGCGATCGACTGGTGCCACGTCGTGGCGACGAGCCTTGCCCCCCAGATCACCATGAACAGGCTGAGCAGAGCCGTGAGCACTTCGGCCAATGGCTCGATCAAGCGCCGCCACGGCCGCGACAGCGCACGCACCAAAATCGACACGCGCATGTGCGTGTCGGCCCGATAGCACGCCGCAGCGCCGATGAAGGTCAAGACGATCGTCAGCAGGATAGCCATCGGCTCCGGCCACGACGCCGCACTATTGAGGACATAGCGGGTGAAGACACCCCACGGGATTACCGCCGAGATCAGCACCAGCGCCGTTCCGGAGACGACGACGCAGAGCCGGTAGAGCGCATCCATTGCAGTACGGAAAGGCCCCTCACCCTCCCGCTGCGCGGGTCCCTCCCTCTCCCCGCTCGTGGGGAGAGGGCCGGGGTGAGGGGCTTCTCCAGACCCGGACATGATCCGGCGCCGTCAATTGACCGCCTGAATGCTCTTGATCAGCTCGGCGTATTTGGCGCCGTACTTGTCCCAAACCGGCTTCACCGCGGCTTGAAACGGCGTCTTGTCGGATATCGTGATGATCTCGATGCCGGCCGCCTTCATCTTGTCTATTGCCTGCTGTTCCTTCTCGTTCCACAAACGGCGTTCTTCGAGCTGTGCCTCGCGCGCCAGTTTCTTGATCAGCGCCTGATCGTCCTTGGACAAATTGTCCCAGGTCGGGCGCGAGAACACGAGAATTTCGGGCACGATCAGGTGCTCGGTCAGCGTGTAATATTTGGCGACCTGGTAATGGTTGTCGAAATAAAAGCTTGGTGGATTGTTCTCGGCGCCGTCGACGACCCCGGTCTGCAATGCGCTGAAGACTTGATCGTAGCCCATTGCGACGCCATTGCCGCCGAGCGCGTTCATCATGTCGACGAACATCGGGTTGCCCATCACGCGAACCTTGAGACCCTTGACGTCGGCGATGTCCTTGATCGGTTTCTTGGTGTCGTAAAGGTTGCGCGCGCCCGCATCCATGAAGGCGAGACCGACGAGGTGCGTATTGGGATTGTTGGTGACCTTGTCGAGCAGTTCCTGACCGATCGGCCCGTCGATGACCTTATCCATGTGGGCGGTGTCGCGGAACAGGAACGGCAGGTTGAAGACGTTGAGGTCGTCGACCACCGGGCCGAGAGCTCCGACGCTGACGCGCGCCAGCTGCAGCGCGCCGACCTGGGCCTGCTCGATCGCCTCCTTTTCGCCGCCGAGCTGCATCGAGGCGTACATCTGGATGCCGAGCCGCCCGCCGGTCGCGTCGGAAAGCTTTTTGCCCATGTCCTCGACCGCAGCAACCGTCGGATACCCCTCGGGATGCACATCCGATGCCTTGAACACGATCTTCTGGTCCGCCGCCCCTGCGCCGCGGCCGATCAGGCCCAAGAGCGATGCGGTGATGCCGAGCCGCAATGCCTCGCGTCTGTCGATCATGTGAGTCTCCCTTGCTCGCGCATTCATGGCCGTGTTATTTGTCAGGTTAGCAGACAACTCCGAATTCATAGCACCGCCCATGCGCGCCGACAAGCCCTCTGCCCTGCGCCCGGTCGCACCCGCCCCGAAATTGTTCCACGAGATCGCCGAGCGGATCGCCGCAGAGATCATCAGCGCCAAGCTGCCGCCGGGCAGTCGTCTGCCGACCGAGCAGCAAATGGCGAGGGCTATGGGTGTCAGCCGCACCGTCGTGCGCGAGGCGGTGGCGGCGTTGCGGGCGGACGGCGTGGTAACCACCCGGCAGGGTGCGGGCGCGTTTGTTGCGACCGAGCACGGGCGGCGCCCGTTTCGCCTCGCGGTCGGGGGCCTCCCCTCGATCAGAGAGGTGCTCGATGTGATGGAGCTGCGCCGGAGCGTCGAGGTCGAGGCGGCCGGGCTCGCGGCGGCGCGCGCCACACCGGCACTACGACGCGAAGTCGGCCAGGCGCTCGCCCGGATCGATGCGGCGATCGAACGCGGCGAAACCGCGGTCGACGAGGACTTTGCGTTCCACCGTGCCGTCGCCGCGGCAACCAGCAACCTTCAATTCTGGGCCTTTCTCGACTATCTCGGCCGCTTCATCATCCCCCGCCAGAGCATCCGTATCGCTGCCCACCAAGCAGAAGGTCAGCGCGCTTATCTCGAAATGATCCAGGGGGAGCACCGCGCCATCTTCGCGGCGATCCAGTCGGGCAATCCGACAGCGGCGCGCGAAGCAATGCGACGGCACCTCTCGAACAGCCAGACTCGCTATCGCCGGCTCGCCGAGGAGGCCGAGAGCTCAGCCGAGACCCTTTTCGAGGCCCGCACTGAAAACGCCAGCGGCCAAGGCGGATGGCCGTCTGGCAGTCGATAACCCCAATCCTCGGCCTCCACCATCATCGGAAAATAACGCCACGGCAGTCTCTCGTGCTCGTGCAGGAAATCCAAGTGCATACCTGCCTCCAATAAGCCGCCGATGATGTCGCTCAACGGATGACACCACTCGTAGCTCCGGGTGTGGGCGAGCGGCGTTGGATCGCCGGTGTATGTCGTCGTCTCGTCGTAAATAAACGGCCCCGCAGCCGGTGTCCTCCAACTCCGCAAGGCCACCAGCCGGCCGTCGACCTCGTCGAGCGACAATGTCGAAGGATGCCCCTCGGCGAGGTACAGCCACCCGCCCGGCGCCAGAAGCTCGGCCACGATCTGCGCCCAGAGACGGATGTCTGGAAGCCAAATGATCGATCCCCAAGTGACAAAGGCAATATCGTATTGGGCATGGAGCAGAGCCGGCGCGTCGTAGACATTGCCCTCGACGAAGTGCGCGGGCACACCAAGTTCTGCCGCAAGGGCGCGCGCTGCAGCGATCGCTGATGCCGAAAAGTCGAGCCCGGTGACGATCGCACCGCGCCGCGCCAGGCGGATCGAGTCGAGCCCAAAATGGCACTGCAAATGGACCAGCCGCTTTCTCGCCACATCGCCGAGTTCGGCGTCCTCGGGCTCACCGAGGGCATTGTCTGCGGCCCTGACACGGTCGATCGGATAAAAACCTGTCCGATTGCGCAGGTGCACGGCGGTGCGGTCGTCCCAGTTTAACCGGTTGGCCTCCATCCAGGCGCGCAGCCGGTCTTCGCTCATACCGCTGGTCCTGCTATGTGCCAGCGGGCCCTTCCGGCTTTTCGAACAATGCCAGGCTCTCCATGGCGAGCCCATAGCCGAGCAGGTCGTGCATTTGGCGCCGCAGATATTCGGTGAACAACAGCCGAGTATAGCGCAAGAGCAATGTCGGCTTCCGGGTCAGATCCTCGGCGAGCTCCCAGGCGCGCGCCAGGAGCTTGTCGGCCGGCAGCACTTCGGCAACGATGCCAAGACGCAGTGCTTCGGCGGCGTCCAATGTCTGGCCGGTCAGCAGGAAATAGCGGCCGCGATTCATCCCCAGCAGCAGCGGGTAGACGATGTGCATGCCGTCACCCGGTACGACATCGGAGTTGAAATGCGCGGAATCCTGGAATTGCGCCGTGTCGGCCGCGAGGACGATATCGCACAAGAGCGGAATCTCGGAATGGCGCCAGGCGGGACCGTTGATTGCGCTGATCACCGGCACCTCGATGTTCAAGAGGTTCATCAGCAGGTGGCGGCCTTCCCAATGGATCCGGTCGATCCGCTCGATCGACGGGCGCGACGGGAAGGAAGAAGTCCCTGGGGTCGCGCGCGGTCCGGAAAACTCCGGTCCGGTCCCGGTTACGATTACGACACGGTTCTCGCGGTCGGCGCCGATGTCGTGAAAGGCCTCCGGCAGTTCGCCGTGCGGCAGAAAACCCCAACGGAGCGATTGGCCTTCGGTGTGCAAGGTGACCTGCAGGATGCCGTTGCGGCGCTCCATCCTTGCGGTCTGATATTTCCGGGCGTATTCCTCCAACGAGCTCATTTTGCGCTCCCTTTGCTAGTTCGGGTGTTCTACCGCTCGGCGGGCCTCGGCGCGAGGGGGTCGGGCGGCGCAATCGAAGATTCCCCCCCCGGCCGAAGAAATGTTCTAAACTAGCCCGACACGGTTCTCTTCAGGGAGGTTGTACATGCCTGTGATCAAAGCCTTCGATCTCGCCTATGGACGGCTGCGGTCGCCCGATCTCGACAAGCAAGAGGAGTTTTTGACCGATTTTGGCATGGTCCGCGCCGATCGGACCAAGAACGCCCTCTATATGCGCGGCACCGATGCGCCGCACCACATTCACGTTACCGAACTGGGCGAGCCGCGCTATGTCGGCATCGCCGTCCACGCAACGAGCTACGAGGATCTAGAGCGAATGTCGCGGGTCGAGGGGGCCTCGAAGATCGAGGACATCGACGAGCCCGGCGGCGGCAAGCGGGTGCGCCTGACCGACCCAGATGGCTACCAGGTCGAGGTTGTGCACGGCATGGCGATGCTCGATCCGATCCCGGTGCACCGGCCGAAGGTCAACTCCGGCGATGACAAATATCGGCGCAAGGGCGAATTATTCCGAATCGAGCGCGGCCCTTCGCACATTAAGCGGCTCGGGCATTTCGTCGTAATGAGCAAGAACTTCGAGAAGACTCTCGGCTGGTATCGCGAGATGCTCGGCTTCCGCTGTTCTGACGAATTCTATGCCGGCGACAAGAGAAATATCGTCGGCTCCTTCAATCGGCTCGACCGCGGCGACGATTATGTCGACCATCACGCATTTTTCTGCATCCGCGGCGATAAGAGCGGCCTCAACCATCTGTCCTACGAGGCGGCCGACATCGACGACGTCATGGCCGGTCACGAGCATCTGGAGGGCAAAGGCTATCAGCACATGTGGGGCATCGGCCGCCATCTGATCGGCAGCCAGCTCTTCGATTACTGGGCCGACCCGTGGGGCCGCGTGCACGAGCACTGGGCCGATACCGATGTGCTCAACGCCCACACCCCGCCCAACGTAATGGAACGCGGCGAGGGCACCGGCGGACCGTGGGGTCAACCGATCCCGCAGATCTTCATGGGCCACGCCACGCCCTGAGAGCTTCCCTCTCCCGCACCGCGGGAGAGGGTGCCGAGCGGAGCGAGGCGGGTGAGGGTGACGCCGCTCCCGAAAGACCCTCACCCTCCCAGCCCCACGGGCTGGGCCCCTCCCTCTCCCGCAGTGCGGGAGAGGGGTCTTGGCCCGTGCATAGATCGGAACAATGAGCTACTCGCCGCAAGCCTTCGAACCACTGACTTTCTTCGGCGCACTGCCGCGCTTCCGTGACGGCACCGACACGCCTCGCGCGTATCTCGAGCGCTGTCTCGAAGTCATCGCCGAGCGCGAGCCGGTGTTAAAGGCCTGGGTCATACTCAACCTGGCAGGCGCGCGCGAGGCGGCGGAGCGATCGGCTGCGCGCTACCGTGCCAATCGCGCACTCTCGTCGATCGACGGGATGCCGATCGGCATCAAGGATCTGATCGAGACCAAGGATATGCCGACCGAGCACGGCTGCCCGGCTTTCGCCGGCAACCAGACCAGGCGCGATTCGGCAATCGTGCGGGCATTGCGGGATGCCGGCGCAATCGTCCTCGGCAAGACGGTGACGACCGAGATGGGTGGCGCCTTCCCGGGGCCCACCACCAACCCGTTCGATGCTTCACGCACCCCCGGCGGCTCGTCGAGCGGCTCGGCGGCGGCGATCGGCGCGCGCATGGTGCCGGCGGCAATCGGCACGCAGGTTGGCGGCTCATTGATCCGGCCGGCGAGCTATTGCGCCAATTACGCACTGAAGCCGACGATGGGCGCACTGCACCGCGGCGAGCGCCAGGGCTATAGCCAGAGCCATGTCGGTGTGCACGCCGGCTCGCTCGACGATATGTGGCATGTGGCGATCGAGATCGGGCGGCGGGCGGGCGGCGATCCCGGCCAGCCGGGTCTCTTTGGCGGACCAGAGCTGTCGCCGCCCGCGCGCTCAGCGCGGCTGATCGTCATGGAGACGGCCGGCTGGGCGAGCCTCGACAGCAAGACGCGCCGCGGCTTCGATCGCATTCTCGCCGCACTGCGCGATGCCGGCGTCGGGGTGCTCGGACGCGAAGACGATCCGCTGATCGAAGCCTTCGAGCGCGGGATCGCCGACGCCAAGGCAATCACCACCGACATTTGCGATTGGGAGAACCGCTGGAGCTTTGAAAACCTGGTCGAGCAATTTCCCGGGAAATACAACGATACCCTCTATCAAAGGCTCGAGGCCGGCCGCAGGCTGACGCTCGACGACTACCGCTTGCGGCTGCTGCAACGCCAGGAGGCGAAGAACTGGTTCGCTGCGATCGCCCCTCTCGCCGACGCCGTGATCAGCCTCGCCTCTCCCGGTCCTGCCCCAATGTCGTTGCGCAGCACCGGCGACTCGATCTTCAACTCCCCGACATCTGTCCTCGGCGCCCCCGCAGTGACGGTGCCGATGCTGGCGATCGAAGGGATGCCGGTGGGCGTCCAGATCGTCGGTCAATGCCATGGCGACGCACGCGTCGCCGGTATTGCCCGCTGGATGGCGGAGACGGTGAAACCGGTTGTGGTCGACTAAGCTCGACGACCGTCCGGCCGCGTCGCAGACCCGGCGGTTATTCCGGCTCCGCCAAATGCTGGACGAGTTCGCGCGCGTAGATCGGCAAATCGGACAGACGCCGAACGCAGATCGTCAGCTTGCGAACCGCCCATTCGTCGAGCAGTTCGATGCGGTGGAGGGACATGGTCTTTGCATGGCGTTCGGCGGTCGTTGCCGGGACGACGCCGATCCCGACATTGCATTCGACAAGACGGCAGACGGCGTCAAAGCTGCGCAGCTGGACCCGTAATTTGAGACGGCGGCCGATCCGATCGGCCTTTTCCGACAGAAAGCGTTGTAGCGCGCTTGCCCGGTCCAGACCGACGAAGTCGAAGTCGAGCCCATCGGCAAAAGCGATGCGCTCCGCTGTCGATAATGGATGGTTGGGGGCGACGACGAGCACGAACCGGTCGACGCGGAAGGGCAAGGCCTCGAGACCCGCGACCTCGACCGTGCCGGCGACGATGCCGACATCGGCCGTGCCCTCGGCGACGGCGGCGACGATCTCGTCGCTGAGCCTCTCCTCCAGGTCGATGTTGACCTGCGGATGGGCGGCGAGGAAGGCGCTGAGCGGCTCGGGCAGGAATTCGGTCAGCGCATTGGTATTCGACATCAGCCGCACCTGCCCGCGCAGGCCGTCGGCATATTCGGCGAGGTCGCCGCGCATTCGCTCCGCCTGCTGCAGCAGCACCCGCGCGTGGTGCAGCAGGGTGCGCCCGGCCTCTGTCGGCTGCACGCCCTGGCGCTCGCGGTGCAAGAGCGATGTGCCAAGGGTCGTTTCCATGTTGCGGATGCGGGTGCTCGCTGCCGCAACGGCCAAATGCATGCGCTCGGCGCCGTGGGTGATGCTGCCCGCCTCGACCACGTGAAGAAACAGCCTGAGATCGGTCAGATCGAAACGCATCGGACGGCGGATGCCTTCGAATTCCGCGAAGGTAGGCTACGCCGAATGCCGATTGTGTCAAGCACAGGAGGGATACCACATTCGGCAAACACGAAGGCGGCTGACCATGAGCCAAGCTTATCCGATCGACAACCACGCCTATGACGTCGTCGTGGTCGGCGGCGGCGGCGCCGGGTTGCGCACGGTCCTCGGTGCCACTGCCGCGGGTCTCAAGACGGCCTGCATCAGCAAGGTGTTTCCAACCCGGAGCCACACGGTGTCCGCGCAGGGCGGCATCGGCGCCGCACTCGGCAATATGGGAGAGGACGACTGGCGCTGGCACATGTACGACACGGTCAAAGGCGCCGACTGGCTCGGCGACCAGGACGCGATCGAATACATGTGTAAGAATGCAATGTCGGCGGTGATCGAGCTCGAGCATTTCGGCATGCCGTTCTCGCGCACCGAGGACGGCCATATCTATCAGCGGCCGTTTGGCGGCCACACAGTGCAGTGGGGCAAGGGGCTGGCAAGACGCGCCTGCGCCGCCGCCGACCGGACGGGCCACGCGTTGCTGCATACCCTTTACCAGCAATGCCTCCGGCACAATGCCGAGTTCTTTATCGAATACTTCGCGCTCGATCTCGTCATGGAGGACGGCGCGTGCCGCGGGGTCGTGGCCTGGAACCTCGAAGACGGCACACTGCACCTGTTTCGGGCGCATATCGTGGTGCTGGCGACGGGGGGCGGCGGCCGCACCTATCTGACGACGACTCAGGCGCATATCTGCACCGGCGACGGTTACGCGATGGCATTGCGCGCCGGCTTGCCGTTGCAGGACATGGAGTTCATACAGTTTCATCCGACCGGCGTCTATGGCGCCGGCTGTCTGATCACCGAGGGCGCGCGCGGCGAGGGCGGTTATCTGACGAATGCCGAAGGCGAGCGCTTCATGGAGCGCTACGCGCCGAATTCCAAGGACCTCGGGGCGCGCGACATCGTCAGCCGCGCAATCGAGATCGAGATCCGCCAGGGTCGCGGCTGCGGACGCCAGCGCGACCATATCCTCCTCCATCTCGAACATCTCGATCCCGCGCTACTGCAGGCGCGCCTGCCCGGCATTTCGGAGACCGCAAAGATTTTTGCCGGCGTCGACGTAGCGCGGGAGCCGATCCCGGTATTGCCCACCGCGCATTACAACATGGGCGGGATTCCGACCAATATTCACGGCGAGGTCCTGAACCCGGCGGCCGGGGATCCCGAGTGCACCGTGCCCGGGCTGATGGCGGTCGGCGAGGCGGCCTGCGTCTCGGTGCACGGCGCCACCCGGCTCGGCACCAACTCGCTGCTCGACCTGCTCGTCTTCGGCCGCGCCGCGGCCGAGCGCGCCGCCGAAATCGTCGAGCCGGGGGCGCCGCACAGCGCGGTGCCGCAATCGACGACCGAGGCAGCGATCGCGCGGCTCGACCGGGTCCGCCACGCGAAAGGCGGCAGCAAAACCGGTACCATCCGCCGCGCGATGCAGCGGGCGATGCAGGACCACTGCGCCGTCTTCCGCACCGCAACTGTGCTCGCGGAGGGGCTGCGCAGGATGGCCGAGGTGGCGCAGGCTCTCGATGATCTCGCCGTCACCGACCGCTCGATGATCTGGAACACCGATCTGGTCGAGGCGCTCGAGCTCGACAATCTGATCGGCCAGGCGGCAGTCGTGCTTCATTCCGCCTTATACCGTACCGAGAGCCGCGGCGCGCACGCCCGCGAGGACTACCCCGAGCGCGACGACGAGAACTGGCTCAAGCACACGCTGGCTTGGCGCGACGATGCCGGCCGGGTGAGGCTCGGCGACCGCCCGGTGCATCTCTTGCCGCTGTCCAACGAGGTCCAGGCCTTCCCGCCGAGCGAGCGCGTCTACTGAGCCTTCACCGGGACGGTTGCTCCACTCGCCGCGATGCCGACTTCAGTCGGGCAATGGCGCGCGCGACGGTACCGTGGGCCGGGCGAGGAAGTCCCTCAAGTCACTTGAACCGACGCGCGAGCAGGATCAAATTTTAGCGACCAAGGTCGCTCATAGGGGGGCCGTTCCCTGAAAAACCTCTTCGGCTTCGTTACCGCGCTCACCATCGTCTGCGGGACCGTCGCCGTCTCGGCTACCTCAGCTGCCCAAGCCCCGTACCTAAACCAAGCGGCTAGTACCGCCGGCTTAGTGGGTACTCAGCGAACAGACGGGCAACGTCTATTTCTGTCCGGCCGCCACGCAGTCGACCACCATCCCTAACGGGACTTGGTGCACGATGATCGACGGAATTCCCAAGGTAGCGTCCCACTCGGGCAACGGTTTTGTTTCAGTCGTCGCCACCGGCCTCGGCGCCAGCAACGGCGTAGCGTTCGTGGGTAATCTGGCAACCGGGACCATACTAGAATGCGCTTATGAGTTTAATTCAAGCTCGGGGAAGGGCACTGGTCAGTGCATTCCGGTAGCACACGCAACTAGTCTCCCGTAGGGGCCCGGCTGTCGCGGGCCGCTCAGACTGCTGAGAAGATGCTAGTCTCCTCGATTGACGGTCCTACTCAGCCGACATTGAAATATATTCGGACCGAGGACGAAAATGCATATGGCGCATGGGTAGCGCCTCACGTCTTCAAGTTTTTCCCCGTACCTGTCCGGCCTCTGTATCACTATACCACTGGGACCGGGCTGATTGAGATAATTAAGAGCGGTGAGTTGTGGTCGACCCAATTGAGCTGTCTCAATGATGCGTCTGAATTTCTATATCCAATAGGAAGTATATTAGGCCGCGCGCAGTTAAAATTCTCCTCGCCTGTCTCCACTGAGGTGAAACTCCTATTACAAAAAATAATTTCCGAACTCAGTCATCCGCAACGTGGGACGGAGGGTCGATTCGTAACCTGCTTCACCGAAGACGGCGACGATCTCAGCCAATGGCGCGCTTATGGGACCGGTGAAGGCGGATATGCAATCCAATTTGACTCACTGTATTTGAGGAGCATGTCGCACAATCAGGAGATGGTTTTAGGAAAAGTAGAATATGATCCTACAACACAAGTCGCTTTTCTGGATGAGGTAATAAATCAGACGAGCCACTTTTTCCTTGATGGACTGCGCAAACATCGCGCACCTACCACCGAGGAATGGCTCGCGGAATTTCTACCGTTCTGGTCATCGCATATTGCCATGTTCGGTCCTTTGATAAAGCATCCCAAATTCTCGGCAGAGCGAGAATGGCGGCTTGTGTATCATTTTCAAGATGAGGCAATCCCTCGAATGCGCTACCTGCAACGCAGCTCCATGATGACGAAGCATGTACCCCTGAGGCTGATGATGCAGGATGGGAAACCTCGCCTTCCTTTAACAGGCATTGTCGTCGGACCGTGTCGCCATAAGGAGATTTCGCAAATTTCGGTTGGCGACTTGCTTCGGACATACGGCTATCCTGTTGATCAGGTGCAAATATCTACGACCAAAATTCCCTATCAGGTTGTCTAGCGACGCAAAAGGTGGAGCGGCTGGTTCACCCCGGTCAGCTGCGCAAGATGCCGGTGCATGGTCGCGCGATCGACGCCGAGGATGCGCGCGACGTTACGAAGATTCTCGCCGGCGTCAATCAGCTTGGGCGCGTATTTCGCCTGCGCGGGCCGTCATGGAGGACTTGCGGCCCAACTGAACACCGTGCGCCTTCGCTGGTGCGCTCGCCGGTGTTCGAACCGATCTCAGGCGGCCGTCATCGAGGACGCGGCCGAGCCCGTTCCAATGGCGCAGTGCATGGCGATCGGCGAGTGTGGGGCAACACCTATTGTTGCGATTCGCTCCTTGAGCGCGTCTGGACAGCGCTCTCCGACGCAGATCTTGCAAGGACTATCGCGCACTGAAACCGTGCCCGTGTAGCGTCGCGGAGACGCCCAAGCTCGAATTGCTCCGCCATCCTTCTCAGTACCAGCTCTTCATTCATCCGGAGACGGACAAACGGTCCGGCGAGGCCCGCGAGCTCGATGATTGGGATGTCACTGTGCGACCGAATGTCCTTGGAACTGGATCTATACGGAACTGGAATGTCAGTCCGCGAGCCGTCCTTCCAAAAGACCTCGCGCCCATCCTCCTTCGTTCGGGGAAAGCAACGGTCGACCGCGGCAAGCACGAGCGTTTGAATATTACCACCAGACCGCTGAAATCCGTGCGCGCGGGCAATACGTGTCACAAGCACATCATGGTAGATGGGTGCCTCTACCTCGATGACGTGGGCGACCATCTGACGAAGGAGCGGAGCGTAACGCGGCTCATAGAACATATCTGGTCTTGGTGTCACGCCAATCGTGGCCATGTCCGCAACTGCATAAGTGCTGCGTTTGGACGGACTGCCCTCGGTAGGGGGCGCCGCGTTCGCCGGCGATTTGCGCGAAAAGGCTTGCTCCTCGGAGGATGGCAGGGTGATCGGCAATGTCACCGTCAAAGAGCCGCTATCGACGATCCGCTCAATGATCTCGCAAATACGGCTTAAGAACAGTCTCTTTTCAACGGGATTTGTAGCCGATCTCTGATATTGGGGAACCTTTCGAAACCAATCCTCCGGATCCGTCATGCGCTGGCGCACGAAGGTTTCAATCATGCCGTCGCGCAGGATCGACCGATGCGGTTCCCAAGCGGTCATTTCCTGCTTGATGACGTCTTCACGGAACCGCTTTAAAATTTCGAATGCTTGCTCCTCGGTCAGCGGACCATCGCTTGCAAGGGGCGCTTTCTCTCCGGCGGCAGGCTCGGGCGTCGACGCAGCTGTGGACGGCATATCCTCAGGGGTTGACGATGCGACCGCTGGGTCATCGATGACCACCGCTCGCATAGGCGCCTCCGCGATTGGCTCGTCCTGTGGCCAGGTGGCTTCGCGGACGAGGCAATAGTCCTCAAATGTGCGCCGCGGCTGAGACCGGAGCTGCTCTAACCGTTTCGACAGTTTTTCCGTTTCGAGATCTGGGTTGTCGAACCAGTCCGTCGACCAAACCCGCAGGATCTCCCAGCCAAGCCCGCGAAGCACCTCTTCCCGGAGGCGATCTCGATCGCGCGCACTCTTGCTCGAATGGTAGCGGGCACCATCGCACTCGACGCCCGCGAGGAACCTCTCGGGATGATCCGGATGGCGGATTCCAAGATCAAACTTGAACCCCGACACACCCACCTGGACCTCAACCCCATACCCTCTCGCTTTTAGACGATCCGCGACCTCGACCTCAAAGTCGCTATCAGCCTCCGACCCGATCTTCTCTACGACAGCGCGCCCGCGGCTCTCGGCGTATTCCAGATAGCGTTTTAGGACGCGCATCCCTTCCGCGCTTGTTTCACTCGGTTTCACATCGCCAGACCCGAACGACGCGAATAGGCCTATGCGCATCCGCGCCCGTGAGAACAACACGTTGAGCCGCCGATGGCCCTGTTTCCCGTTGATCGGACCAAACCGCTGCTTCATCGCCGTCGCACCTGGCTCTCGGCCATAGGTGAGCGATATGAAAATGTAATCCCGTTCGTCTCCCTGCACGTTCTCCAAGTTCTTCACGAATAACGGCTCGCCCTTCTTCTCCACCTTCTCTCGATAACTGTCGACAAGGTCGTCGTCGGCACAAAGGCGACGAAGCTCTTCCTGGATGACATCGCGCTGGTCGGTGTTGACAGCCACCAAACCGAGCGTGGGGACGGTTTCTTCGTCCATTTCAGCGAAGTGCCGCATGAACTGAACCGCTTCTTCTGCGACGCAGCTGGCTTCGGCGACGTTCCGGCGAGCCTGATATGCGCCATCGACACGGATAAGATCGATTGCGAATGAGCCCGGTCGAGCCGTCGGAAAAGTGATGAGCGAGCGATCGTAAAACTCTGCGTTCGAGAACGCGATGAGGCTCTCACAACGGCTGCGGTAGTGCCACTTCAGCCGCCGAGTCTCACGGAATGTTCTCTGACAGGCCTCCAGGATTGACTCGGCGTCGACGTCTTCGAACTCGTCGTCCAATGAGGTCTCGTCGGCCGATCGCATGAAGAAGTCCGTTGGCGGAAGCTGCTTTGGGTCACCAACGACGACGATTTGTTTTGCCCGTAGCATCCCGCCGAGCGCGTCTTCAGGCCTCATCTGCGATGCCTCGTCGATGACGAGGAGGTCAAACTCGACCCCGCCGGGCTTCAGGAATTTGGCGAGTGAGAGAGGGGACATCATGAAGCACGGCTTCAACGCCCGTATCGAATGTCCCGCGCGCGACAGCAGCTCCCGGACTGGCGTGAAGCGCTTCTGCTTTCCAAACTCATTCCCCAACAGTGCCATCTCTGTCCATGTCTTCCTTGAACCGTAGTTCGACCCCTGGAATGGTCTCCGTTCGAGGAGCCGCTCCCTTACCACGGCCCGATCGGCGGTGATCTTGATCCGATCGCGCTCAGCGAAAGCTCGTCGTCGCGCCTCGAGTGTTGGCCCATTCTGGCACAATGCCGGAGTTTCTCTCCGCGCTTGGTCAGCGCGCCGTTCCGCGACCAGGGTTTCGAATAGTCTCGGCAATCGATCCGGAGCTAGGTTCAAGCCGTCGGCGCACGTAAGCATGTCCGAGAGTCCCGCGACCCCAAGCTTATGCCGTTGGTCGCGAAGCGCCATGAAGTCCGCGACCTCGCTCTGATGTGCAAGGAGTAGCTCAAGCCGCTTTACCAATATGTTCGGTGCGAGATCTTGAAGGCCCGTCATCCCGAATTCGTGGACGCCTTTCTCAATAAGAGGCAAATACGATTGGCACAGCACTGCGCCCTTAGAGGCGGCCTCTCGCAACACCCGGCGAACTTCACTGGCGGTCGACGAAGTGAGCATTTGGGCAAGACGGGGAGGCGGGCTGGCTCGGCGGACAGAGCGGATCCAGTTGATCGCATTACTTACCTTATCAATCTCCATGATAGAGCGCCCGAGCCCCTCAATCGCGTGGATTAGCGGAAATCTCGAGAGGGTCTGCTCAAGTTGTTCGCGGCGCGACAGCAATTGAGCAATCTCCGCGATCTCCTGAATCGGGAGATCCACCCCCACAAGTACACGGTCCCGATCCGCGTCGAGAAGGCTTTGCAGGGCACCAATTTCGGTGCGAAGCTCTGATATCAATAGGTCGATTGGTCGTTGATCGAACCGGGCTCTATGCTGGTCACCAATCGCTCTAAACATCCGGCCGTCAGGTGCTAACTCTCCGAGTGCGCCAAGTTCGTCGGAGGTCAGAGAGAGCACCCGGAACGCGACCGTATCGGCTTCGGGAAACTCGGCGAGCTTTTCGCGGATAAATCTTCGCTTCCTGATCCCGCCCGCGATTTCCACAAATGGCGTCCCGACGCCCTGCCACGCTGGCCCCAGAAGCGAGGCTATCTCCCGGTCGTTCTCGAACTCGACCAATCCTCGGATGTGGCGGACCAGCTGATCAAGCTCTTCCGGGGTCGGGGACCTACCGCGGAAGCCCAGTCGAAGCGTCAGTTTACGCGCGGCCCTTGTGGAACCGGTGAGGGCAGCCAATGCTTTGCGCAGAGCCCCTTTTCGCAGGGTCGCCGCCGCCGTCTCGATTTCAGCCGCGGGAGGCCATTGTGTCCGGCCATACGGCTCCAGCTTCTGGCGCCATTCGTAATCAGCGGCTGCTAAATCGGACCACCTCGCGTAAGCCGTCTCGAAGGCTGCCTGGTCCACATCGAGGAGTTTGCCAACCCACGGGCGATGTTGAGGCATTATCTCAGAGGCCATCAAGGCCGACATCGCAACCGCGTCGAAGCCTTTCGACGGGAACGCCCGGTCAAGACCAAGCCGCTTCAGGATGGGCAGGCAGCCCTTGATGATTTCCGTAAGCGATGTCAGCTCCGCGAGGGTATCGGTCGCGAGTGCATTGGCTTTCGCTGGCGTCTTCTCCAAAAGGCCCGCGGGTGCTCCGGCGCGGGCTAAAGCGGCCACCAGGGCAAGCCGGCCCAGGAGCTCGTTGGAGAGGTCGGGCTTCCGGGAGAGAGTGGACTCGACCCCCAGATGCTCGCGCTTAATGGCGAGGCCCGCCTCTAGCTCGTCCAGGTCAACCGGCACGATCGTGGAAACCAAGGCTGGTTCTGGCGGATCGGCGATCGCGTTATCGACCGCGATCAGCCGTTCAATGTCGGTTGCCGTCTCAACCCCGAGATTGGCGTATTGCTCAACGTAGTTGACTAGATCGATACCAATTGTCCGCAGTTCGGTCAGGGTTGAGATTAAGTGCCGGATCTCGTAGGTCGGGATCAGCGCGAGGGGGGTGGCGGCCCAAGGCGATTGCGCCGGGTGCCTGAAGTTGCGAGTGAAGGTCGTCGCGGTGCCCGCAAATACGGCCACTCGACCAGTCACCTCGTCCGCATCTCCCAGAAGAGCCATGGGTAAATCCACGCGCTCAAACGCGTCAATCACATCGGCGTCCTGAGTCCGGCCTCGTACAGCTTTCCAGATCAGCGTGAACGGTGTGTGGCTGTTCGCGGATTCAGTATGCAGCGCATCGAGATAGCCCGCGATGGCTTTCCGCCTCTCGTGCCAAGTGACATCGCTCACCGGCGCCGAGGCACGCGGTGTCCGGCCCCAACCAAGATCTCGACGCCTCTTCAGGCTTTCGACCACGAATTTCGGGGAGGCCTTATCTGAGTGGAGTTCGAGGCAGAAGTCACCGATGCCGGCCCGGTCGAGGCGCCGCTTCACCACGTCGAGCGCGGCCTGCTTCTCGGCCAGGAACAGCACGCGCTTACCCGCAGCGACAGCATTGGCGATCATGTTCGCGATCGTCTGCGACTTCCCCGTCCCAGGGGGTCCCTGAATCACGAGGTTCCTCTCGCGCATCATGTCGATGAGCGCGCTGTGCTGCGAGGCATCCGCGTCCTGGATGAGGAGGGGAGCGATGTTCTCGATTTCCGGCTCGTCGATCGGATAGTCGTCCGGAATCGGTGGCCGGAGGCGTCCATCGTCTCCGCGCTCAGATCCGCTCAAGATTGCATTCACGAGGGGATGGCCGGCCGGGTAATCTCGCCAATTCTCGGGCTTCAGATCGATGTACATAAGAAATCGGCCGAAGGCGAAATGGCCCAGCACCAGCCAGCGCCGGATATGCCACCGCTTCAGCCCATCGATGGCGTTTCGTGTGCGTTCGAGATAGCCCTCGATCGACGCGAGCGTCTCGTCCTCCTCGACCTCGAAGTTGGGTAGCTCGCGGTTGTATTTTTCTTCGAGCAATTTCTGGAGACTGAGATTAGCCTCACCTGCCCCTTCCCGGAGCGAGAGGTAATAGACCTCTTTCCCACGCACCTTTTGGCGCTCGACCTTGACCGGGAGCAGCAGGAGGGGTGCGTAGGCCTTCTTGTCGGAATCGTCGGCCTCGTACCATTCGAGAAATCCGAACGCGAGGAACAGCGTCGAGACGCCCATTTCTTGCTCAGCGAGGCGGGCGTCGTTTGAGATCTTCTCCATTACGCTCTCGAGCTCGTCCGGATACTTGAGAGTCTGCAATGAACGGTCGTCGTGCGAAGGCTTGCAGCGCTCTGGTTGGAGTTCCGGGCTCGGGTCAATCCCCAACGAACGGGCATGATCCGCTCGATTAACCTCCGCACGAGCCGGTCGTGGGGGAAGTCCGAGCTGAGCACGAACTTTGCTCCGCAACTCCCGTTCGATCGCGGCAAGCGTGATCTCGTCGTCACGCGCGGCTTGCTCCAACGCCTCGAGTTTGGTCAGGTGTTCGATATCCGACACCTTCGCGTGTTCGAGGGCCGATACAAAATCCTCCGTCCTTTCTTCCGGCGGAATGTCGTCGGGCTCTTGGAGGAAAGCGATCTTGAGGGTCACGTCCTCCCCGACGAGCTTGCGGTAGGCCTCTTCGAGAACCTCGTCCACGATCTGAAGATGCCGCTTCGAACGCGCGCCGAGGCGGTAGTTCAGCATCGGGTTCTTCCTGGAAAGGTCGAGAAGCTTGAGTCGAAGCTGTTCGTAGAGCTTCATCAAGCGTTGCTGTTCGTCGACATCTCCCACGGAGAGGAACCCTCTCTTATTCGACCCGCGCGTTCAGCACAGTCCACGAAATATGGGGCATATGCAACCTTGCCTTGCGCCACTCTCGCAGGGTCCAGTTAGGAACTCGTTTTCGCCGATCCACCCGGATTACGCTGTCCTGGCCGTCATCGAGCTCGAACATTACGGCATGCCGTTCTCGCGCACCGAGGACGGCCATATCTATCAGCGGCCGTTTGGCGGCCACACCGTGCACTGGGGCAAGGGGTTGGCGAAGCGCGCCTGCGCCGCCGCCGACCGGACCGGCCACGCGCTGCTGCACACCCTCTACCACCGGCGTCTATGGTGCCGGCTGTCTGATCACCGAGGGCGCGCGCGGCGAAGGCGGCTTCCAACGAGGCCGGGTATGGCGTCGTCGAATTGAAGATAGGTGCCATTCCAGCCGAAGGGGGTAGATCGGATGACCAGCATGCGCGCGGTGTAGACCCGATCGACCAGCATGGACCACCGCCCAGCCGTGAAATACCACACCCCGCAAAGCGCAACCAACGCGAGTGCCGCAAGCCCGACTCGGATCGCAATCAATCGGATGCCACTCATAATCGGATGCTTAGTCGTCGCTTCCGATTGCAGATTTTGTCTGGCCGCGGGTGATTACGACCGCGTCGCGCCGAAAGCGGTCATCAGCACGGCCAGATCACACATTGCTGTAGGGTTCCCCGTCGGACCTCCGCTGGTTATTCCCGCTCCCACGAACAGCGCGGCCGCCGCAAGAGCCGTGATGACCCCGGCAAATACGAAATGGGCATACGAGGAGCTCACCCACTTGGACAGAAATGCCGATGCCGATCACTGGCAAGCGGTTGCCAAGATTGACCCTGTTAGGTATGCAATTGCTCATAAAGAACGGTTCTGATGCACATCCAGCCAATCGGCCCGGCGCGATGACGGTCGCCGACGTGGCTGCGGCGAGGCGCAACCAGGTCCCGCTCGGGATCGCCTACATGGTCGGCTCGACCGCGATGTTCGCCGGCGGCAATGCGGTCGTGAAATGGCAGCTTGCCACTTATCCGCTGGGCGAGGTCGCGTTCGGGCGCACCCTGTTCGCATTCCTGACCGTCGCTGCGATCGTATTGCCGCGCGGCGGGTGGGGCGTCTTGCGGACGCGACGCTACCGCGAGCATCTGCAGCGCGGGCTATCGCAGTTCGGCTCGATGCTGTGCTGGTTCCTCGCGATCAGCGTGCTGTCGCTCGGCTCGGCGACGGCGCTCGGCTTCGCGGCGCCATTGTTCACGACCCTGCTGTCGATCATGATCCTGAAGGAGAAGGTCGGCATCCACCGCTGGTCGGCGCTGATCGTCGGGTTTGTCGGCGTCCTGATCATCACCCATCCCGGCGCCAGTACGCTGACTTACGGCGCGCTGTTCGCGCTCGGCAGCGCGGTCTTTATCTCGACCGTGGCGATCGCGATCCGCCGCATGAGCATGACCGAGTCGACCGAGACGCTGACGCTTTACCAGATGAGCATCATGACCTTGTGCACCGCCGGCCTGCTGACGCTCGGGTTTCGAGCCCCACACTGGGGCGACGCGCTGATGGTCGCGCTTGCCGGGGTCGGCAACGGAATCGCTCAGTTCTGGTGGACGCGCTCGCTGTCATTGGCGCCGCCCTCGGCAGTGGTGCCGTTCAACTACCTGTCGCTGGTATGGGCAACGATCCTCGGCTTCGCGGTGTGGGGGGAGGTACCGACCCCGGGCCTGCTGGTCGGTTCCACGATCGTTGTCGCCTCGGGCCTTTACATCCTGTGGCGCGAGACCTTGCGCCGCCGCCCGGCGGTCCCGGCGCCGCAGCGGGCGTAGTCGCGCCTAGCGGGTTGCGAAGGGTTTTGCGGAAAGAGGCGAACAGGTCGCTGAGCGCCGAAAGTGGTCATTCCGTTGTGAGATAAGCCGAAAGGAATTATTCCGTAGCAGCATGAGATCGACCCGCCTTTGGATGCGCACCTATGCTGGTCCGCTACTTAGTGGCCGGCGAGGCAGTGGCGCAGGAAGTCGGCGAGTGACTGCGGCAAGCCCAGCAGGGTCGTAAGCCCATCGGTGTCAAGCGAGACCAGAATCGAACCCAGCACCGCGGTGAAGGCACCGATGAGGACAGCGGTGTTCATTACCTCGTAGTCGCGATTGATCAATTGCGACAGGAAGAGTCGGAAGACCAGAGAGAGCTGGAGGATCGGCGTCACCACCATCAGCGGCGCTACGGCAAGCGAGGCGTAGACGAAGGCCTGGGACACGGCGACCAACACGGCCGAGGAGAGGAACCACGGCAGGTTTTCGCGCTTCATGCGCTTGATGTCGCCCCAGGCGTTGGGCTTGAGCAGGATCAGCGAGAAAAACAGCGTCGCCGCCGTATAGGCAAGGCAGCCCCCGGCCGCCGTGCTGGCGCCAGGAGCGTGCAGGAAGGCTTGGCGCACCATCAGGGGCGAGCTGCCATAGCACATCGCCGCGGCGAGGCCGAAGAGGTAGCCCGAGAACACGCGCGGCCGGAAGGTCGGTTTGGGTTTCGGTTCCGTCGCCGCCGGCTCCTCCTGCGAGGGTACGGTCGGGATGGGCGCCGCCGCCGTTAGCGGCGCCGATGCCTTCCTCTTTCCTTTGCCGGCATAGTCCTGTGTGATGAAGGAGCCGCCGAGCATCAAACCAGAGCCGATCGCCTGCAGCACAGTGAAGGTCTCGTGCAGCATCACCACCGCCAGCATCATAGCGAAGGGCACTTGCAGCTGGACCACCGGCGCGGTGAGGTTCACGCCCATCCGCTGGTTGGACTTATAGTTGCAGTAACGGCCGATGACGAAATGCACGACGCCTTGGCATGCAAGCCAGGTGAAAGCCGCCGTCGGGAACATCACAAGCTGGCCCAGCTCGCCGAAGGCGATGGTCATGACCAGGAAGGAAAGTCCGCCAATCGGCACGGTCAGCGCCATGCCTTGCAGCACGCTGCCCGTCACCACTCCCCTGCGCATCGTCACGTTGTTGAGCGCAAAGGTGAACGCGCCGAGAGCAGCGTAAAGGACACCGAGCAATGAACTTCCCCCTCGAAGGCCTATTGTTTTGCTCGTTTGTCTAGAACGTCATAGCGTCATGGCCCATTTCAACGGCAAGACCAAGCAGCTTGCCCCTCGGGGCGCCCGCCCATTGCTTCCCGCGCAGAGTCGATCGGGGCGTGCAAACCTTCTGGCTAACCGCGCCGGGCCCGATGTAGACCAGCGTGGCGCGGAGTGCGGCTGAATGCTAGAGCCCAGTTTGGGTCACCTCCCGATGAATCGGAACGCTCGCCGGCCGCGCGTCGCCAATTCCAGACCTTGCGGCTTTCGCCTCGGAACGCGGAGGTTCGACCTCCCCGGCCATTAAATTCTTATCCAGCGCCACAGCGGTTATACCGCTCGGTACGCTGCCGCCCACCGCAACGCAGGCGGCTTTCGCGGCTCGATCGGGTGCGCCATGCCAAGGGCGCCAGCAAGACGGGCGCGATTCGCCACGCGATGCAACGGGCGATGCAGCACCATGCGCGGTCTTCCGCAGCGCAAATGTGCTCGAAGAAGGGCTGCGCAGGATGGCCGAGGTTGTGAGGCAGGCCCTCGACGACCTCGCCGTCACCGACCGCTCGATGATCTGGAACACCGATCTGGTCGAGGCGCTCGAGCTCGACAATCTGATCGGCCAGGCGGCGGTGGTGCTCGATTCCGCCCGATACCGCCCGATACCGCACCGAAAGCCGCGGCGGGCACGCCCGCGCGGATTACCCCGAGCGCGACGACCTGAACTGGCTCAATCACACGCTGGCTTGGCGCGACGACGCCGGTCGGGTGCGGCTCGGCGACCGCCCGGGCATCTCTTGCCGCTGTCCAACGGGGCCCCAGCCTTCCCGCCCGCCGAACGGGTGTCCTGAGGCTGCCCGGCGATCGGTTTCCTTCGCCTACGCCGGGCTACGTGGGTGTGCCATACCGTCGATGGCGGCCAATCTGTTTACCGCGACACAGATTTCAGTCGGGACATGGCGCGTGTGACCGCGCCGTGGGCCGGCCGGAGCCACCTTCGTCGATCGGCCTCGTACGCACCCCCCGCGGAAAAAAAGCAGCCCCCCTCGGTCGAGCACCCGCCTCGGCCGCGACGTCGGCAGCACGCGCAATATCAACTGCCTTTCGAGGTGCTCCAGCCGCAGGCGGGCTTCACGCGCGCGCTGGTCAATTTCGACCCGCGTCGCGCTCCGCTGCCAGAGATCGGGTCCCAACATGATCATCCTCCGCGCCGCTTCCACCTCGGCCCAAGCCGATGTCGGCCAAAAAATGGGGCGTTTGGCGCGAAAGGCGTGTGAGATGCTTCACACTGACAAGTTTTTTCTGCGGGTCTTGCGGCCATCAGTCGAGATGTGATGTGGCCCGCATGCTACGATGACAAGAACGATCGTCCGGAAGGAAACCGCAATGCCCGTTTCGATCCGCCCGCTACATCCGGTGTTTGTCGGGGAGGTCGCCGGGGTCGATTGCCGCGGCCCGCTCAGCGGCGCGGAGGTGGCGGCAATCGAGGCGGGCATGGACCAATATGCCGTCCTCGTGTTCCGCGAGCAGGACATCACCGATGAGGAGCAGCTCGCCTTCACTCGCTATTTCGGCGAGATCGAGAGCTATTCGACCCCCGGTCACATCCGCCGGCACGAGGAGCAACGGCTCGGCCCGGGCATCGCCGATTTCTCCAACCTCGACAAGGACGGCCGGATCATGTCGGCCGAAGACCGCGTGTGGTTCTTCAAGCTCGGTGACCGGTTGTGGCATTCGGACAGCTCGTTCCGGCCGGTTCCCGCGAAGTATTCGATCCTCTCCGGGCGGGTCATCCCGTCCTGGGGTGCCGACACCGAGTTCGCCGACATGCGCGCGGCCTATGACGCACTCGACGCGCGCACCAAGGCCGAGGTCGAGGATCTCGTCTGCGAGCACTCGCTGATCTATTCGCGCCAGGCGATCGGCTTTGTAGAGCTGACACCAGAGGAGATTGCCGCCTTCCGGCCGGTGCGCCAGCCCCTGGTCCGCACCCACCCCGCGACCGCGCGCAAGTCGCTGTTCCTCGCCGCCCATGCCGGGGCGATCGTCGGCTGGACGATCCCGGAAGCCCGGATCTTTCTGCATGAGCTGATGGAGCACGCCACGCAACGCGAGTTCGTCTACTCGCACGCCTGGCGGCGCTGGGACCTCGTGATGTGGGACAACCGCTCGACGATGCACCGCGCCCGCCGCTTCGACCGCAACGAGGTGCGCGACGTCCGCCGCACCACCCTCGCCGGCGACGCGCCGATCATCGAACAGCCAGGGTGACCGCGCCCGCCCCGCAGGCCCGGCAAGTGTTCTGTGCCGAACTTGCGCGGGCGCGGCGGCTTGGCCGGGGATGACGGCGCGGCAATGGCTGCGGCTCGTGCTGATCGGGCTCGGCACGTCGGTCGTGCCCCTCGACAGCGCGGTCAACATCGCCTTTCCCAGCATCACCGGTAGCTTTGGCCTGCCGATCGAGATGATCCAATGGGTCGTCATCTGCTACGTCCTGACCCATGCCAGCTTGATGCTCGCCTTCGGGCGGCTCGGCGATGTGTTCGGCTACGGCCGCGTGTTTCGCGCCGGGCTGTTGTGGAACTGCGCGGCATTCATCTTCTGTGCCGCGGCGCCGAGCTATGGCTGGCTGCTCTTTTGCCGGTTTCTGCAAGGGATCGGCGCCGCACTGATCCTCAGCTGTGCCCCGGCACTGGTTACCGGCATGTTTCCCGAAGACCGGCGCAGCCGAGCGCTCGCCATGTTTACGATGATCTATGCGCTGGGCTCGGCCGGCGGGCCGCTGCTCGGCGGGATGCTGGTCGATTTCTGGGGCTGGCCGGCGGTATTCTGGTTTCGCGCCCCGATCGCTGTGACCGCACTCGTGTTTCTCCGGGGGCTGCCGGCGCCGTCTCGCCTCGGCCTGCGGGAGCCAGTCGACATCGTCGGCGCCGGCTTGCTGGCGCTCGCCACCAGCACCGCACTGCTGACCCTCAATCAGCTGCAACACCTGGACCGACATGTCTTCCCGGTGGTTGGGCTCGCCGGGATCGCTCTCGCGAGCTGCTTCGGGTTCGTGCGCTGGGAGCGTCGGGTTGCGCAACCGATCGTCAACCTCGATCTCTTCCGGATCCGCGGCTTCGCGGCGGTCAACGGCGCCAGCGTGCTGGTCTATCTGACGAGCTTTTCGGTTCTGCTGCTCGCTCCGTACTATCTCGTGCGCTTTACCGATCTGTCGCTGCCGCTGGCGGGCACCGTGCTCGCAGCTTCCTTTGGCGGAAGCATCGCGGTGTCCCCGTTGGCGGGTCGGATGATCGAACGTTTCCCGGCGGGTCGCGTCGCGGCGCTCGGCGCCATGCTGAACGGCGCGGGGCTGGCACTGATCGGCGGCTGGGACACTGGCATGTCTCCGGCTGTCGTCGTCACACCCCTGGTGCTGCAGGGGCTCGGCACGGGTCTCTTCCAGGTAGCCTATATGGACCTGGTGATGGGGACGCTCCCGCCGCAGCATCGCGGTGTTGCCGGCAGCCTGGCGATGCTGACCCGGACCCTCGGGGTCGTGACCGGAGCGACGTTGCTCACCCTCGTCTTCCACGGCCTGGAGGCCTCGTCATTGGCCAACGGGGAGCCCGCGACAGACAGTTTCCTGTCGGCTTTTCGCACCACCTTCCGCCTGGCCGGGATAGTTTCAGTGGTCACCGGTGTTGCGGCGGTCTATCTCGCACGACAACGTGGTCGCTGACCGCGGCGAAATCACCGGTGAGACGCACCCTCGAAGCGGGGATTGCCGCCCGCCGGAACGGCTCTCGACGGCGCCCATGCTCGCGGCATCATCGATGCGACCGGCTGTCGCGGCATCATCCGCGGTGCCATGAATTGTCGGCCGGCGATGCCACGTCCTTGCTGGATGCGAGCCACCGGCCCTGTCCAAGCAGGCGCGAACGTGCGCGGCGCCGGGTTCGACGAGACCGTCGGTGGGACGACCCTGGCGTTCGCAGTGTCGACCCGCGGGAACGCCACTACCGATACGGCGCGATCCCGAAACCCTCCGAACCGCCCGCGCGAGGCGGGATCAAGATACGCCGCGCCATGACGGTGCGCCGGGTCGTGCTGCCAAACGGCCGATTCCGGCCCCGGACCGGTGCCATCGCGGGCGTTTGACCTGTCAGCGTCGACTCGAATCCGCCGCTGAGCCCAGTCGAAGGCGCACCAGCGCCATAATGGTCGCACCACGGCAAACCCGACACCGAACCCGATACCAAGAGGCAAAGCGAAGCCGACATCATAATCGGACGGGACGATATCGAGCGGCGGGTAGTCCGGGTAGGGCCAAGGGCCGTAGACGTCGGCCGGGTTGTAGACCGGAGGATAGATGAATGCCGGGCTGGCCGGCTCGATCACGATGCCTTGCCCCTCGGTCGTTACCCTTTGCTGGGCGTTGGACCACAGCGTTCCGGCGGCCGCGGCTTGGTAGCGCAGACGTTGGATCGCATCCATGACGTCTGCCTGCTGCGCCAGGAAGGCGTCGCCGACTTTCTCGGTCCAGTCAAGATTAGCGTCCATCATCCGCAAGATTTGCGGAAAGGTCATCAGCGCCTTGATGCTCGGGTCCCACGCCTCGGCCTCGATTGCCGCGGCGAGCGCATCTCCCGGCAAGGCTGCGTGGCGGGGATCTTGAAACCAGCGGCGCGCCTTAACGATTTCGAGCGGATAGGTGGCAGCCATCAGGATCTGGGCGAGCAGAGCATCCGGATAAAGCGCGATCGGGGCGAGCAACTGGTCGAGCTGCTCGGCTCGAAAGAGCGGCGGGGTTTCGGCAGCGGGCGTCGGCGCGGGGGCTCCGGCCGTCGGGGTTGCGGTAGTCGGCGCCAGCGCCGGGGTTACGGTCGTCTGGGTTTCGGTACCGGGTGCTGGCGCGGGGGCTCCGGCCGTCGAGGTCTCCGCCGGAGGTGTAGCCGCCGGGACCGCCGCAGGCGCTTGGATCTCCGTCCCTGGCGGCGCCAGAGTTACGGTATCGGCCGCAGGCGTCGACTGTGCCCGAACCGGCGAGGAAGCGAGGATCGAAAGAGCGAAGATGCCGGCGGTGACTCGGATCGGACTCGTAACCATTTGCACCCATCCCCACGCGACGGGGTTTGCCCGGAGCCGCAGCGACCGGCTGGAAGTGTCTAGATTATTCGGGAACTCCAACCTTTTCGGTTGCGCCGCATGGGATCAATTCTTGGTGATCAGCACCGCGATCCGTTTCCCGTCGCCGGGACAGAAGTAGCTCGAGCACTCCGCCCGGCCTTAGGTACGCCGATGGTTACCGCAAACTTGAGCGGCAGCGGCCTCTTCGCCCGTAGTCGACGGCGTCGGCCGATCAGGGCTCTTCGAGGGTAAACCCGACTTTGAGGACGACCTGATACTGCAACTTACCCGACTCTACCTGCCCGCGGGTCTGCAGCACCTCGAACCAGCTGACCCCCCGCAGGGTGCGCGACGCCCTGCCGACAGCGCTCTGAATCGCGTCCTCGATGCTCTTCTCCGAGGAACCCGCGACTTCAATGATCCTGTAGACATGATCGGCCATCGTGTCCTCCCTTGTACAGCACCGGTGACGGTGGCTGCTATGCGACCGGTTCGCATATGACCCGGCGGATCATGTCGTGACGGGGTAGCCAAAGTAAAGGCCCCGGTGCCATCCTTTTCGACCGGATACCAGCCACGCCGGGCGATCTCTCCCGGAAACCCCGTTGCCCTACCTTGCGTCAGTGATTTTCGATCTTAACGGCTCACCAAAGCCGATCTGCTCGATTGGACCGGCGTCATCCCCTGTGGGCCCGGAGGAAATTGCGTCGCCCATCAACTGCTCGAACTGACCCGGTACGCACAGCCACCTCCGGAGGGAGTTGAATTCAAATCCCGGGACCGTCCGCGCCAGCGCTCGTAACAGGCGAGTAATCATTGGATAGTCGCTCGGCCCATAGAAGGCGATGTCGGATGCAAGATCGAGCTCGTGTTCGAGCGCGACGTCGAGCAAAGCGATGAAGTCCTCTGCCGTCCTCGCCGGCGCATCGCGAATCTCGGCGACGAGCGAACCGATTTCGAGCAGAAGATTTACTTGCCGCTCGCGCATCGACGACAGATCGGTCCCCGCGCTCCGGGCCTCATCGATCGCTCTTGCAATCCGATGGTGCTCATCTTCGAGCTTCGTCCATTGCTTGTGGAGTATGGAGATCGAAGAATGCGGGCGTTCGGTCATCGTCTCAGCTCCCTCCACCGGCTTTCGCGCGATTATCCCCGCGACAGCGGCATCGCCGGAGCAAAGAGTAGCCATTCTCGGATGGATCGCACTGTCCAAAAGGCGTCAGATCCACATCTGGCATACCATTTCGAGCCCCGCCTTTTAAGGCTTTCTCGGTTGCAGGTAAGGACACCCCCGCCGAAATCGGGCGTAGCAACGCGGGGGACGGCGGACAGAAAGACAGTGCGGGCGGGACAACCCTTTCGCCCCAGGTATGGTGCGGGCGGGGAGACTTGAACTCCCACGTCCTCTCGGACAACAGATTTTGAGTCTGCCGCGTCTGCCGTTCCGCCACGCCCGCCCATCCGCGTCGCGACTATACCGGCCTAAGACGACCGGTCAACGGGCCACAGCGCTCCAGCGCCATGGCGGCCGCCGACCCAAATACAACGAAAAATGGCGATCTGATGCCCGAACAACCCGTTTGGCGGTCGAAAAGAACGTGTCGGATCAACCAGTTAGATGGGAAATTCGTTACCCATTGGAAGAACGAATTCAGGGTCGAACGAACAACGAAATCGACCAGGCCGGCAGGAAGCGAAAACAACGGCGACCCTCTTACGCTTGCCGTTGCATTCGCACTCTTCGACGGGCTCACGTCGGGGCGCCTCCGGAGGGCCTCGGTGCCTGATTCTCATGCTGCGTGGCACTCGGCGGTCGGCCGTCGACTCCAAAAAATCCGGCCGTCGTTGGTAAACCGTTAAGCCGATCCGTGCTCTCGTGTCAGGCCGCACGGATCCGTCGTCGTCTAGACTGCTATGTCTCTCACTGTTGCAACTGTTCGACTACCGCACAAAGATGCCCGGAAATTGCTCGGCGAACGGCGCCAATCGGAACGCGCGGTTGCGTATTGGGAGCAGAAAGCGGCGGAATTAGGTTCCCGGCCGACACTGACGCAGCTCGACCCCGACGCGGCGATCGACAATGAGCATTGGGCCCATTGGTTCGTGATCGCTCCCGACCGGGTTGAGGAGGTCTCAACTTTCCTGATGTGCGGGCCGAACGCGACCCGATTGCTGGAGCTCGGCGAAGGTCCACTCAAATACACGCTGATGTTCCGGAAGATGCCCAAGAGATTTCTGGAGATATTTGCCAGGGGTTGCAGCGATGCGATCTCATCGGGCGCTCCGGCGCACCTGGCGGGCGCAATCGGGCGAGAGAACGGCCAACTGGAGCTCTATCGGACGGTGTTTATCCCTGTCGGCGTCAACCTGGTCTTCGGCGCCTTCAATAGTACCACGGCGGACCCGCAGGCCGGATCTCCTCCGCAAGCGGGCGACCGGTCCGTCGGCAACCTTCTCTCCATCATTCGCGAAATCGAAGCGGCAGGGGCCAGTTCGCTCAGCGAGATCGCCGCGGCGCTCAACGCCCGTGGTTTCCGCACACTGTGCGGCCGTAAATGGACCCGTGTGACGGTGCGCAATCTGTTGCTGCGCACGTCCAAATACCCTCGCCCCGCTCGGTAGCGCCGGGCCGGCCTCTCAGGTAAAACAGGGCTGCGGGCACGCCTTTGCTCGGAGGGCGTTTACCCAACGACCGCACCGAAGCGAGGCCAGGATGAGTACCAAGGTAAAGCCGATCCCCGAGGGCTATCACAGCGTCACCCCGTACCTGATGTTCAGCGGCGCCGCCGACGCCATCACCTTTTACCAAAAGGCTCTCGGCGCCGAGGAGGTAATGCGGTTGGACAGTCCCGGCGGCAAAATCCACCATGCCGAGATCAGGATCGGCGATTCCTTCATCATGCTGGCCGACGAGCATCCCGAGCTGCAGGCGCTCAGCCCGAAGACCATCGGGGGCTCGCCCGTGTCGATCCACCTCTATGTCGCGAACGTGGACGCCGCGGTCGAGCGCGCCGTGGCGGTAAGGGCGAAGCTCGTCCGGCCGGTGGCGGACCGGTTCTACGGCGACCGCACCGGCGGGATCGAGGATCCGTTCGGCTACCACTGGTTCATCGCCACGCACAAGGAAGACCTGACGATGGACGAGATCCGCCGGCGCGCCGCGGCACAGGCCCCGAGGTGAGGCTTGTGATATAGACTGGTCGAGAATTCAAAGGAGGATCCGATGGACGACAAGACTCGCATCGAGCTCGAAGCCGCCACTTTCCGACGCCTTGTCGCGCATTTCCGCGAGCGAACCGATGTCCAGAACATCGATCTGATGAACCTGGCCGGCTTTTGCCGCAATTGCTTGTCGAGGTGGTACCGCGAGGAGGCCGAGCACCGCAGCATCCCGCTTTCGGACCCGCAATCGCGGGAGATCGTCTACGGCATGTCGTATGACGAATGGCGGGCGAAATATCAGAAGGAGGCCAGCGCCGAGCAAAAGGCCGCCTTCGCCGCCTCCCAAAAGCACTGATATCGGAACAGCGAGCCCCCGCCTTGCAACGGCGGAGGCTGATCGCTATGGTCCGCGCCCTGCTGCGGGGGCAGCATCATCACGGGGAGAGAGGGGGATCATGGCGGATGTCGGGGGTGTGGCGGGCGAGCAGTTGAAATCCTTTATCGAACGCATCGAGCGTCTCGAAGAGGAGAAGAGTGCGCTGAGCGGCGACATCAAGGAGGTCTACGCCGAGGCCAGAGGCAACGGCTTCGAGCCGAAGATCATGCGGCAGATCATCAAGATCCGAAAGATGGACAAGCAGGAGCTGGACGAAGAGGAGAGCCTGCTCGACGTCTACAAGCGCGCGCTGGGGATGTCGCCTGGACCCGACCTGGAGACGCGCGCAGCCGAGTAGTCTGACGAGCAAGCCGATAGCCGA
>Ga0074045_10000658_pt1 | contig 33672 bp, 29 predicted proteins | sample BogForMeECP23OM2_FD_94442 | JGI IMG/M metagenome (GOLD analysis project Ga0074045, IMG submission 94442) | Bog forest soil microbial communities from Calvert Island, British Columbia, Canada - Bog Forest MetaG ECP23OM2 | ecosystem: Environmental > Terrestrial > Soil > Wetlands ...
TGCCGCCGATGACTCCGCTCCCATCCGGCGGAAAGAACAAAGACAAGTTCACTCCTGAGCTGCGCATCCTGGTCGCTTCGCTGCTGTCCATGGTGGTCTTTCTGGCTTGGACGAAGTATTTCGGACCCAAACCTCCGACGAATGTTCCGCAGCCGCCCAACTCGGCACAAACGGCGCCAGCAACACCCGGAAACGCACCTTCTGCGAACACAGCTACTAACCCGAAGGCTCCGGGTCAGGCCCCTGCGGCGGTTTCCGCAGCTACTGTGGCAACAACCGCGGCAATCGGAGATGCCCAGGAACGCACCATGGTGGTGGAAAACGCGCTGTATCGCGTGGTGTTTTCCAATCGTGGAGCGGTCGTGAAAAGCTGGCAACTGAAAAAATATAAGGACGACGCAAAGCCACAGCGCACACTGGACCTGGTCCATCCGGAGTCGTCGGAGATGACCGGCGGCTGGCCGATGTCCATGGTTTTCGACGACCCGCAACTCGAGAAGTCTGCCAATACTGGCCTGTACAAGGTTTCCAGCGATAGCGCATCGCTTGGCGCTCCCGCCGACGTGACGTTTACCTGGAGCGACGGGCACCTGGAGATCACCAAGAAATTCCATTTCGATCATTCCTACGTGGTGAACGTGGAAACGTCGGCGGTCTACAACGGCTCGCCGGCTCTCGCGGGACTGGCGTGGCGCGGCGGCTTCGGCGATGTGACCGTGACAGATCCGTCGCCCGCGACGACCATCAACACGTTCTATAGCGAGAACGGCAAGCTCCAGACGTTCCTGGTGAAAAAGTTGGACGGCCCGGAAAAGTGGGGCAACGTCTGGCAAGGCGGGAAAACGTTCACGGGCATAGAGGACCGCTACTTCACCGCGGCTTTTCTGCCGCCGAGCGATGCGCTTTCCACCCCACTGATGACCCGCTACTGGAAGGTGTGGGACACCGTGAAAGGGCCGGACGGCAAGGAACAGTCCGAAGCCCTTCCCGAGGTTGCGACGGCAACCGCCGCGCGTACGATGGAACTGCGGGTGTACGTCGGGCCAAAGGACTATGACGATTTGAAGGCCATGCGACCGCCGTTGAATTCGCTGGTGCAGTTTGGCTGGTTTGAATTCGTCTCCGACCCGCTGTTTCACGCGCTGAAATGGATCTACAAGTACGTACCCAACTGGGGCTGGGCCATCGTTGTGCTCACGTTGGTGATTAATATGGTGCTTTTCCCGTTGCGCATTTCGAGCTACCGCACCACTTTGAAAATGCAGCGCGTCGGGCCGGAAGTGAAAGCAATTCAGGAAAAATACAAAAAGTACAAGCTCAACGACCCGCGCAAGGCCGAAATGAACAAGGAAGTCATGGCCATTTATCAGCGCGAAGGAATCAATCCCATCGGCGGCTGCGTACCAATGCTGTTGCAGATGCCGATCTGGTTTGGATTGAACTCCGCGCTACGCGGCGCCATTGAATTGCGCCATGCCAATTGGCTTTGGGTTCGCGACCTGGCAGCCAAAGATCCTTATTACATTCTGCCGGTGACGGTCGGCGTTTCCATGTACCTGGTGTCGAAAATGACCCCGATGACCACTACCGATCCGCAGCAGGCGCAGATGATGAAGTTCCTGCCCATCAGCATGTCCGCCATGTTTGTGTTTTTCCCGTTTTCGAGCGGCTTGGCGTTGTATATTTTGACGAGCAGCCTGGTGGGCATCCTGCAACAATGGTACCTGAACCGGACGCACCCGCTTCCCGCCCCGGCCAAACCCACGCGCGCGAAGAAGTAAGCAAGAGCTGTCAATTGCAGGGCCGCGCGCATTGAGCTTCGTATGACAAAAGACTTGATTCGAGATGGCAAGCTGGATCGCGAGGCCGCAGGCGTAGCGCTGCGAAGCTTTCTGGAGAACATCCTTCGTGCCGCAGGCTTGGAGCTAAAGGTGAGCGTGCGCGTCGCGGAACCGGCTGGCGGCTCGCAGGAAGGCGAAGCGCAGGTCTTTGCGGATCTCTATGGCAGGGACAAAGAAATCCTGATGGCGCGCGGCGGAGAGGTATTGAAGGCGCTGGAACATCTGGCGTTTCGCGCGCTGAATCTGGAACCGGCGTTTCACGAGAAAATTCATTTGGATTGTGGCGGCTTTCGTGCTCTGCGCTTTGAGGAACTGCGCATGACCGCTCGTGTGGCTGCGGAACGCGTGCAGGCTAGCCAGCGACCTTTCCCGTTGAATCCCATGTCCTCGCGCGAGCGGCGAATTGTGCATCTGGCGTTGAAAGACATGCCCGGTGTGCGAACAGAAAGCGTCGGCGCGGGCGAAGAACGCCAGGTGGTGATTCACCCGGCGAAGAGCGACAACTCGAAAAAACCGTGACACGCGCAACACCGTAGCTCCGGCCTTTCGGCACACTCGCGCCGAGCAATTCCCACGAATTTCAATTGCTTGCCATTACCCCACGGAATGCCGCATCCCTCGAGGGATGAGCTACCGGCGCCTTAGCGCCTTACCCAGCCTTGCGAGAGGACTGTGCCATCTGGCGCGAATTTCACCTGATAGGTGAACCCGGCGGGGCGATCCTTGCGGATGGTGGCGAAACGCAAATCCGAGATTTCCACGACGGCGTCCGGCCCTTCTTTGTGAAAACGCGTGACGGGAAAGCGCGCGAACCACAACACCTTCTGCACTTCAGGGAGCCGCCGCGCTTGCTCGATGAAGGGATTGGGAAACGCGTCAGGATAATAGGTGTGCTCCAGCGCCTCGAAATTCCCGGAGGCCGTCGCACCCCGCGCATTTCGCAGCAGCCGATCGCTTAGATCCATGCGGAATTCGTAGACCCCGCGCCGGGCTCGAACCAGGCCATCCCAGCGCCACAGCGAAGGCGGAAGCGGAAGCGCGCCGCGGGCCTCCGCTTGAAGCTTTTCGTCTTTGGCAAATTGCTCGACGCGTTGCAACGCGACGTGATGCGCGTACACAGCCGCAAGAAAATACGCCAGAGCAAGAGTCAGACCCGCGCGATTCCAGTTGACGTACGACACGCGAAGACCCCAGCCCTTCACCGCAGGCAGCAGGAAAAGCACCGTGACCACCATCACGGCTATGGCAATCGCCGGGTTCGAAATCGGCGCGCCCACCGTTTCACCAATTCTCGCAATCACAAACGGCGCAAGCACGAACAGCAACCACAAGAGAATGGCGCGAGCGCGCAGGTGCTCGCGCTTTTCAAATGTCCACGCCAGCATTTGCGGAATCAGGAGAATCGCGGTGAACGTGAAATCGATGATGAACAAAATATCCCAGGCTGGCCGCGACCAATCGAGCGGCGACCAGATCATGGTGCCAAAGGTCGTCGCCAGATCCAGCACAATGTGGCTGAGGATGCCCACGGCGTAGATCCCGACAAGCGCCGTTAGCGAGGGCGATTCCCATTTTCGCCAACGAGCAACGGCCTGCGTGAGCACCGCGAGAAGCAGCGCCCAAATTGGGAGACAGAGCAAGGAATGCGTGACGCTGCGATGCCAGGTGAGCAAGAGCAGTTGGTCGTGCGAGAACATATCGCGAAGCACGTCCGAGTCCGGAAAAATTGCGCCCAGCATCAGTGACCAGGTGATGATGCGCCGCTTGTCGACGGGGATGGGCGGAACGAGATCGCTGCCCCCAAAAGCTGCTTTGCCGATGAGCGCGCCGGCGATGCCGTGGGTGATGGTGTCCATGCTTTGACTTGAGAGTTTGCCCTAAATTACCGCGATGAGCGGAGAACTTTTTGGCCGCACGTGACCGATGCGCTCGGCGAGAACGCCGCGAGCCTGCAAAGCCGCAGCGGCCTTTTCGGCATGCTCAGGAGCGATGGCAATCAGTAGCCCGCCAGAGGTTTGCGGATCGTAGAGCAGCGCGCGATTTTCTTCCGGCACGTTCGGCGCGAAACCCACGCAATCGCCAAGGAATTCGCGGTTGTTCTTCAGGCCACCCGGAATCATGCCTTCGCGGGCCGCTTCGAGAGCATCGGGGAGAAGCCCAACAGCGGCAAACTGAAACTCCAAGGAAACTGGCGGGACGCCTCTCGACGGATCGCCGAGCGCCATTTCGCGAGCATGACCGAGCAGGCCAAAGCCCGTAATGTCAGTGACCGCGTGAATACACCGCGTTTCGCTGGTCGTTTCAAATGTGCGCAACACTTCGACGGCGGCCCGATTGAGCTGCGTCATCGAAGCCACCGCCGCACCCAGTGCACTCTTTTGCAGGCGGTCTTTCTTCAAAGCAGTGGAAAGAACGCCGGTGCCAAGGGGCTTGGTGAGAAGGAGAATGTCATCTGCTTGCGCGCCGACATTTCGCCAAACATGCTTCGGATCGACAAGGCCCGTGACCGCGTAGCCGAACTGGATGTCCTCGTTGCGAATCGAGTGGCCGCCGATCACGCTGCATTTTGCTTCCGCCATTTTGTCCAGGCCGCCGCGAATGATTTGCTCGAGAATCGCGGTGTCCCCTTTTTCCGGGAAACCCACCAGCGACAGCGCGGAAACTGGCCGGCCGCCCATCGCATACACATCGCTCAGGGAGTTGGCCGCGGCAATTTGTCCGAAGGTAAAAGGATCGTCAACGATGGGGGTGAAAAAATCGACAGTCTGCACCAGCGCCAATCCGTCCCCCAGCAGATACACCCCGGCATCGTCGTTGGTGTTGAAACCAACGAGTACGTTTGGATCAGTCGGCAATGGTAGGCGCCGTAGTATTGAGTCCAGCGTCCCGGGACTCAGCTTCGCCGCTCAACCAGCTGCCTTGACCATGGCCGTAAGTTTCACGGAGTCGGTCAAGCCACACCTCGCGGTACTGCAATTCGATTATAACGGGGTTGCGCAATTCTCGCTTGCTAGCGAAGGAACACGTGGCCATCGAGACAGCTTGCCTTCCCTACCATGAAAATGTTCTTATCGACCAATGCCGTGGGACGTCTGGTTGATCTTCTTGTTTTTGGGAGTGGTTGTTCCGTGGCGGGGCCATGTGCGGCTCAGCAAACTTCTGGCGCGGCCGGCCATCGATTCGACCGAAAAGCTTACGCTGTACGCGGCGACGATTGCGTTTCAGTGGCTTATGCTGGGCGTGGTTGCATGGCGCGCACTGGCGAGAGGTCTCACCCCGGCTGAACTGGGTCTTAGCGGTCGGGTCAGTGTGAAAACTATTGTTGCCGGTTTGCTGGGCGCCGGGATCATCGGTGGGCTCCAATGGCTGAATCTGCGACGCATGGGAAAAATGGAAGGTGCAGGCCCCGACCTCATGCGCAAACTCACCAGCCGGATTCTGCCGCAATCGCTCGTCGAGCTGCTTCCGTACCTGGCGCTGGCGGTAACCGCCGGAGTTTGCGAGGAGTTTCTTTATCGAGGGTTCGCCATGGCGGCGCTTTCGCGCGCCGGCCTGCCCATCTGGGCCGTGGTGGGGGTGAGCTCGGCGCTTTTTGGCTTGGCGCATGCATATCAAGGTCGCGCAGGCATTCTGGGAACAGGTGTGCTGGGCGTCCTATTGGCAATCGCGCGAATTGTGTACCATAGTCTGGCGCCGGTCATGGTTTGGCATACGGCGGTGGATGTGGTAGCGGGAATTGCCGGACCGAAGTACCTTCGGGCAGCACCCGATATGGACCAAGGACGGCAGAATCAGATAGTTACAAGATAGTTACTACTATGCCAACAGAGGTTAAGAAGCCACTTTCCGAAGCCACGATTCGTCGCGCGCTGGGCGAGTTCCAGGTCACCGTGAATGACGAGCAAGTTGCGCGTATTCAACAATATATAAAGATCTTGCGGCACTGGAATGAAAAACTGAATCTCACCGCGATTCGCGAGCCCCTCGAGATACTCTATCGTCATTTTTGCGAGTCCATGTTTGCTATCGGTGCAATTCCTGTGGAAAAATGTCGGCTCGCCGACATTGGCTCGGGACCAGGCTTCCCGGGCCTCCCGATGAAGATTCTGAAACCACAAATCGAGCTGTTTTTGGTGGAATCGAACATCAAGAAGGGCACGTTTTTGGCGGAAGTCGTTAGAGAACTGGAACTTAGCAATGCCCGGGTGCTGATTAACCGCTATGAAGAGCTGGGCGAGGAGCTGGCGCCGCTCGATTATGTCTGCTCGCGCGCAGTAGGAGAATTCGGGTCGTTCTTGGAGTGGGCGGCCTCGGATCGAGTGTCTGCGGGCAATGTGATCCTATGGATTGGCGGCCGGGATCTCGACGAGATACGGAAATCGGCGCAGTGGGAGTGGCGGGAGCCCATCGCCATACCGCAGTCCCTGCGGCGCTATCTGCTTGTGGGAGCGAAAAAAGATCGAAATGTCGGCGGACCGACAATCGGGGCCTAGATTGCGCAGTTCCCTTCTCCACGAGCCTTTCACGTACGGACAGACCCAGTAATGTTCAACGTGGAACAGTGTCGCGCAAATCCTCATCGATTTCGGCGTTTCACGCAAATACTCCAGAGTGAATGGAAGCTCTTAGACGCCTAAGCTGGGGCCTTTCCGAATCAAATCGCGAATTGCAGGTAGGTTTCGGGTGTGTTCCACGTGGAACAATGCATTTTCAACAGGAAACTCGCGGGCAAGCGATTGTTCTCCGTGAAACACCTTGCTTCTCCACTCAGCCTCTGCTATTTTCACCACGTTCGGAGCACATTTTGGCGCGGGTCATCGCGGTTGCAAATCAAAAAGGCGGAGTCGGAAAGACCACAACAGCCGTTAACTTGGCGGCTTGCCTTGCCGCCGCCGATCAGCCCACCTTACTCATCGATTGCGACTCCCAGGCCAACGCCACCGCAGCCATTGGTTTCCAGAAAGACCCTTCCCGCCGAACTCTCTATCACACGCTCATCATGAACGAGCCATTCGAACGCATCGTTCAAAAATCGCAGGTGGACGGCTTGGATGTTATACCCGCGGACAAAAATTTGGCAGGAGCCGCAGTCGAACTTGTGACTGCCGAGAACCGCGAATACAAGTTGCAAGGCTTCCTCGCATCTCTGCGAGAGAAATACCGGTTCATTATTCTGGACTGCCCACCTGCTTTGGACCTGCTGACACTTAACGCACTGGTCGCGGCAGATGCCGTTCTGGTGCCCATTCAGTGCGAATACCTGGCGCTCGAGGGCGTTTCGGAATTGCTGGATACGCTGATGCGGATCCGGAGAACGTTGAACCCGAGCCTGGAGGTCGAAGGGATTCTCCTGACAATGTATGACGAGCGCACGACGCTGTCCAGGCAAGTCTCAACAGACTTACGCAGCTTCTTTGGCAGCCAAGTTTTCCAGAGTATTATTCCGCGAAACGTGCGGCTTGCGGAGGCACCGAGTTTCGGTAAGCCTATTATTTTCTATGATATCCATAGCAAGGGCGCTGAGGGTTACACCCAGCTCACCCAGGAGGTTATAGCCAATGCCGAGAAACGCGCTGGGGCGGGGACTCGGAGCGCTCATACGGGAGCCTGAGGCCCAGGCCGCGGCAAATCCGCCCACAACCGCAGCCGTGATCACTGGCGGTTCGGCAGCCGCGCCAGCACCTGCGCTGGTAGCACCAGCGTCGGGGCCTGCACGTCCGTTGGCTGGTCCGCAAGAGATCGCTATCGACCTCATCGATCCAAGCCCGTATCAGCCGCGGACCCGTTTTCGCGAGGAGGCACTCGATGAGTTGGCTCGTTCCATCCGCGCGAGTGGAATTATCCAGCCGCTTGTGGTGCGGCCGATCGGCAACAGGTTCCAGCTCATCGCAGGCGAGCGACGCTGGCGCGCGTCAGAACGCGCCGGCTTAAGCAAGGTGTCGGCGATCGTCCGTCAGGTGCCCGACGAGCTGGCGCTAGAAATGACGCTGGTTGAAAATATTCAACGCGAAGACCTGAACGCCATCGAGCAAGCGCGGGCGTTTGACCGCCTGATGCACGAATTTCATCTGACGCAAGAATCGGTCGCGGAGCGCACCGGCAAAGACCGCACGACCGTTGCGAACGCGATCCGGCTCCTGAAGCTTGAGGAGAACATTCAGGACTGGATTGAGGAAGGGAAGCTGACGGCGGGGCACGGGCGCGCGCTCCTGGCTGTTCCGGAGCCGCAGCTGCGCATGCGCTACGCACAGCGCGCCGCGCGCGGCGGCCTCACGGTGCGTCAGATCGAGCGGCTAGCCTCCCGCCGGGCGCGAGGAGCGAAAACTCCAACGGAAATGCTGGTGGATCCAAATATTCGAGAGGCGCTCGAAGAACTACAACGCCATCTTGGCACAAAGGTAATTCTGCGGCAAAAGACCAAGTCGCGCGCCGGCCAGTTGGTGCTGGAATATTACGACGAAGGCCAGTTGATGGGAATCTACGACCGGCTGATGAAGTAGTTTCCTCCAAACATACTCGAGATCGCTGGACTTTCGTGCAGGAGTTCATTCGACAACTCTATTTGTAAGTAGCGTTGACTTCTCGCTCCGCAACGATACAGTTGAATCAGCAGGATTGGGGGAACCTCCATGGCGTGGAAGTGGCCGGGCGCATCGAGTAATGGCACAAGCGAAGAATGGACCGGATTCATCGATCAAGGCGTTTCGCTGGAAGGAACGCTCACCGTCACAGGAACATTTCGGATTGACGGGCACATCAAGGGAAACATCATCTCCGAGCACACCGTGATCCTGGGAGAGAACGCGAAAGTCGAAGGCCAGATTGAAGGGAACCGCGTGGTGATTGCGGGTCGCTTTGATGGCGTGATCTTTGCCAAGGGTCGCGTGGAGATACAGCCAAAGGGCGTGGTAACGGGCGAAGTGCACTCACCCTGTATGGTCGTGGATCCCGGCGGAATCTTTGACGGGCGATGCCACATGCTGGCGTCTTCGGATGCGTCGGCGGGAGTGACGATTCCGATTCGAGCAGTGAGCCAGGCGAGCTGAGAGCCAAGTCCAAGCCTCGGTTCGCATAACCTATATAACCAAGTTTACAGGTTAGCACGCCTATGGGCGTATGCCCGAGGCGAGGGGCTTCGAAGCTTCCTGCGCGCTCTGAATCCCATCGTGATGTTCGCTTCCCAATTGAGATGTGGAACCACCGAGGTTTGCGCGGCTTTGTAATTTCGCAGAGCCTCCGCAGGGCGATTCAGCTTCTTCAAGCAGAAATGCATCCACCCGGAATGCAGGAAATTTGCGGTGCGATAGGGAAGAGCGCGCGGACGGGCCGGGATGAAGGCATATTCGCCCAAGACGGTGGAATGCTCCTGGGACTGGAAAGCCGCGGAAAGCCTGTCCATTTCCTGCTGGAGTTCCTGCTTCGACCTTGCGGATTTGCTCGTCCCAAGGATCGAAAATAGGTCGTTGTAGCGAAGCCAAGTGCTCCCAGTCATCCGCAACTCTTTTCTTGGTGTTTTCCAGGAATTGGGAAACGTCCGGCGGGGTTCGCAGTTCCGGATGCATGGCGTCGAGGAGGATGAGGTGGGCGTGGACTTCGACGATTTGAGGCTTCTCGCGATCCATGGGGCCGTGGGTCAGGAGAAAAATGACAATGTTCAGCGCGATGAGGGCGAAGGTGATGTACGGCCAGCGGTGGCCGCGCATGTTTTCCTGCCGCAGGGGAATGAACACGAGGACGCTCCTGGCGACGTAGGAAGCATCTCCGAAGGTCAAACGAATATCCTTAGCTTGGGGAATCTTTGCCGGGCCCGCAGCAGTCGTGACGGTCAGGTGCCGTCAACTGGTAATGCTGCCGAGAGAGGCACTCGCCTCCGGAAGTTGTCAGTTCGGAGATAGAGTGCACTGCCGCAGGCGGGTCGTTTGACACGTGTACACGGGCGGATTATCGTTCAAACGTTGTGTGAGAAAGGCTGCGCGAATGAAAGTTTTGGTGATTGGTGGCGGAGGAAGAGAGCACGCGCTGGTGTGGAAGCTGAGCCAGAGCTCGCAAGTCGAGAAGCTTTGGTGCGTGCCGGGCAACGGCGGAATTGCCGGAGAAGCGGAGTGCATCGCGGCGGACGCGGGAGACTTGGCGGGATTGGTTGCGTTGGCGGAAAAGATCGCGCCCGATCTGACGGTGGTGGGGCCGGAGCTTCCGCTGGTGAATGGCCTGGTGGACGCGTTTGAGCAGAGGAAATGGCGAATCGTGGGCCCCACGAAACAGGCCGCTCAGCTGGAAGGCAGCAAGATTTTCACGAAAGAGTTTTTGGAGCGCCACAGCATCCCGACAGCGGCGATGTATGGCGCCTACGATTCACCGGGAGCGGCTTATAGTGCGCTGTGCGCCGTGGATTGGCCGGTGGTGATCAAGGCGGACGGGCTTTGCGCGGGCAAGGGCGTTTTTCTGGCGCCGAATCCGGATGCGGCGACGGAATTCATCGAACGCGTTCTGGAGAAACACGAATTGGGTACAGGCGGAAAGCGAGTGATACTGGAAGAAGCGCTGGAAGGCGACGAGCTTTCGTTCATCCTGCTGACCGATGGGGAGCGTTCCGCGGCGCTGGTGCCGACGCGCGACCACAAGCGGGTTTTTGACAACAACGAAGGGCCGAACACGGGAGGAATGGGAGCATACTCCTGCGACGAACTGCTGCCCGAGGAGTTGCGGAAGACCATCGATGCGGCAATTGTGCAACCAACCTTGCGCGGGCTGGCCGCGGACGGCATTCGGTATCAGGGCTTCCTGTATGTGGGGTTGATGCTGACAAAGAGCGGTCCGAAAGTGCTGGAATTTAATTGCCGGCTGGGCGACCCGGAGACGCAGGCGATTGCGGCGCGGATGGACTTTGACCTGGCGGAGGTGCTCGCCGCCGCGGCTGCCGGGGAGTTGAAACCGGAGAAGCTGAAATGGAAGCCAGGAGCGAGCGCGTGCGTTGTGCTGGCCTCGGGCGGCTACCCCGGCAAATTCGAAAGCGGGAAACAGATTCAGGGGCTGACGGAAACCGCGCAAGTTGCGGACGTGAAAGTGTTGCACGCGGGAACGAAGCGCCAGGGCGACGCAATTGTGACCAGCGGCGGGCGAGTGCTGGGAGTTACGGCAAGCGGCGAATCGCTGGCGGAGGCGTTGCAAAAAGCATACGCCGCGGCAGGAAAAATTCACTTCGCTGGGATGCACTACCGCAAGGATATCGGGCGGCACAGCCAGAAAACGAAGACGGCAGGAGACTGACGGTCATGGCGAAAGTGTTACACCTGTTTCGAGCGCCGAAGCGTAGCGCGCCGATGGAGGAACTCACGTCGGCCGAGGTCGTGAAAGACGCCGGGTTAGCGGGCTGCGCGCATGCGCGGCCCGGCGGAAAGCGCCAAGTACTGCTGGTGGATGCGGAAACGCTGGGCGTGTTCCAGTTGAAGCCTGGGATCACACGGGAGAACATTACCACCGAGGGTCTGGACGTGAACGGGCTGGCGGTCGGGCAGGGGTTGCGGCTGGGCGAGGTTGAGCTCGAAGTAAGCGCGGTGTGCGATCCTTGCGAACAAATTGAGGCGCTGCGACCGGGACTGCAGGCCGAAATGCAGGGCCGGCGAGGGATGTTGTGCCGCGTTTTGAGCGGTGGGAGAATCCGGCGCGGTGATGCGATTGAATGGAGAGAGAAGGGATTGACGGCGGAAACCGCCGGGGAGAATTCATTACAAGTCATCTCGCAAGGCGGAGCAGCGGGGGATCCCGACGCATGAGGGACATGCAGCCCAGGAAAAAGCGGCGGGCTAAAGACCAGCCACTACAAGAAAATGCAGCGGCTGAAGCCACATCAGGCTGTTAAGGATTGGGATTCGGCTTGCGGCGCAGGGTCGGGGCATCCGGCGGGCGATCTGTGTCTTTGCCTTCTTCCTTCTTTGCGCGTTCGATGGGCTCTTCGGGCGGCACGACCCAACGGAATCCGGCAGTCTCACCCAACGTTCCCTCAATGAAGGCTGCTTTGCCAGCTAGCAGAGGCAGAAGCGCGCGCATGAAGTCGGCGGAATCCTCTGGGCTGGCTTTGTTGGCCTGACCGCGCTCGATGGTTTCCAGGACTTTGGCGAAGCGCGGATCTGAACCCCGCAGCTTGGCGATGCGGGGATCGTTTTGCTGGATCAGCCCCAGCAGCGGGACGACCTGCAAGTTGTTCGGAAAATGGACTTCGACGATGGTGTGCGCTTCGTGCTTTTCGGGTGGATAGATCTGCTCGAAGCGAGGCCGCAGGACGTGCGTCTGCAGATAGTTGGCTGCCGTGCCAACTTGCTGCTGTTCCACGCGATACTCGAGAACCCAGACCTCCGGGCCGTAGTTGTTAGGGCCGTAGCCAATCACCACGATCTGGAGCAGAGGTTCATCGGGCTGTAGGTCGATCTTGCTGTGAAGCTGGCCGACAAGCGGGCGCAGCTTTTCAAGGTAGCCAACGCCAATTTGCTCCAGGTCAGTTTCGCCGGCGCCTGGCGGTCGATAACTCTGGGGCCTGGCAGTGTATACCTTTGGGACGTCGCGGTCCAGGCGAATGGGTTTGGGAGCCGCGGGAACTTGCCATTCCGAGGCACCGAAGAAGATGCCGATGTGATTCAGGTCCATTTCCGCCACGCGGGGTGGAACGGACTTGGCCTCGAGGGGCTGGTCGATGGCGCCGAAGACGATCCCGTCGCGTGTTACTTGGATGATGACGCGGCCGCCAGCCAGGTTGGCGACGATTTCGTCGCCTTGCGCCAGCGTGCGGCCGGCAAACGCGAATAGCACGGCAAGGAAGCCGAAGATGAGGATCAAACGCCGCATCGAAAATGCTCTGCTACCTGCAGACTAGCACATTCCGCGGCAGGACTCTGGCGGTACAAGCCTCGGCAAAGGCTGGAGTTCACGGAAGGGGTGGCTTCCGCTAAACTAGAGAATTAGCATCCGGCTGCGAGCATGGACCATGGGACTGCGCAAACTAAAAAGCATTCGACACAACGGAAAGACCGTGGCGGAAATCCTGGAGGCGCACGAACGCTTTTGGGCCGGGAAGGAAGGCGGAGCGCGGGCGAATCTGGAAGAAGCAAACCTTTCTCGCGCGGACTTGACCAAGGTGAATCTGGCGGGCGCGATCTTGCGGAACGCGAATCTGGAAGAGAGCGATTTGCGCGGCGCGCGGTTGCCGGCGGCGGATTTGAGCGGGGCGAAGCTGCGCAAGGCGGATCTGCGAAACACGGACATGACCGAGTCGGCGTTTTGCGGTGCGGATTTCACCGAAGCACAAGCCAGCGGTGTGGAGTTTTTTCGTTGCGATATGACGAATGCGAATTTCCAGAGGGCGCAATTGCGAAACGCAAATTTCCGCGACGCGCACGTGGATGGAGCGAAGTTCACCGGCGCGGATATGGGAATCACCATCTTGCGGGAAACCGATTTGAGCAGGGCGGATTTGTCTGGCGTCGACCTGTCCACGACGTTGCTGCCGCCGGGATATGGCGCCGGGAAAAAAGCTGGGGTTTGATCGAGAACAGCGACCTCCAGGATTCGCGCTCGATTCTTTGGCCGCTCACGACTCATGGAGCGAAGGTTCAACCTCCTCTCCTACCTGCCCTGTTCGCATGACCGGATGGCAAAAGCGCGCGACGCGTGTTAGCCTCACGCAAAGCCGCAACGAACAAAGGAAATTGTGGCCACTGCTTCCACAAGAATCGACCTTCCGGGAGTGCGCGAGCGCGTTCTGGATGTGCTGCGGGAACTCCTCGAGGAGTTGGGCAGCCACGGCGCCTTACCGCAACTGAGCGCGAGTTCCAGCCTGGACCGGGACCTTGGCTTAGGAAGCCTGGAACGCGTGGAACTGCTGACCCGCCTTGAGAATGCCTTCGGGATACGCTTGCCCGATACGCTGGCGACCGAGGCCAGTACTCCCGAAGAACTCGCTGTGGGAATTGTCGCGGCGCCGGGAGCAGAGAGCGACGTCGAGAAAGAAGTTTCGGCGCTGCGAGCGGCCGCAGCAGCGCAACAATTGCATCGCGACTCCGCGGATTCGATTGTGGAGAAGGCCGAGACGCTGGTCGAAGTGATCCGCCACCGGGGCATACACGATGCCAGTCGCACGCATCTGCTGATCACGGAAGACGATGAGCGCGGCGAGCATCAATTCACGCTGACTTTTGGCGAACTTTATTCGGCGGCACAGAAGTGCGCGGAGGAATTAGCGCGGCGCGGCGTACCCGCAGGCGGGCGCGTTTCGCTGATGCTGCCGACGTCGCGGCAGTTTTTTATCTGCTACGCGGGAATTCTGCTGGCGGGCGCGGTGCCGGTGCCGATTTATCCGCCATTTCGCGCGGATCGCATTGAAGAGTATGCGGAAAGACAATCGGCGATCCTGAACAATGCCGGGGTGTGTCTGCTGCTCACGTTTCATCGCGCGGAGGCGGTTGCCAAACTACTGAAGCCGCGCGTGAAATCGTTGCTGAGCGTAGTGGACGCAAGCAAGCTGCTGGACGCAGCGGAAAAAGAGCCGCCACCCGCGCCGGGCGCATTGCCGGCCTTCCTTAGCGGTAGCCGGCTTCCTAAGGGCAGCGACATCGCGCTGCTGCAATACACATCGGGTTCGACAGGGGATCCCAAGGGCGTGGTGCTGACGCACGCTAACCTGCTCGCGAATATGCGCGCGGTTGCCGAGGCCGTCGAGATGGGGCCGGCGGACGTAGGCATCAGTTGGCTGCCCCTGTATCACGACATGGGATTGATCGGCGCGTGGCTGACGCTGCTGCTGCATGGCGTGCCACTTGTGGTGCTGTCCCCGCTGGCGTTCCTGACGCGGCCGGAGCGCTGGCTCGAAGCCTTCAGCAAGCACAAAGGAACGATCACCGCGGCGCCGAATTTCGCTTATGAATTGTGCGTACGAAAAATTTCCGACCAGGCTATGGAAGGGGTGGACCTGAGTTCGTGGCGCGCAGCGCTCAATGGCGCGGAACCGGTGAATCCAGAAACGTTGGAACGATTCATTACGCGATTTTCGAAATACGGATTCAAGCGCGACGCGATGCTGCCGGTTTATGGATTGGCGGAAGCGTCCCTGGGCGTAACCGTGCCGCCGCTTGCGCGTGGGCCGCTGGTCGATCGCGTGGAACGTGACGCGTTCACCAAACAGGGGCTGGCCATTCCCGCGAAACCGGAAGACGCGACCGCGATCGCCTTCGTTTCGTCGGGCAAGCCCGTGCCACGGCATGAAGTGATGATTGTCGATGAACACGGCAATGAGGTGGCAGACCGCACCGAAGGATTGCTGTGGTTTCGCGGGGCTTCGGCGACCAGCGGGTATTACCAGAATGCCGCGGAGACGGAGAAGCTGTTTCCACGGGGACCGGCGAAGGACGACGGCGAGTTCGCCTGGGTGAATTCGGGCGATCGGGCATACCGCGCGGATGGCGAGTTCTATGTTACCGGCCGCGTGAAGGACATCATCATCAAGGGCGGACGCAATTTGTATCCCCACGAGGTGGAGGAATTGGCGGCCCATGCGGAAGGGATTCGCAAGGGCTGCATCGTGGCCTTTGGATTGAAGGATGCGGCGTCCGGCACGGAGAAATTGGTGGTGGTTGCCGAGTCGCGGGAAGAATCGAAGGCCAAACGCGCCGCGATCGCCAGCGCGATTACGCAGGAAGTTTCGCGCGGATTGGGACTGCCGCCGGACCGCGTGGAGCTGGTTCCCCCGGGGAGCATTCCGAAGACTTCCAGCGGCAAGCTGCGGCGCGACGAAACGAAGCAACTTTACCTCGCGGGCACGCTGACGGCCGCGAAGCCCCCCGCGTGGCTGCAAATCGTGCGCCTGGGCACGGTCCCGTATGTGCACGAGGGATTCCGCGTTGTTTTCGGCGGCATACGCAAGCAGCTGGAAAAGATCTACGGCGTGTATTTCATCGTCGTGTTCGTTCTGTGGATTATTCCGTCATGGGCCATCGTGCGAACCATCAAGGATTACAAGGCCGCGGGGCGCTTCACGTCGGCCGCGGTGAAACTGCTGTTCGCGCTGACATTCATCCGCGTGAAGGTGATCGGAAAAGAGTACATGGATACGCCGGGCGCGAAAGTTTACGCGTCCAACCATGCCAGCTATTTCGATGTACTGCCGCTGATGATGGGGCTGGGGGTGTCTTACCGGTTTGTGGCCAAGAGTGAAGTCAATCAGATGCCGTTCATCGGAAGATTCCTGAACCAGATGGGTCATCTGTCGTTCGACAGACTCGATGCCAACTCACGGTTGAAACAAGTGCACATGATGGAAGAATGTTTGCGACAGGGAGATGCGATTTTTGTTTTTCCGGAAGGCACGTTTGTGCCGGAAGAAGGGGTGCGGCCGTTTCAGCTTGGTGGATTCCGCGGCGCCGTGGCCACGGGAACGCCCGTTGTGCCGGTGTCGCTGGCGGGGACACGCAAGTTTCTGCGCGATCGCACCTTCCTTCCGCGTCCCACAAGCGTGACCATCACGCTCTCCCCGCCAATCTATCCCGCGAAGGCCGGCGACGATCCCGAGCACCTGCAGGAGATCGTGCGGCTTCGGGATCTTGCGCGAGAAGCGATTGCCCGGCACTCGGGCGAGCCGCTGCTGTAGTTTCCAGCCCAAGCTGGCCTAACTAACGATTCAGCCTGTAGACAACGGTGATGCGCGTATCGATCTCGACGGCTTGGCCGTTTAGATATGTGGGCCGGTAGCTCCACTCGCGCACCGCAGCGAGCGCTGAAGGATAGAACATGGGGTCGCCAGAGAGCACTTCGAGCGATTGGATCGAGCCGTCGGTGGCAATGATGGCGTGGAGTTCGACGCGGCCTTCGCGGCCGGTCTGTTTCGCAAGAATCGGATACACCGGTTCGACGCGATGCGTGAGCATGGCGGGCTCGAGGGAAGTGACCTTCAAACGTTTGGTAGGCTCGATGGCCACTTCGGTCTCGGGTCGTGATGGGCCTCGCGACGAGGAGTCGATATTCAGGCCTCCGGGAACGCCCGGGCCGGTCGGGGCACCGGGCACAAAATCGCCGCTTCGATCAGTCAAAGTTGTAGTGACTGTCTCGCCCGGTTTGATCGTGGGCGGCAGGTTCTGATTAAAGCAGACGATGCACGCTTGCCTTCCGCCGTTCGGCGGATTCGGCTTTCCGGCATTATGCTTCACCGGACTACCCGGCGCGTAGGGAGGAAGTATTCTCTGTTCGTAGGTAATCCGTTCGCTTTTTCCCAGCAGCGGGAACAGAACGAGTGCCGCGACTACCACAGTTTGCAGGATGATCGAGATGACCAGAGCGCGCCGGCGTATTTTGCGTTCGCGCCGCTGTTGCTCCGGGTCACCTTCGACAAAACAGCTTTTCAGTGAGCCGATAACCTCTTCTTCCGACACACCCGTGGGTTCGAGAGCCATCACACACCTCCCCAAGAATTGCTGCGAGTTGTGGAGCAGATTTGCGGCACCAGCCTCCTGTGGTTGCCTACAGGAGGCCAGCGCCGCGCTCGCAGGGATGTGAGGTGCGCGCGTCCTCTGTAGCGTTTGACACCGCAGGGGGTAACAAGTTCCCCTGAAATTGCAGGGGTTAGCAGCGGGGGCCAATTGGTCCGTGCCGCATTAGAACGCGGCTCACATATTGGCAAATGAGGCAAATTCCGCCTTGGACATCCCGTGGCCGGGGTGCAGCATCAAATCGGGAGGACGTTAGATCCGAGGAGGAGAATCCCATGGACAGGCACATTCCGGAGGTTATTGGTGTGCGCCGCACGGGCTGGGCTGCTCTGGACCGCGATCCGCAAGAAGATACGGTGGAATTCAACTGTCCTCATTGCGGCGCGCAGAGCCAGAAAAAGGCCCGGCGCGAGCGAAGCGAGTATCGGTTCACAGACGGTTTTCTGCAAGACCTGCAAGGCGAAGGAACACAGTGTCACCACTGCAAGCAATCACTCAGGATCGTTCCCATCGTGTTGTTGCACGATCAGGCGGAAATGCACCGGTTTGAAGCGATTTTCTTGGAAGAGCCAAGCAAAGTAGCGTAATCATTCCTCTCATAAAGCCGAACGGGGCGTCTCTTCGGAGGGGCGCCCCGTTTTATTGTGCGCTGATCGGGTTCGTGCGAAGCACCTGAAGGTGTGATTTTGCACGACGAGCGAACGATTTCCGTTAGCGACGATCCCAATCGCGGCGGTCGCGGAAGCGATCGCAGCGCACATACGCTTCGTGGCGTTCATGAGCCCAGTGGCGAGCGGCCGAGCTCGAAGGCCCATAGCGCTCAATGGCCTCGTTGTAGCGGTACTGCGTGTAGGAAATGCGGCGATTGCAGTCATCCCAGCCGTTGGCCTTCGCGGCTGGCGCCGCAGCGAAGAGAAGGAAAGCACCCAGCGCAGCGCTTGCCAGACCGGCCTTAGCGAATAGAGAACCGAAGACGTGCAGGTGAATTTTCATAACAGCCTCCAGGAGCGCGTCCGGGGCCGGTTCCGGTTTGCCGTCCTGGGGAATCAAACACCTGTTGGGACGAAATGTTGCCGGTAGCGGGAAAGGAAACGGAGCGACGTCCGGTGGCAAAAAAAAAGGGTGCAGGCAGAACGGCGCCTGCACCCTCAGGAGGCGGACGGCTTCACTCGGGGAAGTTAGTGATTCGGGTGCTCATGGTCGTGATCATCCCAATCGCGGTCCGTGCGCCAGCGGTGTGCATCTTCGTCCCACCAGCGGTGGTTGTGCTCCCAGCAATAGCTGCGAGATTCCGCGAGTTCCTGGCGCCAGTGCTGAGCCTGCGCGCTGTCCGGGCCATGATGCTCGATGGCCTCGTGGAGTTTGTGATCTGCGTTGATGGTGCGCCTTTGACAGTCGTCATCCGCGCGTACAAGGGCCGCACCAACCAACAGCATGGACCCCACGAATAGTGCCGGGGCCAATACAGAACTTACCTTACGCATTTTTCTGCGCTCCTTTGATCTTCGTTGTGAAATTTGCTTCCGACGCTCGACTGGATGCGCCTTTTGTCGCATGAACGACACTACGGTGAGCAAGGGCGGTGCCAGGGATGTGGCATTGAAAGAAGGGCAGTTAGTTGGAGTTTTAGAACGAAAAAAATTCAGTATGCTTGTAAGAACGGATCGGCGTTCATATGGTACTTTTCGAGCCCGGAACGCACCGCTTCAAACGCTTCATCCACGTTGTCGGCATATTGCACCTGGTCATGTTCGACTTGCGTGATGGTGCCCCAACGCACCATGGCCTTGAGATTCATGACGTCGTGCCAATATTTTCGGCCGTAGATCAGGATCAGCGTGTGTTTCGGCATTTTGCCGGTTTGCGAGAGCGTCATCATTTCCCACAATTCGTCCATGGTGCCGAAACCACCGGGAAAAACGATCAGCGCCTTGGCGATTTGCGCGAACCACAATTTGCGCATGAAAAAGTAATGGAAGTTGAAGCTCAGCTCCGGACTGATGTACGGATTGGCAAACTGTTCATGCGGCAGCTCAATGGATAACCCGATGGATTTGCCGCCAGCTTCGTACGCGCCGCGATTCGCCGCCTCCATGATGCCGGGACCGCCTCCGGAACAGACAACAAACCGGCGAGGCTTGGGACCGAGCGACAATGCCCAGGTGGTGATCTTGTGGGAGAGCAGGCGCGCCTCTTCGTAATAGCGCGACATCGCCAGCGCGCTTTTGGCTTCGCGTAGCGCGGTGTGGTGTCTCTTCAAACGCGGCGGGGACATTTTCGCGCTACTTTCCTGCTTCAGGCGTGTGTAGCGTGCCGAAGCGGTTTCGTGGGAATCGACGCGCGCGGAGCCAAACATCACGATGGTGTCGCCAATACCTTCCTTCTTCAGCTGGGCCAGCGGATGGATGTACTCTGCCAGGATGCGGATGGGACGAGCCGGGGTGCTGGACATGAACTTATGATCTTCGTGAGGGGCTTTTGGAGCGTGCTGCGGCTTCGGACGCTTACCATCGGGCATAGGAATGTCTCCAAATAGAGTGAGCTTCGATTGTAGGCAGAGCTTGGGGGTTCGGCAACGCCTTTGCCTCGGGGTGCGTCGAATTGAATATACGCACAAGCCGGTCGAAACTCGTGGGTGCTTACCCATGGCCAAATATGAAGAAAACTGATTCCATCACGCTGTCAGGGGCGATTTTGGCGTTGCTGCTGGCCGCGAGTGCGTTTGCGCAAGCGCCCGAGGGCCCCATCACGCCGCAGCCGGGTGTGCCGATTCAACAGGCGCCGCCCGGATCGACATTCAAAGTGCAGTCGGTGCTGGTGAATACGCCGGTAACCGTGCGCGACGCCAAAGGCGAGATGGTGCACAACCTGGAAAAGAAGGACTTCCATGTCACCGACAATGGCGTGGAGCAGCAAATCTCGCACTTTGATCTGGGAAGTGAGCCGATCTCCGTGGTGGTGGTGGTGGAGACGAGTTCGCGTATCGCACCGATTCTGCCGCAGATTCGCAGGACCGGCACACTGCTGACGCAAACGGTGATGGGACCGAGCGGCGAAGGGGCGATTGTCGGGTTCAATGATTCGATCGACACGTTGCAGGATTTCACCACGAATAGCGATGCGATCGAAAACACGATTACCCGGCTGAAGGAAGGGACGTCCGGCTTGCGGCTGTACGATGCGATGGCCACGGGCGTGGAGATGCTGAGCGCTCGGCCGCTGGCTACGCCCAGCGTGCCGGGCCACCGGCGAGTGTTGCTGGTAATCGCGGAGTCCGATGACAAGGACAGTGAGGCAAAACTGGGGGAAGTGCTGCGCAAGGCGCAACTGGCCAACGTGACGATTTATAGCGTGGGAATTTCATCGACGCGCGCGGCGCTACAGAAGAAGCCGGAGCCGCACGGGCCGACTTCGGCGACCCCGGAGGGTACGTTTGGCATGCCGCCTCCCCCGGGCAGCGTGCAAACGCCGACCACGGAGGCGCAGCGAAACGAGGGCTTCGATTTGCTAGCGCTGGCGATTTGGGCCGTTACGCACGCCAAGGACCAGATAAGCAATAGCGGCTTGGCAATCGCGGCGACGGCGACCGGCGGAGCGCACCTGGCCACGTGGCGAGACCGCTCCATTGAGAAAGCCATCGACGAAATCGGCGGAGAATTGCATTCGCAATACATGCTCACGTATACCCCGACGGGAACGGATGCGCCGGGCTATCACGAAATCAAAGTGGATGTCGATCGCAAGGACTTGAAGGTGCGCGCGCGACCGGGGTACTACGTCGCGGGGCCAACGGGTTAATTTCATCGAAAAGCAGCCGCAGCCTACGTCAGACGCTTCTCGAGAGGCAAGAAGGCGACGAGGCAAGGAGCGATGCGACAGGAAGGAATAGTCAATCTGGCGGCGCTGCCGGTGCTCAATCTACCGCCTGCGTCAGCGTACCGGCAAGGCGCTGTGTCTAAGGCTGACCCTACGCCAGCTGCTGCCAGAAGGCGGATTCGCGGGAAGCTACGAGCGCATCCTTGCGGGCGTTCCAGCGCAGGAAATGCGGAGTTTTGGTGTGTTCGGTGTGGTGTTCGCGCGACTCCCATACCTCGTGCAGCAGAAATCTGCCCGGCGGATCGACGGCGTGATGCAGGTCGTATTGCCAGCAGCCTTCTTCTTTGCGCGAAGGGCCGATGAGCGCGCGGAGTTCGGCTTCAAGCAACAGATGCTGCCCTTCTTTGGCGCGCAGGATCACGATCAGCGTCAACGCTTCTTTCGGCAATTTTGTAATTTTCACGCTGCGCGACTTGCGTTTGCCCGAACGCCGCTTGCCAGCCTTCTTCACTTTTCGTTTGGCCATAATGGGCGGGATTGTATCCCAATCGCACGCAATGGCAAGTGGAACCCGCAGCGTTAGTTTTCCGGAGTCTTCTGCCCCGCGTTGAGGCTGTCGAAGTTCAGCACCGTGTTCAGCACCAGCGAGTAAGTGTTCTCAGTCTCGCCGCGATAAACCGGATTGATGGAAAACAGAATGACGTGGCCGGCGCCTTTGGGGACATCGAGGACCGCGGGATGCTGCGCGATTTCGTTACCGCCAATCACCAGCCCGGAGATGAGCAACTCCTTCGAATCCGCGTAACGCAGAATGACACGCGCGCGGTCGGCCGGGGGAATCACGCGCGGGTTGTTGAACTTCTGCTCATCGGTGACTGGCGGACTCTCCCAAATCTCGGTCTCCGGTTTTTCCGGCGCTTCGGCGGCCGTGCGGCCTACCACGAAATCGGGGTCATCTTTGGTGCCGCGGCCGGTGGCGCGGACCGTGGTTTCAGGGCCGAGCCTCCGGCGGCGAGAGCCAAGGACGCTGCTCAACGAAAATATCGGGCCGTTGTCGCAATAGGCGGAGACCTTTTCGTCGTAGCCATAAGCGATGGGGCTAGAGGCATCGACCAGGCGTGTGCCGACGATGGCGCCGACAATCTTCATTTTTTCAGAAGAACTCGCGGTGACGCCGGAGGCCATGCCGATGGAAAGCGCGAATTGCGAGCTGTCCGTGGTGGTCAGAAGCACGCCGCCTTTCTCCACAAAATTCTGCAGTTTGGCGACGCCATCCCAGCCAAGGCCGGGACGCATATCGGGTGTGGAATCATTTTTGCCCACGAGATTGGGCGTGAGCGGGGTGTCCTGCCAGGGCAGCGGATTGCCCCAGGCCATCGGCAAACCCTGAATGATGGTAGTGGCAGAAGAACTCCACCCAACGGGAGGAAACAGGATCACATCGTATTGGGCATTGAGATCGGGGATCGTGTTGATCTTCTGCGTACTGATGTAATCGTAGGGGATTTTCAGCTCGTCCAGGGCCAGGCGCCACCAACCCTCCGTTTGCGTGCTGGTCCAGGTGTGCAGGAAGGCGATGCGCGCGACACGAACCGGGTGGGTCTTGACGGAGGGCGCGGCTGAGAGCGCGATGGCGTGCAGACGGAGATTTCTTGTTGCCGTATCGAGGTCGCCGCGACTGACGCCCTTGATCAGAAAGGTGCCGCGAGAAAATTTTTGCGTGCCGACCTGGAACGGTTCCTCGGCCGCATCGATGGAAGCGGCTTTCAGTTGATAGCGCAGCGTGGCCAGGACCGGTTCAGCGTGATTGTCGATGGCGAACAGAGTTCCGTCGCCCGCGACGCCGCCGAAGGAAGGCAGTTCGGTGACGCGCTCCATGGCAACTGTGAGTACCTTGGGGTCGGTGACGCGAGCAACTTGCACGCCGAAGAGTTCTCCGAAGGTCCAGCCGGTATCGTCATAGGGAGTTTGCTGCGGATCGTCGGGACTCCAGTATTGGTAGTCGAGCAAGGCGTCGGCGATGCGGGAGTACGGCTGATCCATGCGGATGACGTAGCTGCCTGCGGGAAAATCGCGCGTGGTTGGTTGCGGCGTTTTGCTCTTATCCTCGGCGGCTGCCGGCTGCGCTTCCGGTTTGGCTTTCGCCTTTTCCTTCTTCGGAGGCAGGGCCACCTGGAACGCGGTGGTGGCGCGCGAGATTTCCACGTGCTGGCGCAGCATGATGCGCAGCAGATCTGCCTGAACGCTCGCGCGGGGATCATCCGCGGGAAGCACATAGGCGGCCGGGCCTTCCGCAGCGGGCTTCTGGATGGAGCGTTTGGATTTCAAGTAGAAATTCTTCAGGAACAAGCGCTTGTTCTCGTTGAAATAGTGAAGCGAGGTGAGCAGGCCGGTTTCTTCGTAATTGTTATTGTCGCGTTGCGACCACAGGGCTTTGGGAAGCGGAGGATTGGCGCGATACCAGGTGCGCGAGTATTCGTCAGGTTCCAGTGTGCGTTCGCGCGTGTCGGCGCCGCCGTTGCCGAAGGTTTCATAAAGGCGGCTGATGCCGTTGTGCATCGCGGCGATGAACATCAGGTAGCCGGGCGACCAGGTATCAAAATCGCCGTGAGCAAAAACGCCGGGCATGCCGAACCTGGTCATGTCCGCGACGTTGCGCGAGCCGATCATCTGCCACTCGTCCACCAGGAGAGGATCGACCCAGGCGTTGTACGGGCCGTCGCCGACGGTGTTGTCGTAGAGATAAGGCACGGATTCGTGCAGGTCGTGAAGCACTTGGGCGTGCCAGCCGACATAGGTGTTCAGGACGTTTTGCGTGAGCTTCAGGGTAACGGCCATGGCATCGCGATTATTGTCGTGGGCCACGTACTTGCCCCAATAGATGAGCGGCGGGTAGAACTCTTTGGGATGAGCGAGGTGCCATTTGTAGATGTCGACCATGCGGTCGCGGCCATCAACTTCGACGACCGGCGTGATCAGCGTGATCATGCCGTCGCGAATCTCGCGAATGTACGGGCTTTCATCGACAGCCAACCGGTAGGCAAGTTCCATCAACGCGGTAGGCGCGCCTGTTTCGGGCGAGTGAATCGTGCCGGTGATGTAGTAGACGGGGACGGCCTGGGCGACAAGCTTGTCGGCTTCGGCGTCATCAAATCTGATGGTGCGCGGATCGCCCAGCCTCGAGAGGCGGTCCTTGTTGGCATCGAGATTTTTCAGGTTGGCTTCCGACGAGATGGCCACGGCAATCATCTCGCGGCCTTCTTCCGTGGTGCCGATGGAGAACACTTTCACGCGCGGGCTGGCCTTCTCGAGCAAACCCATGTACTTGTAGACATCCTCAGCATAGGGAAGTACGCCGGGAGCGCCCGCCACGTCGCCGAGCACAACTTCAGGAGTGGGGACGCTCGTGGAGGCGGGCAGATATTCGACGAGCGGCGAGGTGAAAAAGGATTCGGTCGTGTACTTGTGAAGTTTTGCGGTGTACGCCTCGTCGACGGGCTGCTTGGGATCGCGGGCTGGCGCGGTCTCGCCGTCCGCCAACGCCATCGGCGCGTAACAGAGGAAAATAAAGGCGCAAAGAAACACTGCCAAACGGGCGGTGTGGGACATGCAATTCTCCTTGGGTTTAGCCAGACGCGGGATTCTAACCTACATTCGACGAAAATGAGCCGTTTTCCCGGTACGAGCCCGCGAAGCTAGTGCGCCAGGTCAAACGCCAGGCACACCGGCGCAGGTACTTGAGCGACGTCGCCGGTTGGCGCGAGTTTGCCGGAGGCCGCGTCGATGCGGAAGGTCACGATGGTATCGGAATTCTCATTTTCCGCGAGCAGATACTTCCCTCCCGGATCAATGGCGAAGTGCCGCGGCTCTTGGCCTCCGGTGGGAACATCTGCGACGAGGCGAAGAGTGCCTTTCCGAGGATCGACTTCAAACACCGCGATGGTGTCATTGCCGCGGTTGGAAGCGTAGAGCCACTTTCCATCCGGGTGCATGGCGATTTCGGCGGTATCGTTGCGGCCGGAAAAACCTGCGGGTAACGTGGAGATGGTCTGGATGGCGCGATAGGATTCGCCCGTATCGTTGGCGAACACGGTGACGGTGGACTTCACTTCACCCAAGACATACATGAAATTGCGCTCGCGAGAAAACGCCACGTGACGCGGCCCTGTGCCGGGGCTGAGCGTTGCGGAGAATGCGTCATTCGGTTTCGCGGCGGCGGCCGACGAAGGTGCCGCTCCGGGAGTCAGCGTGCCCTTGGCGGCGTCGAACTTGTAGATCAGGACACGGTCGAGGCCCAGGTCGGCGACATACGCGTAAACGTTGCGCGCGGAGACCTCGATCCAGTGCGCGTGCGGACCTTCCTGGCGCTCTTTATTCGGACCGGGTGTTCCGGTGTCGGTGACCACCGCGGTATGTTCGCCGAGCTTGCCGTCGGCAAGGATGGGAAAAACCGCAAGGTTACCGGAAGTGTAGTTAGCGACGAGGACGAACTTGCCGGTTCTGTCGAAGGAGAGGTAGCAGGGATCTTCGCCGAGCGCAGGAAGCTGGTTGAGGAGCGTGAGCTTGCCGGTTTGCCGATCGAGAGCGAAGGCGCTGACGGTACTCTCTTTGCCAGTTTCGTTGACAGCGTAAGCGTATTTGCCGTTCGGGTGGATGGCCACAAAGGATGGATCTGGTGTTTCGGCGGCAACTCCCTTCGGCGTGAGCTTGCCCGTTTCCGCGTCGTAGGAAAACGCGTAGATGCCCTTGCTCGCCGTTTTGTGCGTGTACGTTCCGACGAGCACGAGATAGGAGTGAGCGGGCGGCTTAGCGCCGGCAAGAGAAAACAGGACCGCGGGCACAGCAAGAATCAGTAGTGCAAAAATTCGGCGTGTGATTTTCATGGTGCCTTAGTTTAGCGCATGCGGGAAAGAAAAAGGGGCACGAAGCTTGCCCCGTTCTCATTTCGCTAAAGTCGCCGAATTTCCAAGCGGCAGCAAGCTGCCGCACTCTGAAAGTTACTTCCTCTCTTCGGCTTCTTCTTCCTTGAGGACGGCCGCGGCAGCCACGGAATCATCGTCGTCGAGGCGCAGCAGTCGTACACCCTGCGTGGAGCGGCCCGCTTCGCGGATCTCGTTGGCGTGGACGCGGATCACCTTGCCGTGCTCGGTGATGATCATGACGTCGGATTCTTCGGTAACCTGCAACGTGGCGACGACCGAACCGTTGCGATCGGTGGTCTTCATGTTGGCTACACCCTTGCCGCCGCGCGATGTAATGCGGTATTCGGCCAGGGCAGTGCGCTTGCCGTAGCCCTTTTCGGAAACGGTCAGCATCAGCGTGGTGAGCGAATCTTTAATGTGCTCGTTTTCGAGTTCTTCGAGGTTTTGCGAGCTCTGCTTGTATTCCTTGGCGATGATTTCGAAGTCCGGTTGCACGGCGTCCATGCTGACGACGTAGTCTTCCTTGTCGAGGTCCATGCCGTTGACGCCGCCGGCGTTGCGTCCCATCGGGCGCACTTCGGTTTCGCGGAACAGGATGGCCTGGCCTTCGTGGCTGGCAAGGAAAATCATTTTCTTGCCGTCGGTGAGCTTCGCGCCGATGAGTTCGTCCTTCGCTTCCAGGCTGATGGCAATGATGCCGGTGGAGCGCGGGTTGGAGAATTCGGTGAGGGCGGACTTCTTGACGGTGCCGCTCTTCGTGGCCATGAACACGAAGCGGCCCTCTTCCTCAAGATTGGTGGCGGCCACCAGTGCGGTGAGCTTCTCGTCTTCCTGGAATTTCACCAGGCTGGAAATGGCCCGGCCACGCGTGGCAGCAGCGGCTTCCGGCAGTTCGTAGACTTTCAGCCAGTAAACGCGTCCTTTCGACGTGAACAGCAGGATATAGCTGTGCGCGGAGGCGACGAAGAGATGCTCGACGAAATCCTCTTCCCGGGTTCTGGCGCCGATGCGGCCTTTGCCGCCGCGTGACTGGTGGCGATAGGTTTCCACGGGAGTGCGCTTGATGTAGCCGGCATGGCTGACGGTGATGAGCATGTCGGTGTCGGCGATCAGGTCTTCGAGCTTGATTTCGTCGACCTTGTCAACGATTTGCGTGCGGCGGTCGTCACCGTAGGCTTTGTGGACCTCGCGCAACTCCGCGGTAATCACTTGCTTCAACTTCTTCTCGCTGGCCAGGATGTCCTGCAACTCCGCGATCAGGTCGCGAATGGACTTCAATTCCTTGAGAATTTCGTCGATGGAGAGCTGCGTGAGGCGGTGCAACTGCAATTCGAGGATGGCGTCAATCTGCGTGTAGCTGAGGTTGAGGGCGCCGGGGCGTCCCGCGGCTTCGATCTCCGCGGCGCCAACGAAACGATACTTGCGGCCGTCGAGCTTCACGCCTTCAAGCTTTTTGGGCTTGCCGTTTTCCGTGATGGTAACGTCCTGCTCGCTGAAATACTTGAACAAGTTTTCCTTGGCTTCGGCGCGGCTGGTAGATCCGCGGATGATGCGGATGACGTTGTCCAGGTGATCGAGGGCAATCTGGTAACCCACCAGAATGTGTTCGCGCTCTTCGGCTTTGCGCAATTCGAAAATCGTGCGCCGGCGCACCACATCCATGCGGTGCTCGATGAACAGCTTGATCAGCGGGATCAGCCCCAGCTCACGCGGTTGGCCGCCCACGATAGCCAGCAGGATCATGCCGAACGATTCCTGCATCTGGGTGTGCTTGAAGAGATTGTTCAGGATGAGCTGCGATTCCTCACCCCGCTTCAGCTCGATGACCACGCGCATGCCTTCGCGCGAAGATTCGTCGCGCACGTCGGCTATGCCTTCGATCTTCTTGGCCTGGACGAGTTCGGCGATGCGCTCGATCAGTTTGGATTTGTTGACCTGATACGGAATTTCCGTGATGACGATATTTTCGCGGTCCTTGGTGGCCTCTTCGATGGCCGCTTTTGCGCGCATGATGAAGCTGCCGCGCCCTGTTTTGTAGGCCGCCTCGATGCCTTCGCGGCCGGCGATGTACGCGCCGGTCGGGAAATCGGGACCGGGCACGATTTTCATTATCTCCTTCAGCGGAGTGTCAGGCTTTTCGATGAGCAGGATGGCGGCGTCAACGATCTCGCGCAAATTGTGCGGAGGAATGTTGGTCGCCATGCCCACGGCGATACCGCTGGCGCCGTTCACCAGGAGATTGGGAATGCGGGAAGGCAGAACCACCGGTTCTTCGCGGGTCTGATCGAAGTTGGGAATGAAGTCGACGGTCTCTTTTTCCAGGTCCGCCAGAATGTCTTCCGTAATTTTCGCCAGCCGCGCTTCGGTGTACCGCATGGCCGCCGGTGGGTCGCCGTCAACCGAGCCGAAGTTTCCCTGGCCGTCAATCAGCGGATAGCGCATGTTGAAGTCTTGCGCCAGCCGAACGAGCGCGGGATAAATGACCGCTTCACCGTGCGGGTGATAGTTGCCGGAAGTATCGCCGCAGATTTTGGCGCACTTGCGGTAGCCGCGGTTGGAGGCCAGGCCGAGGTCGTTCATGGCCACCAGGATGCGCCGCTGCACGGGCTTCAGGCCGTCGCGCACGTCGGGTAGAGCGCGGGCGATGATGACGCTCATGGCATAGTCGAGGTACGACTTGCGCATTTCGGCTTCGATATCGATGGGAAGCAGTATCGATGTGTTCTGTTCGTCGGCCATTATTCCTCGCTGTACAGCACGTTTGCGGGCGAAACTAGAAAAACCTCATGTTGCCCGCTTGAAAGCCATTCGCTACGAGTGACTTTCAAGACAGTGGTTCCCATTCACAGTGAGCTTGCGAAAGGCACTCTCTCTGACATCCTGAAACAATCTGGCCTCTCCCTTGAGGAGTTCCCCGAACTGCTGTAGTCGTCAATGCCGCGGCGCATGCTCCACAACGTAGGCCTTAACGCTGTCGAAAGCATCGGCCGCGTTGCTGAAGCGTCGCGGCGCAAAATATTCTTCGAGTTGCCGCAAAAACTCGTCGCGCCCAGCAGCGTTCGTGAACTCGACCGCAACGCCCTTCTCAGTGTCGGGAATTGCGGCAGGCGTAGCGCGAAAGTCGCTCACGCTGAGGCCCCGCAGTCCCGGCAATGTGGCCCATCCCAACTGGTAAATCATCGATGCTCGGATGCAACCTCAGATATCCAGGTTCACAACTTCCAGGGCATTCTCCTCGATGAATTTCCTGCGCGCTTCCACGTTTTCGCCCATCAGCGTCGTGAAAATGTCTTCGGCGGCCACGGCATCCTCCAGCTTCACCTGCAGCAGCGTGCGCGTGTCCGCGTTCATGGTGGTTTCCCACAATTGCTCGGCATTCATCTCGCCCAAGCCTTTGAATCGCGTGATGGTGAAATCTTTTTTGGCGTCTTCCACGATGTAGTTCAGTACGTCGGTGACTTTTTCCTTGGCGATCTTGGTGCCATTGCGAGCCACGACAAACGGCGGATGGTTGAATTCCTCGATCTGCTTAGCCAGCCCGCGCAAACGTTTGTAATCCGGCGTGGAAGCCACCGCCCAGTTGATCTTCTGGTTGTGCGGCGGGCCGAACTGCAGTTCGTGCAGGCTGTGCTCTTCATCGAAAACGATCTTGTTTTCCAGTTTCAGCTTGGCTTTTTCGATGGCCTTTTGCAGCCTTTCCAGAGCTTTCTTGTCCTCGAAATCCGTTTTCTTCTCGATGCCGCTTTCCACCAACAGTTCCACCAGGTTGACATCGCGCAACCGGCGTCCCAGCTTTGCCGCCGCCGCCTCGTATTCCTGCACGTTCAACAGGAAGGAGGTCAGCTTGGCGCCTTCCAGGGAAACGCCTTCCTTGGCTTTGACGACGTGGTCTTCGGTGGCGCGCTTCATGAGTTCGCGCGCAAAATCGCGTTCATCGCGAATATACTTTTCCGTTTTGCCGCGCTTCACGCGGTACAGCGGAGGCTGCGCGATATACACGTGGCCGCGCTCGATCAGTTCCTTCATGTGGCGAAAGAAGAACGTCAGCAGCAGGGTGCGAATGTGGCTGCCGTCGACGTCGGCGTCGGTCATGAGAATGATTTTATGGTAGCGAAGCTTGCCGGCGTCGAAATCGTCTTTGCCGATGCCGGTGCCGAGAGCGGTGATGATGGCGCGAATTTCTTCGTGGCCCAGCATCTTGTCGTAGCGAGCCTTCTCGACGTTGAGGATCTTGCCTTTCAGCGGCAGGATGGCCTGATACTTGCGGTCGCGTCCCATCTTCGCGGAGCCGCCGGCGGATTCTCCCTCGACGACGAACAGTTCGCAGCGCGCCGGGTCCCGTTCCTGGCAATCGGCCAGCTTTCCGGGGAGGCCGCTGGAATCCATCGCGGATTTGCGGCGCGTTAATTCGCGTGCTTTGCGGGCCGCTTCGCGCGCGCGCGCCGCGTCAATGCACTTGCCGATGATGCGGCGAGCAACGGTGGAATGCTTGTCGAACCACTCGCCGAGCTTTTCGTTCACCAGTTGCTCGACGTCGCCCTTGATGTCGCTATTGAGCTTGCCCTTGGTCTGCCCTTCAAATTGCGGCTGCGGCAAACGCACGCTGACCACCGCCACCAGGCCTTCGCGAACATCGTCGCCGGAGATGGTAACTTCGTCCTTCTGCTCCTTGAGCATGCCCGCGTTCGAAGCGAAATTGTTGATGGTGCGGGTAAGCGCGGAACGGAAACCGGAAAGATGCGTGCCGCCATCCACAGTGTTGATGGTATTCGCGAAGGCAAACACGTTTTCGCCGTAGGTGTCGTTGTACTGCAGGGCAATTTCGATCTCCACGTTGCCGCGCTTGCCTTCCATGTAGATCGGCGAATCGTGCAGCGTGGTTTTGCCGCGATTCAGGTGCTTCACAAACTCGGCGATTCCTCCGGTGAAGCGGAACTCCGCGGTCTTCTCCGTGCGTTCGTCGGTCAAGGTAATTTTCAGACCCTTGTTGAGAAAGGCATATTCGCGCAGGCGGGTGGCCAGCGTGTCGTAGCTGAAAACCGTTTTTTCAAAGATGGAAGGATCGGGGTGGAACTTGACGGTGGTGCCGGTTTTGCGCGTTTTCCCGGTTTGTTTCAGCTTCGTGGTGGGCTTGCCCTTTTCGTAGGACTGTTCCCAAACCGCGCCATCGCGCTGAATCTCGAGCTCCAGGAAATCCGATAGCGCGTTCACAACCGAGACGCCCACGCCGTGCAGTCCGCCAGAAACCTTGTACGTTTCGCTGTCAAACTTTCCGCCGGCGTGCAACACCGTAAGCACCACTTCCGCAGCCGGACGCTTTTCGGTGGCGTGCATGTCCACGGGAATGCCGCGGCCATTGTCCACCACGGTCACGGAATTGTCCGCGTGGACCGTGACGTTCACTTCATCCGCGAAGCCGGCCATGGCTTCGTCAACGGAATTGTCGACAACTTCCCAAACCAAGTGGTGCAGTCCCATCTCGCCGGTCGAGCCGATGTACATGGCAGGACGCAAGCGCACCGCTTCGAGGCCGCCGAGAACTTTAATGGATTTCGCGTCGTACTGGTGACCGCCTTTGCCTGTCACCGTTTCTTTGTCGCCCATGTCATCTCCCTTGCCCCAGGCCGCCGGCCCAAGGGTGCAAAACTGCGGCGATCCGCTCGCACCGAACACGCCCCGGCGCACTACCGGGAATCCGCTAAGGATGGTTCAACTCGATTTTTGTGAAGCTAGGAAAGGCGTGATGTTTGCAATCCCCATGCGTCGCCTCACCCTTTGACCGCGATCTTTGGGAACAAAATCGCAGCTCGTAGGGTTCCTGCTTCATCCCGTCCCGCAATCCGGGACGTGGCGAAGACTTAGATTCTCCAGTGCTCGTCGACCGGCCCCTGGCGCAGGGTTTTTGTGGTCAACTGAGCGCTGGCGGACGTGCCGATGTGAAGCGAAAATCCACGACTCGGCAACAGTTGAATTTTACCGGAAATGGGGTGTTTTCTCAAGTTGTTGGCAGCAACTTGTGGATAAATAAAGCTATTAAAATCAATATCTTGCGATGGCTGGGGATGCCAGACTTAGGATTCTTCCACAGGCCGCGAACTTTTACCTGAATTTGTTCTCGGACGGAAAAAATGGCGCAATCCTGTCAGGCTTTTTCGCGATTTCCATTACCGCGATCAGATCCGCATGGGCATGATGACGTAGCGGTAGCGATAACTTTCGTCGGCCAGCGGGCGCATCTGTCCGGCGGATTGTTCGTCTTTCAGCTCGATGCTGATGGGGCCATCGGCCGCGGCGGCAAGAAAATCCAACATGTAGCTGGAGTTGAATCCGATCGCGATATTGTCACCCTTGTATTCTTTTTCGATGGTTTCTTTGGCTTCACCGTATTCCGGGCTGGATGCGGAAATCTCCACGCCCTCCGGCGTAACGGCAAGCTTCACGGCGTGCGAACGCTGGTCGGCAAGTTGCGAAACGCGGCGAACCGCGTCGCTGAGTTCGTTGCGCTCCAGAACCACGGTCTTGTTGTTTTCGCGCGGCAGCACCGCTTCGTAATTGGGGAATTGACCGGTAAGGATGCGCGAGATCAGCAGGCGTCGGCCCACCTGGAAAAACAAGTGGCTCTCGTCTTTGGCGAATTCCATGTGCGCGTCGGAACCTGCGGCGCTGGAAAGTTTCTCCACTTCGTCCATGGCCTTTTTCGGGATCAGCACGCGAACTTCGCCGTTCAGGCCCGCCAGCTTTTGATCGGTCTCTGCCAGCGCCAGGCGGTGGCCGTCGGTCGCCACCATGGCCAGGGTGTCGGGCTTCAGGATCAGCAAGCCGCCGTTCAGCGTGTAGCGCGATTCTTCCATGGAGATGGCAAATTTTGTTTTGGCAATCAGGCTCTCGAGCACCGCGGCGGGAATCTTCACCAGGGTGTGCGGCATTGCCGGCAGCGCCGGAAAGTTCTCCTTGGCCATGCCGACAAGTTTGTATTTCTTCTTGTCGCTGACGATTTCGACCCAATGGTTATCGAGCAATTTGAACTTGATTTCGCCTTCCGGGAGCAGGCGCACGAGCTCAAGCAGTTTTTTCGCGGGGATGGTGCCGGCGCCTTCTTTCTTGATATTGGCTTCGCACGACGTGCGGACGCTGAGCTCCAGGTCCGTGGCCGTGATGCTAAGAGTGCTGCCTTTCGCTTCCACCAGGAGATTCGAAAGGATGGGGATGGTGGTCTTGCGTTCCACAACGCCTTGCGTAGTGGTCAATTCATCGAGCAGCGCCGACTTGGTTACGCTGAATTCCATTGATTGGCTTACCTCGCGGACGGTTCCGGTTGCGGACATGGTTTCTCCCATGCATCTGTACCGCTAGCGTACTGTACTCGTTTTTCAGCAAAGTATAAAGGCCGCTGGCGCGAAGCCCGCTGTGGAAATAGCCGCGGCTGAGGATATCCGGAAACGCCGGCGCCGTTACGGCCAAACGATCTTTTTCACAACCACAACAGCCTTCACAAAAGAGGTATTTAAAAAACAGAAATTAGACCCTTGTTGTTGTGATGATGGTTGTGAATTGGTGGAAAACCTCGCCGCGTGTAGCCCTGGGCTGAATTTTTGCGCCAGGTGTGGAGTGGATTTTCACGCGCAA
>Ga0074045_10000659_pt1 | contig 33664 bp, 27 predicted proteins | sample BogForMeECP23OM2_FD_94442 | JGI IMG/M metagenome (GOLD analysis project Ga0074045, IMG submission 94442) | Bog forest soil microbial communities from Calvert Island, British Columbia, Canada - Bog Forest MetaG ECP23OM2 | ecosystem: Environmental > Terrestrial > Soil > Wetlands ...
GCGCTCATTCATCACCAGCAGCACGAAGTCGGTTGCCTGCCCGCCAATCTGGAACCCGAAGCTCCCTCCTTCCAATGCCATCATTGTCGGAGCGCTCCACGGACCGTTGAATTTCTCGCCCGAGCGGCAGGTCATCGCGCCGCGCCCGTAACTGCCGCCAAAAATGAAAGCGCCCTTCAGCACTGACGGATACACGATTATGCAGTCGGCCTTGTCAATCAGATCCTGCGGTATATCGTCGGGGATATCCATGATTTCCTGAATCACCAACCCACAGTTTTCCAACCGGTCTTGTTCTTTTTTGTCGTTCGCAAACATCGCGGGAGTTACAAGTGCAAGAGCAAGGACACAGGACAAAATTCGTTTCATGCGTTTTTTCACCTTTTTCCGTTCGGCCCCACTGGTTCGCGTGATTCGGTCTAAAGGGTAATCATGGCGGGTTCGGGTTAACTGCGCAAGGTTTTGCCCAGTTCTAACCGCCGAATAGTGGGGGCCAGCAGCAGCCTCTACAGGCTTTCGAATATACTTTCAGACCATGGATTTTGCCAATAGCCGATCTGTGGATAAGCGACCTCGTCGTGCCGTTGCCCTTGCGCTGAGTTTGCTGATGGTTCTCACCGGGGCAATTCTCGCCGTGCCTGTTCGCTCTCAGGAGTCGAAACGCCCTGCGGCCACCGAGGAGCGCTTCGCCTCGCGCGCCGACATCCTGCTCGGCACCAATCCCGTCAGCAAAGGGGAATGGGGACTGTTCATCGTGGATGCTGCCAGCGGTGAAGTCCTTTACGAGAAAAACGCCGCGTCCTATTTTGTGCCCGCTTCCAACATGAAGTTGCTGACCACCGCTCTTGCTTTGGACAAACTCGGGGTCAACTATCGCTTCCGCACCACGCTTGAAACCGATGGCATGCTTTCGCCATCGGGATCCTTGAGGGGCAATCTGATCCTCGTTGGCCGTGGCGATCCCAATCTTTCCAATCGCAAGTTTCCCTTTGAAACAAAGGAAGAGTTCGACGGGCCGCCGGACAGGGTCTTGGCGGAACTCGCCGATCAGCTTGTTGCGCGCGGCGTAAAGGAGATCTCCGGCGACATTGTCGGCGACGACAGCTATTTCCCGCGCGAGCGCTATCCCGATGGTTGGGAAATCGACGATATGGTCTGGGAGTACGGCGCCGCCATCTCCGCCATCGTCGTCGACGACAATACCGTTACCTTGACGCTCACGCCCGGCGAGCGTTCAGGCGATCCAGTGAACGCCTTGGTCGACCCAACGACCCCGGATTTCACCGTGGAAAACCATGTCGTCACCTCTCCGGCCAAAGAAAAACCCGACCTCCGCTTGACCCGCGACCCCGGCGCGCAAACTGTCCTCGTGAGCGGAATTCTCCCGGCTGATAGCGCACCCCACAAACTTGTCCTCGCCATCGAAGAGCCCGCGCAGCACGCCGCCAGCCTCCTGGCGCAATTATTGGCCAATCGCGGCGTCAAGATCACCGGGAAAATCCGCGCCCTGCATGATCGCGATCCCGCCGCAGCCTCGCGCACCGTTCTCGCTGAGCATCTTTCCTTGCCTTTGGGCGACACCGTAAAGCTGGTGAACAAGATCAGCCAGAATCTCCACAGCGAAGTGCTTCTCCGCACCGCCGCGCGCCAACAGGGCCTTTGGGCAACTCCGGACGACTTGCTGAAATTTCCCGAAGAGTTTTACGCCCGCGCTGGCATTGCCGAAGATGATGTGATCCAGACCGATGGCTCTGGCCTGTCGCGCCACGACATGGTTACTCCCCGGGCCCTCGTTGCCCTCCTGCAGTTTGCGCAGAAACAGCCGTGGTTTCCGGTGTACTATTCCTCGCTCCCCGTCGCCGGTGTCGACGGCACCCTGAACGAGCGCATGAAAGACTCCCCGATCAGCGGCCGGATTCACGCCAAAACGGGTTCGGTCTCGCATGTCCGGACGCTCTCGGGCTATGCTGATACTCCGAGCGGGCGCCGCCTGATCTTTTCTTTCCTCAGCAACAATCAGGGCGGAAAAAATCACGAGACGCACGAGGCGCTCGATGGATTGTGTGAAGCGATGATCCAGGAGTTCGACGCACCACCGGCCACCCCCAAGCCAACTCCGACTCCATCTCCACAAGGACAACCATCACCGTGAACGAAGAGCGAATCATCAGTGTCTTTGGCAGTTCCCGCCCGGCGGAAACCCATCCGGACTACCTCGAAGCTCGCCACGTGGGCCGCATGTTAGCGGAGCAGGGCTTCGCCGTCTGCAGCGGTGGATATGGCGGCGTCATGGAAGCTGTCTCACGCGGCGCCAAGGAAGCGAACGGAAAAACCTACGGCGTAACCGCGGAATTCTTTTCCCCTCACGCCAATCCCTTTATCGATGTCGAAGTTCGTGTAAAAACCTGGCAAGAGCGCCTCTTTGAACTCATTCGCCTCGCCGATGGTTTTGTGGTCTGCAAGGGCGGCACCGGCACGCTCGTCGAACTCGCCGTCGTTTGGGAAATGCTGAACAAATCGGTGACCGCGCCCAAGCCCGTCGCCATCGTCGGAAACTTCTGGCAGCCGATCCTCGATCGCGTTCGTGAAGTGGAACTGGGCCCCCTCGCATCATCGCAATCGCGCGTTTGGAACGAAGCCAGCGGCAAGCTCCTCCATTCCTCCACGACACCGGAAGACGCCGCCAATTTCCTCGCCGCCCGGCTGAAGAAGCGCTGACAAACATGTCCCGACCGGCACAAGACGTTCTGGAGTTCGACAAGCTGCGCGAATTGCTGCGCCTCAGGACCACCTGCGCCCCGGGGCGCCGTCGCGTCAGCGCACTGGAGCCCGCTACCGACCGTGCCTCCCTGGAGAACAGCTTCGCCCTCATTCGTGAGGCACGCGAGTGGCTGCGCGCGGAACGCGAACTGGGCTTCGGCGCGCTCGCCGACCCCGGCCATTGGCTCGCGCGTTTGGAAGCACCCGGAGAGGTGCTCGAACCTTCCGAATTCCTCGACGCCGGCTCGTTGTTGGAGACCGCCAGCTGGCTGCGTCAGCAATTCCGCGAAGAGGCGGCCAAATTTCCTTTGTTGGCCGCGCAAGCCGCCAGGCTCGCCGATTTTCGCGACCAGCAAGCCGCCATCAAGCGCTGCATCCTTCCCAACGGCGAGATTAGCGACGACGCTTCTGCAGCCCTACGCAGGATTCGCGCCAGCATTCTGCAGACTCGCGATTCCATACAAAAAACCCTGAAGCAAATCCTGCGCTCGCGCCAGGCAGAAAGCGGCGAGGACTACGTCACCTTGCGCAACGACCGCTTCGTTATCCCTGTCCGTTCCGAACATCGCCGCTCCGTACAGGGCGTTGTCCACGGCGCCAGTGCCACTGGCCAAACCGTGTTCGTCGAGCCCTTCGAGACCGTCGAAACCAATAATCAACTCGTGCAGCTTGCCGAAGACGAAGCAGCCGAAATGTTCCGCATCCTCAAAGATCTCACCGGCCGTCTGCAATCCATGCTCGGTCCCTTGCAATCCGCCTCCGTAACCATCGCCGAACTCGACAGCGTTTTTGCCCGCGCCCGTTTTTCTCGCGACTTCGATGCCTGCATCCCGGAATTTGTCGTTGAGGCCCAGCTTGAACTTGAAGCTGCCCGCCATCCTGTGCTCGAAGACAAATTGCGCCGTGAAAACCGCTCTATCGTTCCCATCTCGCTGAATCTTGGCGGCGACGAGCGCCTTCTCGTGATCAGTGGTCCAAACACCGGTGGAAAAACCGTGGCCCTGAAAACCACCGGAATGGCAGCCTTGGCAGCACAAGCTGGCATTCCCGTTGCCGCACAGCGCGCCGTCCTGCCGCTCTTCGATCGCGTGCTCGTTGATATTGGCGACGAACAATCCATCGCCGCCGATCTTTCCACCTTTTCCGCTCACATGCTGAACCTGAAAGCCATGCTCGAAGAGGCCACGCGCAATTCCCTCGTGCTCGCCGACGAAATGGGAACCGGCACGGCTCCCGAAGAAGGCGCGGCGCTGGCTGTCGCGCTGCTCGACGAATTCAAGAAAAAGCATTGCTTTGTCCTGGCCACCACCCACCACGACCGCTTGAAGACCTACGCTTCCACCACACCGGGCGTCGTCAATGCCGCCGTCGAATTCGACGACATCAATCTCCGCCCCACCTATCGCCTCATGGTTGGCGTCCCCGGAGGTTCCAGCGGCATCGCCATCGCCAATCGCCTGGGCCTGTCAAAAACGATCATCGATCATGCGCGCTCGTTGCTCGCCCCGGAAGCCCACGAGGCCGCCGACCTGATCGCCTACTTGCATCGCAGCCGCGATGAACTCGACCGCATGCAGAAACAAATGGCTGAGCAGCGCCATTTGCTGGAACAAGAGCGGCAAAGGCTGCGCGCTGAATGGGTTGACCGCCAGAAGCAACGCATCGTCGATCTGGAACAAAAATTCGCCGAGATGCAGAAGCGCTTCGACGAAAATGTTGCCCGCGTCGTGGATGCCGTCAAAGAACGCGAACTCCGTTCCCAGTTGGAAAAAACGGCCCGCCGCAAAATGCAGGATGCTCGTGGCGAAGCCAAGGAAGAATTCAACGCTGCGGTGGTGCAAACGATCTCGGATTCCCAGAAGGACCTCGGCATCAGGCCCGAGTCCTTCGAGGCAGTGAATCCCGAGAAGCTTCTACCCGGAGCACGTCTTCGCGTGCGCGGCTTCAACAAGCCCGTGATTCTCCGTCGCCTCGACGGTTCCACCGCCGAAATCGAAGCGGGCCCTCTGCGCATGAAAGTAGCGGTCGATGAGATAACCGCCATCGAAAGCGAGCCAGGCGAAAAAATTGCCGCTGCAGGGAAACAGGGCAGCATCACTGTAACCTCCGCCCCTGGCGAAGGTTCTTCGACCGGAGAAATCAACGTCATCGGCATGACCGTAGAGCAAGCCACCGAACGGGTCGACAAATTCCTCGACGAAGCCGCCCTCGCTAGTCGCACTCGGGTTCGCATCATCCATGGCCACGGCACCGGCGCCCTCCGTCGCGGCCTGGCCGAATTCCTGAAAACGCACCCCCTGGTTGCCGGCGTCGCCTTTGAAGCCGAGGACCACGGCGGCAAGGCTATAACCGTCGTGGAATTAAACAGTTAGCTATCTTTACGAGTCTAGTAGGGTGAAGTACAATCTACTAGCATCGCGTTGCCGCCGACTGTTATCGCGAGCGAAGCAAACAGCGTAGGCACGTCGTGACGTCGAACTTTGTTCTGGATGAATTGCTTACCCTGTTATTCCTGCGTCTTCCCTTCGCCGAAGCAGCAAGACTCGCCAATGCGATCCTTGCCTCCCCTTCGGCAGCAACCGAACGGGTGACGCCAGATCGCTTCAGGACGACGACGGATGGCAGTTCGCTTGAAACTTGCCGACAAACCTAGGATTTCCTTCAGCGATCTTACCAGCATGGTTATGATGAAAGAGCTCGGGATTTCCGGTGTATTGACGACGGCTAATCATTTGGTACAAGTGGGACTGGGATTCCACATTCTTCCGGAATAGATTGGTATGTCAGGTTACCGGCAAGGCTCGGGTGGCCGGTTGAGGCAGCTAGAGTGGCAGAAGCCGGATCATTTGCGGATCGCGTCAAACAGCAAGCGGACATTGTCCGTGTAATCGGCGAATACCTCCGTCTGAAAAAAAGCGGCCAGAATTTCACCGGTCTCTGCCCGTTCCACGGCGAAAAAACTCCTTCCTTCGCCGTTCACCCCGTCAAACAGATTTACCACTGCTTCGGTTGCGGCAAGGGTGGCGACGTTTTTAACTTCGTCATGGAGATGGACAAGGTCCCTTTTCCAGAGGCCGTTCGCATTGTCGCTGAAAAGTGCGGCATCGCCGTTCCAAAGCCCAAGGAACGCTCGCCCGAGGAGCGAAGAGAGAATCAGCAACGCGCTGCACTGATTGAAATGCACCGCGAAGCGCAATCCTTCTTTGTCAAGCAACTGGAGTCCACCGCCGAGGGCCGCGCAGCGAAAGCCTATCTCGAAGACCGCGGCCTAAACGCAGAAGCCCTTTCGCGTTTTGGAATCGGTTACGCCCCAAGCGGTGGCGATGCACTGTTGCGCTCTCTGAAGCAAAAATATGCCGAGAAATTGCTGGTCGAGTCTGGGTTGATCTCCCGCGATCAGAGCGGAGATCGCCTCTTCGATCGCTTCCGCCGCCGCATCACCTTTCCCATCGCCAACGAGTCCGGGAAAATCGTCGCCTTCGGTTGCCGCGCTTTGGGCGACGACCAGCCCAAGTATCTCAACTCCCCGGAAACTTCCATCTATTCCAAGAGCAACGTGCTCTACCACCTGGATCGCGCCAAAGAAGCCATTCGCCACCAGGACTTTGCCATCCTCGTGGAAGGCTACATGGACGCCATCGCCGTAGCCCGCGCCGGTATCGCCAATGTCGTTGCCAGTTGCGGCACCTCCCTCGCCGAACCGCAAATCAAACTCCTCGGTCGTTTCACCAAGCGTGTCATCGTCAACTACGATCCCGACGCAGCCGGGCAAGCCGCCACGGAGCGTTCTATCTCCCTCCTTCTCGAACAGGATTTCGAGGTTCGCGTCCTCGCTCTTCCCGCCATCGGCGACAAAAAGGCCGATCCCGATCTCTTCATCCGCGAAAAAGGCGCCGAGTCCTACGTTAAGGCCCTGAAGGATTCCCCTCCTTACGTAGATTATCTGATCGGCCGTGCCCGACAGATGGATCTGACCACCGGAGAAGGGAAGTTGCGCGCACTCAATTTCCTGCTCCCCTATCTCCAGAAAATCCCCAACCGCCTTCTTCGGTCGGAGTGGGCCACACGCATCGCCCAACAGCTTCGCATTGACGAACCCGTCCTTCGCGCCGCGCTTAGCAAAGCTGCCAACGAGCGCCGCAGCGAGGTCAAGACCCAGCCGGAACTGGTGGGCAAGGCCGCCAAGCCCACCGAGCGTCGCCTCATCCGCATGCTGATAGAAGCTGAGGGCTTTCGCCGCGAGATTGCCCAGCGCCTCCAGCAAACACGCCTCTATGAGGGCCTGGAGACCGAAAAGATCCTCGCGGCTCTTGTCGTCGCTGGGCTCTCTGACCAGCCTGTGCAAGCCACAGAGATTGGCGCCCTGCTCGACGAGCGCGACCGCCGCCTCTTCTTCGAGATCCTTTTCGAGCCTGCCCAAGAGGGCTCCTGGGAGGAAGCCGAGAGCTGTCTTGAAGCCTTGCACCGCCGCCAGATTGAGCAGGAACTCCTGCGTGTCCAGCGCGACATCGAAGCTCTTCCCGCGGGGCAATCCCTTCGTGAACTTCTCGGCCGCAAACAGGACCTGCTCAAGCGCCTCTCTGCTGCCGATCACGCCTAACCGTCTCAAATCAAGCACATGCCGCCCTTCCACAGAATTTCCGCAAGGAACTGATTGACTTTGCACGACTTATCCGTGTAGCGTAGAAGGGTTCGGCGGATAACGGTTTCGCTCTTCGAGGCATCTATTTAGAAGTGCTAACGATGCTACGGGACCAGTCCGCGAGAGCGCGGCAGGCGGCATGGCGTGGGGCAGTGGCAAGCATTTAGCGCGGCACACAGGGCTTCACAGAAAAATCTAGATCTTTTTGGAGGATATCCTTCCTCCCTCTGTTCGGTATGGGCTGTCCCCTTTCGCCCTTTGCGCAGAGAGCGCTGAACTGTGACCGGTGTGTGCAGCATCGAAATTGGCACTAAGAGTTTTGGAGGATGGTTGTGGCGGCAACGGGTTTAGAAGAAAAATATGATGCGGTAAGGCAGCTCATTGCCGTTGGCAAAGAGCGCGGTTACCTGCTCTACGACGAAGTCAACGATTCCCTCCCCGCGGAAGTACATTCCTCGGAAGAGATCGACGACCTGCTTACTACTTTCGAGCGTAACGGCATCGAGATTTACGAAGACGCCGCCTCGGCCAAAGCTGCTCGCGCCGTCGAAGTCTCGTCCGAGCACGGCGACCATGAGACGGTCGTCAAGGACGACGCTCACGCCGAAGAAGGCGGCAGCGACCTCGACCTCACGCCCGGCTCACTGGAAAAGACCAACGATCCCGTTCGCATGTACCTGCGCGAAATGGGTACTGTGCCGCTATTGACCCGCGAAGGCGAAGTCACCATCGCCAAGCGCATCGAGCGCGGCCAATTGGTTGTGATGAAGGCCATCACTCGTTCCCCCATCGTCATCAAGGAACTGATCGCTGTCGGCGACGATCTTCGCAAGGGCGCTCGCTCCATCAAGGAAATTGTCCAGTTCGACGACGAGGAACTGACCGAAGAGAAGATCGCCAACAAGACCAAGCAGACTCTCAAGCACATCGACAAGATCGCCAAACTTTACGATCAGGCTCTCAAGCAAGCCGTTAAGCTCGACAAAACCGCCAAATCCAAAAAGCGTCCCTACGTCCGCGCGAAGTGGGACGTGTCGCGCACCCGTATCGAAATTTCTCTCGAAATTCGCGGCATCGACTTCAACCCTTTTGAGAAAAAGCGCCTCATCGACAAGATGCGCGGCACCGTTGAGCGCCTGCAATCCCTCGAACGCGAAGCCGGACGCCTCGAACGTCGCGCCGATGTTTCCAAGGGCGAAAATGCCGCCGAAGCTCGTCGCGAACTGCGTACTCGTCGCTCCGAGTTAAAAGACATTGAGGAAGCCAGCGAAGTCGGGCTCACCGAACTGAAGCGCACCCTCACCATCATTCAACGCGGCGAAGCGGAAGCCGAACAAGCCAAGAAGGAACTGATCGAGGCTAACCTTCGTCTGGTCGTTTCCATCGCGAAAAAATACACCAACCGCGGCTTGCAGTTCCTCGACTTGATTCAGGAAGGCAATATCGGCTTGATGAAGGCTGTCGACAAGTTCGAATGGCGCCGCGGCTATAAATTCTCGACCTACGCCACCTGGTGGATTCGCCAAGCCATCACCCGCGCCATTGCTGACCAGGCCCGCACCATCCGCATCCCGGTTCACATGATCGAAACCATCAACAAACTGGTTCGCACCAGCCGCCAACTGGTTCAGGAACTCGGTCGCGAGCCTACCAGCGAAGAAATCGCCAAGCGCATGGACATCCCGGTCTCTAAGGTGCGCAAGATTCTGAAGATTGCTCAGGAGCCGATTTCACTGGAAACTCCCATCGGCGAGGAAGAAGATTCGCATCTTGGCGATTTCATCGAAGACAAGGCCGTGGTTTCGCCCTCCGATGCGGTCATCAATTTGAACCTGAAGGAACAGACCTCTTCAGTGCTGAAGACCCTGACGCCGCGCGAAGAAAAAGTCATCAAGATGCGTTTCGGTCTCGACGATGGCAGCGAACACACCCTCGAAGAAGTCGGCCAATCTTTCGCCGTCACTCGCGAACGCATTCGCCAGATCGAAGCGAAAGCCCTTCGCAAGCTCCGTCATCCTTCGCGTTCGCGCAAACTCCGCGCCTTCCTCGAAGGCCCTTCCCGCGATTATCTGTAGAAAGAAACGAAACGCGAAATTGAAAAATAGAGAGAAGCGCCCGGTCCAAGCCGGGCGTTTTTATTCGTGTGTGTTTCAGCAGTGACTTCGATTTGAATTGAAACCCACCTGAGCTGCGCCGAGGCTTGTCATTCCGAGGGAAGCGAGGAATCTGCTTCTCCCTTCCACGCTAACAGCCCGTTCCTTGCAGAATTCAAACGATCAGTCTTGAGCTCTTGCAAAACCGAGGCCGGCGCCCAGCGGTTTAACCTGAAACTGAAAACCTGAAACTCCTACGCCGGTAGGTCAATGTAGGTCGAAAACGTGTGCGGCTCTGGAATCGCTTGCCCTTCTTCCCGCAAGCCCGCCAGGTGAAATGCAATCGCTTCCTTCATCCTCTTCTCGATCTCTTGCCGAGGTCCGGTCGCCGAAACGCAGCCCGGCAAATCGGGAGAATACGCCGCGTATCCTGAACCGGTTTCTTCAATCACAATTAAATATCGTTTCACGATTCGAGTCCTCACTGCCGTGGAGCGCGAACGGCGTTGTGGGTGCCATCTCGCCTGCCGTTTGCCGGGAAAGGGAATGGGTCAACCTGAGACCGTCGGTTTCCGTCGAATGACACCGCAAGATTCAATACCGTTACGCTAGTCCTTCGCCGCCGCTGCGTCAATGACCAATGGCCTATCCGTCACGGTCACTCGGCAAGAAATAAAACGCCCCCGAAAATTTCCAGGGCATGAATCCTCGTGCGTAGCAATTTACGTCTATGCATGAACCTGGGCAAAAAGCCTACTCAGGAACGCGGCGGAAGTGCCGCATCAACAATATCGTCCAAATCCCCATGAACACCATGAACCCGAACAGCACCGCGAAGGTTGCCCCAATAGCAAACTGGCCGTGGGACGGGATGTTTGCGTTGATCGCCTCTGAGGTTACGAACAAATGCAAAAACAGCACGCCGCAAGCAAACCATCCCATCTTCATGCTCAGGTATCGAATCGTCTCTTTGCGTCGCTCCGCTGCCAGCCAGTACTGTTTGTGGGGTAGGTTAATCATGCTTGCGGGCATAATCCCAATCAACAGCGGAACAACAAATCCCGCAACAAACGACACCCCCACCACCACGACCATGGTCATGAAGAACTGTTCCTTGGTCTGCCAATTCGTCACTTCACCATGCGGACCGAAGTGCGATGCCATTCGTTCCGGCAGCAGCGGGTAGCGCCGCACCCAATCCAGCAGTCCAATCGCCAGCAAAAATCCGTAAACCATTCGTGGAACCCATGGGTCGTTCATCAGCGTTCCTTTCCCCCAGCTTAGTCGTCCCACCCATGGGCCACAATCCTTTTGCGACAAGGGGTGCTCACTAAGTTCTTGCCTTTCCCTGTTGAATGCACGAAATTGGAATGAACCCTCACCAATTGAATCTAGGAACGGTGCCGGCGAATCTTTATGCAAAGAACTCAGCAGATCGCAGCGCTCGTGATTGTCCTACTGGTTTTGTTCGCCGTTTACGGATACTGGCAGACGCGCCAGACCGTTGCGCCGCCCGTCCCCACCGGAAACACCTCCTCCGGGGCCGCCGACAAATCTCTGGTGGATGAAACTCCCCTGAAGGCCGCTCAGCAGCTTGCTCAGCTGGCCGCCTTTCATATCGAGCGCGCCGTCGCTCAGGAAGCCCTGCGCCTCGCCGATTTCGATCTGGACCTCGCGTTCGACAATGCTCTCCGCCAAGCGCGCCTTCACCCTCCTGCTTTGTCACCGGAAGCCAAAGAATGCCAGGCTCGCGTCCAGACAACCGAGAAGCTCCTGAAAACCGACCAGGACCGTGCCAAGCAACTCGCCGAACAACTGGTCAAGGCTCCTGAAACCAAGAAGGACGCCATCGAAGCCGATCTTATCCAATCCGAAGCAGACCTGGAGCTCGACCAGGACGAGCTGGATGACGCCAAGCAAGATTTAATTCGTGCCGGCGGCGACGTGACCGATCGCATTCAAGCGCTCAAAAAGGCTCACGAAGAAACTTCCCATGGCACCGCTTCGGCCGTTCCCACCGGGCCTGAACCTGTCGAACAACTCGGACTTGTCCATCTGGCAAAGCAATGGCGCGACCTCCATCAGAAACAGCTGCAACTCTGGCAGGAAAAAAGTGCCACGCAGGATTCCATCAAATCCCTGGCCTCCAAACACGACGCCTTGGATGCGCAGATTGATGCCGAAAAGGCCGCCGTGCCCGAACTCGCTCATCACTCCAAGAAAAGCAAATCGGAAACCACCGCCTTGCATGTTTCCGCGTCCGACAAAAGTCAGGTCGAAGCCGCTGATTTGCTCAAAAAGACTCAGCAGCTTTCCGATGACCAAAAGATCCTGGCAACTTACGACAAACGCATTGAGACCAAGAAGGAACTTGCCTCCGCATACGCCCAGTGGATCGATCTCGTCGCAGCGCACCAGCGCACTGTGCTGCATCGCGCGCTCCTGGGCATTGCCATCATCCTCGTGATTGTGCTCGTCGGTATCTTCTCCAACTCCTTGTTGGATTCGTTTCTCGATCGCCTTTCCATGGATCGCCGCCAGATCGAGTCGCTTCGCACCGTCACCCGCGTGACTCTGCAGGTTCTCGCCCTTTTCCTGAGTTTGCTTGTGATCTTCGGGCCGCCGGGACAGCTTGGAACTTTCCTCGGCCTTGCCGGTGCCGGACTTACTGTGGCATTGAAAGATTTCATCGTCGGTTTTGTCGGCTGGTTCGTGCTCATGGGGAAAAATGGCATTCGCCTCGGCGATTGGGTGGAAATCAACGGAGTCACCGGCGAGGTCGTGGAGATCGGGCCGTTCCACACGGTCCTGCTGGAGACTGGCAACTGGACCGACACGGGACATCCCACTGGCCGTCGCGTAACGTTTACCAACAGCTTCGCTATCGAAGGCCACTACTTCAATTTCTCGACCACTGGCCAATGGCTGTGGGACGAACTGCAGATTGTTCTCCCCACCGGTAAGGATTCTTATCCGCTGATCGACGCCATTCATAAGAAGGTCGTCGAGGCTACGCGCGAAACCGTTCAGCAAGCCGAACAGGAATGGAGCAAGGCCACTACTTCCCGCGGACTCAGCGGTTTGTCCGCGGCTCCGGCCATTAGCGTGAAGCCCGTCGTTGGTGGCATTGAGGTCGCCGTCCGTTATATCACCCGCGCGAACGATCGTTACGCACTCCGCTCCAAGCTAAACCAAGGCGCGGTAGAGCTACTTGGCGGAAACGTCCCGCAGCCAACTCCCTGACCTCCGCTGAAGTTTTTTTCTTCAAGCGCTGGGTCTTATGCCAGCCTGGCGGTGCACCCGTAGCTCACCCGTTTACGGGCGAGGGTGTTCTCTTGGGTTTGACTTTGCAGCGACGGCCTTCTGAGGCCGCCCGCCAACGCTTCCTACGCAAGCTGGCTCTGCAACAACCTCCGCGCCCGCGACGCCGTATACGTCGCCCCCGCATACATCACCGCCAGCATAAAGAATCCCACCGCAATGCTGAACCGCTGCGCCATCCATCCCAGCGAGAAACTCATCGCCAGCTGCAGCACCGTCGCAAAAATCGCAAACGCCGATTGTGTGCGCCCCATGAAATGACGCGGCACAATCCCCATTAGCGACGATTGCGCCACGATCCCTCCCAGCGCCCGGAAAAATCCAAAGCATCCTTGCAGCAGCACCGCTCCCAGCAGGAATCCCACGAACGGCACTGCCAGGTGTCCCAGCGCCATTCCCGCCATCACCGCCACGTACAATGGCAGCCGCAATCGTTGCGGCAGTTGACTCGTAATCAATCCTCCCGTGATCGCGCCGATCGCCCAGCCCGCTTCGATGAACCCGAACCCTCGCGCGCCCGAATGCAGTATTTCCGTCGCCAGCGCCACCACCACCACGTTGGAACTCACAATGCTGGCCATTAGAATCGCGTGCGTTACACCCAGCGCCACCACCACCGGATGTTCCCGCAAATATCCGAACCCTTCTTTCATGTCCGCGTAAATCGCCAGCGAAAGTCCCGCCTCCGCCACCTCGGGATTTTCTCCGCTTTCCAGCGCCTGCGAAGCCCGCTGCGTCGCTTCCGAATACTCCCTGGGAAATTGTTTATGGTCCCGCGGCGAAACGTAACCGCTTCGTAGCATGTACAGGCACGCCGCCGATACAAAATACGTCAGTCCATCGATAAACAGAATTCCCGCGATCCCGATGTGGTCGTAGATGAATCCCACGAACGTTCCTGCCAGCAGCATCCCGGTCTGCACACCAACCAGCACCGCGGCGTTCCCGCCCGTGAATTGGCTCGGCGGAATCACTTCCTGCACCAGCGCGTTCACGTTCGCCCAGTACATCGCCGATCCCGTCCCGGTAATCAGCGTCATCAAGTACAGGTGCCAGATCTCCAGCTGCCCGCGCCACGCGACGTACGCGATTGCCAGCACCGCAAAACCGCGCGCCAGGTCCAACAGCACTCCCAGGTACCGCCGGTCGAACCGGTCGATCAGCACTCCGCCCAGAAACGGCACCACCAGTCCCGGCAGCGTCACCACGATTACCTGCCAGCTCACCGCCACCGTCGAATGCGTCGCCGACATGATGTACCAGCTCACGCCGATGAAGTTCATTCCGCTGCCAAACAGCGAAACAAACATGGCCGTAAAAAAATACCGGAACGCCCGCTGCTCCCACAGCAGTTTCCAGTCCACACGGTGTCGCTCAGCAGTGGCCATTGAGCCTGCTAGTTTACTATTGGAATGCTCTGCGAAGGCTTGGTCGGAACGGTCCCCGGACGCGCCGACCTAAATTACGGAACAGCTTAGCTACAATTCCACAAGATGTCCGTCGTTGGAGAGGATTCGCCAGCGGCTGCCGCAAAGTGCGACATTCCTTGAAGGTTGATACTGGTCGAGAAAGACCAGGATCGGCAGGTCTTGGCGGTTTTGCAGGGTGAAGTCTTCGCTATTTCCACGCACCAGCGACCCTGATTGTCTGAAAACTCGTAACGAATGAAACGCCGCCGTGTTCTTCCTCGGACGTCCCGTTGTGGAAAGGGAAAGCCAACAACACCGCCTTCGGTTGCCACGGCAGTGCAACCACGCGAGGTTTAGCAAGGCCCGCGATTAGACGTAAGTGCCCGTCGGCAACGTCTGGCGATTTGGGAAAAACAGGAGCCATTACGATTAGTGCGAACTGCCTAGATAGATTCCTCGAAAGCTCATTAAAGCATCTATGATTCTATTGTGGGAGACTTAATTCAATTGCACGGCTTGACCGTGGAACTGCCTACTGCCTCTGGCTGGGTGCGCCCGGTGAATGATGTCTCCCTGCGCATCGCTCCCGGTGAATCGCTCGGCCTCGTCGGCGAATCCGGCAGCGGCAAGACCATGCTTTCTCTCACCTTGATGGGCTTGCTTCCTCCCGGCGCTCGCGTCTCCGGTGAAGCTTTGCTCTCCGCCGCTGAAGCCGCGCCAAAAGATTTAGTCAAGCTCCAAGCAGAAGACGGCTGGCGCGCCGTCCGCGGCCGCGAAATCGCCATGGTCTTTCAGGAGCCCATGACCTCGCTGAATCCCGTCATGCGTGTTGGCGCGCAAATTGAAGAAGCCATTCGCGCCCACGAACCGCACCTTGCCGGCTCTCACCTGCAGCGACGCGTCCACGCCGCCCTCGAACGAGCCGCCGTCCCCGAGCCCGAGGTCCGCGCCCGGCAATTTCCTCATCAACTCTCCGGCGGCCTTCGCCAGCGCGTCATGATCGCCATGGCTCTCGCCGCCAATCCTAAACTGCTCATTGCCGACGAACCCACCACCGCTCTCGATGTCACCGTGCAAAGACAAATCCTCGAATTGCTCGACCAACTCCGCGGCCAAATGGAACTTGCCCTCCTCTTCATCACTCACGACCTCGGTGTAGTCGCCAAGGTCGCCGATCGCGTCGCCGTCATGTACGCCGGGCGCCTCATTGAAGAGGGTCCCACGCAGGGCGTTCTCCTGTCGCCGCAGCATCCCTACACCCAGGGCCTTCTCGCGGCTTCTCCAACTATTGTTCGCGGACAACTCATTCCCATCCCTGGCTCCGTCCCGCAACTCACCGCTCTTCCACCGGGTTGCGCCTTCGCTCCGCGCTGTGGATACCGCCGCGCCGAATGCGATCATGCCGTTCCCGCTTTTCGTCCGCCGCACAGCCACCATTCCGCCAGGTGCGTCCTTCTATGACGACGATCCATTTGCTTGAGGCTCGCTCTCTTCGCAAGACCTACCGCCGTGGTGACGGACTTTTCGCCGACGCAACCAAAGGAGACCGCTTCATCGCCGTTGACAACGTAAGTTTCTTCGTCGAGCCCGGCGAAACCTTCGCCGTCGTCGGCGAAAGCGGTTGCGGCAAAACCACACTCGCACGCATGCTTCTCCGCCTGATCGAGCCTGACTACGGCGCAATTCTCTTCGAAGGCAACGATCTCCTGCATCTCTCTGGCGAAGCCTTGCGCGCTCAGCGCCGCCAAATGCAGATGATCTTCCAGGACCCGTTCGCTTCCCTGAATCCCCGCATGCGCGTCGGCGAAATCGTCGCAGAGCCGCTGGCGATTCACGAACCGCAGCTCTCGCGCGACGATCGCCTGGGGCGTGCCGCGCAACTCCTCCGTCGCGTTGGTCTGCCCGACGGCGCCTTGAACCGCTATCCTCACGAGTTTTCCGGCGGCCAGCGACAGCGCATCGGCATTGCCCGCGCCCTGATTCTTCGCCCTTCGCTCATCATTGCCGATGAACCGGTCTCTGCTCTCGATGTCTCCGTCGGCGCTCAGGTCCTCCTCCTCCTTCAGGAACTCCAGCAGGAATTTCACCTCACTTATCTCTTGATCTCCCATAGTCTTCCGGTAGTCGCGCAACTCGCCACCCACATCGCCGTCATGCGTGCCGGCCAATTCGTTGAATATGGCCCCGCCGACCTGATCCTCCACCAGCCTACCCATATCTATACCCGCGAACTCCTCGCCGCTGTCCCGGAGATTCCCTCCACCCGCCCCTTGTGATACTTTTCCCGAAGTGATTGCGTACTATTCCTAGCAGCAACATCCGACCGTCCTGTGGTGAAGGAGTCCTCGATGGCTACATCTCCCATGCCTGGGGCGGAATCCCAGGCTTCTGTCTCTCCGTTTGGTCGCCTCATTGGCACATTCTTCTCCCCCAAAGCGACCTTCGAAGATATCGTTCGAAAACCGACCTGGGTTCTGCCCACTGCCTTAATAGTGACCCTCAGTCTCCTCGGGGCTATTGCTTTGAACAGCCACTTTAACTGGCGCGAATACGTGTCTCAGCAGATCGAGAAGAACCCCCGGGCCTCGCAACTTCCCGCCGAGCAGAAGGAGCAGCAGATTGAAGTGAGCGCCAAGTATTCGCCTATCGCCGCTTACGCCTTTGGTGTGATTATTCCCGTGCTGGGTTTGCTCGTAATCGCTTTGGTCCTCATGGGCGCCTATAATCTTATGGCGGGAGTCGGCGTCAATTTCAAAGCCTCCTTGTCGATTGTTGCGCATGCCCTTTTTCCTGCCTCCCTGGTCGGCACCATCCTCTTTGTCACCGTCTTGTTCCTCAAACCTGTCGGTATGTTTGACCTGGACAATCCCGTCGCGACAAATATAGCGGCGCTGTTTTCCGACGAGGCTCCGAAATGGCTCGTGGCCCTCGGCAAGAACATCGACCTCCTTGAAATCTGGAAACTTATTCTTCTCGCCACCGGTTTTGCCGCTGTGAATCCCAGGAAGCTCAAGTCTGGCAAGTCGTTCGTCATCGTTGTGAGCTGCTTTCTGATCTATGTGCTCCTGCGCGTGGGGATTGCTTTCGCCTTCTCCTGATACACTGGCGAAGTGAGTTTTTCCTTCGAAATTCAGCACACTGATCCCACTGGCGCGCGCCGCGGCCTTCTCACCACGCCCCATGGCGTGGTCGAAACGCCCGCCTTCATGCCCGTCGGCACCGCCGCCACGGTCAAAGCACTCACCCAGGAAGCCCTCGAAAGCCTCGGCGCCAAAATCATTCTCGCCAACACCTACCATCTCTATCTCCGTCCCGGCCACGCGCTGATCCGCAAACTCGGCGGCTTGCATTCTTTCATGTCCTGGCGCGGAGCGATCCTCACTGATTCCGGCGGCTACCAGGTCTTCAGCCTCGCCGATCTGCGCAAAATCACCGACGACGGCGTGCGCTTCCGTTCTCATCTCGACGGTTCCGAGCATCTCCTAACTCCGGAAAAAGCCGCCGAGATTCAGCTCGCCCTTGGCTCAGACATCGCCATGGTCCTCGACGAATGCATTGAAACGCCCGCTCCACGGCCCGTTGCCGAAGCCGCTCTTAGGCGCACCACGGCCTGGGCGCAGCGCGCTCGTGACTATTTTCTGCGGCAGGCCCAGCAAGATGGCCGCTTGGCACAATGGCAATTCGGCATCGTTCAGGGCGCCACGTTCGCCGATCTGCGCCGCGAAAGCGCTCAGCAGCTTCTCGCTCTGGATTTTCCCGGCTATGCTGTTGGCGGCCTCGCTGTAGGCGAACCTCACAACGTCACTTGCGAAATGGCCGCTGAAGTAACCGCGCTGCTTCCCTTCAACCGGCCTCGCTACCTCATGGGTGTCGGCCGCCCCGAGCAACTCGCCGATTACGTTGCTCTTGGCATCGATATGATGGATTGCGTTCTCCCCACCCGCGCCGCTCGCCACGCCTGCCTGTACACCAGCGAAGGCCGCGTGCTCATCAAGAACGCCCGCTATATCGAAGACCAGCGTCCCATCGATCCGCAGTGTTCTTGTTCCGTTTGCCGCCGCTACACCCGCGCGTATCTTCGGCATCTGTTCGCCGCGGGAGAAATCACCGCCGCCATCCTCGCGACCCACCACAATGTCCACTTTTACCTTGACATCATGCGCCAAATCCGAGAGGCTACAGGGTTTGGACACCTGCAGAATTTTGCGGCAGGAGTGCGCGCCCAGTATCGGGCCGGCCCGCACTGACCGGATTGGCAACTCGTGTTAAAGTAGTCGGAAGCTCTCATGGCAACCCGCCGTAGGTCGAGTCTCCGGACGAGAATCGTGCGGGCAGGGAAAGCGGGAATCCTTACCCGCTAGCGGTGAGTCTTTTTTTGCGGGCTCGGTTTTCTGGAGCGACAGCTTTTGTTGCTTCGATGTTTCAGGGTCGCGGAAGGGTACGGTAGCAAACCACGAACATGAATTTCGCAGCTTTCCTAATTTTACAGGCCGGCGGTGCGGGGAACTTTGGCACTTTTCTCATTCCTCTCGCTCTCATGTTCGGCATTATGTATTTCCTGGTGATCATGCCGCAGCAGCGGCAGAGGAAAAAAGTGCAGGAGATGCTCGCCGCCATCAAGAATGGCGACAAGGTGATCACTACCTCCGGCATCTACGGCACCATCAATGGCATGGACGGCGACACGATCATCCTTAAGGTCGCTGATAATGTGAAAATACGCATTGCGCGTGCGGCGATTGCCCAGGTGGAGGCATCGGAAGATGCAAAGTAACTCCCCGGCCCGCCCATTTTCGCGCCTGATCTCTTAAACCATGAATCCTAATCTGAAGTGGAAAATCATCTTCATTCTCGCGGTCGTCCTGATCTGTCTCTATTCTATTTTTTGCTATCCCACTTTCCCGACCGCGTTCGCGCAGCTGAAAAGTAACTTTGCGAACCAGATCAAGCTTGGTCTCGACCTCCAGGGCGGCACGCACATGATCCTGCAGGTCCAGGTTCAGGAAGCTGTTGCTCAGGAGACCGATCAAACCGTCGACCGCATCACCTCTCAGCTCCGCGCCAAGAATATTCGCTACGAAGAAGTCCGCCGCGTCGACGACACCCACATCATCGTTCGCGGCATCCCCTCCGACCAGATTTCTCAGTTTCGCGATTTGTTCCACCAGCAGTTCGAGGGGAATTGGGATCTTGGCACAGCTCCCGGTCAGCAAGATGCTTTCCTCCTGACCTTGCGCAATAGTGCCGTTGCCCATATCCAGGAAAGCACCATGACCCAGTCGCTCGAAACCATCGAGCGCCGCATCAACGCTCTTGGCCTTACTGAGCCCACCATTCAGCCCCACGGCCGCAACGAAAATGAGATCCTCGTTCAGCTTCCCGGCGAAGGTGACCCCACTCGCGCCAAGCAAGTGATTCAGGCCGGCGGTCAGCTCGAACTGAAGCTCGTCGAAGACCAGACCAACTATCCCTCGCAAGCTGCCGCTCTTGCTGCTCACGGTGGTGTTCTACCACCGGGCACCGAACTCGTGCGCGGCAAGAACGAAGCGCGCAGTGCCCAGAATCCCTCGGATTCGCTCGAAACCTGGTACTTGCTCAGCCGTTCCCCCGTCGTCACCGGACGCGACCTTCGCTCGGCCATTGAAAACCGCGGCCAGGTGCCCGGGCAGTGGCAGGTTAACTTCAACCTCTCCGCCGATGCAGGCCGCCGTTTCGGTCAATTCACCGAACAAAATATCGGTCGACAGATGGCTGTCGTCCTCGACAAGGTCGTCCAGACCGCTCCGGTCATCAAGGGCAAAATCGAAGATTCCGGCATGATCGAAGGCAACTACAGCCAAGAAAGCGCTCACGATCTCGCCCTCACTCTCCGCGCCGGCGCCCTTCCTGCCTCGATCAAATATCTTGAGGAACGCACGGTTGGCCCGTCACTCGGTGCCGATTCCATTCGTCACGGCGTTCAGGCTTCCATCTTGAGCTTGCTCGTGGTCATGATCTTCATGGTCTTTTACTACCGGCTTTCCGGCGTGAACGCGGTCCTCGCCTTGTTCCTGAACCTTTTGATTCTTCTCGCCGCGCTCGCCATGTTTGGCGCTGTCCTTACCCTGCCCGGCATCGCCGGTGTCATCTTGACCATCGGTATGGGCGTCGATTCCAACGTGCTCGTCTTCGAGCGCATCCGCGAGGAACTGCGCAATGGCAAGTCTCCCGCTGCGGCCGTCGAGGCTGGTTTCGACAAGGCTTTCCTGACTATTATCGACACCCACGTCACCACGGTGGTGTCGGCCTTCTTCCTCTTTATCTTTGGAACTGGGCCCATCAAGGGTTTCGCCATCACCTTGACCGTCGGTTTGATTGCCAACGTCTTTACCGCGATCTTCGTGTCCAAGACGATTTTTCAGTATCACCTGTCGAAAATGGACCGTCAGGCAGAATTGAGTATCTAGACCGTACCGGGAGTGCTATGCCCAATTCCTCACCTGATTTCAAACCGATGGGGGGTTGGTTAGCATCTGGCAGGCAGCGTTACCATGCTTGGCTGAGCACGGCACGGCGCATTGGCTCCGGGAACAAATTGGAACACCTCGGAGTCTAAGGAAGGGAAGTACGAAACGGCATGATCGAGCTCTTTAAGCAACCCAACATCGACTGGATGGGTAAGGCTAAGTATTTCTTCCTGTTAAGCGGGACGCTCCTGGTCATTGGATGGGCCGCTATCTTCTTTAAGGGTGGCATCAAGTACGGCATTGATTTCCGCGGGGGCACCAACGTGGACGTTCGCTTTGCCCAACCACCGAACATTGACCAGTTGCGCAAAGGTCTTCAGGCTCAGGGCCTTGGCAACAGCGAAATCCAGAGCATCAGCGACATTGCCAATCCCAATTCCAACGAAGTCATGATCTTTGTCGAACAGACCGGACAGATGGACCAGGCTTTGGACGAAGGCAAGTCTAAGGTGCTCACGGCGTTGAACGCCACCTACGGCTCGTCGACTTCCTCCAAGCCGGACTTCAATGCCGTCACTCCCGCCGCTCTTAGCAACTTTCTCGCTCAGAGAGATCCCCTGGGCCTCTCCGTGAACGCTGGCGACAGGTATCAACAGCTCGCCAAGAATCTCTTGACCTATCGCGATAAGGACAGCAATGGCATTATCACCAACTTCGATGCCCTCGCAAATGCCCTCGGCGCCACTCCCGCCGTCCTTAGCATCATCAAAGACAACTTCTCGCTCGGACCCTTTGCCGTTCGCGACGTCGCCATTGTTGGCCCCAAGGTCGGCGCCGAGCTCCGCAATCAGGCAATTCGCGTTACCCTCTATGCTTTGGCGGGCATGCTGGTATATATTGCCTTTCGATTCGAGTGGATTTTCGGGGTCGCGGCGGTCCTGGCGGTTTTTCACGATGTTCTGATCACCCTCGGCCTGTTCAAGATCTTTGGTTTCGAGATTTCGCTGACCGTCATCGCGGCTCTGTTGACTTTGGTCGGTTATTCCATGAACGACACCATCGTCATCTTCGACCGCATTCGGGAGAACAACCGCCTTTTGCGTAAGGAGTCTTTCGCGGCTGTCGTCAACAAGTCCATTAACCAGACGCTTTCGCGAACCATCCTTACCAGCGGTTTGACTTTTCTCACCGTGCTCGTCCTGTTCCTGATGGGTGGCCAGGTGCTTCGCGCATTTGCCTTTGCCCTGGTGGTGGGGATTGTGGTAGGAACGTATTCCAGTTTTGGTATTGCTGCACCGCTCGTCGTCGCTTGGCATCAACGGCGCGGCCATGGTGCTGCTACAGGCACCGGAACCGCAGCCGGCAACAAGACCCGCGGGAATGAAGGCGGCCAACCCCGCCTTGCGCCTGCCGGGAGGAGGTAGTTGTAACCATGTTTGAAGAAATGGTCGTATCGAATGCGAAAAACAAGAAGACGAACAAGCCTTGGACCGTTTTCATCTCCATGGTGCTTCAGATCGCCTTTCTTGCTCTTTTGATTCTCATTCCGCTGATCTACACCGAGGCGCTTCCCAAGACTCTGATGTCTTCCATTCTTCTGGCTCCTCCCCCTCCACCTCCTCCTCCGCCTCCCCCGGCGGCTGTCCAGGTGGTCCACGTGAAGCCGGTTGCTCACCTCATGGAAGCTGGCAAGCTCGTCGCTCCCAAAGCCATTCCTAAGGACATCAAGATCATCAAGGAAGAAGAAGCGCCCCCCGACGTCGGTGCCGGCATGGTCGGTGGCGTCCCGGGTGGAGTCGCTGGTGGCTCCATGGGCGGCGTGATCGGTGGCGTAATTGGTGGCGCGGGCTCAACCGCCGCTCCTCCTCCGCCTAAGGTCAGCCCGAAGCGCATTACCGTCGGCGGCAACGTTCAGGCCGCTCACCTCGTCAATCGCGTTCAGCCGGTTTATCCTCCCCTGGCGCGCCAGACCCGCATCAGCGGCACGGTCAAGCTCCACGCCATCATCGGTAAGAATGGTGCTGTGGAGCAGTTGCAAGTGGTTTCCGGTCATCCTCTCCTCGTGCAGTCCGCGCTCGACGCTGTCAAGCAGTGGCGTTATCAACCCACTCTTCTCAACGGCGAGCCCGTCGAAGTGGATACCGAAATCGACGTCATTTTCTCTCTCGCTCAGTAGGCCAACGGGGCGGCGCGATCTCGTGGGAGCCGCGCGCCGTCTTGAGTACGCAGTGGTGGTAACACTCTTGTTGGCTCCGCTTCTTGCGGCGCCACTAGGAACTAAATAAGGAGCAAACGAATGTTAGCAACTCTCTTTGTCTATGCGGCTTGGCTGCAGGAGGCTTCGCAGTGGGACCTACGCAACATGTGGACTTCCATGGGACTCCTCGCCAAGATCGTCGTCGTTATTCTCTTCATCCTCTCGGTGTACTCGTTCGGTGTCATGATTGACCGCTTCCTCATGTACAACAATGCGCGCAAGCAGTCGCGCTTGTTCGTTCAGCAGGTTGCGGGCGCTCTCAAGGATGGCAAGCTCGATGAAGCAATCGCCATCGCCGAGCGCAACAAGAAGAGCCACATCGCCAAGGTTGTCGCCACCGGCCTCTCGGAATTCCAGTCCGCTTCTCAGCAGGTTTCTGACGCGGAAGTCATCGAAGCCGCCAAGCGCGGCCTGGAGCGTTCCGTCGCCATTGTTCACGCCGAAATGAAGCGCGGCCTCTCCGCTCTTGCCACCATCGGTTCCACCGCACCTTTCGTCGGACTGTTCGGCACGGTCGTCGGCATTTTGAACGCCTTCAAAGGTATCGCCGCGAACAAAGCCACCGGTCTGTCGGCGGTCGCAGGCGGTATCGCCGAGGCCCTTGTCACCACCGCCTTCGGCTTGCTCGTCGCCGTTCCCGCCGTGTGGGCTTACAACTACTTCACCAACAAGGTCGAAGCTTTCGACGTGGAGATGGACAACTCCTCCATGGAGCTCATCAACTACTTCATCCTGCGCCGCGGCGCCAAGAAGTAACCTGGAAGAAGGCATAAACTCATGGCCTATAAGCCTCAAGCCGGTGCACAGATGGCGGCCCCCAATGTCATTCCCATGGCCGACATCATGCTTGTGTTGCTGATCATCTTCATGGTGGTCACACCCATGTTGCAGAAGGGTGTCTCGGTGGATATGGCGACCGTCAACAATCCGCGCGACATGCAGGACGCGGATAAGGACGATGCCATCATCGTTGCGGTTTCTCGCGACGACAACATCTACCTCGGCAACAACAAGATCGCCAAGGAAGAGATCACGCCGCAAATCAAAGATAAAATCGCCAACAAGCTCGACAAGACCGTCTACGTTAAGAGTGACGCCCGCGCCAAGTACGGCACCGTCGTCGCCGTCGTCGACGAAATCCGCTCGGCTGGCGTCGACCAACTCGGCCTCTTGACCGAGAAGGTCAAATCCACTAATCCTAACAACCCTCAGTCCCAGCCTAAGCAGTAGGGACTCTGGCTCTTTTTTCGTTTCGGCCGCTGGTTTCATTCGTTTGCTGAGTTTTCAGGTTCGCGCCGGCTCCCACCCGGCGCGGCCTGCTGCTCCTCAACCGGCTACCTCGGCTCGACAGGAGAACTCGCAATGGGAATGGATGTTGGTGGTGGTTCTGGTGGTGCATTGTCCTCGCCGAATGTCGTTCCTCTCATCGACATTCTGCTTGTGCTCATCATCATTTTTATGGTCATCACGCCTCTCACGCCTAAGGGCCTCGATACCCTCGTTCCTCAGCCTTCCCCGAACCAGCAGCAGAACGTGGAACTCGAGAACAAGACCGTCGTCGTTCAGGTGATGGAAGGCAACAAGCTGAAGATCAACAACGAGGACACTAGCTGGGAGCAGCTCGGCCCTCGCATGGAGCAGATTTTCAAGGATCGTGCCGAGAAGGTTGCTTTCGTCAAGGGCGATAACAACGTCCTGTTCATGGATGTCGCTCGCGCCATCGACATCATGCACGAAGCGGGTATTGATAAGGTCGGTCTCATCACCGCCAAGCTCGAGGCCGGTCAGTAGTTCGCTCTTCGTTGCTTTTCTCGCTCGGTGTGAGAGTCCTCTTCGCAGGGTCACTCTTTGACTGCGAGGTGACTCGTGGCTTTTGCTTCCCTTGGTGGTAAGCGCGGGATCTTGTCCGATGTGAACGTGGTCCCGTTGATCGATATTCTGTTGGTGCTCCTGGTCATTTTTATGATCATCCCGCACCGGCAGATGGGGCTCCAGGCGGATTTGCCGCATACTGCAGGTCCGGATACTGGGCCCGTTCCGGAAGCAATCATCGTCCAGCTTTCTGCCGATGGTTCTCTCCGGATCAATCAGTCGGTTATTGAGCGCGAGGCATTGCCGGTTCGCCTGCAACAGGACTTCGCTCTCCGCGCTCAGCACGTTGCGTTTCTGCAAGGTGATCGCTCGCTCGAGTTTCACGCGGTGGCACAGGTTCTCGATCTCATGCACTCCGCCGGCGCCTCCTCGGTCGGCTTGCTGACATCAGAACTGGAAAAAAACCGCTGAACGTGATGGAATGGCCCTACAGGGCAGTTGTCAATCCTAGCTTCGGCCTCGGCTTCCTGGAGGTCGCGCTTATCAGGGATGGATGCGTCAATGACTCATGCACCGGTTGCAAGGGAAACCTCCTCTTGGCTTTCCCGCTTTCCCGGCCAGCTTCTTTCTCTGGCCGCCATTTTTATTCTTCTCCTCGGCGTTTCGGGCTGCAACAAGCTCAAGGCGCGCGATCTTCTCAACAAGGGTGTGGCCTCCTTCAAGGAAGCCCAATTCGATAAGGCCGTCGAGGATTTCAAGCAAGCCAAGGAACTCGATCCCGACCTTATCAATGCTCGCCTTTATCTCGCCACCGCTTACGCCAGCCAGTACATTCCCGGCGCTCCTTCGGATGAAAACCTCAATCACGGTAAAGAGGCCATCGCCGAATATCAAAGCGTGCTCGAAAAAGATCCCAACAACCTCAACGCTATCGACGGTCTTGCCTCCATCCTCTACCAGATGGCTGGCCAGCCGTTCGACGCCAAAAAGTTTGAACAGGCCAAGGAATACAACCAGAAGCACATTCAGTTGAAGCCCGACGATCCCACTCCGTACTATTCCATCGGCGTTATCGATTGGGCCGAGGCCTATCGCGGCAACACCGAAATGCGCGCCGACTACAACAAGGCTCACATCAACAAGCAGATCAAGGACACCGATCCGCTTCCCCCGGATGTCCGCAAACCTTACACCGAGAAGTTCGGCGCCATGGTCGAAGACGGTATCAACAACCTCAAAAAGGCCATCGAACTCAAGCCCGATTACGAGGATGCCATGACCTATCTCAACCTCCTCTACCGTCGCAAGGCCGACATGGTCGAGTCCTCCGCCGAACGCGATGCCCTTACCAAGCAGGCCGATGAACTGCTCGACAAGGTCAAGGAAATTAAGCAGAAGAAAGCTGAACAGCCCGCTCCTACTCCGGGCTCCTGATCCGGCTCCCATTTCATAGGCCCAGGCCCCATTTCAGGCGGGGCCTGCCTTTTCTTGGAGTGCGGTGGCTCGCCACCGCTTTTGACCAAGTAAAAGCCGTATCCATCCATTGCGCCTCGCGTCGCCTGTCATCCTGAAGCGCGCGTAGTTTTGAAGGATCTCAACTGACCCACCACCCGAACCGTTTTGCTCTATCCTTTACACCGGCCCCGAGCGCTATCCCTACTCGTCCTGCCTCTTTCTCCCCGCCCGCTCCCGTCGTACACTAGAGCATGCCGTCGCCAGCCAACGTTCCCCTGAATTTTAACCGCGACCGCACCGAGCGGCAGATCAATGCTCGCCTCGAGGAACTCCTCGCCAAGCTCCGCGCCAACCGTCCCTCGGATGATCCTTGGCTCGTCCGACGGGCCTTCGACATCGCAGCCGAACGCCACCGCGACCAATTTCGTAGTTCTGGCGATCCCTATATCACCCATCTTCTTGAAGTCGCCCACATCCTCGCGGACATGCGCCTCGACGCCACCACGCTCGCCGCCGCGCTCCTCCACGACGTCATTGAAGACACCGAGTTCCCTCTCTCCCGCCTCCAGGAACGCTTTGGCGACGAAGTCGCCCGGCTCGTCGAGGGTGTCACCAAAATCGGTCGTCTCAACATCATGGCTCCCGAGACGCGCCAGGCGGAAAACGTCCGCAAGATGCTTCTCGCCATGGTCCACGACGTCCGCGTTGTCCTCGTCAAGCTTGCCGACCGTGTCCACAATATGCGTACTCTCGAGTTTCTCGAGCCCGCTAAGCAGTTGCGCATTTCCCGCGAAACCATGGACATTTACGCCCCCATCGCCCACCGTCTCGGCATGTCTGTCATCAAGGGCGAACTTGAGGATCTCTCCTTTCGCTATCTCGAGCCCGATGCGTACTTCTCCCTGCAGAAGGAAGTCACCGACAAGGCTCCCGTTCACAAAAAATTCCTCGAGGATGTGCAGAACACCATTCGCACCAAGCTCGTCGAAAATGGCATTCCCGCGGAACTCGAAGCCCGCGTCAAGGGCCTGCACTCCTTGCACCGCAAAATCGTTCGCCAGGAGCGCGGCCTCGACCAGATCTACGACCTGCTCGCTGTTCGCGTCATCACTGATACCGAGCGCAGCTGCTACGCCGCTCTCGGTGTTGTCCATCATATCTGGCGTCCCGTTCCTGGCCGTTTCAAAGACTACATCGCCATGCCCCGCCCAAATCTCTATCAATCCCTCCACACCACCGTCATCCACGGCGGCCAGCCCTTTGAGATTCAGATTCGCACTCAGGACATGCATCGCGTCGCGGAGGAAGGTGTTGCGGCGCACTGGAAGTACAAGGATCGCAAACCCGCTTCTGGCGACGATGATCAGCGCATTGCCTGGATGCGCCAGCTCATCGAGTGGTCTCAGGAACTTCAGGAGCCCGGCGAATTTCTTTCCACGTTAAAAGTGGATCTCGCGCCCGTCGAAGTCTATGCCTTCACTCCCAAGGGCCGCGTCCTCGAATTGCCCAAGGGTGCTACTCCCGTCGATTTCGCCTACTCCGTCCACACCGAAGTCGGGCACCAGTGTGTCGGCGCAAAAGTGAACGGCCAGATGGTCTCCCTTCGCCACGAAATCGTCAGCGGCGATGTCGTTGAAATCCTCACGCAAAAAGGTCACAAGCCCAGCCGCGACTGGCTCAGTTTCGTCAAATCGTCTCACGCGAAAAGCAAGATTCGCCACTTCATCAACACACAGGAACGCGACGAAGCCACCGAAATGGGCAAGCGCCTCCTCGAAAATGAATCCCGCAATTTCCCCAAGGGCCTCAAGAAAATTTCTGCTGAAGATCTGACACAGCTCGCCGCTGAATACGGTCTCTCCAAGCCCGAAGATCTTTTCGCCGCCGTCGGCTTTGGCAAATATTCCGCCCGCCAGGTCTTGGCCCGCTATTTCGGCGAGCCCACCAAGGAGCCGGACAAGCCCTCCGACGATGCCAAGCCCACGCTGGTTAAAACCGTTAAGCGCATGTTGGGTTTTGGCGAAGCCCCGCTCATCGTCCGTGGTCAGGACGATCTGCTGGTCTTCCGCGCCAAATGCTGCAATCCCATTCCCGGTGACGACATCATCGGATACGTCACCCGGGGTCGCGGCGTTGCCGTGCACACCCGCGTTTGCCCCAACGTCCAGAATCTTCTCTATCAGACCGAACGCCGCATCGCCGTCGAATGGGGTGGTGGCAGCGCCGCCACTTTCCCCGTCGAACTCCTCATCCGCGCCAAGGATCGTCCCGGCCTCCTCGCGGAAGTCACGGCCGTCATCAGCGACGCCGGCTCCAACATTCGCACTCTCGAAAGCCGCCCCGACCGCCAGAACGCTCGCGTCGAAGCCAGTCTGGAAATATCTGACAAGCGCCAGCTCGAAACCATTCTCTCCAGCATACGTCGCATCAACGGCGTCTACGGCGTAGAGCGCGTCTACCAGGTCTAGCCTCCTCTTGAATTTGTAGTGACCGACCTGCTTCGTGTGGGCCAGCTTGCTCGTTTCTTCCATCTTGTTCGGCTACGCTCAACGGCCTAGCCCTCGCCAAATTCGCCGCCCGCGTGCAGCTCCAGCCCTTCCAACTCTAGAAAGCGCGCTCCTTCCGATCCCGTCCGCTCTGGATTGGTGGCACGGACTTCAGTCTGTGCCTGCCTCTGTTAGCGGCGTCGTTTGCGCGCCCCAGTTGGGGACGTGGACCGTCCCCCTTCTTGCTCTTGGCTGTTACAGGCTAAGTGACCAAGGATATGATCCACATCTCGGAAGCAGAAGCCACAAACGACTTCGCATCGCTAATGGCTCGCGTGCGTGAAGGCGCGGAAGTCATCATCGAAAAAGATGCCCGGCCCGCGGCCATCGTGCGTCCGGCCGAACCTCATGTCCGGCTGCTATCGGAATTTCTCTGCCTCGCAAAAGAGCACGGCTCGACGGCAACGCTCGACGGGAACTTCGATCTGTTCCGTAGCGTTTCTCGCAATTGGTTGCACTCACAAAACGCTTGTCCTCGCAGCTCACCTGTCCCCTCGTCCGGTATCGACACAGGCACACCTCATGCCCCCCTCCCTTGTTCCCCGTACAATGAATTTATGCAGCGATCGCTCAGCCTTCTCGGTGTGTGTCTCTTATTTCTTGGCGGGTGCAAGAAGCAGCCGCCGATGGACTACAGTGCCCTCGATCAATCCGGCATGTGGACCTCGAATGTCGATCAACTCAAAACGCAAAGTGTCACCCCAGCGGAGGTCTCGCAACTCGCCAAGCTCAAACAAGCTGGTGCCTCCGATGACTTGTGCATCGCACTATTCAAGGCCGCGCGCGATCATCACCATGATTTCTCCAGCGGCGATTCCGCTGTGAATCTCTCTCGCGCCGGCTACTCCGACCAGCAAATTCTCGAAATGGCTCACTCCGATCAGATTGACATCCTTAGCGGTGACGCCGTCATGCTTAAGCTCATCGGCCTTTCCAACTCCACCGTTCAAGCCATCATGAGCCGCCGCATGCAGGGTCTTCCCACACTCACCAGCGAACAGATCGGCCGCCTCAAGAACACCGCTATGCCCGAAAAACAAATTCTCGAGGTCGTCAATCAAGGCCTTTCCAACGATCTGGCCGAAGCACTCATCACCAAGCGCGAAGCCCTTCGCAATCACTCCCACACCGATTTCGTTCGCGTCCGCGGCCGCAAGCCCCGCTAATTCTCTCCCCGCGCTTCTTCTGTTATTCTTGCTCTCCGCTATCCAGGAGAGCACACCATGAAAGACATCGTTCTTACCGACCGTGGCCCCAAGCCCATCGGTCCCTATTCCCAGGCGGTTAAATCCAACGGCTTCGTTTTTATTTCTGGCCAGGTCGCGCTCAATCCCAGCACCGGCGAATTTGTCGGAGCCGACGTTCGCCAGCAAACGGAGCGCGTCCTGGAAAATTTGAAGGCCATCCTCGAAGCATCGGGCCTCACTTTGAATCACGTCGTAAAAACCACTGTCTTCCTCAAGGACATGAACGATTTCGCGTCCATGAACGAAGTCTATGCGCGCTACTTCACCGCAGCTCCTCCAGCCCGCTCTACCGTCCAGGCGGCTCGTCTTCCCAAGGACGCGCTCGTCGAAATCGATCTCATCGCTTCTCTCTGATTGATTCTCCTTGCACAAAAAGCAAAAACGGCCATCGCGCTTTTCACGCCATGGCCGTTCTCTTCGCGAATTCCTTTCGTGTTTCCGCCGGACTATGGCCGGACGGCACTCTCGAGCGCTTCCGATACCGCGAAGTATGTCGCGATCGCCGTCACGCCTACCACTACGATCAGGAATCGACTGCGGCCCGCCTTCAATGGCGATCCGCCTTTCCCTCCAGGTCCCTGCCCTCCTCCTGCTCCCGCTGGTCCCTGCGCCGCTGCCATGTCCGGATCCAGATACACGTGATACGACTTGCCGTCCTCAACGATCTGCGTCTCGCCATCCACCGTCACGGCCAGCGGTCCACGCTTCGACGTCACCAGCAGTTCCTTTGCGTTCAGCAGCCTTACCTGCCCGATGGTCGGGACGTCTGATTGTGCGCGAATGGCCGCGGTCGAGGCGTATAACGTGAACGCATGCGCATTGCCGGTTGAAAATGTCGCCGTGCCAATCAGCAGTTTCGCCGACGGCGCTCCTTCACTATCGTTTACCATCACGCTGCTTGCGCTCAGCAACAGCAACCTCGCTGCACCCGCGCGAATCTGTACGCTGCCTTGGTCATCCGTGCTCAAGCGGTCCCCGCCGAACACCGTGGTGCCAACCGACGCAACGCCATCGCCCACGTGAGCGCGTTCCGCCGTAACCACCGTTCCCAATACAGTCGCTGTCGGCGCCCCCATTAGCGGGGTCGTGGCCAGGGTTACAGATAGGGCGGCTGCGAAAATCGCGCGCAGACGTTCCATGAACGCCTCCTGTTTCAACTCGCTCAGCATACTTGCCGCTCGGCTGGTCGTCAATCCGGGTACTCCTTATATACTTAACTTTACCAACTATTCCTCCCTTTTTCCTCCTGCGCTGGCACAATCCCTCCATCTGCTGTTAGAATGCACTTCTACCTATGGCAGACTGGAAGCAGATCACCGCTCGTATCCGCAGAGCGCGCACCGGCAAAGACCCCGCGGGTCAACTCACTAATCTTTTTACCAAAACGCGCGACGCTATGGTTGCCTTCGAACTCGCTCGCTATCTCGAATCCATCGGAAATTCCGCCGATGCTGGCAGATGGTATCTCACCGCCGCCGAAAGATTTCGCCGCGCCGATTGGAAGACGAAAGCTCAAGAGAGCGCCACTCGTCTCGGTGCCACTTCTCCGGCGGAAATTCCCGCGGAGCTGACGCCTCCCGCATCAGCACCAGCTGAACCCGAAGCGCCACCCGAGGCTGCTGCGCCGGCGGAGCCTCCGCCCGAAGAAATCGCATCGTCACCGGAACCTTCGGCAGAACCAGAAACCGTTTCTACGCCTGCTTCGACGGCTGCCCCCGCAACTGCTCCCCTGGGACGCCGGCGTGGTCGTGGTCGCCGCGGTGGTCGCGATCATCAACGCGCCGCCAGACCTGCGGACCGTTCTTCTTCTCCCAGGGAGTCGCGCTCCGTCCCGCCTCCCGCTCCCCCCTCGGAGCCCGAAGATACTTCTCCGCACGCCCCGCTTCCTCCGCGTTCGCTCGATAGCATGGCCGAATTACCCACCACTTCTCCTGCCTTGCGTGGACGATCCGGCGATCCCGGTCTCTCCTCGCGTCTCTCGCAACTGGAAATGAATTTTCGCCGCCTGCTTGCTGGCAGTCCCGCGAAGCTCGATGATGCCGCGCATGCTCCCGCAGGCCCCGGCGTGTGGGTTCTCACCGACGAAGACCTGTCTACATATTACTATGTCGAAGCCTGCCAGACTTTGCGTGTCGCTATCGGCCAGTTACTTCGGGGCTCGGCTCGCTATAGCCAGCCCATCAAACCTCAACTCGCGGAGCATCTCGGCATTCCCGAGACCCGCGTCGCGAAATATCTCTCCGACCACTGCGTCGTTCGTTGGCTTCAGATGGACGATGGCGCCGCTCATTTCGCTCATTTCTTGATAGCCGTCCTCCATCCGGCGCTAAATGAGTAACTTTCTCCCGCTTTGTGGGGGTTGTGCAGAGGACGGCCTTCTGCCGTCCGCCACCGCGAATCTGTGGCCATTCTCACCCACGCGCGAAAGCTACCCTCTTCCTTGCTTAAATGCAGCGCTGGCTCTTATGTCCGTCCCTGTCCACCGGGTGCGACAAAAGGAACCATCCTGGCCCGTCACCCGCCGAAATCTGCTCTTTTTTTTCTTGGCGATGCCTAATCCGTTCAGGCGCATTCCCGGCTCAAATCATCAACCCGCCTCCTCACGCCCCTCCGCAAACCCCATCCTTCCCCGTTCGCACCCTAAGAGTTAACCCCTTTTCCCCCTTGGGGATACGTCCATTCACTGTCTCTTCCCGCCGTTCAACCGCCTTTTTTCCCCATTTGCCACTTCCTGCTGGCTAAAACCTCTGGTACCACCTCAAACTATCCCCTGTTCAATCAATTAAAACCACGCTTGGGGCGTGGTACTCTGAAAGTGCCTTTGGGGGCTGGTTCAATAAGGCGTTTTCCCGAGTCTTTTAACTCAAATCGATTTTCGAGATTAACTTCGTTTTCTCGAAAGTGAGGGTTTAGCTGTATGTCGAATTCGTTTGCCACGCAAATCTACCGCTCGTTGGACTGGGTTCTTTGCAAGACCGCCGCTGTCACCTTCGATACCATTCAACACTTCAACAAGCGCAACCCCAATCCTTCCATCACTCCTCAGTGGTCAGATAAGCCGCTTCTCAAATCATGGGAGAAGTCTAAGCCCACTCTTGGCTTCCCACGGCAGACTGACTCACTCTGCCCAGGATGCGTGAAGGAAGCCCGTGAAGCCATCATCGCCGGCACAAAAGACTGGCGCGACCTCATGCACGAGAAGGTCGGCGAAGTGAAGGCTCAGATCGTCGAGCGCGACGGTCAGGTCTGGATGGTCAAGGAATGTCCTCGGCACGGCCACTACGAAGACATGATGGCCGTCGACTCCGAATTCCTGAAGTGGATCGAATCGCAATTTCCGGGCCGCGATATTCCTGCTCACAATGACGAGGGCCTCCACAAGCATGGCTCCTCCAACGTCCGCTACGGCCGCGGCTCCGTTCTCACCGTCGACCTCACCAACCGTTGCAACATGATGTGCGATCCCTGCTTCATGGACGCCAACCAGGTTGGCTACGTCCACGAACTCTCCTGGGAAGAAGTTCAGGAAATCCTTGATAACGCCGTCAAGATCAAGCCGCGCCGCCAGATGTCCGTGCAGTTCTCCGGTGGCGAACCCACCATGAGCCCGCACTTCTTTGACGCCATCGCCTATGCCCGCAAGGTTGGCTACAATTCCGTGCAAGCCGCCACCAAC